>ENA-UOOH01000262-UOOH01000262.1-fermentation-metagenome-genome-assembly--contig:-NODE-262-length-64498-cov-18.766026_pt1 | contig 64498 bp, 57 predicted proteins | sample MGYA00245778_ERZ724025 | MGnify/ENA primary metagenome ERZ724025 (study PRJEB28704, sample SAMN03018313) | fermentation metagenome | biome: anthropogenic terrestrial biome; feature: soil; material... | reverse complement strand
AGTCAGGATGCGGAGCATCCGTCCGCGCCGGGCCGTGCCCGGGCGTGCTGCAGCGTGCCGTTCCGAAAGTTTATATATGACGTTATTTGCGATTATTGTTTATGAGATGATTCATTTTCCTCGTGAATAATCGAAAAACTTTTAATATTGTTTTTAAGTTTGAAACTATTTCCAAGCCGACGCATCTTTCCCTGGGGCAATAATAAAACCACTTCAATCAGCAATGCTGCAAAGGAGATGATACTGGCCAGCAAGAATTTATTCTCCAAGTAAAAAGCAACAGGAAGCAATATAATGAATAATAATATCCAGTGCATATTTCGCATTCTTGATCTCTTAAACATAATTATCTCCTGATTGAATCAGTTCAATTCATTGTTCGATTCGACTATACAGGGGATTCACAATCTTGTCAAGTCAAAACCTGGTTTTCATCTATTTCCCGGTATTTTCCGCCGCGAAGTTCTCCGAGTCAGGATGCGGAGCATCCGTCCGCGCCGGGCCGTGCCCGGGCGTGCTGCAGCGGCGAAACGCTGCCCGCTCGCCGAGCGGAATCTTCCGTTTCGCCCCATGAATGGCCGACGGCAGGCACGACCTGTGGCGCAGGACCGCAGGGGCATCACGTTGCAAATCAGTGGTTTTTCGCCGGAGAAGTTTGACTTTTGATGGTTTCGGCAGTATTTTTACCTGTCTGAATAATCAACCTGAGGTTTTAACTGGTAACATGGCCGAACGTCTTTGCATCATCATCCCCTGTCATAATGAAAGCGCCTGCATTCTGAATGTACTGAAAGACCTCAGGACGTTTCAGCCGGATGCCCGGTTTGTCGTCGTCAATGACTGTTCCACCGACGATACGGCCCGGCTGGTGGCGGAAGACGGGTCGGCGGTGCTCCTGAATCTGCCGGTCAACCTCGGCGTCGGGGCCGCCGTGCAGACCGGTTTCCTCTATGCGCTGGAAAATGGCTTCGACTGTGCCGTCAAGTTCGACGGCGACGGACAGCATTCCGCGCAGACGATCGATTCCCTGCTGGAGCCTTTGCGGAACGGCGAGGCGGACCTGGTCATCGGCAGCCGCTTCCTGACGCATGACGGATTTCAGTCCACCGTATTGCGGCGGATGGGGATATCGTTTTTCCGGCTGCTCTGCCGGTTGCTGACCAAGCGGACCATTACGGACAATACCTCCGGGTTCCGCGCCTATAATCATGAAGCGCTGGCGTTCGCGTCGGTCCATTATCCGTCGTTCGACTATCCCGAACCGGAAGAAGTCGTCCTGATGGGGCGCAACGGATTCCGGCTGAAAGAGGTCCCGATCGTCATGCATGAACGGAAAGGCGGGCGGTCATCGCTCTCCTCGCCGGTTAATTCCATCTATTACATGTTGAAAGTCAGTCTGGCAATGGTCTTCGCGGCGATCCGGCCGCGTTTCAAAGGGAGGGCGGGGAAATGACGATGATCCAACTGTTTTCCATCGGGTTCAGCCTCTGCTTTACCATCATGGTTTTTTATTACATCTACAAGGCCCGGCTGAAAGAGGCGTATGCGCTGATCTGGGTGGTGACCAATCTGTTTTTTCTGGGTTTGTCCCTGTGGCAGGACGGGTTGAACTGGCTGTCGAAATTCATCGGGATTTACTATCCGCCGGCGGCGCTTTTTCTGGTGCTGTTCGGCGGCGTGCTGTTGATCCTGCTGCAATTTTCCTGCGTGCTTTCCCGCCGCGCCGACGACGTGAAAAAGCTGTCCCAGCGCCTGGCGCTGCTGGAAGAAAAAATGTCGAGGGCGGAAAAGGGAAAATGAAAGACTGTTCCGCGCTCCACACCTTTGTCATTTGCGCCTACAAAGACAATCCCTTTCTGGAGGATTGCATCCGCTCGCTGACCGCGCAGTCCGTCCGTTCCTCCATCATTCTGTATTCCTCGACGCCGACGGATAAACAGCGGGAACTGGCCGGGAAATACAATATCCGGTACCATGTGGACACGGACGGGCACGGGATTCATCACGATTGGAACAAGGCGCTGGCCCTGCCGGAAACGCCGTATTGCACCCTGGCGCACCAGGACGACGTTTACCTGCCTGATTATGCTGAGAAAATGGTGGACGCCCTGCGCCGCCACCCGGATGCGTTGATTGGCTTTACCGATTATGCCGACCTGTTTACCGACGGCACGGTGAAATTCTGGCGCGCCTATCTGCTGGTCAAGCGGCTGATGCTGGCGCCGTTTTACCTGAAGCGCTGCATCCGGTCCGGGTTCGTCCGGCTGAATGTCCTGCGGTTCGGGAACCCGATCTGCTGTCCGTCAGTCACCTATCATCTGGCGAAACTGGGTGGGCTTGGGTTCGACGCCGGTTTTTCGGTCAATCTGGACTGGATGATGTGGATCAATCTGGCAAAACGCCCCGGCGGGTTTCTCTTTCTGAAAAACTGCCTGATGTACCATCGGATTTCGGCGGCGATGGAAACCAGCGCCGCGCTCGCCGACAACCGGCGGCAGGACGAAGACGCAAAGATTTTCCGCATGATGTTCCCCGCGTCCGTGGCGGGGCTTATCCATAAACTTTACGCTCTTTCATACAAAAGCAACCGGGGGTGACCCGGATGAACCGGAGAGGTGCCATGATCGTCTGCGCCCATCAAAAAGGCCCGGTGGCCGATGGATAGGACCGCGTTGAAAGCATTCGCCCGTGGAAGCCTGGCGGCGATCATCTGCGCTCTGGTCGCGGGCGTACTCAATTATTTCATCCGCAGGGCCCTTGCGCTGAACTTAAGCACCACCGATTACGGATTTTTTTACAGTGCATTCGCCCTGATCAGCATTATCTGCAGTTTCGCGGATATCGGGCTGACGCAGTCCGGGGCGGTGCTGGTGGCCCGGCATGCCGGGCGGTCGTCGGTCAATCATGTGTTCAGCAGTATTTTCACGTTGAAGCTGATCCTGGGGGCGGCGGGGACGCTGCTGCTCCTGATTCTGTTCAAACCGGTTTATCATACTTATCTTTCCGGAGGAGGGACGGTCCCCGCCTATATTTTCCTTGCCCTGTTGGTCCTGTTGCAGAGCGCGGAGAACGCCATGCCGCCGCTGTGGAACGGGCTGAAGCACTTTCTGATTCAGAATCTTTTCCTGACGGTCCGGATTTTCATTATACTCGTCCTGATTTTTTTCCTGCTGGACCAATACGGCGTGACCGCCGCGGCGGCCGCTTACGCGCTGGTGCCGCCGGTTATGCTGGGCGCCGGGCTGTTCGTGGCCCACCGGCTGCTCGGGCTCCGCATATCGTTCAAACCGAACCGGAACGTCTGGAAAGAACTGTTTCACCTGGGCGGAATCATGGCGGTCGCCTCGACGCTGCTGTCGATCACCTTTTATACGGACACGGTCATTCTGACTTTGCTGAAAGGGCTTGAGAGCTCCGGTATTTACAATATGGCTTTGCCGATCATGCAGATCATGTCGGCGGTGCTGGTGTTTCCGACGATTTTCCTGCCTTTCGCCGTTGACATGGGGAAGAAAGGAGAATATCCGGCGTTGCGAAAAATCGCCCGCATCGCCATTCTGCTGACGGCACTGCTGCTGCCGCCGGTTTACCTGTTTTTCCATTTTGCCGGAGAATTTCTGATCACCGTGCTTTTCAGCGCCGAATTCATCCGGGCGGCGCCCGCGGCGAACATTCTTTGTTGCGGATTGCTTTTTTATACGCTCGGCAATTTCATGCTGCCGATCATCATCAGCGTGGGCAAGGCCCGTTATATACTGATCATTGCGGTGATTACGGCGGGGGCCAATATCGGGCTCAACGTTGTTTTCATCACCTTTATGGATTTTATCGGGGCGGCGTGGGCGACCTTCTGCACGCACCTGATTTTCGGCCTTTGCAGTATCGTGACGCTGGAGGCGCTGCTCCATCGGAAAACGAACGAAGAAAAGCGGCATTAAGGCATGTCGATGCCGGCAGAAAGCCCGTCAAGGTTTTAATCAATTCTTTACGGCTGCGATCTTTCCAAATAACCGGTATTCATCCTCAAACGGATGAGGGATTTTCTGCAGGTCTTTCCGGGCGCGCAGAATCAGAATTTCATCATTCTGCGACTCGACGACGAGCAGGTGAAAACCGTCGACCCGTGACAGCGGTTCCATCGGCTGGCCGAATTCATAACGTTTGTCGGCGCCCGCCCAGTAGACGACTTCCGAAATTCCCTCCGCGTGGATCAGCCAGGGGCCGGGTGTTTTTCCGCCCGGAAGCTGTTGGCGGTTTTCACGGAGCCACATGCCGAACCGGTGCTCGACAGGGTCCTTGAAGATCATGGTCATGCCGTTGATCACCTGCGCAGCGAGCATGAAAACCAGCAGGATCGACGCGAACCCTTTCAGGCGTATCCGCCCCGGCAGTTCCAGCGCCCACCCCATGCCGGCAAGGGTGAACACCATCAGCAGGGGAATCGTGAACAGGTAGTAACGGTATGCCGACATAACGGTGAAATAGACCGGCAATATCAACAGGATGGTCAGAATCAGCACGCTGTATTCATAACGCCACGAGCGGCGCCTGATCAGCAGTACCAGACCGATGACCGCAAACAGGAAATAGACTTCATACGCGCCGCGGATGAAATCCTTCCGGATCTTGCCGAGTTTCTCAACGGCGCCGTAGGAACGGTAGGCCTCGGCACGTTCGAACGGTTCCTCCACCTTCTCCGGCCACAGCGCGTCCCGGCGGTCCTGAAACAGCGAGTTTGCGCCCGGAAATTTTTTCAACAGGTCCACGGACCGCGCATCGAGAACCGGATAGCCGGTGTTCCGCCAATTCTCCGCCAGCCTGGGGGAAACCGTCAGCAGGAATCCGCCCAGCGCAATGAGGGACAGCAATACCGGGCCGCGGAAAAAATACGCCGCGTTTCTCGGCGCCCGGTACAACAATACCGCCGGTAAGAATGCCAGAAGCAGCAGGGCGAAAACGATTCCTTCGCCGCGGCTCAGGCTCAACAACCCCAGCGCGCCGCCGAACAGGAGAGCGAGGAGCCATTTGCGCGGAGCGTCCTTGATCTTGAACAGGAGGCAGAGCGCCAGCACCAGAAAAAAATCCCGCGTCGCTTCGAGCAGCCCCATTCCCGCCGAGCGGATGATTTTCGGGGCCAGAATATAGAGCAGGCATCCGAACGCGGCGGTTTTGTCCGCGGTGAAACGCCTCAATATGTCGTAGAGGGGGAAAATCGTCATGACATAGAAGAACCCGGCCAGCAGGATAATCGCGGCGTATGCCTCCAGCCCCAGCCGGACCAGACAGCCCCCGAGGAATATGTTCAGCGGCGGCAGAAAGGAGATCGGCGCGCTCAGCCAGTTGCCCCGTCCCCATTCCCGCGCGTAATAGGCGTAACAATTGGCGACGTCCCGGTAAATGTCCAGGCAAAACACCATATAACCCAATATGATCAATCCGCCGCAAAGCGCAGCCAGCAGTAGAATCCGCCGGGGTGAGAGCAACAGATTCACCGTCCGGACCAATTCGTCCACCTTGTCAAGTATTCCACGCATTTTCGCAAATCCTGTTATTATATTTACGCCGTCCGCACCGGGTCGTGTCCGGCGCAGTACGGAATTGCCGCTTCGCCCTTTGGGCGACCAGCGCAGTTCGCGCGCTGGACCACGTGCGGCAACGTGCCGCCGCGAAATTTGATGGAATATACACCCGGTCCGCCGAAATCACAAACCGGTAACTGAAAACCCCGCGTCAATTTGGCTGAAAACAGGACGGCGGCAGTTTCAAAATGTTAGAGAGTTCGAACTTTTTTTGCGAAAAATCCGGGAATTTCGTTTGAAATGCGATGGAAATAATAATATATTATAATGATTAGGTAGCTAACAAACAGAGCGGCATTCAGGCAGGCCCGATGCAAAAAGCCCGGTTGATTTTTACTGGTTGCGCCAGCTTGATGAATTAAAATGCGGAACAAAACGACAAGAGGATAAAGTGTCATGAAGTCTGAAAAAGAAATGCTTGTTCATTCGAAAACGCTCGGTCATTCAATCGGTATCCTGCTGAAACGGTTCACCCGGATGTGCGAGCGGGGAGGGCGCGAGATCGGTTTGACCGGCGCGCAGGGCAAAGTATTGGCGTATATCTTCATTGAAGAACAATGGCAGGATATGTTTCAGAAGGATATCGAGGAGGAGTTCGACATCAGGCGCTCATCCGCCACCGGCATTCTGCAGTCGCTGGAGCGTGACGGCATGATCTACCGGGTCAGCGTCCCCCAGGACGCCCGGCTGAAAAAAATCGTGCTGACCGACAAGGCGCGGCAGATTCAGAAGACCGTCCTGAACGGTCTCGAACTGCTGGAGGTGAAATTAAAGGGAGATTTGGCAGAGGAGGAGATCAAGGCATTTGTTCAGACTTGCGACCGGATCGGTAAAAACATCGAATCGTTTTAACCGGATAATAACCGGTATCCGTGTAACGTTTCAGACGCTTATAACGACAATATAATTTGTATATATAACAACATTTCCGTCCGGATGACGGAAGTACAACCAGTTAAGGTGAGATATCATGAAGTATAGGGTGAAAGCAATTTTAATAAGTATGTTGGGGCTTGCGGCCGTCATCCATTCGGCTCATGCCCAGGGCGAAAGGCCGCCGGCGTCGGTGGCGGTCGAGGCGGTGTCCACGATGGACCGGACCGAGCCGAAGTCCTATGTCGGAACGATCAAGGGCGATTCGACCGTGGATATCGTGGCGCGCGTGGACGGGACGCTGTGGAAAGCAGCGTTCAAGGAAGGCAGCATCGTCGAAAAGGACGCCCTGCTCTTTGAGATCGAAGATACGATTTACAAAGCGAACACCGCCGCCGCCGAAGCAGTGCTGAAACAGGTGGAAGCGGAATTGGACTTCGCCCGCAAGGAACACCAGCGTTACCAGCAGTTGTTCAAAGCGGATGTGGCCGCCAAAACCACCTACGAAGGTTCGCAGCGCTCGCTGCAGTTCTACGAAGCCAAGGTCGAGGAAGCCCGCGCCGCGCTGGCGCTGCGCAAAAACGATTTGTCGTATACCAAAATCTATGCCCCGATCGGCGGGCGGATCGGCTCGAACATTTACAGCACGGGCAACTATATCTCGCCGGAAAAGGGAAAGTTGGCAAGGATCGTCAAATTCGACCCGATTTCGATCAATTTCGCGGTCAGCGAAGCGGATTTCCTCCGGCATTTCAAGGACCGGGGGATTGGGAACTCCATTCTGACCATTGCCCGCGCGGACGGCGCGGTTTTCAACCGCAAAGTGTGGGTGGACTTCTTCGATAACGAAATCGACAGCAGCACTGGCACGCTGAGAATTCAGCTTCAGGCGGAAAACCCGGATATGGAGCTGGTCCCCGGCGGTTACGTCAAGGTCAACCTGGCGGAGAAATTCGAAAAGCCGGTGGCGGCGGTCCGCGTGACCGGCATCATGACCGACGGCAAAGGCCACTATGTTTACGTGGTGGACAAGGACAATGTCGTTACCCGGCGCGACGTCGTCATCGGGCGGCAGGTTCATGACAAGCAGCTGATCGATTCCGGCCTGGAAGCCGGCGAACGGGTGATTGTCAGCGGGCTGCACAAGGTTGCTCCCGGCGCGAAGGTCAATCCGGTTGACTACAAGACGGACGGCTTGCCCAAATAAATCCTGAGAGGAAAAACAGATGTTTTCAGCAATTTTCATTAAAAGGCCACGCTTTGCCATTGTCATATCGCTCTTTACGATATTGACCGGCATGATATGCGTGTTCAAGCTGCCGGTCGCGGAGTATCCGCAGGTGGCTTCCCCGACGATCGTGGTTTCCGCCGCCTATCCCGGCGCGGGCGCACAGGTGATCGCCGACACGGTGGCGGCTCCGATCGAAGCCGAAATCAACGGTGTGGAAGACTTGATTTATTATTCTTCCCAGTCCGACAACATGGGCAACTATACGTTGACGCTGACCTTCAAACCGGACGCCGACGAAAACATGGCGCTGGTAAACGTGAACAACGCCATCAAACGGGCGGAACACTCCCTCCCCAGCGAAGTGGTGAGCAACGGCCTGACCTCCTACAAGCGTTCCAGCGACTTCCTGGGCATTATCGCGGTATACAGCGACAATCCCGAACATACGCCGCTGTTCCTCAGCAACTACGCCAGTATCCACATGAAGGATGCCATTGCCCGCCTTGACGGCGTGGGACAGGCGATCATTTTCGGCGCTCAGGATTACAGCATGCGGCTCTGGCTGGACCCCTACCGGATGAAAGCCCTGTCGGTCGGCTACAGCGACATTCTCAACGCGGTTTCCAGCCAGAACGTACAGGCGGCGACCGGTTCGGTGGGAACCGAATCGAGCAGTCCCTACATGCAGTTCAAAGTGGATACCAAGGGACGCCTCACTTCCCCGGAAGAGTTTGCCAACATCATCGTTAAATCCGGCGAGGGCGGGCGGCAGGTGCGCCTGCGCGACGTGGCCCGGATCGAACTGGGCGCGGAATCGTATTCCGGCTTGTGCCGGCTGGACGGCCGCCCGGCCGTGGTGCTCGCGGTATTCAAACTGAACGACGCCAATGCGCTGAAGGTGATGAACAACGTCAAGAGTGAAATGGATGTCCTGAAGCGGAACTTCCCTGAAGGCATGACCTGGACCACTCCTTACGATTCCACTGAATTCGTGGTCATGACCATGAAGGAAATCGTGGAAACCCTGGTCCTCACCTTCGTCCTGGTGGTGTTGATCACCTGGATTTTCCTGCAGGACTGGCGCGCGACGGTGATTCCGGCGCTGACGATCCCGGTGTCGTTGATCGGTACGTTTGTATTCCTCTTTGCGCTGGATATGAGCATCAATACGCTGACCATGTTCGCCCTGATTCTGGCGATCGGGTCGGTGGTGGACGACGCGATCGTGGTCACGGAAAACTGCGTGCGGCTGATCGACGAAGAAGGCATGAAGCCCTTTGACGCCGCCATGAAAAGCATGCAGCAGATCTCCAACGCCCTGGTCGCGACAACGCTGGTGGTGGTGGCCGTGTACGCTCCGATCGCGTTCTTCGGCGGGATGGTCGGCAAGATTTACATGCAGTTCGCGATCACCATGTGCGTGGCGCTCTGCCTCTCGCTGGTCAACGCGTTGACGCTGAGCCCGGCGCTTTGCGCGGTGCTGCTGCGCCGGGACCGCCGGCACTGGCTGCCGCTGCGGGCGTTCTTCAAGGTTGTCAATATCGGCCTTGCCTGGCTGCGCAGTCTGTACCTGTTCGTCGGGGCGCTGCTGGTGCGGCATCCGATCTTCACGACGCTTGCGATCGGCGCCATTCTTTACGGTAACTATTATGTATTCAACAGCCTGCCGTCGTCCTTCCTGCCGCAGGAAGACAAGGGTACTCTGTTCTGTGAAGTCGTTCTTGCTCCCGGGACTTCGCTGCCGAAAACCGAAGCCGTGCTGGCCGACGTGGGCGAAATGGTCCAGGGCCTGGAGGGCGTCAACCACGTGGTCAGCGTCCCCGGTCGGAGTTTTACCGCCGGTAACGGCGAAAACGTCGGGATGCTGTTCCTCGACCTTGATAGCTGGTCCAAACGGAAGACTCCCGAATTGCAGCTTTCCGCCCTGCAGGCGGAAATTACCAAGCTCGGCGCTGCGATTCCGGACGCGACCGTGACGGTGTTCGCGCCGCCCGCCATCAGCGGGCTCGGCAACACGGGCGGCGTTACGTTTGCGCTGCAGGCCACCGGCAACCAGACCTATCAGGATCTTTCGCAGACGGCGAACAGCCTGATGGGTAAAATTATGGGTTCGAAGAAAGCCATTTATGCGTTCACCTCGCTCGACGCGCATACGCCGATGCTCCATCTGGAAATCGACCGCGCCAAGGCCGAAGCCATGAATGTTCCGGTCAGTGCGGTTTTCAGCACTCTCCAGACGCAGCTGGGATCGCTGTACATCAACGACTTCAATATGTTCGGCAAGACCTACAAGGTCAAGATGCAGGCGGAAGCGGAATTCCGTGAAAACCTCAACGCCATTGAGCGGCTCCACGTCACCAGCAATACCGGCAACGTTGTGCCGATGGATGCGCTGGCGACCGTTTCCTGGTCGCTTGGGCCGCGGCAGGCGGAACGCTTCAACATGTTCCCCTCGGCGAACATCAATACCCAGGGCGTGCCTTTCTTCAGCTCGGGCGAAATGATGAAACTGATTCAGAACATCGTGGATAAGGAATTCCCGAACGACTACCAGATCAGCTGGACCGACATGAGCTATCAGGAAAGCCAGAACGAAGGCAAAGTGGTGGGGCTGCTGGTCCTGTCGCTGCTGATGGCGTATCTGTTCCTGGTGGCGCAGTACGAAAGCTGGACCGTGCCGATCTCGGTCATGCTTTCGGTGGCGACGGCGACGCTCGGCGGGATGCTGGCGCTGAAATGGACCGGCATGTCGATGAACATCTACTGCCAGTTGGGACTGCTGATGCTGATCGGCCTGACCGCCAAGACCTCGATCCTGATGGTGGAGTTCTCCAAACAGGACCGCGAAAACGGTGCTTCGATCCGCGATGCGGCCATGAACGGGATGAAAATCCGTTTCCGCTCGGTGATGATGACCGCCGTGTCGTTCCTGTTCGGGATTTTCCCGATGGTGATCGCCAGCGGCGCGGGTGCGGGCAGCCGTCACTCGATCGGGATCACCACCTTCTGGGGCATGATGGTCGCTACGATCGTCGGGATGATGTTCATCCCGGGGCTGTACTCGGTCTTCCAGTATCTGGCTGAAGGCACGTACAAATTGCTCCGGATCACTCCGCGCGAACAGCGCGGGGAGCTGAAGTAATATACTCCGGCCCGTGCGGCGGATTCGTCCGCGGGCCGGTATGATTTTTTGCGGCGGAACGGAATAGTTTACACGATCCCCTTTCTATTCCATTCCGCTGTTTTTTTGTGCCTGCAATACGAAATCGGGACAAAAAAGAAGCCGCCGATGGTTCGGCAGCTTCCGGAGTTCGGGTGACGGATGGATTATCCGAGGGATTTGATCAGGTCTTCCACGCGGACGAGTTTGTCTTTTAACTCAGCCAGGTGTTCCTGGGCTTCCTTGACGACCTTTTCCGGGGCTTTGGCCAGGAATCCGGCGTTGGAGAGCTTGCCTTCGGAACCGCGGATCCAGCCTTCGATCTGTTTTTTCTGTTCGGTCAGCTTTTTCAGCTCGGCGTCGACGTCCACCAGTCCTTTCAGCGGCAGGTAGATGGTGCCGGTTTTCGCCAGGATCGACGGCGCGGCCCCCTGGGAGGTATCGTAGTCGGCGGTGTCGATGGCGATATTTTCCGCGTTGGTCAGGAATTTCAGCGAATCGAGTTCGGCGTTCAGGAACGCGGCGGCTTCGGGGCTGACTGCCTTGATGTAGTAATCCACCTTGCGGCCGAGCGGAATTTCGTAGGACGCCTTCAGGTTACGGGCGGCGCTGGCCAGTTCGAATTTCCCGGCGACCTGTGTCAGGAGCTGTTCGTCGGCGCCCGGAATCTGCGGGATGGCGGCGGCGGTCGGGAAGGCCGAAACCATGATGCTTTCATCATCGTTCAGATAACCCATCTGGTGCGCGAGTTCTTCGGTGATGAACGGCATGAACGGATGCAGCAGCAGCAGGATGTGCCAGATGCTGTAATCCAGCACCGCCATGGCCTGTTCGCGTTCTTCGCCGCCGGCGCGCAGGCGTACCTTGGCCGATTCGATGAACAGGTCGCAGAAATTGCTCCAGACCACGTCGTAAATCTGGTGGACGGCCTGGTCGAAACGGTATTCGGCAAGCATGTTGTTGACATTCGCGGTCATCTGGTTGATCTGCGCGAGAATCCATTTTTCGTCCGGCGTGAGCTTGTTCAGGTCAATGCCGCCGAGGTCGCGGAACGATTGAACCGCTTCGCCCTGCATGCGGCGGAAACGGCAGGCGTTCCAGAGTTTATTGGCGAAGTTACGGCCGATTTCGCATTTTTCGTTGCTGTAACGGATATCGACGCCGATCGGGGCGATGTAGATGATCGAGAACCGCAGCGCGTCCGCGCCGTAGGTGTCGATCACATCCAGCGGGTCGGGCGAATTGCCGAGCGACTTGGAGAGCTTGCGCCCGAGTTCATCGCGGATGATGCTGGTGAAATAGACGTTTTTGAACGGCAGTCCGTCGGCGAATTCGTATCCGGCCATGATCATCCGGGCGACCCAGAAGAAAATAATGTCGGGCCCCGTCACCAGGTCGGTGGTCGGGTAGAAAAACTTGAGTTCCGGGGTCTTTTCCGGCCAGCCCATCACCGAAAACGGCCACAGCCAGGAGCTGAACCAGGTGTCGAGCACGTCTTCTTCCTGACGCCAGTTCTCGATATCGGCGGGGGCTTCGGTGCCGACGTATATTTCGCCGGTCTGCTTGTGGTACCAGGCCGGGATGCGGTGCCCCCACCAGATCTGGCGGCTGATGCACCAGTCTTTGATGTTTTCCATCCAGTGGAAATAGGTTTTGGCCCAGCGTTCCGGGTAAAATTTGATCTCGCCGTCCTGTACGGCCTTGATGGCGGGCCTGGCGAGTTCGTCCATTCTGGCGAACCACTGTTCGCTGACGAGGGTTTCGATCGGCACGTCGCCGCGTTCGGAATAGCCGACGGCGTGAACGATATCCTCGATCTTGACCATCAGCCCGAGTTCCTCGAGCATGGCGACGGCCTTTTTGCGGGCTTCGAACCGGTCGAGCCCTTCGAACTCCGCCCCGGCGGAGGCGTTCATGCTGGCGTCCAGATTCATCACGTTGATGAACGGCAGGTCGTGGCGCAGGCCGACTTCGTAGTCGTTCGGGTCGTGGGACGGGGTGATTTTGACCACGCCGGTTCCTTTGGCCGGGTCGGCGTGGCTGTCGGCGATGATCGGAATCTTGCGGTTTGTCAACGGCAGGTCCACGGTCTTGCCGATCAGGTGCTTGTAGCGTTCGTCGTCGGGATGGACCGCCACCGCGGTATCGCCGAACATCGTTTCCGGGCGGGTGGTGGCGATGACCAGCGCGCCGCTGCCGTCGCTCAACGGATACTGATAATGATAGAATTTGCCGTTGACTTCCTTGTGGATCACTTCCTCGTCGGAAAGCGCGGTTTTGGAGAGCGGGCACCAGTTGATCATGCGGCGGCCGCGGTAGACGCAGCCCTTGTTGTAAAGCTCCACGAAGACCTTGCGGACGGCATAGCTCAGCCCTTCGTCCATGGTGAAGCGCTCGCGCTCCCAGTCGCAGGAGGCGCCGAGGCGGCGGAGCTGTTTGATGATGGTGTCGCCGTATTGATTGCGCCATTCCCAGACGCGGCTGATGAAGGCGTCGCGCCCGAGCTGTTCGCGGGTGATGTTTTCGTTTTCGAGCATGACTCGCTCGACCTTGCGTTCGGTGGCGAGCCCGGCGTGGTCGGTGCCGGGGAACCAGCTCACTTCATGCCCGAGCATGCGGTGCCAGCGGACCAGGATGTCCTGAAGCGTATTATTGAGGACGTGGCCGAGGTGGAGCACGCCGGTGACGTTCGGCGGCGGGATCACGACCGAATAGGGTTGTTTGCCTTCGGCGGGTTTGCCGTGAAAATAACCGCGATTTTCCCAGAGCGGGTACCATTTCTTTTCGATATCGCCGGGCTCGTATGCCCTCGGCATTTCTTCCATGCTCATCTTATTCTCCGTTATACCGTTAAACATCATCCGGATAATATATCATCGCAAAAGAGATTTGACAAGCTGTTTTTTATGTTTACATAACCTTAATGATAATAAAACCGTGCGGCATCGGTATGCGGAAATCCGTGGCGCGTCCGGCTTCAAATCATCCGCCGGGCGCTCAAAAAAAAGAGCGGTGCGCACCGCTCTTTTTCGACGTTTCGGCAAAGGTGTTTTTTATTTCTGCACCAGAATATTTTCCGGCGCGGTCGAGACCAGGGGCGGCAGGGGGGCTCCCAGGCGGAACCGGAAATCCTCCCGGACATACGGGAATTTCAGTTTCCAGATTTCCGCTTTCGACGTGTCGTTCCGCTTCGCGGACAACTGATACAGGTTCGGCTGGGCTTTGCTGGAGGCGGCGGTTTTGCCGTCGGGGGTGATCAGGGCGGCGGCAACCGGTTCACCGACATCCGGCATGATTTCCACCTGGACGGTTTCGACACCGGCCGGAACCAGGAAATAGAACTCCGCCCCGGACGCAACGAACATTCCCGTCCGTGTATCGGCCCAGATCGCCTGTCCGGGATGCCCGGACGCCAGTTCCAGCGTATGGGTGCCGGTATTGATTTCGAACAGCCGGACGCCCGACGAGGCGGATTTCAATTCATAGCTGAAGTCGGGCTCGGTGATCCGGAATTGATCCACCAGGACGCCGGCCGCATCCTTGACCTCGACCTGAATGTTCAGCGGAGCTTTCGAGACTTGGCGGGCCTTGAATTTCAGCGTCAGCGGCTTGTCTTTTTCGACATATTGGAGGAGCTTGAATTTACCGCGGAAACGCTTGCTGGCGGCATCCCGTCCGTCTTCCGCGAGCGGTTTCAATTTTTCCGGGTCCAGCGGCAGGGTTTTGAAGTTCAGCAATTCCGGGTTGGCCTTGTTTGCCGCCATGAACGCATCGAAGTTGAATAATTTTTCTTCTCCGTTGTTGTTCTGCAGTTTCAAGTCTCCGCCGGTGGCGGAAATTCCTCCGCCGGACAGATTCATGAAACCGAACACCGGTTTGTTGCCGGTTTTCAGAACTGTTCCCTCGAAGATCAGCCCGCCGAAGTCAACCGGCAGCGAAGAACTCAACTGAATGGCGGTCCCGCGAGCGCCGCGGTTGTCTAAGACACAGTCTTTGAACTTCATTTCAAAGCCGCCGGCCAGCAGGTTGTTGATCAACGCCACGCCGCTTTCCGCCCCGGTGAATTCGCAGCGCTCGAAAACAACCGCTCCTTTCACCGGCGTCGTCGTCCGGCTGGCGATCGAATAGAGCACCGGAGCCCCGCCTTCGAAGCGGCAATCCCGGAACTGCACGGAAACCGGTTTCGAATCTGCGGTCAGCGCGCCGACGCTTATGCATACGCCAAGAACGTTTTTCTGGAAAAGCGAGTTTTCGACCACGCAGTCGGCGATCCATTCGTTCGCGCTGTTCGGCTCGAAATCGATTCCGGCCGCGGGCGCGGTGCCCGACGTATGATTGAACTGGCTGTTCCGGATGCGCAGTCCGTCCACGCTGATGACGCTAATCCCCTGGCGGTGATGGTCCGTGGCGATCACGTTTTCAATCGTCACGTTGCGGCATCCCGGCATTTGGCGCCCGGTGCTGACGTAGATGCCGTCTCCGCCGCTGCCTTCCAGTTTCAAATCGCGGATGACGACGTTTTCGCAGCCCCGCAGGCTGATCAGGTGCCGCCATTCCGAATGCTGGTAGCGCGAGCCGTCCTGATAGTCGCCTTTGTTCATTTTCAAGACCGCGTTTCCTTCGCCCCGGATGGTGATGCCGGCGGCGTCCCAGGCCTGGAACAGGCAGTCGTTGCGCCCCAGGAAGGCCCCCGGCAGCGCCCGCACGACCACCCCGTCGGCAAAGACCAGTTCAAGGCCGGAACGCAGCGAGACGGGGCCGATCAGCCAGTCGCTGCCGGTGTTGTCCACCACGATTTTCCGGGTGCCGGAATCAATGGCTTTCTGGAGGCAGGCGGTGGCGTCTTTCGGGTCAAACCCCCAGCGGGAGGCGTTTTCGGCCATTGCGTCCGACAGGAATACGGAACATAAAAAAATCCAGATATACTTCATTCTTTCACTCCTTGATCAGTGATTTTGTTTTAATTCAATTCTGGCGAGGGGCCGAACCAGCGCCCGTAAACAGCACAGGAAATATGATCGCCGGCCCCCAGTTTCATCATCCCGAGGTTGAAGCCGGATGTCAACACTTCTCCGCCAATATACAGCAGGTTGACCCTGCCCTGATGGGCTTCCAGAGAAGAAGTCGCCGGGCTGTTATAATAAAAATCCAGTGCGGATACCGCATTGACCCTTACCGAATCCTCAAGTTTTCCCGAATTGGTTATTTTACCGGCCAGGGGTGCGGCGCGAGGGCTGAGGCTCCCTATGTTGAACGCGTTGTATTGGGAATATTGCCTGTAAGGGTCCACATAACAGTAGGTCGAGGCCGCGTTGTCGCCATTATATCCCCAGCGGTAATCGGTGGAACTTCCTGCCATTGATTTCCAGCGGGTGGTTTTTTCCATCCCCGGGCAGTAATAGACTTCCGGGCGTTTGCTTTTCATGGCCTGGTCGGCGCTGTTGTCGGCTACTTTGTAATCGACGATTTTCAGTTTTCCCAGTCCGATCCAGCTGTCGTTGCGGATGATGAAGTTGTAATACGTATTGACCGCCGTGTCGCCGTTGTTGTTCGGGAGCATGGCGTTGTAATCTCCGGCATACATGTTCAGCGCCAGCCCGATCTGTTTGAGGTTGCCCTTGCAGACCGTCAGTTGCGCTTTGTCGCGGGCGCTGTTCAGCGCCGGCAGCAGCATCGCCGCCAGAATCGCGATGATAGCGATGACGACCAGTAATTCAATGAGTGTAAAATCGGGACGGGATGCGGTGATTGTGTCAGGTACCGAACCTGTTGAGCTTGTTTTTGTTTTCATCATATTACTCCTGTTGCTCCGTTGTTTATGTAGCTTGCGGCCGGATGAATACCAACGGGGGAACCTCGATTTGACAAGGTTCGCCGGATATGGCGTATTCAGCCAGCAGATCGACCATTTTTTCATAATCCATCATGGATGACGAAATCGGATATGGATAGTGGCGGATGCTGTAATCATTGTTATGGCCGGCAATCAGCAGCCGTGTCCATCCGGGATTCTCGACCAGCATGGAAGCTCCGCCCAGGGCGGCGGCGTCGTTCATGAAAACCGCGCCTTTGATATCCGGCTTCCGCTTCAGGAGTTCCCTGAGGCTGCGCCGGCCGCTGCGGTAAAATCCTTCGAAAAACTCGACGCCTTCAGCCGTGTCATCGCATGGAAATGTGAATTTCCGGTAAATCTCCTCGTGGCTCATTTCCGGATACAGGCGCTTCAGCGCCTGGATTCTCGCATTCAGGGGAGAACGGTCGATATCCCGGCAGATCAGTTTGAAGTTCTCTCCGACCTTCTCCAGGAAATACCGGAAAATGCTGATGGCGCCCAGATGCACGGCCGGCGAAATATAACGCGGAAAAGGCGAACCGAGCCCGACCGCCGACACGCTGTTGGAATCCAGCAATTCCAGAATCGGGTCGACGCCGAACGGCGCGCCGATAAACGCGATATGCTCGACGCCGCGGAACAGCAGGTCCCGAATCATTTCCATCGTGGTCGCTTCATCCGTCGACAGGCAGGTGCAGTAAGCGGAGTAACCCTTTTCATTGAAACGCTGCAGCAGTTGGATGGTCAGGTTTTTAATGCGGTCTTCCTCGACCATCTGCGGGGTTGCGATCAGCACGGCCACGGTCCGGGTGGATTTGCCGTGGAGGATCTGGTAGCCGAAATTGGGGCGGTAGCCGAGTTCGCGGGCGACCCGGCGCACTCTTTCCTTGGTTTCTTCGGAGCAGAAATTGATCTCCCGGTTGTTTAAAATCTGCGAAACAGCGGAAACTGAAACACCGCACGATTCCGCGACTTTGCGCATGGATAAACGACGGGGCATAAGAGCATACTCCAAGTATATAAATATTGTTTATGTGAATATTATATAGGATGAAAGTCCATTTGTCAATATGCCATATCAAAAATATTATATAAAAAGTGTTTATATGCGGGAATCCGGTACCGCCGTCCTGGGCGTTTCCATGAAAAATCGCGATGATTTCAGGAGCCGAAATTGACTTTCCCCCCTTTGCTGTATATATTCATCTATAAGACAGGATGATGAAAAATGCGGACCTGGAGTTTACCGCAACCATGAGAGGAATCAAAATATGGGAATCGGCATGCGTTTGATGGCGGTGTCCGGCCAGTTTTATCCGGGCAAAGAGGCCCCCTTAAGGGAAAAAATCAAAGAGGCGGAGGCTGTTGCGCGCGCCGAAGAGGTCGCCGTCCGCCCCGTCCGGGCGCTGATCCTGCCCCATGCCGGATACGATTATTCGGCGGTAACGGCGATCAAGGGAATTCTGACGGCGGACAAATCCCGGATTAAACGGGTGGTGGTGCTGTCGCCCTCGCACCGGCACGGTTTTCACGGTGTGGCGGCGGGGCGCTACGACGGCTACTGGACGCCGCTGGCCGCCGCCAACTGCGACATGACCGCTCTGGACGCCCTGCTGAACGCCCCCGGCTCTCCGATTCAAAATATGCCAGAGGCGCATCAGGGCGAACACGCCATCGAAGTCCTGCTGCCCCTGCTGCAATATTTTTTGGACGATTTCACCCTGATCCCGCTGATCATCGGGCAGAACAACCTCGAACAGATCCGGCGGATCGCCGACGCGCTGGCGTTGTACTGGGAACCGGAAACGCTGTGGGTGATCAGTTCGGATTTCACCCATTTCGGGCGTTCGTTCGACTACCTGCCGTTCAGCACCGACATCCGCGCGCGGCTGCGCAAGCTGGACATGGGGGCGATCGACCGGATTCTGGCGCTCGACACGCAGGGGTTTTACGATTACATCCGGGAGACCGGCGCCACCATCTGCGGCCACGGGCCGATTGAAATCCTGCTGGCGATGCTTGACCGGGAGCCGGGCAAGGTGCGGGCGGAATTGATCGATTATACCAATACCGGCGAAATGTTCCGGGATTTTTCGCACAGCGTGAGCTATGCGGCCATTTCATTCAGCGAGGCTTGAGCATATGAACCATTCAAATCCGGCTCCGGTCGCGGTTATCACCGGAGTGTCGAGCGGCCTCGGCCGCGCGATGGCGTTGTGTTTCCGGCGGAACGGTTTCCGGGTGGTCGGCGTCAGCCGTTCGCAGCCGGATTTCGAGCTGGACCTCTGGATCGGGGCGGATGTGACGAAGGCGGAGGACCGCCTCCGTGTTGTCCATGAAACCGTCGAATTCGGCGGGCGCGCCGACGTGCTGGTCAACAACGCAGGCAAAGGGCTTTACGCCACCTGGGAAGAAGCCGACATGGAAGAACTGAAATCGCTGTTCGAGCTGAATGTCTTTGCCGTGGCGGGGATGACGCAGGCGTTTCTGCCGTTGCTGAAAGCCAGCCGGGGAACGGTGATTAATATTTCCTCGGCGGCGGGGCGGCTCTGGGTGTTTTGCATGGGGGCTTATTGCGCGACCAAGGCGTCGGTGTCGATGTTTTCGGACTCGCTCCGGGGCGAGGTGCGGCGCTACGGCGTCCGGGTGCTCGACGTCAGTCCCGGACAGATCAACACCGGGTTTTCGTCGCGTTCGTTCGGGCGCCGGAGGCCGCCGGATTCGCCGGGCGCCTCCGCCGATCCCGACGCATTTGCCCGCGCCGTGTACAAAGCCTGGAAGCGCGGCCGGAAATCCATGACCTATCCGGGATGGCTGGGCGCGGTGCTGTTCGGCGTCCGCTATCTGGTTCCCGGCATTTATAATCACTTCAGCCTGAAAATGTGGAAATTGAAATGACACGATTGTTCTTTCTTCTGTTAACCGCCTGTTTTCTGGGGCTGACCGCCCGGGCGCAGGTGTTCACCCTGTGGCCGTCCGCCGGCGGCAGCACCGGCAATCCGCTGGACGCGGAAATTTTCAGCACCGAGCCGGTGATCATCAACGGTGTGGAATGCGAAATGAAGCTGGGGCTGATCCGTCAGAGCTTTGACGACCTGGCGATCGCGCTGCGGAATCATTTCCGCAGGGCGCAGATCGCCGCCGCGGGCAACAACCTCATGGTGACGCTTCCGCCGGAAAACGGCTGGCTCCAGCGCTATCTTTACATTGCCATCCGGCGCGGCATGCCGGTGTTGCAGATTTCGATGAAAGTGCCGGAGAAGCTGCCGGAGAATTTCGTGTGGCCCCGGCAACTGCCGATCCTGCCGTCCGCCACGCCGTTTCGGGTGATGGTTTTTCCGAAGCGCAATGCCCTTTACGGTTCGTTCCATTATCCGCCCGGCTCGACCGCCGGGGCGCTGGACCAGATCACCGGCATCGCCGGAAACGACTGGGTGCGGATGGCGCACGAGAGCGCCAATTTCGGGCGCGCCAGCGGCGAAGTCCTGATCCGCTCCAATCCGGCGGCGGTCATGCTGGTGAACTTCACCCGGGACGGCGTCGGGATCGTCTACACCCGCCCGCTGGAAAAGTAGTCCTGTCAAAAAATAACAACCGCCGGACAGGGCACTGGATTACGGCGCAACGGCCCGGCGCGCTCTGACAGGCGGTGTAAAGTCATAACATGGATCCTGAAATTCGAGTGAAATCTTTTCAGGCATCTGACCTGTATGTTCCAGCGAAGCGTTGACGCAAAAAGTTTGACTTTTCGATGAAAAACGCTTGATATCACGGAACCGGGCGATATTTTAAAAACGTCAATGCGCCTTTGGATTCGCCGGAGGCGGTTCATATGTATTCAATCAGGGTGAAATTTTAAAATTTGCCAAGGACGGTTTGGATCGTGATTCTTTTTGATACGAAATGTAGCTCGATGCGGGCATCGGGCGAACATCGCCACCGGGCGAATGAGCAGCGAAATTCAAATTGTCCCCCTGATGGAGTATAACCAATGATTATCGGACGGAGCCCTATCCGCTAAATATGATAAAGCCGACAGAAAATCAAGTTATCGCCGGCTGGGGAATACTGATCGCCGCGGCGGTGCTGGCCGTGTTCGGGCGCAGCCTGTGGTTTCCGGCGGAAATCATGGATGACGTGCTTTATCTGGGGCAAATGAACCGGTTGGAGTTTTCGTGGGAAAACCTGGTTTACTGGTGGCATACGCCGATTTTGGAACTAAGGTCGCCCCTGCAGATGTGGTCTTACATGCTTGACTATCTGGTCTGGCGCGGAGATTGGTTCATTTTCGGCGTACATCTGAATAATCAGTTGCTGCATATTCTGGCCGCGTTTCTGGTTTTTCTGCTGGGGCGCGAATGCGGGCTGCGGAATGGCTTCGCGGGGTGTACGGCGTTGATATTCGCGCTTCATCCCCAGCGTATCGAGTCGGTGGTGTGGCTGGCGGAACGCAAGGACGTGCTGGTGGTTCCGCTGGCATTGCTGGCCCTGTACTGGTTTCTGCGGGACATGAGGGGAAACCGGCAGTGGTGGATGCAGTTCTTTCCGGCGCTTCTCTATGCGATGTCATTGCTGGTAAAGCCGATGGCGATTTTGCTGCCGTTTATTCTATTGGCATTTCTGTGGTGGGAGCGGCGTGCATTTGATTGGCGCATCTGGCTGCGCAGCACCTGGGTGTTTTTTGTGGTGATGTTTGTATTTATGGCATGGCGTTTTCAGATGGTGCACGGCTTTGTTTCCGGGACCACCGCCGTTACGGACGGCTGGAATATGCGTATTGGTATCATCGCCGATAATTTCGCGAACTATTTCTTAAAAACATTTTATCCGTATTCCCTCTGCCCGGTATATCCGTTCTATCACCCGGAATTCAATTCGCTGCTGCCTCCGGCGGTCTGTTTATTGCTTGTGGCGGCGATATTGCTGATCTGCCGGAAAGCCGGAAAGCTGGAAATCGTTATCTATGAGCTTCTGCCGTTGGCGGTCTGTTTTTTTGCCGCGTTGGCGCCGGTGGTGGGGTTTGTCCGCGTCGGCAATACCGATTTCGCCGACCGTTACAGTTATTTGGCGGCGGTTTTTCTTTGGCTGGCGGCGGGAATACTGGCGCAGCGCCTTTACCTGCGTTACGGGCGGGGGAGATGGTTTTTCGCCGGATGGGCGGGGTATCTTGCTTTCCTGGTGATTTATTCGCTGAACTACCTGAGTTGCTGGTCAAATTCCTCCGTGCATCTGGCCGCCTGCCTTGATGTTCCCAATCCCAACTACCGTCAGGTCTTTCTCGCCGGGGTACAAGCCTATTACATCGGCGACTGGGACATGGTTCAAAGGAACATGGAGAAACTGCGCTATCCCGAATCCAGGCAGCGCCAGTTTGACATTTACCGGCGTACCATGCAGGGAATGATGCTGCTGTCGCAAGGCAAAGAAGCGGAGGCGCTGGAGGTGTTGAACCGGGTCGTATTGACCAGGGACGCAGTATCTCTGCGGGATTTTTCATTCAGTTTTCCGGGTGAAGTTATGCGGAGTACCGCGCTGTTGAACCTTAAATACGGCAACAGGGAATATGCCGCGCTGGTATTTCAAAACTTGGGGGCGAATTATGAAGGGCGCAGTTGGTTCGACAGCTGTTTTTATTTCGGCATGGCGGCGTTGATACGGGAACAATGGACCGAAGCCGAACGGTTTTTCATCAAGGCGCTGGCGGAAAATCCCGGCGACGAAAATACCATTGCCAACCTGAAAATGATACGGGCGAAGCTCGCGGAAGCAAAATAGCAAATCCGTCCTTTCCGGGTATTTGTCGGGCTCGGTTCCTCCTTGCCGTTTCTTCGATCTTGCAGTACGAACCGTCAAAATGAAAAACGGGGAACCCTCTGAACGAAGGTTCCCCGCGCTGTTTGAATCCGGTTGAACTCAGATGATGGAGCGGACGATATCCGCCGGTTTCACCTCGCTTTTCAGGTACGGATAGATATTGTAGCGGAACGCGTATCTGCCGGCTCCGAAACAATACTGGCTGAGCGTGTCCGGGCCGCAACTGGCCGTTCCGATCCCGCGCTGGCGGTAATCCAGTTTCAGGTAGATGCGCCCTTCGTCCTCCAGCTCGTGGTTGTGCCATTTGGCGACCATCTGCGCCGCCGAATAACGGCTGACCGAGAATTCCATGCCGTCTGGTGCGTGAATGAGCAGCCCCGCCTTGCCGTTTTTGCCGGACAGCGCCACCCAGCGGACATCGGTGCGGTTGCCGTTTTCCTGCGGCATGATGTAGGGCACGTGCATGTCGTCCACCGTCGACCGGTAGAGCCCGACCGGATAACCGGCCTTGCGGTCGATATGGTTTTCATGCGGGCCGCGGCCGAACCACTCCACCTGATCCAGAGTGGAGGGAAGCTCGAGGATCACGCCCAGCCGCGGCAGGTCGGCGAGTTGCTGTTCCACCTCGAAGACGTTTTCCACCCGGATGATGCCGTCGGCGCCGAGGCGGTGAATCTGGCTGTGCGTCACGCCGCTTTCGATCTTGGGTCCGGCGTGGCGGGAATGGACGGCCACGATGAAGTCGTTGCCGCTTTTTTCCGAAGATATCCGCTGATTTTTCAGTTCAAAATCATAGAGGCCGTATTCCATCCATTTGTAAAACGCTTTCCACGTCTGCTTCTTGGCCATGGTAAAGGCCTTGATCCCGTCGTTGTCGATGGAGCCGCGGACGAGGTTGAGCTTCGGCCCCGCCTGAACCAGTTTTTCGCCGCCCAGGCTGATGGACGCCAGTTCGCTGTCGTCGGCGAAATTGACTTTCAGCTTGCCGATATCGATCTTGACGCTGCGTTTTTCCTTGCGGGTGGCGATGGCGCCGCGGCCGGAAACGGCCGGAGCGGGCACGGTGGCGCCGAACGGCATTTCGAACTGTTCCCACGCCACTTCATAACCGGCGTTTGCCCACCAGGTTTTCTGGCCGAGCGTGAAGCTGATTTTCAGGAGGCATTCCTGTCCGTAAGACATTTCCGGCGGCATGATCGGGAGCTGGATGTCGGTGCTGCTTTCGCGCGGTCCCGCGCCGTTGAACACGGTGGCGCCGGTGCCTTCCTTCAGCGCTTTTTTCAGGTCGATCCGGGGGCGCGGAGGCGTATCCAGTGCGGCAAGCTTGCCGTGCTGGACCACCTTGCCGTCCACGGTCAGTTCCCAGTTGATCTTGAAATTGGAGAGGTCGGTGAAATACTTGCGGTTGGTCACCCGCAGTTTGCCGCTGTGGAGGTCCACGCTTTCCACCTTGATCGGCTGGGCCAGCTTTTTCAGCTCGTACAGGCCGGGGTGGGGCGTGCGGTCGGGCCAGACGAGCCCGTCGGTGATGAAGTTCGAATCATTCGGCGTGTCGCCGAAATCGCCGCCGTATGCCCAGTGGTATTTCCCGTTTTTATCCTTGACTTTGATGCCGTGGTCGAGCCATTCCCAGATGAACCCGCCCTGGAGTCCGTGGTATTTTTCGAAGGCGTCGAAATACTCTTTCAGGCAGCCGTTGCTGTTGCCCATCGCGTGGCTGAATTCGCACATGATGAACGGACGGTCGTCCTCGGTCGGCGTACAGGCCCATTTGATGATGTTGTTGACGCTGGCGTACATCGGGCAGATCAGGTCGGTCAGTTCCCGGTGGGTGTTCGGCAGCCAGGCCCCCTTTTCATTGTAGGAGGCGCGTTCGTAATGAATCGGGCGCGAGGGGTCGAAGAAACGGATCCAGCCCGCCATGGCCGCGTGGTTCGGACCCACGCCGGATTCGTTGCCCAGCGACCAGATGATGACGGAGGCATGGTTTTTGTCGCGCATGACCATCCGGACGGCGCGGTCGAGGTAGGCGTTGGCCCAGTTCGGATTGGAGCAGAGGTCGTAGAAGAACTGGTGGTTTTCGATGTTGGCTTCGTCGAACACATAAAAGCCGTATTCGTCGCACAGGTCGTAGAATTCCGGCGCGGCGGGATAGTGGCTGGTGCGGATAGCGTTGATGTTGAACTGTTTCATGACGGTCAGGTCGCGGCAGGCCAGTTCTTCGGAAATGGTGCGGCCGTTCAGCTCGTCGTGTTCGTGGCGGTTGACGCCGTTGATCTGGACCGGCTGGCCGTTGATGAGCAGCTGGCGGTTCTTGATTTCGACGGAGCGGAAGCCGAGGCGGACCGGGACCGATTCGATTTCGCGGTCCTGGGCGTCCAGCAGCGTGGCCGTCATGGTATAGAGATAGGGCGCTTCGGCGTTCCACGGGATGATGTTGCGGATTCGGGCCGAGGCCTTGACGTAGATACGGTTGATGTCGCGCGGGGCGTAGGTGTAACTGTCGTTGTCGAGCTCCGCGGTCAGCGGCGTTTCAAGGACCTGTTTGCCCCTGGCGTTGTAGAGTTTGACCCGGAACTTCCAGCCGTTGCCGCGGGTATGGGTGAATCCGGCGGTGAGTTCGAGGTTCAGTAGCCCGTCGGTGAGCGTTTCGTCCAGCGTGGCGGTGGCGTGAACGTCGGCCACGTGGTTTTCCTGCGTGGAATAGAGGTAGACGCTGCGGACGATGCCCGCGTGCCACCAGTGGTCCTGGTCTTCGATGAAGCAGCTGTCGGACCATTTGATGACCAGGACAGTGATCTGGTTTTTGCCGGGTTTGACGAGGTTGGTGACGTCGAATTCGGTGGAGCCGCGGGAATCTTTGCTGAACCCGAGCGTCTGCCCGTTCACGAACGCGACGAAACAGCTCTCCACACCGTCAAAATGCAGAACCGTGCGGCGTTTGCCCCAGTTTTTCGGGATTTCAAACGTGCGGCGGTAAATGCCGGTGGGGTTGCGGTCCGGCACGGTCGGGGGCATGTTCGGCCACGGCATCTGGACGTTGGTATAGTGGGGGTAGTCGTAGCCGCGCATATCCCAGCAGCTCGGGACGTCGATCTTATCCCAGCCGGTGTCTTTGAAACGGGGGTTCATGTAGTCTTCGGGCACGTCGTTGGGGCTTTCGCTGTAACGGAACTTCCAGTCGCCGTTCAGCGGGATGTACCACGGGCCGCGGCCGCGCGCGGGTCCGGCTTTGGCGGCTTCCGCCTCGGTGTCGAAGGGAAACAAGGGGGAACGGTTGGGCAAACGCCCGGCGCCCGGGCAATCCGGGCTGGTGTAGATTAGCTTTTCCAGGTTTACAGACATCTTTCCTGACTCCTGTTTGATTTTGTAAAAGGGGATACTATATTAATTTAATTTAACGCCGAATTGAGTAAAAAGAATGTCTTTTATGGTATAAAGAGATATGTTAAATGGTAATACGGATGAGTTCCCCGGCATGGACGGATGCCCGAATTCCACGGTCTTCAGGCAGATGGGCCCGGCGGGGTCCCGGGAAGGGATCGGGTGCGGGTTTCTGCATAAAACCGTGAGGCGCGCGGATCATGTGAATCTGTACTGGCCGCGTTACGTGATGGTGATCGTGCTGCGCGGCTCGGGGTTGTACGTGGACGAAGACGGACGGGAATACCGGGTGCGCGAGGGGGATTTTTTTCAACGTTTTCCCGGCAGGCTCCATTCGAATTACGTGGATGTGGAGAGCAATTATTTCGAATGCTATCTCGAATGCGGCGCGGCGCTTTATCAGTCCCTGCGCGCCATGCGGCTGATCCGCAGCGAGGTGCCGGTGCAGTATGCGGGGCCGGACCCGGAACTGCTGGAGCGTCTCTGGGCCCTGTCCCGAAACCTGAAACAAGGCGGGGAGGAACAACTGGCGGAGCTGACCGGAGAGTTCGTCAGTTTGCTGGGCAAATGCCAGCACGGGAGTTTGTTCGATTCGCCCGAACAGGGGGGCGGAAACATCGTTGACCTCGCCTGCCAGCGCCTGACCGCCGATTTCACGCAGGAATTCGACCTGAAAAAATTCTGCCGCCAGAACGGCTGGGGGTATGAGCATTTCCGCAAGGTATTCCGGCGGCATGTCGGCATTTCACCGTGGCAGTACCGGGTGCGGCGGCGGCTCGACACCGCCTGTTCCATGCTGCGCGACAGCGGACGGCCGATCGGCGATATCGCGTCCCGGCTCGGCTATTCGTCGGTTTACGAGTTCAGCGCGCAGTTCAAGAAATACATCGGCATCTCGCCGCTGTATTTCCGGGAGGGGGGCGGCGGCAAGCCCGCCGGGTAAAGGATCAGTGTTCGCGGCGCACCGTGATGGCGCCGTCCGCCAGCCGGATGTTCAGTTCATCGCCGACGGGGGCGTCCGCCGCCGCGGTAATCAGTTTACCGTCCGCCGTGCGGCTGACCATGGCGTAGCCGCGCTTGAGGACCTGTCCGGGATCGAGGTTGTTCAGCGAGCGGACGGACTGTTCGAGCCGGTTTGCAAGCTCGCCGCAGCGGCTGTTCGCCAGTTGGACGAACTGTTCGCCGAGGTGTTCCAGAACCAGCCGTTTTTCACGGAGCGCGGATTGCGGCGAGAGCCCCTTCAGCCGTTCGGCCAGCAGTCCGGCGCGGTTGGAAGCGTTGGCGAGGGAGCGTTGCAGGGCGTGCTTCATTTCGCCGTCGATTTCATCGATCAACTGCTGTTTCTGGCGGATCATGTAGACCGGTTCGCGGAAAACGAAACTTCCGGCGGCTTCGCCGAGGCGGTGGCGCAATTCGTTGCGGAGGGCGTCGAGGCTGGAGACCATATCTTTTTTCAGCCGGATCAGTCGCTCGGAGAGCTCGTCGCGATGAGCGGCGGTCAGCTCCGCCGCCGCGGACGGAGTCGGTACCCGCAGATCCGCGGCGAAATCACACAGAGTAAAATCAATCTCATGCCCCACCGCGCTGATGACCGGTATCCGGCTCGCCGCGACCGCCCGCACCAGGACTTCTTCGTTAAACGCCCACAAATCCTCCATACTGCCGCCGCCGCGGGTCAGGACGATGACCTCCACCTCTCCCGTGCGGTTGAAAAACTCGATGCCGCGCGCAAGCTGCGCCGCGGCGGCCGCCCCCTGTACCGGCGACGGATAAATCCGGACCGGCAAACCGGGAAAGCGCCGCGCCGTAATCTGGAGGAAATCGCGGATGGCGGCGCCGTCCGGCGAAGTGACCACGCCGATGCATCCGGGGAGCAGCGGGATATTCTTTTTGCGTTCCTGGTCGAACAGCCCCTCGGCGTTCAGTTTCTGCTTGAGTTCCTCGAAGCGGCGCTGCAATTCGCCGAACCCGACGGGACGGATCGATTTGACGCTGAACTGGTACTCGCCGCGGACCTCGTAAACGGTCAGCCGTCCGAACACCTCCACCTCCGAGCCGATCCTCAGCCCGAGTTCTTCGACCGCCCGGGCGCCGCTGAAAAAGACCACCCGCAGTTGCGAACGCCGGTCTTTCAGCGTCATATAGACGTGGCCGGAAGCGCGCTGGACGCTCAGCGTCCCGATTTCGCCGCGCATCCAGAACGGCATGAGGCTGTTTTCGAGGAGTTCGCGGACGATCGCGTTAACCTCGGCTACCTGCCAGATTTTGTCGTCGCCGCTCATGCGCCTCCGAGGAACAGGGTCAACAGAATTCTCGTGACGCTTTTGGTCAAACCCTCGGCGAAGTTGAAGATCGTCCCCAGGAACACCAGCACCAGCAACAGCAGCAGCAGCGAGGCGCCGCCCATCACTTCGGCTTTGACCTGGGTGGCGCGGGGCACGAAATAGGAAATGACCTGCCAGCCGTCGAATCCCGGCACCGGCAGCATATTGATGACGAACAGGACGATGTTCAGTGCGCCGCCGAGGCTGAAGATCAGGCGCGCGTTTGGCGGCGCGCCGAAATAGATGGACAGCGCCAGCCCGATCGTGCAGAGCGCGAACAGCCCGAGATTGGCGGCGGGGCCCGCAAACGCCACCAGCATATGGCTCCAGCGGTGCCGCATCCGTGCCGGGTTCACCGGCACCTGCCCCCAGGCGAGGCCGATGAAGATCAGCATGATCAGGGACATCGGCCCCATCTGTTTGAGGGGGTTCAGGGTCAGGTGGCCGCGTTCGGCGGCGGTCGGGTCGCCCTGCATCAGGGCTACCCAGGCGTGCGACAGCTCATGTACGCAGACCGAAACCACCACGACGAATATCTGGATGAAGAAAAAAATCGGGGCTTTCCATAACGTTTCAATAAACAGCATCGGGCTTTCCTTTGTTCTCAGTCAACGCTTACCGGGTAGTATTGGTAAGCCGGGGTTTCATAGGGGTGCGCCTTTTTCAGGGCGGCGATGGCGTCGCGGATTTTATCTTCGGGACAGAGGAGTTCGACCTTGATTTCCTCGACCGCTTCGACTTTTTCCTGGGAACCGATGAACGGGGCGCTGCCGGGCAGCGGACGGAACTGGCCGCTGCCGGAAGTCTGCCAGCAGCAGTTGTCGTAATTGCCGAGTTTACCGGCGCCGGCGGCGAAAACCGCGAACTTCACCTCTTCCACGAAATTCACCGGGACATAAAATTCCAGCTTGCAATATTTCATTTTTCACCTCGTATCATGAAATATAGCGTGAAATCGGCGGAAAACAATCGGGAAAAAGGAGCGGCGGGGAGTTTTTTGACATCCTGAAACATAAAAGGAAGGAGAGCTTTTGCGTTACCGGGCTGCTATCTCTTGCGTCCAACCTCAACACATTGGGCACCGGAACGGCTCTCCTTCCTTCGTCTGCCACGCGCTTTGGCGTATGTATTTGAGTTTTTTACTCATTTGGGTTTGTACCCTGGCAGACTTTTCTGATTATGATTATACAGCCGACCTGCGAAAGTGTCAATACTTGAAATGGCTGAAGAGCTAAAAAAATGAAAATTTTTTTGCTACAGTTCTTTCTGTCAGGATGCGGAGCATCCGTCCGCACCGGGCCGTGCCCGGGCGTGCCGCAGCGGCGAAACGCTGCCCGCTCGCAGAGCGGAACTGATGATTTCGCCCTGCGGGCGACCAGCGCAGTCCGCGCGCTGGACCGCGTGCGGCAACGTGCCGCCGCGAAGTTCTTTGTTATGGAGGCGTTTGTTTCAGTTTTTCGATGGCGCGCGCAAGGGCTGTGTCGGTGACGGCGTTCGGTGAATCCGGCTTGACCACCCCCGGATAGACCGCCAGTTGCGAATAAAAGGCGTTTTTCTCCGTCTGCGGCACGAGGATTTCTTCGTTCGGGGCGATGCCGATGCCCTGAATCGGTTTCCGCGACGGGGTCAGGTAGCGGCCGATGGTCAGCCGGATGGCCGAGCCGTCGGGCAATTCCTGGATGTTCTGGACGGTGGCCTTGCCGAATGTCCGGGCGCCGACGCTGACCGCCCGCCCGTTGTCCATCAGCGCCCCGGTGAAAATCTCGGAGGCGGACGCGCTGAGTTCGTTCACCAGCACGACCACCGGGAGTTCCGCGGCGACGCCCTTCGGCGTGTCGCGGGAGGTGATGGCTTCGGGGGCTTCGCTGTCGCGGGAGGAGGTGTAAAGAATGACCGAATCCGGCTTGAGGAAACGGCTGGCGAGGTCCACGGCGGAATTAAGCAGCCCGCCGGGATTGTTGCGCAGGTCGATGATGAGCGATTTGACGCCGCTGCTGTTCAGTTTGCGCATGGCGCGGTCGAAATCAGCCGCCGTGTGCGAGTTGAACACCATGATCCGGACGTAGCCGATATCGTCCCCGATGGTTTTGATGCCGTGCGGAGGGATGGAGCTGTAGGCGATGTTTTTGCGCGGCAGCGTTACTTCGTAGGGGGCTTCGTCTTTGTAGCGGATCATCAGTTTCACGGTGGTGTCGGGCTTGCCCTGAATCAGTTTCAGGCAATCGCGCAGGGAGATCTTGGCAGTGTCCGTGTCGTTGATTTTCAGGATGAATGAACCGGGGCGGAGCCCGGCGGCTTCGGCGGGCGAGGCTTCCAGCGGAGTGATGATTTCCAGCGGAGAATCGTGCTTTTTGTTGACCACGAGGCCCACGCCGACGGTTTCGCCGCCGAGCACCCGGACGCTTTCCCGGTGTTCCTCCCGGTTTTCGTAACCGGTGTAGTGGTCGAGGTCCTGAAGCATGCCTTTGATGGCGGCCCGGATCAGCCGTTCATAGGAGGCCTTGTCCGAGTCGATGTAACGGTTGTGGATCATTTCCAGTACACCGGCGAATGTGGCCAGGGCGCGATATTTATCCTGATCCTCCTCCGCGGTTTTGTCCTGGGCGCGGAGGCCGGAGAACAACGTCAAACAGATTCCCAAACATAGAATAAGGCGCATATTTTTCTCCACAAAGGTTTGACATTTCCACAATAATATATATCTTAATAGTGTGATTGCCAACCAAAGTATGGAGAAATTTTGTATGAGTGATATGAAGAATTATCGTGAAGAGTACCGTGAAATGGGCGTTCGCCGCGGCGAAATGACTCGCGTCAGTTTCATCAACCAGGTCTATGGCTGGATGTGCGGCGGCCTGGTATTGACCGCGATTGCCGCGTGGGCGGTCATCAGCAGCGAAGCGCTTCAACGGGCGATTCTGGCGAACAAAGGAATATTCCTGATTCTGATTCTGGCGGAATTCGGGCTGGTGATGGCGATTTCGTGGGGCATCAACCGGATGAGCGCCGCCACGGCGGGGGCTCTTTTCATCGTTTATTCGCTTCTGAACGGGCTGACCATTTCGGTGATCCTGTTTGCGTATACCTCCGCATCGGTTTCGACGACGTTCCTGATTGCCGCCGGCATGTTCGGCGCAATGAGCATTTACGGGGTCGTGACCAAACGCGACCTGACCAGCCTGGGCGGCCTGATGCTGATGGGTTTGATCGGCATCATCATTGCCAGCGTGGTCAATATTTTCCTGGGCAGCAGCAGCCTTGAATGGGCGATCAGCATCCTAGGGGTTTTTATTTTCCTGGGACTGACGGCCTATGATTCGCAGAAAATCATGAATATGAGCAGTTCGATGGACGCCTCGGACGACCGGGAAAGCGTCGGCAAGATGGCCATCATCGGCGCTCTGGCGCTCTATCTCGACTTCATCAACCTTTTCCTGTTTCTGCTGAGAATCTTCGGCAACAGACGCTGAACAACGGGAGCGGACGATGCCTGATTTCATCACCGAACCGGTCGGTTTGCTGGAAGTCAACTGCTATCTGATTCCGGCCGGACAGACCCTTTATATCATCGACCCCGGCGCGGATGCCGAAATCATTGTCCGCCGCGCCCGGCAGTTCGATTGCGCGGAACGGGTCATCCTGCTGACCCATGCGCACATCGATCATATCGGCGCGGTCGGCGCAGTGGCGCGGGCGTTGAACATCCGGACGGTTTACCTGCATAAGCGGGATGTCGAGCTTTATTTCAGCCCGGCCAACGCATTGCCGCCGTGGCTGCCGCCGGTACAGGATTTGCCGCAGCCCGACAGCGATTTTGTTTCGGAGGATTTTGAAATCATCGAAACGCCGGGGCATACGCAGGGCGGAGTTTGTTTTTACTTTCGTGACCGTGAGCGGCCGGTGCTGTTCGCGGGGGATACGATTTTCGCGGGTTCGGTGGGGCGCACGGACCTGCCGGGTGGCGATCACCGCCAGTTGATCGAGTCGATCCGGGGCAAACTGCTGCCGCTTCCGGATGAGCTTACGGTTTATCCGGGGCACGGACGGCCGACGACGATCGGGCAGGAAAAAACGGCGAATCCCTATCTGTAAAAAACGCTTTTAATGCGAATCGGTATCAGAGGGTCAGTTCGAAATTGAGTTTCCGGCATTCGGAATTCATGATGCGCTGGACTTCGCCCAGCATCCGGACTTTGCGGATTTCGCGGCGGATATAATCTTTTACATCCGCCAGCGGCACAAACTGTGCCCGCACCCGGTTGTCGACATGGAAGATTACCCAACCCTCTTTCCGGCGGAGCGGAATGCTGGATTCGCCGACGTTCAGAGAATCGACGGCTTGCCGGATTTCCTTGTCCAGCTCGTGCCGGACGAATTCCCCGTATTTGCCGCCGTTGTAGACCGGCATCAGGGAGGCGAACTTTTCGCCGAGGGCCAGTCGCGTGCGGACGGCTTCGGCGTCGCTTTGGGCGGGGACGGTAATCTGCGAGAGGACGAGGGTTTCGGGGATCAGGAACAGTCCCTGGTTCATCCGGTAAAAGTGCTCCACGTCGGCATCGTTGACCGTGATTTTGTCGGCGGAGCTGCGTTCCACCCACTGAATGAAAGCGTAACGTATGACGCTGTCAGGGTCGTTGACGGATTTTTTCAGATATGTCTCGAAATTGGACCCGTCGGCCAGGAGCTGTTTCTCGATACTCTGGCGCTGCGGCAGGGGGAGTGAATGATGCAGATGCCGGAGTTCTTTGCTCATTTCATCGGGATTCGGGGTGATGCCGTTTTCTTTCAGGATCCGGTCCATGATCGCGCGTTCGAAACGATTGGCGGCCAGGATGCGGACGGCCGAGCGGATTTCGCCCTCCGACATGACGGTCAAGTGGTCGGACGTGAATTTTTCTTTCAGGAACTGGATCGCCTGTTCCCGGGAAATCGCCTGTTCCCGGACGGGTCCGTATACGGCGACTTTTTCCGGCAGAAATGAAAAATCCCGTTCCTGTCCGGACAGTACCGGGGCGGAAAGCGGCGCCAGCGCCGGCAAACTACAGGCGAGAAGCCTGAATATTGTCTTTTTCATATTCAATCTGGGCGGCCAATATGTGAGCGAGGGCGGGTTCGGTCTGCAGGAGGAGCCGGTATTCGGTGATCAGGCTGTCGTAGGCGCGTTTGAGCTCATATTTCTCCATTGCCGCGGCTCTCTGCTGTCCGTCCGCCAGGAACTGCGTGATAAAGGTGTTGTTCGGATACTCGGCGCTCATGGTTTCGAGCTGCGTCAGGGCCTTGCGGAGGTTGTCCGCGCCCTGCGGTGCGGCGGCGTCGGCCAGGGCTTGCTGAAACGCCTGCAGGTGGCGGAGCTGGCCGCGGGCGCGCAACAGGTGGCGGTTCATGGGGAAATCCCGGAGGCCGGATTCGATGATTCTGGTGGCGCCTTTCAGATCGCCCGCGTCCAGCAGGGGCTGAACCTGAATCAGGTAGATGTTGCTGGTTTCGCTTTCTTCCAATATACTGAGAAAGGTGCTTTCCGGCAGGATCGTGCGGAGTTTGCCGGTCTGGGCGGCGGCGGTTTTGTGGTCGGCGCGGGCGAGGCTGTCGATCAGGTCGCTGGTCAGCCGCAGGTTGGTCAACTGCGGGTCGTTGACTTTGTTATCGGAACATCCGGTCAACAGGACCGTGACGCCCAGGCATATCAGAATCGAAATCGAACGTATCAACATCAAAATAACTCCTTTTTTAACGCCAGGATGCGGAGCATCCGAACCGTACCGGGCCGTGCCCGGGCGGGGTGCAGCGACGAAACGCTGCCCGTCCAACGGACGGAATGTTCCGTTTCGCCCTGCGGGCGACCAGCGCATTCCGCGCGCTGGACCGCGTGCGGCAATGTGCCGCCTCAAAGGACGAACAAGAAACTTGCACATGGCGATTTTTATTATAATACTCCATTAACAGCGGTTTTTAAAGCCGGAATCGAAGATTTATTCAAATAAAGGACCGCCCCTGTACGTAAAAGATTGAAATTTCGTTAACTGGATGTATTTTATAAATTTATAATTGATTTCGGAGATATACGGACTATGGATAAGGAACCCACTGTTACAGCGCCGCCGGATTTTATCCGCGCAATCGTGGCGAATGACGTTAAAAACAACAAGAACAACGGCGCGGTCGTCACCCGCTTTCCCCCCGAGCCGAACGGTTATCTGCACATCGGCCATGCCAAGGCGATCTGCCTGGACTTCGGCATTGCCGCGGAATTCAACGGCATTACCCACCTGCGGATGGACGATACCAACCCCACCAAAGAAGATGTCGAGTACGTCGAAAGCATCAAGCGCGATGTCCGCTGGCTGGGATTCGATTGGAACGACAAGCTGTTTTTCGCTTCCGACTATTATGAAAAACTGTACGAATGCGCGGTGGAACTGATCAAACGCGGCAAAGCCTACGTCTGCGACCTCTCCACCGACGAAATCCGCGAATACCGCGGCACCCTGACCGCGCCCGGGCGCGAATCTCCCTATCGGGTTCGCTCCATCGAGGAAAATCTCGACCTGTTCGCCCGCATGCGCAACGGCGAGTTCGAAGACGGCGCCAAGACCCTGCGCGCCAAAATCGATATGGCTTCCCCCAACATGCACATGCGCGATCCGGCCATCTACCGCATCCGCCGCGAACACCACTACCGCACCGGCGACAACTGGTGCATCTACCCGATGTACGACTTTGCGCACTGCATCAGCGATTCCATCGAAGGGATCACGCATTCGATCTGTACGCTGGAGTTTGAAATCCACCGTCCGCTCTATGACTGGTTCCTCGACGAACTCGAAATGCCGTGCCATCCGCAGCAGATCGAATTCGCCCGGCTGAACCTGACCTACACGGTCATGAGCAAGCGCAAACTGCTGACGCTGGTCAAGGACGGATATGTGAACGGCTGGGACGATCCGCGTATGCCCACGCTGAGCGGAATGCGCCGCCGGGGTTATACGCCGGAAGCGATCCGGGCCTTTGTCGGCAGCACCGGGGCGACCAAAACCAACAGCGTTTCCGATCTGAACCTGCTGGAACACTTCCAGCGCGACGATTTGAATAAGCGCGCCTCGCGCGTCATGGCCGTCATGAATCCGTTGAAAGTGGTTATCACCAACTTCCCGGAGGGCGAAACCGACGATCTCGACGCCGTGAACAATCCCGAAGACGAAAGCGCGGGCAGCCGCAAAGTACCGTTTTCACGGGAACTGTATATCGAACAGGACGATTTCATGGAAGACCCGCCGAAGAAATATTTCCGGCTGGCGCCGGGGCGCGAAGTCCGGCTCCGCTACGGCTATTTCATCAAATGCGAAGAAGTGGTCAAAGACGGAAACGGTGCGATCGTCGAACTCCGTTGCACCTACGATCCCGCCACCCGCGGCGGCACTTCTCCGGACGGCCGCAAGGTCAAGGGCACGATCCACTGGGTTTCGGCGGCGCACGCGCTGAAGGCCGACGCCCGGCTGTTCGCGCCGCTGTTCGCGCTGGAAAACCCGGCCGAATCGGAACTCGAATTCAAGGACATCCTGAATCCCGATTCCCTGCAGACGGTCGAATGCATGATCGAGCCAGCGTTGCAGAAAGCCGTTCCGGGGGACGTGTTCCAGTTCGAGCGGATCGGTTATTTCTGCTGCGACCCGGACAGTACGGCCGAGCGAAAAGTATTCAACCGCACGGTTGGGCTGAAAGATTCCTGGGCGAAAATTCAAAACAAAGAGGCTTGATAAAATGGAAAAACTCCTGCTTTGGAGTGACCGCAAATCCTGCGGCGGCGAAGATGATTTTCAACCGTATCTCGAACTTTCCCTGCTGCCCGGCGATGAAGCCCGCGGCATGGTGATCGTCTGTCCGGGCGGCGGCTACAGCCACCGTGCGGCGCATGAAGGAGGGCCGGTGGCGGAGAAATTCAACGGACTGGGATTTCACGCCGCGGTCTTGCAATACCGTACCGCTCCGTACCGCTACCCGGCTCCGCAGGAAGACGTGCTGCGCTCCGTGAAGATTATCCGTTCCCGCGCCGCCGAATGGCGGGTGAAAAACGATAAAATCGCCGTCCTCGGGTTTTCCGCGGGGGGGCACCTGGCATGCAGTTCCGGGATTGTTTTCGATGAAGTCCGGGCGGACAACGGCGATGCCGCCGACGCGGTTTCGGCGCGGCCCGACGCCACCATTCTCTGCTATCCGGTGATCAGCGGCGTGAATATGCCGCACAACGGTTCATTCATGCAGTTGCTGGGTGAAGCCCGTTCGATGCAGGAGCTGAAAGCCTTTTCCTGGGAATGCCGGGTGAAGGACAATACCCCGCCGTCTTTTCTCTGGCATACCGCCGCCGACCCCGGCGTACCGGTGGAAAACAGCCTGAATTTTGCGGCGGCGCTCCGGGCGAAAAATATTCCGTTCGAACTCCATGTATTTCCGCATGGCCGTCATGGATTAGGATTGGGCGTGGATGACAATGTGGCGGAAATCCGGGTCTGGCCCGAGCTTTGCGCCACCTGGCTCCGCAAAATGGACTGGTAAACCGCACCGCCTGGCCCGGTTTCGCCCTTTGGGCGACCAGCGCAGTCCGGACGATAAAAAAGAGAGAGGATATGCGAATATCCTCTCTCTTTGTTTTTGCGGGGGGCTGTTGGGATCAGCCTCGTTCGTCGAGCCGCGATACCATGTGAAGGCATTTCTTGGGGCAGGCTTCCACACAGGCCGCGCACAGGATGCAGCGGTAGCGTTCGAACTGCCAGGATTGATCCGGCTTCTTGGTCACGACCAATGCATTCGAGGGGCATTTGCGGGCGCAGATACCGCAGTAAATACATTTTTCGCCTTCGATGATCAGTTTGCCGCGTTCGCCTTCAAAACTGGGGCGGATCTCTGTCGGATAATTCCGAGTATACGGCTTGCTGAACGTGTTTCGTACAATGTCTTTGAAAATAGTAAACAGTTTCATGGTTTAACGCTCCGTACAGCTGACACAGGGGTCTACCGACAAAATGATGACCGCGACGTCCGGCAGGGTACACCCTGTCAGCATCGCCAGCAACGGCGACAGGTTCGCAAACGTTGGGGTGCGCACCCGCAGACGGTCCAGTTTATCCTTGCCGCTGGATTTCAGGAAATAAAACACTTCGCCGCGGGGCTGTTCCGCCCGGATGACGACTTCGCCGGCCGGCGGGTTGCCTTTGAACGGCACCTTCAGCTCCGAATCCGGCAGGCGGTCCAGCGCGCGCCGGACCAGGTCGATCGACTGCAGCAGTTCGCCCGCCCGCACCTGGGTTCTGGCGTAGGAGTCACAGCCGTTTTCGACCACCGGCTCGAAGCCGAGTTCGCCGTAGGCGCAATAACCCGTCATGCGGTGGTCCATCGCCAGGCCGCTGCCGCGGGCGGTGGGGCCGACGGCGCCGCGTTCACGGGCGGTCAGCTGGTCCAGCATACCGATGCCGACGAGGCGTTTTTTGACGCTGTAGTCTTCGAGCAGCACCGGGAGCAGGACCTTCAGGTCTTTTTCCACGGTGTTGAGTTTGTCGAGGACGAATTTCTTCTGTTCTTCGTTGATGTCCTTGCGCACGCCGCCGATGCAGCAGCTGCCCAGCATGATCCGGGCGCCGGTGGTGTATTCCATCGCGTCCATGACGTGTTCGCGGGTTCTCCAGAGCTGCATGAACAGGTTTTCAAAGCCGAACGCGTCGGCCAAGAGCCCGGTCGCCAGCAGATGGCTGTGCATGCGGTGGAGTTCGCTCCAGACCACGCGCAGGTATTGGGCACGGGGCGGCACTTTCAGGTCCATCAGTTCTTCAATCCCCTGGCAGTAGCACATGGAGTGAATGAAACTGCAGATGCCGCAGACGCGTTCCACCAGATAGGCGTCCTGCTGGAAATCTTTTTCTTCCGCCAGTTTCTCCAGGCCGCGGTGAATATACCCGAGGACCGGCAGGGCCGACGTGACCCGTTCTTCCTGCAATGACAGGCGCAGTTGAATCGGCTCCGGCAACACCGGGTGCTGCGGTCCGAAAGGAATGACCATGCTCATTTTTCACCTCCGGTCTTTTCTGTTTCCACAATACTTACGCTGACTCCGGGGACCCGGCAGAACGGCCGGGCCGGGGCGTCGGTCGCCAGCAGAAAATGGTCGCGATAGTCGAGGTTCAGTCCGCTGACGACGATGCCGAACAGGTCCTGAATCTCGTTTTCCACCACGAGCGCCGGGGGGCAGATGCCGGAAATGCTGGGGAGCTTGGCGCCTTTGTCCAGCTTCAGCAGGAGCGTCGTCAGCTCGTAGTCCAGGTCGAAATGGTAGTAGAGGTCGAAATGCGTGTCGACGTCAACCGCAGTCATGGTCACGAAACGGTAGTGACGCGGCAGCAGCGACGCGATCTTTTCGATCATGTTGTCAATAGTGATTACTTCGTTTACGGTCATCATCAGGACACCGCCTTTGCTGATTCGTCGGCGGGTTCCGGTTTCGGTTCCGGGCGGACGATTTTAATGGTTTTTTCCGGGGGAACGACCTCGGTATCAATCTTTTTCCGGGCCAGGATTTCGACGCCCTTCAGGATGCCGTCGAGAATCGCTTCCGGGCGGGGGGGGCAGCCGGGGACCAGCACGTCGACCGGGATCACTTGGTCCGCGCCGCCGAGCACGTTGTAGCAGTCGGCGAAGATGCCGCCGGTGGCGCCGCAGACGCCGAGGGCGACCACGACTTTCGGAGAAGGCATCTGGTCGTAAACGTTTTTCAGGACGCGCCGGTTGCGGTGGTTGACCGACCCGGTGACGACCAGTACGTCGGCGTGTTTGGGGTTGCCCACGTGCACCACGCCGAAACGTTCGGCGTCGTACATCGGGGTCAGGCAGGCGAGGAATTCAATATCGCAGCCGTTGCAGCTGTTGCAGTTGAAATGTACCACCCAGGGTGATTTTGCAGTTGCTTTTGTCATAATTTCAGCTCCATAACCAAATCAGGTTTGCCAGTGCCAGGGTCAGCGGCACGGTCCACATATAGCGTACCATCCAGCCGGCCGACAGGCGCGAGAACGCGTTGTCCACCACCAGAAGGAATACGAAAACAGCCGATTCCAGCAGGAGGGCGATCCAGATGTTGGTGTGCCAGAAGCACATGATCAGCCCGAAGAAAATCGCGATTTCATAAAAATGGGCGATTTCCAGAATGCCGAGGAACGGACCGGAGTATTCCAGCGTCAGCCCTTTGACGATTTCCTGGTGGGCGTGGTGCGAGGTGGCCACGTCGAACGGCGATTTGCTCAATTCGATCGCCAGCACGCAGACGAACGCCAGGAACAGCAGCGGCATCGAAATCAGCAGCGGCTGTGTATTTTCCATGACTTTCGATGCGAGGAAGCTGTTGTCGCGCAGGTTGATCGCCAGGATCAGCACCAGCAGGATCGGCTCGTAAGCCAGAATCTGGAGGATCTTGCGCTGGCTGCCGAGCCAGCTGTAGGGCGAACGCACGCTCATGGCCCCGAGGATCAGGCAGATCGACGAGAACGCATGCACCAGCAGGATCATCAGCAGGTCTTGTCCCGCCATCAGCAGGATCAGCACCAGGATCATGAACACCAGGTGCAGCACCGCGTACATGATCTGCGGACGGTGCAGGGCAATCGGTTCCTTGCCGAAAAGTTTGAAAAGGTCGTAGAACGGCTGCAGCAGCGGCGGCCCGAGGCGCCCCTGCATTCGAGCCGTCAACTTGCGGTCAATTCCCATGATCAGTGCGCCGGCAACCGGCGCGAGAATGGCTGCGGAGGCAGTCATGACATGCTTACTGGTCAGTATTTCAATGAGTTTTTCCATAAATCATCTCTGTCGCGTTGTTATCTGTTTGCAATGCTTGCAATGCTCAATCCGACCAGGGCGATGATGATCAGCCAGGCCAGCCAGTTCAACCAGCGGGTGCTCTTCTCTTCACTGATAATGCCGCGGAGGTACATACTGGAAATCACCGTATGTTCCACGCGGTCGTAAATCGAATGAAAGTCGTAAGAGCGGACGTCTTTTGCTTCGCTCAACTGGTCCATATCCACGTTTTCGCCGCACAGGAACGGCAGGCGGACGTTGGACGGGCGGAAGCGCCGCCAGAATGTGAAGTAATAAATCACCATCGAGATCAGCATGGCCCCGAAAATCAGCATGGCAGGATAGAAAAACTCCTTCGCTTCGTTGAACGTCTGCCAGTTCACGCCCTCATGGCCGCTGAAGACCTGTTTGGCCATCGGCGAGAAGAAATGAACGAAAATCCACATCGTACAGACCCCGGTACCGATCACCAGAAACGCCATGATCGACAGCGCCAGCCGGACGGACGGCGCCATCTGTTCCCTGGGAATGTGCTCGTGATAACCGATATTCTGCATCCGGCCGATCCACTTCGCCCAGAAAAAGACCGTCAGCGCGCTGCCGATCACCATGAAGATGAACAGCAGGGGCGAACGGATGGTCGCCTCGATCGCCAGCCATTTGCTGAGCAGCATGCCGAACGGCGGCAGCAGCATCGACATCATGCCGAGCAGCGTAACCCAGGCCGTGAACGGCATCTTGTAGAGCAGTCCGTCCATGACTTCGATGTCGCGGCTGCCGATCTTCTGTTCGATATTGCCGACGCAGAGGAACAGGAGCCCCTTGGAAATCGCATGGAAACTGATGATGGCCAATCCGGCGGCGTAAGCCAGCGGCGTATTGAGTCCGGCGCAGGCGACGATCAGGCCGAGGTTGGAAATGGTGGAGTAGGCGAGGACCTTTTTCGCATTGCTCTGGGTGCAGGCGAGCAGCGCGCCGCCGACGAAGGTCAGGGCGCCGGCAAAGGCCAGCAGGAGCATGGCTTTCTGGTCATAAAAACCGGGCGTGATGCGCATGACCAGGTAGACCCCGGCCTTGACCATGGTGGCCGAGTGCAGCATCGCCGAAACCGGCGTCGGGGCGACCATCGCGCCGAGCAGCCAGCTCTGAAACGGGAACAGCGCCGATTTGGTAAAGGCGGCCACGCAGAGCAGGACGGCGGGGACCAGGGTCAGGGTATTGTTCTGGATCAGTTCCGCAAAGCTCTCGCCGCCGACCTGCAGTTTGATCAGCAGGACGCCGAGGATCAGCAACGTGCCGCCGAAGCTGTTGATCAGCAGCGCGCGGGTGGCGTTGACGCGGCGGGCTTCGCCGCCGTCCTGTCCGATCAGGGCATAGGAACACAGGGTGGTCGCTTCCCAGAAGAACGAGAAGAACGAGAGGTTGTTCGACGCCACCAGCCCGACCATGAAGCCGAGGAAGCCGATGAAGAAGAAGAAGAAACGGCCCAGCGAGCCGGCGCCGGGGGGCGCGTGATGCTGGTGCTGCTTCATGTAGCCGATGGCGAACACGAGAATCGTCGAACCGACGATACAGGTGACCAGCAGCAGGATGCGGGAAAGGTTGTCGATCTGGAAGAGGAGCAGTTCATGGTGCTCCGCCGGCTTGATGAAATAACACCCGATGACCATCAGGAGCTGGGCGATGCCCATCAGGATGATCCAGGTGTTGCGGATTTTGATGGCGACGATCAGGATGACCGCTACCATGACCGCTTCCAGCACGCTGCCGATCCATTCGAATTTCGGGGCTACGGCGAAAGACCAGACCCCGTCCGGAGCCTGGGCGCTCAATACCACCAGCGCCACGCCGCATACTGCTACCGCCAGTGCGCTGAACACGATCAGCGCATTGCGAAGGAGGCTGGATTTGACCAGCCACGCAAGCGTGCCGCAAATCAATGGCAGGCCCAACAGGCAAAATAACATAGCTTCTGTCATTTTTTGTTCTCTACTTTTTTACTTGCAATCAGATTTTTTAAATATTTGATCCAGTCATCCAGCCCCAGACCGTTTCGCACGGAAACGTCGATGGTTCGGACCGACCGGTTAGCGAGGGAAAGGTTTTTCTGACAGAGTTCCCGGTTCCAGCCGAGAATTTCCGCCAGGTCCATCTTGGTCAGCAGAACGATATCCGCCGCCGCGAACAACCCCGGATACTTGACCGGCTTTTCTTCGCCCTCCGGCGTCGAAAGCAGGGCGACCTTGTGGTCTTCGCCAAGGTCGAAAGCCGTCGGGCAAACCAGGTTGCCGACGTTTTCGATGATCAGCAGTTCGGTGCCGGGGGGCACCGCCGCCGGAAGAATGCGGGCGACCTGGTCCGCATTCAAGTGACAGCTGTCAAGAGTCTGGATCTGAGTAACCGTGGCGCCGCGGTTGCGCATGCGCTCGGCATCCAGTTCGCCGTATTGGTCGCCGACGATGACGGCGGTTTTGACGCCGTCCTGTCTGAGCCGCTCGAGGGTCTGTTCCAGCAAGGAAGTCTTGCCGGAGCCCGGCGACGAAATCAGGTTCAGCACGGCGATGCCGTTTGCCCTGAAATAAGCCCGGTTCGATTCCGCCGCGGCGTCGTTCGCCGCCAGAATCGCCGTTTCCATCGGCACCACCACGGTTTCTTTCCGTTCGTGATGATGGTCATGGTGGTGGTGATCATGGTCATGATGGTGGTCATGATCATGGTGATGATCGTGGTCATGTCCGTGATGATGATGCCCGTCCCCATGATGGTGTGTATGGGGTTGGCCGTCTTCATCGTAATGGACGTGCTCGTGTCCGTCATGATGATGAGGCAGTCCGCCTGAAGGGCTGCATCCGCAATTCTTACACATTTTGCTCTACCTCAATATGTTTGATGATTAATTCGCGTCCGCCGTCCCGCACCAGGGTTTCCCGGTGGCAGGCAGGGCACTCCAACGTCAATTTTTCAGCCTTGATCTTTGTGCCGCACTCGCGGCAGACAAAGGACAGAGGCAGAACTTCAATTTCCAGTCCGCAATCCGCCAGCGCGCGGTTGCCGTTCGCGGCCAGCGCCGCCGGCCACGCATAGCGGAGGGCGTCGGGATCGACTCCTCCGAGCCGTCCCAGCGTCAACGCCATTTTCTTTACGCTCCCGCCGTTTCCGCGCTGATAGCGGTCCAGGGTTTCCAGCAGGGCCTGCGCCACCGATAATTCGTGCATCAGCAGATCCTCGGCAGTTGGTCGTTTTCCGGTTGGATCATCAGCCGCCGCCCGCCGTATTCGCCGCGCAGGACCACTTTGCCCGCCTGGGCGGTGACGGTGCCGATACGGGCGGCTTCAGCGCTGCCCGGCAGAGTGCGCCAGCCGTTCAGCACGGCGTCGGCGTACTCTGAATCCACAATCATGACGATCCGCCCTTCGCAGGCGGAGAACAATAAATCAATGCCGAGCATGCCGGAGACGGCTTTGGCTCCGTTTGAATACGGCAGCAGGGTTTCGTCAAGTTCGATGCCGAAGACGGTGTCTTCGATGATTTCCTGAAGGATGCCGCCGACGCCCCCGCGGGTGGGGTCGCGCATGAATTTGATGTTTTTGCCGGCGCACTCCAGCGCGCTGTTAAACTGCGCGCTCACGCACATGCAGTCGCTGGCGACGCCGGGGCCGCCGATGTTGTGCCGCGCCGCCAGAATCGCCATGCCGTGTTCGCCGATGGTGCCGCTGACCAGCACGGCGTCGCCTTCCTGAATGCGGTGGCGGCCGAGTTCCAGTCGTTCGGCGGGAACCCGTGCGCCGATCCCGCTGGTGTTCAGGTAAATGCCGTCCGCCGCGCCGCGCGGGACCACTTTGGTGTCGCCGGTGACGATCTGGACGCCGCATTGCCCGGCGGTGTCGCGGACGGAATCCAGTATTCGTCCGAGTTCTTCGCGGGAAAAGCCTTCTTCGAGGATCATTCCCAAACTGAGGTAGCGGGGAATCCCCCCCGCCATGCAGATGTCGTTGACCGTGCCGCAGACGGCCAGCTTGCCGATGTCGCCCCCGGGAAAGAATCGCGGCGTGATGACAAAGCTGTCCGTGGAAAATACGATTCCGTCCGGCAATACCGCACCGTCCGGCAATTCCGCCAGCGGCCCCCTGCCGAACCGCGACAGGATTTCCTGCCGGATCAGTTCATTGCCCGTTCTGCCGCCGCCGCCGTGTGCCAGTGTAATCATATCGCCACCTGCCGGTAATGATACGCCGCCGCGCAGGCGCCTTCGTTGCTGACCATGCAGGAGCCGACCGGGTGCTCTGGCGTGCAGACGGTATCGAATAAAGGACATTGTTCCGGGGCGAGATAGCCGCGCAGGATGTCGCCGCAGCGGCATCCGGCAGGCGCGGAATCTCCGGTTTCGGATTCCAGACTGTACTTGCGCGCGGCGTCGAAGGCGGCGTATTCGGGGCGGATGCGCCAGCAGCCGCCCGGCACCGAGCCGAGCCCGCGCCATTCGCCGTCCGCCGCCGTGAAATAGCGGCCGATCATATTCAATGCGGTACGGTTGCCGTGGTCGGCGACCAGTTGCGGATAATTGTTGATGACGGAGCATTCGCCGCGGGCGATCATTTCCAGCAGCAGTTTCAGCGAATGCAGAATGTTCTGCGGGTCGAAACCGGCGATGACGCCGGGCAGGGAAAGCCCTTCGTAGCCCGTCGCGCCGATGATGGAGCCGACGTGTCCGGGGAGCAGGAAACCGTTCAATGCGGTTTTCGGGTCGGACGCCAGTTCGTCGAGCACCGGGCGCAGGTGTTTGAAATCGGAAAGGATGGAGAAATTAGCCAGATTTTCCTGTACGGCGGCGTCGAGCACGGCGGCTCCGACGGCGGCGGTCGGTTCGAAGCCGACGGCGGCGAGGACGGTTTCCGTCCGCGGATTGCCGCGGGCGAAGTCAAGGGCTTCCTCCGGCGAATAGATAACCAGCAATCCGCTTTCGTCGCGGAGTTTGCCGAGTTTGCCGGGGATTTTGAGAAGGTCGCCGAATACCGCCGTTTTCACGCCGCGGCGGCTCAGTTGAATCGCCTGGTCGATGAAGGACGCGGACGATACGCAGACCGGGCAGCCGGGCCCCGAAAGCAGTTTGACGTTCGGCGGCAGCAGCGCGCGCAATCCGGACCGCGCCACCGCCATGCTGTGGCTGCCGCAGACCTCCATCAGGTTGACCGGATGGGAAATGTCCGCGGCGGCGCGGGCAAGGATTTGGGTCCATGCTGTAACGGTCGCTTTCATCGTCCGAGGCTGTCCTGTAATTCGTTCATGATGCGGATGTTTTCCAACGCGGACTCCTCGGACAGTTTTTCGATCGCATAACCGGCATGGACCAGTACGTAATCGCCGAGCCCGCACTGCTCCAGCAGGCGCAGGCTGACGCGGCGCTCGACGCCCGCGTTTTCGACGATACCGTGGCGGTCCGGCAACAATTCTTTTACTTTCATCGGAAATGCAATACACATAATAACAAACCTGTCAAGAAAAGTTAAATCAAGTAATGTACACCAGAAATCTTGAAATTCAAACCCGACCAGCAACTTTGACCCGCGGATATACCCGCGTCATTGGGTGGAATCCGTTCCGGGATGAATGTTTCCAATCCATATTGTCCAAGCAGTTCCGCCGTCAGCTCCGTCAAAAGGCGGTTCTGAAAAACGCCCCCGGTCAGGAGAACGGTGTCGTAAGAACCGTGTTTCAATCCGTGTTTCACCATTTCCAGCGCCGCCGCCGCCACCGTCCGGTGAAAACTGAACGCCGGTGCGGAAGTCCGGGTTTCGTCCCGGAACATGGGGGCCCAGTCGATATACCATATCCCGTCCTGTTCCCGGGCGTGCCACGGATGGATCACGGCGTCCCGGGGATTTTCGCGCCGCGCCGCCGTTTCCAGCCGGATGGCGCTCTGCCCTTCGTAACTGATTCGGCGCGGGGCGATGCCGAGCCGCGCCGCGAATGCGTCGAACAGCCGCCCGGCGGCGTGGCTGAACGGCGTATTGAGGCGTTTTTCACATTGCCGGGCGATCATCGGGTCGGTGGGCAGCCCTGCCGCGTGGAGCCGCCCGGCCAGTTGCCGCCACGGTTCGCGGATGGCGAGTTCGCCGCCGGGCAGCGGCGCGGCTTCCCAGGTGGCGAGCCGCCTGCCGCCTTCGCCGCGGCTGACGGAGAGCAGTTCGGCGCCCCACAAGGCACCGTCCGGCCCCAGCCCGTTGCCGTCGAAGACCAGCGCCAGCGCCTTTTCCTTACGGCTTTCGAACAGGGCGGCGAGGGCGTGGGCGTAGTGGTGCGGCACCCGGACCAGCGGTGCGCCGAGCCTTGCGGCGAGTTTTTCGCCGTAGCGGGTGCTGTAATAATCGGGATGCAGGTCCACCGCGATGGCGTCGAGGGGTTCCCGGACCAGCGCCAGGGTCTGTTCCAGCGCTTTTTCCCAGCCGGAAGCGGTATCGAGGTCTTCGAGGTCGCCGTGGTGGGGAGACATGAACAGTGAACCGTTTCCGCTCATGGCAAAGGTATTTTTCAGCGCGCCGCCCAGCGCCAGGACGCGGCGGTCCGGCAGTTCGAAGCCGGGCACCGACCAGCGGCAGCCGCGCCCGGTGCGCCAGTATTGGGGACGGCCGAGGTTCTCGACCGCCAGTGAATCGTCGTGCCGCCAATAAATGGCGCGGTCATGGCTCAGGATGCAGTCGATGCCGGCCAGGCGTTCGGCGGCTTCCTGTCCGTCAAGCGCGGGCGGCTCCGAATGGCGGTTGCCGCTGGTGGCGATCAGCAGTTCGCCGCTGAAACCGTTCAACAGCAGTTCGTGCAATGGCGAAGACGGCAGCATGACGCCGATTTCACGCGGGTTGTCGGGGTTCAGCAGTTCCAGCGGTTCGGCGGTCCAGTTCAGCAGGACGATGGGGGCGGCGGCGGAGGCGAGCAGTTCCTCTTGAAGCGGCGTGACGGCGCAGTATTTGCGGAGTGAATCGAGGGAACGCGCCATCAGCGCCAGCGGTTTTTCGGGGCGCTGTTTGAATTCGCGGAGCTTGCGGACGGCGGCGGGGTTGCGCGGGTCGGCGAGCAGTTGGTAGCCGCCGACGCCTTTCAGCGCCACAATGCCGCCGTTTGCCAGAACGCCCAGCGCGGACTCCAGCGACGGCGTCAGCCGCGGGCCGCAGTTCGGGCAACTGATGCCCTCGATATGGAACCGGCGGTCGGCGGGGTCTTCGTATTCGCGGCGGCAGTCGGCGCAGAGCGGGAAATCGTGCCATGCGGTGTTGCGGCGTTCGTAGGGCAGGATGCGGCTGACGGACGCCCGCGGCCCGCATTCGCCGCAACTGTTGAACGCATAACGGTAACGGCGGTCGGCGGGGTCGTTCATTTCGGCCCGGCAGCGGGGGCACATGGCGAGGTCCGGCGGCGTCAGCAGGTTGATGCCCGCCTCCTGTCCGGCGGACCGGATGCGGAATGCGCCGTCGGTCTGCCCGATCCATTCATCCTGAAATTCCGGCGGGGCTTCCAGGCGCGCGCCGGGGGGCAGGGCTGTTTCCAGTCGGGCGAAACACTGTTCGACGTCTTCCTGTCTGCCCTGCAGGACCAGTTCGACCCGGTTGGCGCGGTTGACGGCGTACCCGTGGAGCCCGAACCGGCGGGCGAGGCGGAACAACGCCGGGCGCATGCCTACGCCTTCGACGATGCCTCTTAAGATGATGCTGCGTTGAAAAACCGGGACCATACTCTTACACTATGAATGCTGCCCGCTTGCAGAGCGGAATTGCTTAGTTTCGCCCTGCGGGCGACCAGCGCAGCCCGCGCGCTGGACCACGTGCGGCAACGTGCCGCCGCGAAGTACTATATTATATAATGGTAATATACTTCTGGCGGGCGTGATTTGCAAATGAATGTTGAAAACGGACGGGGGGATGAAGAAATATTGAAAAAAGTTGGAGACATGCTTGTATTTTTGAGTTTTCACGGTATTTTATTAATTCGTCAGTTATCTGATTTTTTGGCGCGTCCCTTTCGTCTAGAGGCCTAGGACACCGGGTTTTCATCCCGGCAACACGGGTTCGAATCCCGTAGGGGATGCCATTTTTTCGTGCGTCCCTTTCGTCTAGAGGCCTAGGACACCGGGTTTTCATCCCGGCAACACGGGTTCGAATCCCGTAGGGGATGCCATTTTTTTTCTTCCAAAAAATATTTCCCGGTTTGCAATTTCGGGAAAACGCACTATAGTAAGCATTTCGGATACTTATAATATTACGACCTTAATCCGTGACGATACCGGATTTTTGCCTGGGATGCCGGGCGAACCCGCAAGGTTGCCGCAGAACACCGTAATGGGTGCTTTCCGCCGCCGCGCCATTGGTTTGAGGTCAAAGCAAACTTGATGAGGACGTGGCAATGCCTAAAAACATTTGCATTTATTCGGGGTCGGCGCACCCGCAACTGTCCCGCGATATCGCTGCTTATCTGGGCGTACCGCTGGGCAAAATCAATCTGACCCGGTTTCCCGACGGCGAGACGTTCTGCCAGTACGAGGAAAACGTGCGCCGGGCCGACGTATTCATTATTCAGCCGACCTGTGCGCCGACGAATGACCACCTGATGGAACTCCTGATTATGCTGGACGCCGCCAAGCGCGCCTCCGCCGCCCGGGTGACGGCCGTGCTGCCGTACTACGGCTACGCCCGGCAGGACCGCAAGGACCGTCCGCGGGTGCCGATTTCCGCGAAACTGGTGGCGAACCTGATTACCGTGGCGGGAGCCAACCGAATCATCGCCATGGACCTGCATTCGCAGCAGATTCAGGGCTTTTTCGATATTCCGGTGGATCACCTGTATGCGCGCCCGGTGCTGTCGCCTTATCTGCATCAGAAGCTTGGTTCGGATGTGGTGGTGGTGTCGCCGGACTCCGGCAGCGTGAAGATGGCGCAGCTTTATTGCGATTCGCTTGACGCCGGGCTCGCGGTCATTGCCAAACGCCGGATCAGTGCCACCGCGGTGGCGACTTCGCACCTGGTCGGCGACGTAAAAGGACGCACCTGCGTCATTACCGATGACATGTCCTCCACGGCCGGCACGCTTTGCTCCGCGGCCAACAAGCTGAAGGAGGAAGGAGCGGCAAAGGTGTTTGCCGCCATCAGCCATTGCGTGCTGAACGATGAAGGATACACCAAGCTTGCCGCCAACAAATCGATCGAAGAACTGATCGTCACCGACAGTATTCCGGTCGAAAACACGCTGGACGGCAGAATCAAAGTTTTGAGTGTGGCGCCGTTGCTGGGAGAAGCGATCAAACGTATTCATGAAGGCATCTCGATTTCCACACTTTTCCGTATCAAAAAATAAAAGTTCATTGATTAACCAGAATAGAAAGGAAAATTATGAGCAAACACACGTACGAAGTAGCGGTAATCCCGAGAACCGAAAAGGGAACATCCGCTGTCCGCCGTGCCCGCACGAAAGGACTGATTCCGGCCGTCATCTACTCCAAGGGGAATACCGGCGAAATGGTTTATGTGAAGGCTTCCGAATGGGAAGCGACCACCCGGCACGACATCAACCTGCTTAACCTCAAGGGTGAAGGCATTGACAAGCTGGCGGTTCTCCGCGAAGTCCAGATCAATCACCTGAAGAATCAGTATGTCCACATCGACTTCAACGAAGTGCACCGCGGCGAAAAGGCCACCAGCTCCGTGGCGGTCCGTCCCCGTCTCGGCGATATTCCGGCTGGCGTCAACGACGGCGGCATTCTCCAGCAGGACATTCACGAACTTGAAATCATCTGTCTGCCCACGGACATGCCCGACACCATCGAAGTGGCCATTGCCGGGCTTGGCATCGGCGAATCGTTGCTGATCAAGGATCTGGAACTTCCGGCCGGCGTCGAAACACATGCCGATCCTGAGGCGGTCGTATTTCATATCATGCAGCCGAAGCTCCAGGAAGCGACTGCTGAAGAAAGTGCCGCTGAACCGGCGGTGGTCGAAAAGAAGAAGAAAGAGCAGGACGGAAAGTAATACTTTTTTCCTGAGCCGGAATCTACGGTTCGTTAACAGGCAGCAATGGGTGAAGGAATGGCGATGGAGCTTAGCCGCGTGAGATTGATTGTGGGGCTGGGCAATCCCGGAGCCGAATATGCGAAAACCCGGCACAACGCCGGATTTGAGCTGATCGAAACCCTGTTGAAAAAACTGCCGGGTTCTTTTGAAAAATTCAATAAGTACAATGGGATCGGGTTTCGCGGACGCTTCCGCGGCCGGGAACTGTTGCTGCAGATGCCGCAGACGTATATGAATCTGAGCGGCAAAGCGGTGGCGGGTCTGGCGGCGGCCGAGCAGATTCAGCCCGAAGAGATCCTGGTTGCTTACGATGATGTCGATATCCCGCTCGGGCGAATGCGCCTGAGAAAGGGCGGCAGCAGCGGCGGGCACCACGGAATCGATTCGCTGATCGAGTGTCTGAATTCCGCCGCGTTTGCAAGACTGCGGCTGGGGATCGGCGCCGCCGGGAGAAACCAGATCGACCACGTGCTGAGCCGTTTCGACGCAGACGAACAGCCGATTTTCGACCAGGTGGTCGATGCGGCGGCGGATGCGGCGGTCTGCGCATTGGCACGGGGTCTGGGCACGGCCATGAACAGCTTCAATGGATGGTCGATGCCGTCGGATCAGGAAGAACCGGAACATTCCGGGGAACAAAAATCAAACCATGGAGGAACAGGTTTTGAAAAAATATGAAGCAATATTTATTTTGGACATCCGCAAAGTAGAGGATGAAGGCGAAGCGTTCAGCAAGGAATTCGCCGCGCTGATCGGAAGCTCCGGCGGCAAAGTGGAAGAATCCATTCCGATGGGACGGATTCAGTTTTCCTATGAAATCAACAAGCGCAAGGCCGGTATTTACTGGAACTTCGTGTTCGAAGCCGCAGCCGACACCAACGAAAAGATTCTGGACAAATTCCGTCTGGACGAGCGTGTGTTGCGTTCGATGATCATCGCTTATGACCGTCCTTCCAAAGATGCCAGAACCAAGTTGATCGAAGTCTGAACGAACCAAGCAATCATCGAAACAACGCAGGGAGGAAATTATGGCTTCTTTTAACAAAGTGATTCTGCTGGGCAACCTGACGCGCGATCCTGAATTGCGTTATACCAACAGCGGTACGGCCGTTTGCGAATTCGGACTGGCGGTGAACCGCCGTTTCGGGGACGCGAACAGAGACGAGGTATGCTTCGTCGATATCGTAGTCTGGGACAAACAGGCTGAAAGTACCGGCCGCATCCTTCAGAAAGGCTCTCCCGCGTTGATTGAAGGACGCTTGCAGTACGACCAGTGGGAAGACCGGGAAACCCGTCAGAAACGCAGCCGCCTCCGGGTGGTTGCCGAGCGGGTCCAGTTCATCGGCGGCCGTTCGGACCGCGACGAGATCGAGGGCGGCGACGCTCCCCAGCAGCAGCAGTACGCTCCGCGCCAGCAGAATCAGCCGCGCGGCGGCTACCAGCAGCAGCCTCCGCAACAGCGCGGCGGTTATCAGCAGCCCTCACAGCCTCCGCAACAGCCTCCGCAACAGCGCGGCGGTTATCAGCAGCCCTCGCAGCCCCCTCAGCGGGACTCTCAGGAACAGCCGCCGATGCCGGACGCGTTTGACGTTGGCGGCGTGGACGGAACCGAAGACGATATCCCGTTTTAAGCATCAATAAATTGGCAATACAATACAAAAGGTAAAACACATTATGGAAAACAAAGAAAGAAGACACAGCCGCCGCAAGCGCGCGGCCAAACCGAAGATTTGCCGCTTCTGCGAATCCAAAGTCGAATACATCGATTTCAAGGATTCCGAAACGCTGAAGAAATTCCAGACCGAAAAAGGCAAAATTCTGCCCCGCCGCATTACCGGCACCTGCCTGGATCACCAGAAAATGCTCGGCGTCGCCGTCAAACGCGCCCGCATTGTCTGCCTGGTCTATTAATTGAAAGGAGATATCGAACATGGCTAATGTTAAACTGATTTTGCTTCAGGACGTTGAAAATCTCGGACTGGCTGGCGACGAAGTATCGGTAGCTGCCGGTTACGGCCGCAACTTCCTGGTGCCGCGCAAGCTGGCCGCCCATACCACGCCCGGAGCTCTCCGCGTGCTGGCCGCCAACAAGGAAAAAATCGAGGCCAAGCGCCGCGCCGATGTCGTTGCCGCCCAGGAAATCGCCAATAAGATCGCCGAAGTCGAAATCTCGATTCCGGTCCAGGCTTCCGACGACAACCGTCTGTTTGGCTCCATCTCCGCCAGGATGATCGGGGACAAACTGATCGAAAGCGGCTTCAAGGTCGATCACCACCGCATCCAGCTCGAAGAACCGATCAAAGAACTCGGCAAGTACGAAGTTCCGGTCAAGCTGCATGCCGATGTGACCGCCAATATCAAGCTCTGGATCGTTCGCGGTTAATTCATGGCGTACCAGAAGAACAGCGCCGGCGTTCCGGCAGCTTCTCCTGCTTCCGGGATTCTGGATACCAACCGCCCCCAGCCTCATAATATTGAGGCTGAACGGGCGGTTGTTTCCGCTATGCTCCGGGAGCCGGCATCCTGCGTGGATATGGTGATCGAACGGCTGAAGGAATCTTCGGTCTTCTATACCCATACCCACCGGGTGATTTTTGACTCCATCAAGCGGGTTCATGCCGAAAACCAGGGCGGGGTCGACATACTGACCGTGGCCAACGAGCTGCGGAAAACCAATAAACTCGATGACATCGGCGGCGAATTGACCCTGGTTGAACTCCACGGCGCCATTTCCACGACCGCCAACCTCGAGAGCTGGTGCGATATCGTGGCGGAACTCGCCATGCTCCGCAACATGATCGACGTCTGTTCGGAATCGCTGCTGCATTGCTACGACGCCGGCAGAAGCGCGTCCGAGTTGATCGACGAGATCGAATCGAAAATTTTCAAAGTCCGTTTCACGGTGGAAAAATCCGACATCGTCACGCTGAACAGCAGCATCGACTCCACCTTTGAATATCTGCAGAAAGCCATGAAAGGCGAGGTCGAAGTCGGCATCAAGACCGGCTACCCGGACCTCGACCGGATGGTATACGGCCTGAAACCCGGTGAAATGTTCGTGCTTGCCGCGCGCCCCTCGATCGGCAAAACATCCATTGCGTTGAACATTCTCCGCAACGTGGCGCTCCGCGCGGATTACCCGCCGGTGGCGTTTTTCAGCCTGGAAATGACGGCGGACCAGATCACCCGCCGTCTGCTCTGCACCGAATCGGACGTATCCGAATCCAGTTTTTACAACGGCAAATTCCGCCAGACCGATTTCCCGAAGCTGGTGAGAACGGTCCAGACGCTGAAAAAGGCCCGACTGTTCATCGACCCCACCTCCGGCCTGAGCATCGCCGAACTGCGCGCCAAGGCGCGGCGGCTGAAAGCCGAACACGACATCAAACTGATCGCCATCGACTATCTGCAGTTGATGAAGGGCGATAAAAACAATCAGGAAAGCCGCCAGCAGGAAGTCGCCGAAATTTCCGGCGGCATCAAGAGCCTGGCCAAAGACCTGAACGTGCCGGTCCTGGTGCTGGCGCAGTTGAACCGTGAAGTCGAAAAAACCGGCAGCGGCGACGCCCGCCCCAAGCTCAGCCACCTCCGTGAATCCGGTTCGATCGAGCAGGACGCCGACGTGGTGACTTTCCTTCACCGTAACCGCGACCAGTCCAAGAACCTCACCGACGAAGCCTCCCACATGGGGGTGGACGCCGAGCTGATCGTGGAAAAAAACCGTAACGGACAAACCGGTATGGTGCCGTTGAAATTCTATCCGCACCGGATGGAATTCGTCAATCTCTCCAAATACGACGAAGAACCCGAGCCGAGCCGTTTCGGTTGATGGACCGTTTAACGGGCGATCGTGATGGTAATGGTTCCTCTGCCGGATGATTCCAGCTCAAGGCCTGCGGTAAAAGGGTCGCTTTCGGGCATTTTCAGGAGAATCCTGTAGTCGAACACGACTTCCCTCGAATCCGGCGCGAGAAGCATCCGGTAATCGATCCGCTGCCCTGTTCCCTTGCCTTGGATCCGCAATGCGGCCTTGGTGGCTGATTCCCGGACCCAACGCCCGTCGAGGGTCATTTTTTCCGGGTCGAATCCCTGTTTGCGGAGCAGTTCGTGCATCAAGGCGTTGTCGAGCGGCCCCGATTCGGACGGAACCCGGATGTCGCGGAATTCTTCCGACGCGTAGGGGAGGAGCATGGAGAGCGCCTTGGCAACCGCGCCGGAACCCGGATTTTTGAGGTCGAAATTATGATTTTCGGCATGAATTCGTCCTTCGTTCCACTGGCCGTCAAGCAAAGCGATCCGCCATTTGGAGCCGTTGACCGGGAGCGCGGTGAAGCGGACGTTGCACCGGATAGTTTCCGGCGTCCGTCCGCGAATGCCGCGCGCCGATTCGATGTCGGCGGTTACGCGCAGGGTTTGCGCGGCCGCCGCGACCGGCAGAAAAAGACAGAGAAGAAGCTTAAAAATCGTCGTCCAGGATCGACATTTCATCTTCGATGAACTCCAGGGCGGCCTGACAGGCGCGGGCTCGGTGGCTGATCTGGTTTTTCTGGTCCTCGGACATTTCGGCAAAGGTCTGTTCGTAACCGTCCGGCACGAAGATCGGATCGTAACCGAAGCCGCCTTCTCCGCGCGGCTCGTCGATGATCCGGCCGCGTACTTCACCCTCGAACGAATTGATGATTTCGCCGTTGGCGGCAATCGACAGGATGCAGACGAAGCGGGCCTTGCGGTTGGTCTGTCCCTTCATCTCTTTCAGGACGCGTTCGATGCAGGCTTTCGGGTTTTCGGCGTAGCGGGCGGAGTAGACGCCGGGCGCTCCGTTCAGCGCTTCGATTTCCAGCCCGGAATCGTCGGCGAAGACCGGCACATCGCAGTAACGGTTGGCGGCCAGGGCTTTGATTTCGGAATTTTCACGGAATGTTTTGCCGGTTTCCTCAATGGGGGGCATGTCGGGATAGCTGTCAAGGCCGACGATCTCGGCTTTCTGGTCCTGCAGCATTTTTTTGAATTCTTCAAGCTTGTGCTTGTTGGAAGTGGCGGCAACAACTCTGAACATATCCTAATTCCTTTTTTGTAAATATCATTGATGTCGTATATAGTATAACACGAATAACGATAATGCAATTGAAAAATGAAGATTAACATCAATTTCGACGAAAAACCGGACCGCCTTTATGTCGGCTTCAGCGGCGGCGCGGACAGCACTGCTTTGCTGCTGGCGACCCTCGAAAATGGTTTAAATGTCCGCGCCGTGCATTTCGAACACGGCATCCGGGGCGAGGAATCGCGCGCCGACGCCGCCTGGTGCCGGGCGTTCTGCGCCGCCCGCGGCGTCGAATACCGCGAGATTCCGCTTGACACCCTCTCCTGCATGAAACCCGGCGAGAACCTCGAAGCCACCGCCCGCCGTCTTCGCCTGGAAGCCTGGCAGGCGTTTTCCGGCGGCAAGCCGACGGTTATCCTGCTGGGGCACCATGCCGACGACCGGGTGGAAAACATGCTGATCCGGCTGGCCCGGGGTTCGAATGCTTCCGGGGCGGGGCGCATGGATTACCGGTCGCGGTTCGGGAACCTCACGTTTCTGCGTCCGTTGCTGGACTGTCGGCGCGAGGAGATCGAACAGTATCTGCGTGACGCCGGGGTGAATGACTGGCGGATCGATTCGACCAACGAAGATGAATCCTATTTACGTAATTTTCTCCGCAAAATGTTGCCGGAGTGGTACGCCGGATTCCCTCCCGTCCGCGAGGGGCTCCTCCATGCCGCAAGGGCGCTGACGCTGGACGGCGACTGTCTGGACGCTCAGGCGCGCGCGGAAGCGGAGCCGTTGAAAACCAGCCATACGCCCGTCGGATACTGGCGGGCAATCCATCCAGCGCTGGTTCCACGCCTGTTGCGGCTCTGGCCCGCGTATCACCGGTTTGGCGAAGTGATTCCGAATCATCATCTGATCGAACGTTTCATCCGGGAAATCCATTCCGAATCCACCGAAACCCGGTATCTGGAGGTGAACGGGGAACTGCAAATCGGTTTCAGCCGCGGCGAAGCCTGGCTTCACGCCCGGGAAAATCCGTTGGCCGAACCGTTGCCGTGGCATTGGCGCGAACAGCCGGAGTTCATGGGCTTTTCGGCGGAACCTGCCGCCGCCCTGCCGGAAAACGGCGTGGCATTCGACGCCGCATTGCTGCCGGATGTTTTGGAAATCGCCGCTCCCGCGCCGGGCGACGCCATGATTCCGTTCGGCGCGCATTCCCCGAAAAAACTGAAAAAACTGATGCTCGACGCTAAGTTCTCCGCCCGGCAGAAAGACGAATTGCGGGTCTTGCGGATTCCCGGCGGTGAAATCATCTGGGCGCCCGGCCTGCGGCGTTCGAATTTCGCCCCGGTTACGGAACAGACCGCGGAGACGGTTGTTTTTCGCAGGGGGAAGAAGGAACCCTTTTGAAAAAGGTTCTCCTTCCTCCCCCCACTCCCCCTCCATCCTGCCAAAATCTTTTAAAGACGGCGCCCGCCCGTTTGCATTGCAAACGGGCGGGCGCCGATTATAAAAAGGTTTGAAAAGATCAAAGGGGTTTGGGGAAAAGGAAAAACGTTGCCAAAAGTTTGTCGTTTTCCCCAATGAAGTCGTTACTTCAGCCGGGCGATGGCGCGGTGGCCGATGTCGCGGCGGCAGAAACACTTGTCCCAGCAGATTTTATCGACGGCGGCGTAGGCGCGTTCGATGGCCGCCCGGATGTCTTTGCCGCGGGCGCAGACGCCGAGGACGCGGCCGCCGGTATTGACGATTTTGCCGTTTTTGAACGCGGTTCCGGCGTGGAAAACCTTGGCTCCGGTTTTTTCGGCTTCTTCGAGGCCTTTGATTTCGAATCCTTTTTCGTAGGAGTCGGGGTAGCCGCCGGAGGCCATGACCACGCAGACGGCGGGGTCGGGAGACCATTCGAGCCGGGCTTCGGCGAGGTTGCCGTCCACGGTTTTGAGCATGGCTTCAACGAGGTCGCTGTCGAGGCGGCTCATGACCGACTGCACCTCGGGGTCGCCGAAGCGGACGTTGAATTCCAGCACTTTCGGGCCGTTTTCGGTGATCATGGCGCCGACGAAAATCACGCCTTTGAAATGGAGTTTGTCCGCCTGGATTCCTTTCAGGAACGGATCGAGGACCTGTTCCTGAATCTTCGCCCACATGGCGTCGTCCACGACCGGCGCGGGCGAATACGAGCCCATGCCGCCGGTATTCGGCCCCGCGTCGTGGTCAAACGCGCGCTTGTGGTCCTGCGAGGAGGCCAGCGGCAGGATGGTTTTGCCGTCGGTCAGCGCCAGGATGGAGGCTTCTTCACCGAACAGGCATTCCTCCACCAGCACCCGCGCCCCGGAACTGCCGAACATGCCGTCGAAACAGCCCCGGACGAATTCGATGGCCGATTCGGGATCGGCGGCGACCAGCACGCCCTTGCCGGCGGCGAGGCCGTCGGCTTTGATGACGATGCCTTTTTCACCGGCGGCGAATTCGCTGCGGACGTATTCGGCGGCGGCGGCGGCGTTGTCAAACGTCGCGGCTTTGGCGGTGGGGATGCCGTGGCGCAGCATGAAATCCTTGGCGAAGCTTTTGCTGCCCTCGAGCTGGGCGGCGACTTTGTCGGGCCCGAATACTTTCAGTCCGCGGCGGTTGAAAACATCGACGGCGCCGAGGCACAGCGGCACTTCGGGACCGACCACCGTCAGCCCGACGTTGTTGGCGGCGGCGAAGTCGGCGAGTTTGTCGAGTTCCTCCACGCCGATGTCCACGCATTCGGCTTCGGCGGCGATACCGGCGTTGCCGGGGGCGCAGAAGACTTTGTCCGCCAGCTTGCTCTGCTTGAGTTTCCAGCACAATACATGTTCGCGTCCGCCGCTGCCGACCACCAGTATATTCATCATCGTCTCCATAAGTTGTTGGATGAGTTCATTGATCGGGGTACAATACAGCGGCCGGACGGATTTTTCAAGTATTCCGTCCGGCCGCCGGGGATGATGATGCGAAAAAAGTTACAGCTTGGCGGGGAAGAACCCGGGCGCGATGCTCACCGCCGACGGAATTCCTTCGAAATAGAACGAGATGTTGCCCGCCGCCGACACCAGGAGCCGCCAGTTGCGCGGTTCGGAGGACGGCGCGAACTTGACGGTCCGTTTCTGGACCGGGTCGGCGGAGGAGTCGTAGGTCAGCCACGGCAGACGGGAACTGCCGACGTTGATGCCTTCGATGGATTCAACGGTCTGTCCCTTTTCGTCGATGATCTGAGCGTTGAACTTGCCGGGATGCACGCCGCGGACGTGGATCGTGAACTCCGACGCGCCCGCCGGAACCGTGAAATAAAATCCTTTGTTATTCACGTCGCCCATGCTCGAATTGGCGACCAGCATCGCAAACGCGTCGTAATCCGGGGAAGTTTCCACATCCCATACCGCCGTCATGTCGTCGTCGATATCGACGGTGATGGTTTCACCGGCCTTGGCGGTCACCGGGTATTTTTTGGCAAAGGGGGCGCTGGCAGGGTATTCCTCCTGCAACAGGACTTTGCCGTCGGCGGCGGAGAGCGCCAGCGTGCCGGTTTCCCTGCCCTTCGGGCGGGCGCCGGCTTTGACGCGGGCGACGCGGATTTCCGGGTTGTCCTTTTTCAGGACGACCTTGAAGGATTTCCGGTCGGGCGCCCGCAGGCTGAAACGCATGGATTCAGGCGCGAAGGCCTGCGACAGAATATGCGAGGCGTCGTATTTGTACGGACGGTCCGGGTGCTTGAAGTTCCAGCGCGAAAGGCCGTCGATCAGGCCCGCCACCGTCGCCACGTCCAGCGACAGGGCTTTGCCGGTGGCGTCCATGCCCTTGAAGGTGGCGCCGGTCATGACGTCGGAGGCGATCTTGAACATGTCGGCGCTGTCGGCCAGGTTCCCGGCATAGATCACCGCGGGGGCGATCAGCAGGTTCAGGTTCGGCGCGCCCGCGTTGAAGGCTTTGCCGTCCCACGATACGCCGTAGGGCCATGACTGTTCGTTGGGACTCCACGCCTTGACCAGCCATTCGGCCCCGGCGATGATCGCTTTTTTCGCACGGGGGTCGCCGGTGACGGCGTGGTATTTGCCCAGCCCTTCGAGCAGGACGCCGATCAGATAGGGGCAGTTGCCGTAAGCGTCTTTTTGTCCGCCCGCGTGGGCAAGCGGCAGGACATGGGGCCAGGCGCCGCCTTTTTCGAAGTTCTGCTCGTCCATCGCGAGCTTGGCGATCTTGGCGGCGGAATCCAGATAAAGCGGGTCGTTGATTCCGTTGTACAGCCCCATCAGGGCGGTCATGCTCCAGCCGCCGCTGCGCTCGTGGCTGCCGAGCTGCTTGAAGTTCGGCACCATGAACCAGCAGATGTGTTCGCCCAGTTTCAGGGCGGACGACATGACGCGGGCGTTACCGTTGAGCAGCCATTCCTCCACCATGCCCTGGCTCCAGGTGTGGCCGTTTTCGGCGGTATAGCTGTAGTCGTAACGGTGGGTCCACGAGCCGCGGTCCACGTGCTGGTAGTTGGTGCCGGTATGGCCTACGCCGTGCTGGGCGTTGGCGCCGATGTAATAGGGATCGGGATACGCCTGGACGATGTCCACGTCGGCCTGATGCTGGGCCGCCGCCGAAGCCAGCCGGGCGGCGTCGCGGTTGCCGGTGCGGATGAAATGGACGAACATGCCGTGGGCGAGGTCGTATTCGTTGTTGCCCCAGTTGCGGGAGCGTTCGCCGAACCAGTCGCCGTAGTTCAGGAAGCCGAATTCGCGCTGCCGGGCCTTGAACATCAGGTGTTCCTTGACGGCTTCGCGCATCTGGCGGTCATAGTTGTCAAAACTGTGGTCATTGGCGGCGGAAGCGCCCTGGATGGCCCCGGTGTGGAAATGCCAGTCGCGGTCGATGACGGCGACGACCGGCAAACTGGTTTCGGCCACGGTCACGGCGGCGTCGGAGCCGGAAAAGTCAAAACAGAATTTTTCGGTAAAGGCCATGCCCCATTTCATGCGGTATTTGCCGTCGACGAACGGGAACTGGAGGTAGTAGGGTAATTTTTTGCCGAATTCCGGAGAGGGCTGTTCGGGGAGGAGTTCCAGGCTGATGCGGTCGCCGGCGGCCGAGAGGGCCTTGGGATAGCGCAGGGCGGCGTCGCGGATGGCCACATTGAAATTCCCTGCGGCGGTTTTGACGGCGGCGGCGCCGGACATTTTGCCGGGCTTGCCGTTCAGGGTGCGCTCGTCTTCCTGAAAATAGCGCTTGAGCGAGCTGTCGCCGTCGACGCTGAACGCGGAAACCGCTCCGGCGGTCCGGAAATCGAGGGTCAGGGAGGTGAAATCGGTAAATTCGTTTTTCAGATTGGTGTTGATATAGGAGATTTCGCCGTAAACGGCGGCCGAACCGCGGTAGAAACGCAGCCGCGCCACGTAGTCGGCGATGGTCCCGAGTTTGCCGTCGAGACGGAATTGCAGGACTTCCGGACCCTGTTCTTCGATGGTGATTTTGCCGGGGAGGGCTTCGGCGATGTCGCCGTTTTCCATGACCAGCTTCAGCGGTTCCAGGCCGCCGATCTTGCGGCCGTTGCTGACGACGCTGCTGAACAGTCTGCCGTCCACGGTGACGGTCAGGGGGCCGGTCGAAACCAGATAGCCGTCACCCTCCGGCCGCACGGTGAGCCCGGCCGCCGGGGCGGCGGGTTTGCCGGACGCGACGCGGTAGACGGCCTTTTCATTGGCTTTCAGCGGCGCGGCGAACTGCACCAGAACCCATTTGGCGGAACTGTCCGGCCAGGTGCCGAGAAATGAAAACTGCGCCGGGACTTCCTTGCCGGACGGGTCCAGCACTTTCAGGAATCCCGGTTCGAAAAAATGCCCCTTCGGCAGCGGAAAACCGAAACGGACCGCGGCGTTCCGCGCTACTCCGGCTTCTTCCAGCAGTTCCACCGGAACGCTGAATTCGACCGGTTTGTTCGGGGTACCGGCAAGGGTGGTTGCCAGGAATTGAGGCTGGGGAAGTTCGCGGCCCGTTTTGCGCCCGGCATCGCGCAGATGGCGCGCGATGTGCTCGCCGGAAAGCCCTTTGTCTTTCAGCGGCAGCAATTTGACGTCTTTGTCGAAATAATAGTAATACTCTTTGGGCATATTGTCCGCGGCCCGCATCGGCGGGACGGTGTCCAGCGGGTCGGGCTTGACCGGCATCTCTTTTGCTTTCAGGGAGGGGGCGCCCTGCGCCTGGAAGCGGATTTTGACTTCCTGCCCGGCGGTCAGCTTCAGGCCCCGGATGGCGGACGCATCATGGGCGGCATAGAAAATGTCGCCCTCCGGCGTTTTGCGAAGCATTTCGGGACGAACGCGCCAGATACCGTTGAATTCGGCCCCGCTCATTTCGACGTTGCGGTAGGCGGTCCAGCCCCAGAATTCCGTCGTTTTGATGGCGGAACGCAGGGTAAGGACGGCGGCGCCGTCCTTTTCCGGCACGAACGTGAACTCCTGGTCGGTCCACTGGTCCGGCGACAGATCGGCGGTCCCCTGGAATATCATGTAGGTCTGTTTTTTGTCCGGCTCCTTGATCCAGGCGGGATAAAGCCCGCGAAGGCCGTTGGACGTGGAGACGATTTTGAAGGGGATCGATGCGTCCCGTCCGTCGATGTCGATTTTTACCCGGGACGGCACATCGGCCGCGCTTGCGCCGATGCCCGCGCCCAGACAGGCTGCCAGCAAAAACAGTTTTTTCATTGTACCACCTTTACATTCAATAGTTTGGCGGTGAACGGCGTCATGCCCTCCGCCATCCGGTAAAAACCGAGGTCGGTCGGGTGGCTGCCGTCCACACTGCATTCGTAGAAATCATCGCCCAGCAACTCGGTGCTGTCGAACAGAAGAACGTTCATTTTTTCCGCCAGTTGCTTCTGAAACGCCAGGATTTTCACCCGTTCGTCCGGACGAAATGCTTCCAATGACCGTTTGTTGGCGGTCAGGATGACGATCGGGACGGCGGGATGTTTTTTCCTCAGGATATTAATGAAGTTTTCCAAGTGGTCAACCACGCCCTGATAATGCGAATTGCGTTCGCCCTCCACGAAAAAGACGGCGGGGTCCTTGATTTCGGTCATCAGCTCCGCCAGTTCCGGTTCCAGCTTGCCGCTGCCGGAGAACCCGAGATTGATGATCTCCATGTTCAAGCGGCGGCTGAGAATGTTCAGGTGATAGGCGCCGGGGCGCGAGGCGCAGGCGCCCTGAACGGTGGAACCGCCGTAAACGACGATTTTCTGATCGGAGGCATAGGGCGAGGGCGGGGCGATTTCCGCTTTTTCGTTCAGCCCGATCAGGAGTTCTTCCACGCCGTTGTAGAGCGGGAAGTTGAGGGTGAATTCTTTCCAGGCGGTGCTCTTTGAACTGTAGAGCTGGGCTTCGTAGGTGTTGTCCTTGATCTTCAGGAACGTCACGGCGTAGAACTTCTTGCCGCCCGGTTCGCCGAGGTAAAGGTCGAACCCGCTGTGCCCGGTCGACGCCATATGGAACATGTCGCGCGCCCCGGAGAGCTTGACCCGGACGAGAACCTTGGTCGCGTTGCTTTTGAAGCTGACCTGGCCTCCCGCGGTGAATGAAGCCAACGTGTCCACCGCCTTCGGGATCGTCACCGCCGGTTTGACCGGCAGGCGGCGATAGACATTGTCCTGTTCGAACCAGGAGAATCCCGCCAGGCGGAACGGCTTGGTTTTCGGCGAATACCAGGAGATGCCGTCGCTCTTGACGGTCGGGATCACCATGTTGTGATCCAGTTGCCCCATATCCTGAACCTGGGCACCGGCGCCGCAGGCGATTCCCGCCGCGGCAATACCTGCCAGAACGGATTTTACCTTCATTTGAACAGCTCCGCGATCGGCAGATTCTGCTTCTTGGCGTCGTCCACGAACCAGCCGGCTACCGTCGTGGCGCCGCTGCGGTTGAAATGCGTGTCGTCCACGTGCAGGCCCGGCGTTTTGCTCTTGGCTTTTTCCTTTTCGATCTGCTTGTCCCAATACGGGGATTCGCCTTCCTTGACGTACTTGAACAGCTTTTTGCTGTCTTCCGGCCCCAGCTTGGTATATTCGGCCTGGGTGATGGCGTTCAGGTCCACCAGCGCGATGCCGTTGTTCTTCGCCAGTTCGCGGGTGATGGCCGGGTATTCGGCCAGCGTGCTGATGGCGCTGTCGCCCTTGAATTGGCGGCGGCAGACCGAGGTGGCGAAAACCGGCGTGGCGCCGCGCTTTTTCGCTTCATCGGCGAAGAACATCATATATTCCCGGTACTGTTCTGGAGAAGCGTACTGTTTCGGAGCACTTTTTTTCTGGTCGTTGTGCCCGAACTGGACGATCAGGTAATCGCCGGGTTTAATCTGGTCCACCAGACTGTCAAACCGGCTCTTGCCGGTCTTTTCGTCTTTCGCCATGAACATCGTCGTGCTCCAGCCGGAAACGGCTTTGTTCTGGATTTTGACGCCGGGCTTGCAGTATTCGCCCAGCATCTGTCCCCAGCCGGTGAGGGGAGCCTGATTGTCTTTGTAGCTGGCCATGGTGGAGTCGCCGATCATCCAGACGGTTTGGGCGCACATGGCCGTGGCGAGCAGCATGAGGGATGCGATGATTTTTGTCTTCATAACAATGTTTTCCTTCGTTTAGGTTGGGTTACGGTATTGAAACTATAAACCAACCGGGCGTTATTTGCAATTGCCGGACGCATCGGCCTGTTTAAAAAGTAGGATCACTATAAGTACATTTCTTCAATCTGGTTGTATTTGTCACGTTGCCGCCCACCGCAACCAGATTGGCCATGCCGCCATGACGATAGGCGACACGGCAGGTGCTTGGCGTAAGCGGATTGATAAACTGGTCGTCGGCCTGGTTGAGTCCGGAACCGTTAATATCGCTGTCAATGATGTACATCGTTTGGCTCGGATTACGCAATTGGGTTACCTTGAAATAGAGCTGAGACGGCGTAGGCGTCAAATAAAACTTGGAATAAGGATCGATTGCGTAATTGATGCCGTAACTTAAATCCGGGGTCGGTGCACAACTTGTAGCTCTGTCCGTTTTCTGCCAGGAAGGGCATTTATTGACATTTGTTCCTGACACCCAGCTGGCCTGACTTACACCCGGTTGAACATTCTGAGAGAGCCAGCTGTTCCACAGGTACCAGTTTACGAGCGAGTTGCCATCTGTTCTTTTTACTTGCTGGGGAACCAGATAATCATCAAATGCATCATGATAACTGGAAAACCCGAGATACCATTGTTTGAGATTACTGACACAGGAGGTCTGGCGGGCTTTTTCACGGGCTTTGTTCAATGCGGGCAGGAGCATGGCGGCGAGAATCGCGATGATCGTAATTACATTGAGCTCAAAATGGGCAAAAAGTTTTGCTT
>ENA-UOOH01000260-UOOH01000260.1-fermentation-metagenome-genome-assembly--contig:-NODE-260-length-64636-cov-13.418296_pt1 | contig 64636 bp, 52 predicted proteins | sample MGYA00245778_ERZ724025 | MGnify/ENA primary metagenome ERZ724025 (study PRJEB28704, sample SAMN03018313) | fermentation metagenome | biome: anthropogenic terrestrial biome; feature: soil; material... | reverse complement strand
TCTTTTAAAAAGCCGAAAGGAGGTATGAAAAATGGCTATAGGTTATGTGATTCAACTTAAGAAAATTACTGTAGGTGCTCTTCCTGGAATGAAATTCATTGCTCGTATTTTTAGAGAAAAGAAGATTTCTCAAAAAATGGTGGCTAAAGATATTGCTGCTCGTTCTGCTATGAGTATTGGAGACGTCTTAAATGTTTTGCAAACTCTTCAAGAAGTAATTGCAATCTATCTAAGTGAAGGAAAATCTGTTAAACTTGATTTGCTCGGAACGTTTTATCCAACTATTAAGTCTAAGGCAGTTAACACTAAAGAAGAAGCTACTGCTGAGATTATTGAAAAGATTGGAATGAGTTTTTATCCTACTGTTGACCTAAGAGAGACTTTGAGCAAAGCTGGTGTTAAGTATATTGATACAAACATTAAGGGTGTTCAATACAAAGACTCTGTAGTGGAAGAGTCGTAAGGCTTTTCCAATGGTTTAAATGAATAAAAAGAGATTTCTTTTTCAATGAAAATGCTTTAAAGCATAAGCAAATCCAAGTGGATTTGAACAAAAAATCAGAGAGATTATATTTAATATAGTCTCTCTTTTTTTTGTTTTGTGTTTAAATATTCTGATTGTTGATGTAAAATAACGGCATCTTTTGACTAAATAACGAGATCTTTGATAGTCAAAGACGCCATTATTTGGTCAAATAATGAGATCTTTTGAACAAATAACGGCGTCTTTTTTATAGTAACTTGCCTTTTTCTATGTTTCTTTAGTCTGGATTGGAGTGAATGTAAGGGTTATCGTTGGCAAATAAGCCATTTTCATTTATATTAATGCTTGAACTTTCTCTTTCAGAAGAATAGTTTTTAAAGTCAACATCCATATCATAAGCCTGATAAGCAGGCGTTCTTAGAACTTCTTCCAAACCATTTTTATCTCTCATCATTTGAGCAAATAACTCCATTCTCTTTTGACGGTCCTCCATTAACTTTGAGTGATTATTGTTATAATGAGGATTTGTTGATTGAGTTTCTTTATGTAATTTTCTAATGTCAAATCCCTGGTCTAAATTTGTAGGGTTTTCGTTTGAAAAATCATTATTTTGTTGCTCTACCTCTACATCAATTTCGGTTTGTTGCTTGAGTTCAATTCCCAAAACATTATTATCCACGTGAGCCTTATGGTCAATCACTTCCTTGTCTTTGATTTCCATTTTCTCAATAATGGTTTCTGGATAAACATCTAATGAGTATCGAGTGCTGCCTTGTGTTTGGACAATGGTTTCTTCTTGAGTTTTTTCCTCTGCAGTAATAATATATGGTTGTTTGATAAAGGCTTCTGTGGCTTTAATTTGATCAAGCTTTGAGATGTTTGTGTTGTCAACTTGCTCAAATGTCTGATTTGAAAGAAGGGTTTTCTTTTTTTGAATCACATCTCTTTGATAAGGGTTATAGATTTCCTTTTCTTCAAAGCCAGTTGCAACTAAGGTTATGTCAATTCTATCTTGATAAGACTCGTCATATTTTAGTCCCCAAATAATATCTGGTTCATTTTCTGTTTGAGAATGAAGATAATCTGTCATTGCATCAACCTCATCAACAGTAATTGAAAATTGTTCTTCTGGAGATGTTGTTATGTAAAGGAGCATATTCTTTGTTCCTTTGATTTCGCAGTCGTTCAAAAGGTCGCTTGTTGCTGCAAGTCTAATTGCCTCAAGTGCTCTTTCTTCACCTTCTCCATAAGCTGTTCCGGTTCCCATAAGGGCAACTCCTGAGTTAGACATTACACTTTGAACGTCTCTGAAGTCAACCATTACATAGGCATTGCTTGTGATTAGTTCAGCAATTCCTTTTGCTGCTCTTAGCAAAACATCATCTGCCATTGGAAACATCTTTGGAAGTGGAATATTCCCTCTTTCTCTTATCTTGTCGGTATTAACGATTATGATTGCATCAACAACTTCTTTTAAGTTTCTTATCCCTTCTTCTGCTTGTTCTTTTCTTCTTTTCCCTTCGAAAGACAAAGGAAGTGTTACAATTGCAACAACCAAAATCTCATCATTTATCTTCTCTCCCTGCTCATTTGTAAACTCTATCTCCTTAGCAAATTTTGCAATTATTGGTGCAGCACCTGTTCCTGTTCCACCTCCCATTCCTGCTGCAATGAAAAGCATTTGAGTATTATTGCTCAACATTTGTTTTATTTCCTCTTCTGCTAATAATGCAGATGCTCTTGCCTTTTCTGGGCAGTTACCTGCTCCTAAGCCATCTTTACCTATCTTTATTTTATTTTGGACAGGACTTGAATCCAATGACTTCTGGTCAGTATTGCAAACAATAAAATCAACACCTTCTATTCCCTTATTGTACATATGATTTATTGCGTTTGTTCCACCTCCACCAACACCAATTACTTTGATGTATTTAGAGTTTTCTTTAGGTGCTTCAAATTGTAACATTTATATATGATTTTATTTATTATTTATTCAAAAAATTCTATTATTTCAAGTTGTAAAAATAGTATATTATTATTTGTCATGAAACTCTTACAGATATTAGTTTTTAACAAGTTTTTGTTTATAACTACTATTCTGGTCCCTCATCCTTAAAAAGTCCTTCTAACCAAGATACTATAAAGCTTTTAGTCTTACCTTCGGAAGATTTTTTCTTATCATTTTGCTCTTTTTCATCTTCAACTTCTTCTTCAATCAATTCTTCTGGCTCTTCTTCTTCAATATTTTCATTTTGTTTTGAAGCCATTGGAGTTCTGTTAAGACTATTTTCTTTCTCCAATTTCTTAAGTCCTTCCAAAATCAAACCAATCCCTGTTGCGTGCATAGGATGAGTTATCTCCTCTGTTATTGTTCCTCCCAAATGATCTTGAGGAGTACCAACCCTTGCATCAATGCCTGTGATGAACTCAGTTAATTGAACACAATCCTTCATTTTAGCTCCTCCACCTGACAAAACAATACCTGCAATGAGTTTCTTCTCATATTTCTTGGTTTTAATCTCAAAAAGTACTTGGTCAATAATCATCTCCATTCTTGCTTGAATTATACCTGCAAGTGTTTTCATTGAAATCTCCCTTGGATCTCTTCCCCTAAAACCAGGAATAGCGATGATTTCATCCTCTTTCGCAGATGCAGCCAAGCATGAACCAAAGCGAGTTTTGAGAGCTTCAGCTTGAGTTTTGATTATTGAACACCCTTCTTTAATATCGTCAGTTATTGCATTTCCAGCAAGAGGAATAACAGCTGTATGGCGAAGTATTCCATCATGGAATATTGCAATATCTGTTGTACCACCTCCAATATCAACCAAACAAACTCCAGCTTCTTTCTCACTTGCATTAACCACAGCTTCTGCAGATGCAATAGGCTCTAAAATCAAATTCCTTACCTTGCAGTTTGCCATTTCAACACTTCTTATTATATTCTCAATATTATTAACATTGCCTGTAATGATATTGAAATTCCCTTCCAAACAACTACCTGGCATCCCAATCGGGTTAATAATGTCGCCATCACCATCAACAATAAAGCTTTGAGGAACAACATGTATTATTCTTTCACCTGGTTGTAGGACAAGGTTTTCCTGATCTTTTATCAATCGCTCCTTGTCAGCCTCTCTAATAATATGATTCTTTGCCTCAAGCATTATGTTTCCTCTATGTTGAATATTGCGAATTTGATGTCCAGCAATACCAACAAAGACCTCCCTAACAGTATATCCTGTCTTTTGTTCTACTTCTTCAATTGCTTTTTTAATAGAGATTGATGTTTGTTCAATATTTCTAACAATTCCTCTATCAACGCCAATTGATTCGGATTTCCCCATTCCAAGAATAACAGGCTTGCCTTGTTCGTCTTTGGATCCGATGAAAACTGCTATTTTTGTTGTACCTATATCGATACCAACTACTATTTCTCTTTCCATATTAATTTATTTTTATTTTATATATCATTATCTCTGTTAGGTTAATTCTTAATTTATGTTCTGCATATCTTCGCTTTTCAACACATAAATCTATGATTCTCCTTTTTTTGTACAAACTACCTGATGTCTAAATCTTAAATCAACAACAGAATAATTATCCCATCCACTTCTGGAGAAAGCTTCTTTATACAAATATCTAAGTTTGATAAGCTCATCTTCCAAGTCTTCATTCTGTCCAACCCTAATTATATAGTTTCCTATCTTAGGAATCAACTCAAAATTTCCTTTGTTGGGGACATAAATCTGGTCAATTTGATAACTAAGGATAGAATCATAAGCAAGTTTTTGAGCAAAATAATAGATATTTGAAAGAGTTTTGTCAAATCCTTTCTTGTTTTCAATATCTATTGTATCTAAATTATTCTCCAAATTCTTATTCCCAACATCAATATTCCCGCTTGCAATCACAACATCCGTTAGTTGATTATCATCAATCAATATTATTTTTCCTAATTTATCAATATAGTATTCCTTATTTCTAAGAGTATAAAGCCTTACAATTGGTTCTCTTTGTTTAATCTCAATATTCAAAGCTCCTTTTAATGTTTGATAAACCTGAGCTTGTTCAATATATGGGTTAAGATTTAAGAAACTTTCTATTTTCTTTATGTCAATATCCTTTCTTTGCTTGGTTAGGAAATCTCCAAACTCTTCTTTTAAGGACATGTTAATATTGTTTGAGAGAATTATTGTATCGCTTCTTCCATAGGAAATCTTAATATTCACATTTTGAACATTAATCTTCCCAGCATAGATATTTGAACACACTATTAAAATAATTAATAGTATGATAAAAAACAGCGACACCAAAATTCTTTTTCCTCTCTTACTCATCTCTAAATCTTTGCTCAATAAGTGGAACCAAGTCAGCTATATCTCCAGCACCCATAGTTATTAGGATTTCTGGATAAAGTGCATCTAACAAATCCAAAAGACCTTCCTTTAAAGTATAGTATTTATCCATTTTATCAATCTTATACAATAACGCTTTTGAACTTACTCCTTCAATAGGCTTTTCTCTTGCTGGATAAATATCTAAAAGCACGACCTCATCCAGTTTGCTTAACTCTCTAATAAAATCATTCTCAAAATCCCTTGTCCTTGAATAGAGATGTGGCTGAAAGACTCCTGTAATTCTTTTATTAGGATACTGAAAACGCAAGGACTCAATAAAAGCCTTAATTTCGTTTGGATGATGAGCATAATCATCTATATATATGAAATTATTTTTTTTTATCCTGACATCAAAGCGTCTTTGAGCTCCACTGAAAGATGAAACACTCTTTCTAATCTCTTGCTCAGTAACTCCACAAATTAATCCAACTGAAATTGCCAAAACAGCATTTTCAACATTATGTATTCCTCCATAATTCAAACAAATATCGTAATAGACCTTCTCTGGAGTTCTTAAATCAAAATAATAACTTCCATTATAGTTCCTAATATTCACGGCATAATAATCTGCATCAAAACCTTTGATTGTGTAGGAATACTTATTATAAGATGTTTCTTCTTCCAATTCGATGTCTAATCCAAACTTATAAATTAATACTTCACTGGTCTTATCTGCAAATTCAACAAAAGACTTCTTTAACTCTTCCTTATTCCCATAAATATCTAAATGATCGGCATCAATTGATGTTATGGTTGCAATTGTAGGAGATAGATTTAGGAAAGACCTGTCATATTCATCTGCTTCAACGACAACATACTCACTCTTATGATTAATAACGTAGTTGGAGTTAAAGTTTTTTGAAATTCCACCCAAAAAAGCAGAGCAACCAGTTGAACTATTATGAAGAATGTGAGCAATCATTGTTGAGCAAGTAGTCTTACCATGAGTTCCAGCAACTGCAATACACTTCTTTCCCTTAGTTATTTCACCTAAAACCTGAGAACGCTTCTTCATTGGAAGATTATTTTCAACAAAATAATTATAAATAAGATTATCTTTTGGCACAGCAGGAGTGTAAATAACCATATCAATACTATTTGGCAAAGTGGAAACATCATCATTATAGGTAATAGTCATTCCTTCCTTTTCCAACTCTCTTGTAAGTTCAGTCCTTACCCTATCATATCCGAAGATTCTATCGCCTGATTCATTTAAATATCTTGCAATAGCGCTCATTCCTATTCCTCCAATACCTAAAAAATAATATGTTTTCATTTAATCTGACCTTTGTTTATTTTTCTATTTCTTTATTAATTCTTCCACAATTGCAACTATTCTTTTGTCAGCATCCTTAATTCCTAACTTAATAATATTCTCACTTAACTCAATTTTCTTTTCACTATTCTTAATTAAACTATCTATCTCATTAATTAACACTTCTCTTGCTAAAGCATCCTTTACTAATATTGCTGCATTCTTTTCAACCAAAGCCATAGCATTCTTGGTTTGATGGTCTTCTGCAACATTTGGACTTGGAACCAAAATTGTTGGCTTACCAATAACGCAAAGTTCACTGATTGCAATGGCACCTGCCCTTGAAACAATAATATCTGCCACACTATAAGCTAAGTCCATTTCATAAATAAATTCAAATACCTTAATATTATTTGAATTGTATTTGGATGCCTCATGCCTTGCTTTTTCAAAATAATTCTTACCTGTTTGCCAAATTATCTGAATATTATTATCAACACAATACTTTAATCCCAAAGCAATACTTTCATTTATTGTTAATGCTCCAAGGCTTCCTCCCACTGCAAGGACAGTTTTCTTATTCTTATCCAATCCAAAATGACTCAACGCCGTTTCTTTCTTATCTTTAATATCGACAATATTTTGACGAATTGGATTTCCTGTAAAGTTTATTTTCTTCTCTTCAAACCAACGAGTCATATTATCATAAGCTACACAAATCTTAGAAACCTTCTTAGCTAATAACTTATTTGTAATGCCAGGATAGGAGTTTTGCTCTTGAATAAGAGTTGGAATACCAAGTCTTGATGCTGCTTGAAGAGTTGGACCAGAGGCAAAACCTCCAACCCCAATAACAATATCAGGGTTAAATCTCGTTATTATTTTCCTTGCTTTTATTGTACTTGAAATTACCTTAAAGGGAAATGACAAATTCTTCCAAGTCAATCTCCTTTGCAAACCACTAATCCATAAACCCTCAATCTTATATCCTGCCTGTGGCACTTTCTCCATTTCCATTCTTCCTTTTGCTCCAATAAAAAGAATATCAGCCTCAGGATGCTTCTCCTTTATAGCATTTGCAATTGCTATTGCCGGAAATATATGTCCTCCTGTTCCTCCTCCACTAATTATTGCTTTCATATAGTTTCTTTTATTAATTGTATTCTTCTTTAATCTCTCTATTTTCTATAGGTTGGTTCTATTCTACATTATTGTTTTCATGCGAAGGGTCTTCACTAACTTCTTCTTCAACAATATCTTTTTCTAATTTTTCTTTAGCCTGCTCCTTATTTGCACTCGCACTTATACTCAAAACTATTCCTAATGCTATACAACTAAACAAGAAAGATGTCCCTCCATAGCTTATGAATGGAAGAGTTTGACCTGTAACTGGAAGTAATCCTGTTGCAACACACATATTAATCATTGCCTGAAAAACAATCATTATTATGAGTCCTATTGAACAGAAAGTTCCAAAGTAACCCTTCGAACGACGAGCAACCTGAATCCCTCTGAACAAAAGAATTAGGTACAAAGCAATAACTACTATTCCCAATATCAAACCACCTTCTTCTACAATGATAGCAAAAATAAAGTCATTATGACTCTCACTAAGGAAACGAGCTTGAGTTGTATGTCCTAAGAATTTCCCAAAGACTCCTCCTGTAGCAATAGCCATTTCAGCTTGATTAGATTGTGTAATAGCTGTCTTGTCGTCGCTTAAGAACTCTTCGATTCTGTTCACCCAAGTTCCTCCCCGAGAAAGCAAATCTGGATTTGATTTAAGGACAAAGTAAATTGAAATAAGACCTATTATCCCTATTATTAGAATTGATATTAGAAACTTATTATTAACCCTTCCAATAAACATCATAAAGTAACATATTAGAAAAAGTAGAGTTGCGGTTGAAAAGTTTTCTGGGAAAATCAATAAACAAATTAGGACTATAGGTATTATCAATTTCTGAAAAACCTCTGTAGATTTAATTTTTTCTTGATTAAGAGCAAGTATTCTTGCAACATAAATAATAAGTATAATCTTTACAATTTCAGAAGGTTGGAACTGACCAATTAGAGGAATTGTAAGCCAACGAGCTGCAGCTTTATCTCCAAATGAACCTAAAATAAGAGTTAGAGTTAGAAGGATGAAAGAAATAATCAGTCCTATCTTTGCAAATCTTGAGAAATATGTATATTTAATATGGTGTACTGCATACAAAACGCAGGTTCCTAAAAGTAAAATAAAGATATGTTTTGCAAACATCGTTATTGGAGAGCCTCCTTGACGTTCATAGACAGTTTTTCCAATAGTGCTATAAACTTCCATTGCTGAAATAATCATCAACAAAAGGAACACCATCCAGATAACCTTATCTCCTTGAATCTTTATTTTAAACCTTCCTGCTTGCATTATGCATTTAGTTTTATAAATTATTTACTGCCTTACGAAAATCAACTCCTCTTTTCTCAATATCTTCCTTAGTTCCATTGGCAGGAGAAAAAAGTACTACATCATTCTCTTGAGCAACTGCACTTGCCAAAAGAGCAGCATCATTAATATTATTTACAGGTAGAATTGAAGGAATAATTCCCTGAAATGTCATTCTTAACTTCTCAATATTCTTTCCATAACAAATCAATGCTACTACCTTTTCTCTGCTAACACTTAATAATGCATTATAGTCCTGCTGACTATTATCATCCTCAACAATCCATACAATCCTGCTTGAGATTTGCTCCATAGTAAACCAAGTTATGTTAGTGTTGATTGAGAAAGCATCATTAATGTATTTTACATCCTTTATTTTTGCAACAACTTCTCTTTGATGCTCTTGTTCCATTTGAGGAGAGAACTGATTATGCATTGCTTTATGCTTAAACATAATCTCTTGATACGTTCTTCCTGCAAGATTAGTATAAACCTTTTTCGCTCCTTGTTTTGCTAATAATTCTATTGTCATTTACTATCTAAGTTTGAGAGTTATTATTGAGGCTACAGCTAAAACTATTGTAATGATTAAAAATCTTGTTACAATCTTTGGTTCGGCATAACCTTTTTTCTGATAATGATGATGGATAGGTGCCATTAAGAAAAATCGTTTGCCTTGACCATATTTTCTTTTTGTTATTTTAAAATAAGCAACTTGAATGATTACAGATATGCTTTCTGCGAAGAATACTCCACAAAGAATTGGAATAAGTAATTCTTTTCTGATTAATATTGCAATAACTGCAATAATTCCTCCTAAAGCTAATGAACCTGTATCTCCCATGAATATCTGTGCAGGATAGGTGTTATACCACAAGAAACCAACTGTTGCTCCAACAAAGGCACTAATGAAAATTGTCAATTCCCCTGCGTTTGGAATAAACATTATATCTAAATAGTTTGCAAAGATTATGTTTCCCGAAACCCATGCCAAAATTCCCAGTGTTGATCCGACAATTGAGGAAACCCCTGTTGCAAGTCCATCAATTCCATCGGTTAGATTGGCAGCATTGGAAACAGCTGTAATAATAAAGATAACGATTGGAATAAAGATTATCCATGCCCAATTCTTATAATCAGCTCCAACCCATTTCATAAGATAAGCATAATCAAATTCATTATTCTTCACAAAAGGGATAGTGGTTTTGGTGGATTGCTTTGCCTCTTGAGAAAACTCCAATTTAGCTTTTTGATATTTTGACTCATTTTGAATATTATGCTCCAAAGCATATTTTTCAACATCTGTCTTTTCTTTAATTGTAATATCAGGATGAAAATAAATCATTGCACCAACAACAATTCCCAAAACAACTTGACCAATTATCTTAAATTTTCCCTTTAAACCTTTCTTATCATGTTTAAAAACCTTTATATAATCATCCAAAAATCCAATAAAACCAAGCCAAAGGGTAGTGAGGAGCATAATTATTACATATATATTATCTAATCTTGCAAACAAAAGAGTTGGGATAACTATTGCTGCCAAAATTATTATTCCTCCCATGGTTGGGGTACCTTCTTTTTCCTTTTGTCCTTCAAGACCAAGTTCACGGATTGATTCTCCAATTTGCTTTCTTTTAAGAAAACTTATTATTCTTTTTCCATAAACAATTGTTATAAACAAGGATGTTATTACAGCTAAGGCTGCTCGAAAAGAAATATAATGAAAGGCTCCTGCACCAGGAACTTCAAATTCCAAATCTAACCAAGTAAATAAGTGATATAACATAATCTTCTATTTATTATTTATAACTAATATTTCAATACTTCTTCTTTATCATCAAAATGATGTCTAACTCCATTAATTTCTTGATATGTTTCATGCCCTTTTCCTGCCACAAGGATAACATCTTCCTTATTTGCTAACTGACAAGCCAACTTAATAGCATCATGGCGGTTTAGAATTGTGAAACTTTTCTTTTCTGTTATTATATCAAGTCCTGACTGCATATCTTTTATGATTTCTTCAGGATTTTCTGTACGAGGATTATCACTTGTTAAAATTAATGTATCGGAGTTTTCAGCAGCAATTTTTGCCATTATTGGTCTTTTAGTTTTATCTCTATCTCCTCCACAACCTACAACAGTTATGAGTTTTCCGTTGGATTTTCTTATTTGATTAATAGTTTTTATTACATTTATTAATGCGTCTGGAGTGTGAGCATAATCGATGATTGCTTTTGTCCCTTTTGATGTCGAAACAGACTCAAATCTTCCTTGTGCAGGTTCTAATTGACTAAGAACTTTTAGTATTTCATCTTTATTTAATCCCAAAAGAATAGCAGTTGAATAAATTACTAAAACATTATAAGCATTAAATTGCCCAATTAATTTTGTCCATATCTCAATCCCTTCAATATTTAAAAGCTGTGCCTCAAAATCATTTTCCAAAACAATTGCATGAAAATCTGCAATAGTCTTTAGGCTATAAGTATATTTCATAGCTTTAGTATTTTGAAGCATTACCATACCATTTTGATCATCAATATTGGTTAATGCAAAAGCTTTTGGAGATAGAATGTCAAAGAAACCCTTCTTTGCCTTAATGTATTCTGCAAAGGTTTTATGGAAATCTAAATGATCGTGAGTTATATTAGAAAAAATCCCTCCTGCAAAATGAACTCCCGCAATCCTATTTTGAACAATTGCATGTGAACTTACTTCCATAAAGACAAATTCGCAACCTTCAACAACCATTTGATTAAATAATTTATTCAATTCTATAGCATCAGGAGTTGTGTGAGTTGCTTTTATTTCTTTATGATTTATCTTGTTTACAATTGTAGAAATTAACCCAACCTTATAGCCCAAAAGCATAAATAAATTATGCAAAAGTGTAACAGTTGTAGTTTTTCCATTTGTTCCCGTTATCCCTACAATCTTAAGTTTTTTTGAAGGATTATCAAAAAACTCCGATGCAATATGTCCCAAAGCCTTACTGCTATTCTTAACAATAAAAAACTGAACTTCGTTATTTTTTAATTCTACTTCCTTAGTTTCTTCAGGAATATACTCACAAACAATAAATTTAGCTCCTTTTGAAATTGCAGTATCAATAAATTTATGTCCATCAACATTTGTTCCTTGTTGTGCAACAAATAGAAAGTCCTTTTCAACTTCTCTTGAGTCAAAACAAATCCCTTTAACTTTCTTGGAATCTATCAAATCAAATATTTCTCTATACTCTCTCATTTCCTAATTCAAATTAAGATGTATCTTATTACCTTTAGCAAAACCAGTTCCTGCACTAATAGATTGAGAAACAACTTTACCTTTTCCTTCAAAACTAACTATCAAACCTTGTTTTTCCAACAGATACTTAGCATCGCGAATGGTCATTCCTATGACATTTGGAATAGTTATAATTTCTTTGTTTGGTTGCCAAGTTGAAATAGTATTAGGTTTTTTTAATCCTAAATTCTGACAAAACTTATTATAACTCTCAACATTTCCACTAATATAGTTTGGTGATTGCTTTTGTAAGGTGGAAGTCTTTTGTTTATAGGTAATCCTTGTTCCAACAACTCTATCTGAAAGATCTCTAAAGACAGGTGCAGCCAAATCTCCTCCATGTGTTGCGTTCTTTTGAGGTTCTGAAACAACAACTATGCACGAATATTGAGGATCATCTGTTGGGAAATAACCAGCAAAAGAAGCCCTATGTTGAATAGCAACTACTCCTTTCTTACTATATCCAATCTCTGCAGTACCTGTTTTCCCTGCTATACCGTAGGAAGTTTTAGAAAGACGTCTTCCGGTTCCATTCTCAACAACACGTTTTAATATATCTTGCAACACATCCAAAGTTTCTTTCTTACACATCTTTTCCTTAATCACAACAGGCTTAAATGTCTTCACTATTTGACCATCTTTTAAAACATCGGAAACAAACATAGGCTTAACCATTACTCCATTATTTGCAATTCCATTATAGAAGGTAAGCAGTTGCATTGGTGTCATGGCTGTAACATATCCAAAACTTAGACGAAGAATATCATCAACCGAAGTTCCTTTTTCATTAATGTATGGCTTTGGTTCCTCTATCTTTATGTCCATATTAAGTCTATCATAGTAGAAATAATCCAATAAGTCCTTTCCGAATTGCATTTTTCTATTCTTTGCTATATAATTATCAAACACTACTTGACTTAAACCAACATTTGAAGACATTTCCATTGCTCTTGCAAAACTCACATTCCCATAATTAATTCTTCCAACATCTTTTATATTTGTTCTTGCTCCTACAAATCGTTTGTCAAAGGTTGGAACAATTGAACTTGAATCAATCATCCCTTTATCTAAATATAACATTGCACTAATTGCCTTAAAAGTAGAACCTGGCTCAAAATAACTACTTATTGCTATATTTGTATTTTCGGCATAGACTCCATCCTTGTTCTTTTGTAATGATGAAATTGCACGAATAGCACCAGTCTTTACTTCCATAAGAATTACACAGCCACTTTTAGCATCATTGGAATCCAAACATTTCCTAAGACTATTCTCAGCCAATTCCTGCAAACGAACATCAATTGTTGTTACTATATCATGACCGTCTATAGCTTTAATTTGTTCATTATCATCAACCGGTATCCAAATTCCTGGATTAATCTTCCTTTCTTTTCGAATTCCTGTCTCTCCAGCTAGAAAGTTTGAATAATAACCATCTATTCCGTCATAACAAGTATCACAACCCGAAAGTGGAACACCAATTGTTCTTCGAGCCATTGGATAGTAAGGATAATATCTTACGTTTCTTTCAACGACACTTATGTAGTTAGTAAGGAAGAACTTTCCTGAATGAATTATTTTTCCTGTCTGACGCGACTTTCTTACCTTTTCTCTTGATATTAAAGGGAATTTTCTAAATCTTTCCCACTGCTCAAGTGTAATATTTTTTTGAAGAAGAACATATCTATTGCCCTTCTCCATTCTCCTATACTTGTTTAAGTATTCCTTATATTGATTCTTGGTTTTGCTTCCTGTTTGTCCATAAAATAATTTTCCCATACTATCGCATAGTATTGGCATATCTCTCTTGTAAATACTATCAACAATAACCCTTACTCTTTTTTTTTCTTTAGTTTTAGGGTCTTTTTCATAAGTATAGCCTAAATCAATATAGACATCGTATTTGGGGACATCAGTTGCAACCATTAGTAATTCTCCACTATCTGAATCAACACTGAAAATACTTCCTCTTTTTGCCTTAACAGGCCTTAACTCAACATATCTTTCTTCTTCTAATTTCTTCCAAAAACTACCATCAACAATTTGAATGAAAGCAATTTTACCAATAACAACTATGAACCCAAGGAGTATAATTCCATATACCCAAAAGAACCTTAGCATTATATCTCTTCTATTGTCTTCCATTCTAATTTTTAGAGTTATTTTTTATTTTTATTAGAGTTATCTGGAATTAGGATTATTTGCTTTTGCTCTTGCTTACTAACCTTAATTCCTTTATCTGTAAGTACTTTTTCAAGTTCCAACATCTGTGTTTGTTTTTGATACAATCCTTTTTGTTCAGAATGTTTTTTCTGCAAATAACCTATCTCTGTTTCCAATTTATCAATTTGCTTAGCTGTCTTCTCAATATTATATCTATTTGATATATACAATATTATTAGAAGTAGGAGCAAAAATATGAATGGAAGCCATCCAATAAAGCCTTGTTTTACTAAGAAAGTTCCGTCAATGAAATCTTTAGTTTTAATGTTTTTCTTTTTCATCTTTTAATGGCAATTCTTAGTTTTGCACTGCGTGAACGAGGATTAGTATCATTCTCCTCGCTGCTTGCCTCAATTGGTTTTTTGGTTATCATTTCAAAGGGAGAAATCAAGTTTCCATAAAAATCCTTCACTGCATTAGCCTCAAAATTCCCAAACTTCATAAAATTCTTAACCAATCTATCCTCCAAAGAATGATAACTCATCACAACCAATCTCCCATTTGGCTTTAAAACCTTAGCACTCTGCTCCAACATCAATCTCAAACTTCCAAGCTCATCATTAACTTCAATTCTTAGAGCTTGAAAAACCATAGCAAAAAACTTATTTTCTTGGTTTTTTGGGGCAAGGGTTAAAATTGTGTCCTTAAGTTCAAAGGTTGTATTGATTGGCATAGTTTCTCTACGCTCACATATTTTCTTTGCGATAAGGGTTGCATTGCTTAGTTCTCCATAGGATTTGAAAATTCTTTTCAAGTCCTCTCTTTCATATTGATTAATTACCTCCTTTGCACTAAGAACTTGCTCTGTGTTCATTCTTAGGTCTAATGGAGCATCAAAACGGGTCGAAAAGCCACGCTTAGGAGTATCAATCTGAAAAGAAGAAACACCCAAGTCTGCCAAAATTCCATCTATTTCAAAAGCTCTGTAAAGTCTTAGATTATCATAAAGAGAAGAGAAGTTTTCATCAATAAAAATAAATCTTGAATCATTCTCTATTAGGTTGTTTTTGGCATCGCTATCTCTGTCAAAAGCATATAGTCTGCCCTCAAAATTTAATCTGTCTAAAATAGCACGAGAATGACCACCACCACCAAAGGTTACATCAACATAATGTCCCTTTGGATTGATGTTCAAACCCTCCAAACACTCATTAAGCATTACTGGAGTGTGATACTCAGTCTTTAAGTAATTCTTCTGCTGCTTTAACATAATCAAATCCATCCTTATCAATTGAATTATAAATAGAAGTATCCCAAATTTCCATACAAGAGGCTGCACTAACCACAACAATATCCTTATCAATATTTGCCAAGCTGCGTTGCTCCTTAGGAATGAGGAATCTGTCTGAAGAATCCAATTCAACGATGTTTGATTCTGTTAATTTTCTGAAAAGTCTCTTAGCCTTAGGGTCGTAAAGATTAAGCTTTGACTTAAGACTGGCGACTTCATTTTGGAAGGATTGGTAGGTAAATAATTCTAAACACCTATTGTAAATGGAGCATCTTACAACAAACCTCAAATCATCAGTCAGCGAAAGCTGTTTCTTCAATGCAACAGGCAATTTAAATCGCCCTGTTGTATCTACTTTACAGTTTTCTATACCGATAATTGATGACATAATTTTCTCCTATTTATATTCAGTGGTCAAAATTACAATAAAATTTCCAAAAAATCCCAATTGTTAGTAACTTTTTTTCTTTTTTATCCCAATTAATCCCATTTTTTCCAATGATACGAACAAATAATATTAATGTTACATTCTCTAAAACATTAGTTATTAACAAGGAAAAAAGTTTAAATGGACTTATGTAAAAAAAATATGATGAATTATAAAAGTTTCATTTTGTGAGATTGAAGATAAATTTAATTTTTCTGCTCAATTGTTTTGAAGAGATATTGATTTTGAAATGGGAAAATATCGTTTTTCAGAAATGTATCTTGAATAGTTTTATTAAAACGAAGAAAGAATTTTCTAAAACAAAGAAAGAATTTATTAAAACAAGGAGTTATTTTACTAAAACGAAGGGTTGTTTTAATGACAAATACATTGATAAACTTAAGGAATTAAGTCCTGAAGGTTTAATACAGAAAACATGCTCAATTTTAATTATATGCAAGCTTGTTTTTTTGAAACAAATCCAAAAATAGCTTGATTCTTGTTTTGGATTTTAGAAGGAAATCTTTGTATATGACTTGGGGATTGAGAAAGGTATGTCAAAATTATCATTAAGTTTATGTTTGTCAAACTTAAGATTAACATTATAAGTCCTTTTTGAAAACATAAGAATCTTTACTACTTGAGGGAGCATAACATTGTTAAAAGGCAGGTATGTAGAGTAGTAAACATCCATTTTCTCTTTTGAATTAAGGACTTCGAAGTAGTTGCGAGTGATAACATTAAGGTTATTATCATAGAGGATTTTTTGACTAAGAGTTGGGAAACTAATTGGGTTTTGAATGTTTTGTCTTTTATCAAAATCATAAACAGTAATTGAATTTTGATTACTAACCCTAACATTATTAAATTCATAGTTCTGAAAATCATTCCCTAAGAGTATTGCTTGAAGCATGTTATAATTTACGCTAAAACCCAAGAAATCATAAATAAATTCATAGCCACCGGTAAAATATTCCCGACTAAGCCTATTTAGAATCATCACGCTATCCTTGGTTAATAATGCTCTAACACCTTCAATTCCAAATTTTCCCAAAGAAAGCCATATAGCACTATCAGAAACCATTCGCATTGTTCCACTAAAAGCATTTCCTTCAAACTCAATTGACAACTTAGAAGAAAGGGTCTTAAATTTTTTAGGAGTATGGCTCAACTCTTCCAATAAAGTATTTTCTTTGGATTTTTCTTGCTTAACTTCATGCGTAGGAGCTACCATATTACGCTGACTTTTACAGGAAAACAACATAAAGATTAGAGAAGAGATAAGTAATAGTGCAAGATATTTTTTCATATTCAATGGTTTGATTGGAGGAGGGTCTTAAATTATTCCTCTTATATCTGAAATATGCTTAATATTATGTCTTTGCAAATATTCTTCCATTCCTTTTACAATTTCCTCAGTGATTGAAGGATTGATAAAGTTGGCTGTCCCTACTTGAATTGCTGTTGCTCCAACCAAAATAAACTCAATTGCGTCTTGAGCATTAATAATTCCACCAATTCCAATTAAAGGGAGCTTGGTTTGTTTTGCAACCTGCCAAACGCATCTAAGTGCAACAGGCTTAACAGCTGGACCTGAAAGTCCTCCGGTTATGGTTGAGAGAAGAGGTTCTCTTTTTTCAGCATCAACAGCCATTCCCAAAAGAGTATTAATAAGTGATAAGGCGTCAGCACCTGCATCTTCCGAAGCTTTTGCAATTTCTACAATATTAGTAACATTTGGAGAGAGCTTAACAATTAGAGTTTTTCCATAAGCCTTTCTAACTGCAGACACAACCCTAAAAGCCATTTCCTTACTTGTTCCAAAAGCCATCCCTCCCTCTTTTACATTAGGACAGGATATATTAAGTTCTATTGCTGGGATATTTTCTAAAGAGTTGATTTTGGTAGCAACCTCAACATATTCTTCAATTGTGGAACCAGATACATTTACAATAACATTGGTTTTCTTATCCTTTAGCTTTGGATAAATCTTATTGCAAAAATAATCAACTCCTTTATTTTGAAGTCCAACTGCATTAAGCATTCCCGAAGGAGTTTCTGCCATTCGAGGATAAGGATTACCCTGTCTTTCGGTGCCGGTTGTACCCTTCACAATTATACCTCCCAAGGAGTCCAAGCTGAGAAAATCCTCAAAGTCGTAGCCATAACCAAAGGTTCCAGAGGCTGTCATTACTGGATTTCTCAAAAGCATATTATTGATTTTTACTTCCAAATGTTGAGTTGTATTCATGATTTTAGAAATCTTTAAGGTCAGTACTTAGAAATATTGGTCCGGTTACGCAGGTTCTTTTGTTTCCTTGGTTGGTTTCTGCAACACAACATAAACAAACTCCAAATCCACACGCCATCTTATGTTCAAGAGAAACATAACATGGAATGTTTCTTTTCTTTGCATAGTCAGATACTGCTTTCATCATTGGAGTAGGACCGCAACAATAGATAGTATCAAAGTCTTCTTTAAGAATTGGATGAGCAGTAACAAAACCTTTCTCTCCAAAAGAACCGTCTTCAGTCGTAACGTGAAGATTTGAAAGCTCTTGATATTCTGTTTTGCTAAATAAATGGTTAATATCCTTGCATCCAATAAGAATATCTGATTGAATGTTTTGTTGCTTAAGAACTCTTAATAAATAAAGAAGTGGAGCAGCACCACAACCTCCTCCAATCAAAAGAACCTTATTCCCAATTATTGTAAATCCATTACCTAAAGGGAAAATCAAATTAAGTTTTTCTCCTTCCTTAATATTGGATAATTGAGCTGTTCCTTTGCCAACAACCTGAACTAAAAGAGCTATTTGATTTTTCTCCTTATCAACATCATGAATGGAAATTGGTCTTCTAAGAAATGCTTCTTTTTCTCCTTCAACTAAAACCTCAACAAATTGTCCTGGTTTGATTTCTGGAAGTGTTTGGGGGTATTGTAGTCTTAAAATATAAAGTGTTGGTGTTATAGTCTCGTTCTTTACTACTATAAAGTCCTTACAAAATTTCATTAATTTGGGGTGTTTATTCTCACTAATTGATAGATGATTGACTTGCAAAATTACATCTTTTTGCTCTTTCTCCAAAATTATTGTGAGAAAACAAATTATTTAATACCTTTGCAACTCAATTCTTAAAGACAAAAATGAAAAACAAAATAACTCTTTTTATAGCTCTAACTATTAGTTTAGTGACTTTTAATTCTTGCGATGTGGAATTTGACCCTAATGGCGATTGGGAAGAAACAACCATTGTGTATGGGGTTTTGGATCAAGATGCCGATACTAACTTCATAAGGGTTCAAAGGTGCTTTCTTGGAGAAGGTAATTATATTGAATTTGCAAGACAAAAAGATTCAATTTACTATCATCAAGACGAATTGGAGGTTAGTCTCTATGCCTTCTATGAATGGGAGTCAAATGGTTGGGATACGATTAATAATGCAAGACAAAAGATATATTTAAACTATACAGAGAGCTACACCAAGCCTGAAGGTGGTTTCTATTCAGAGGTTGCACCTATTTATTACACAACAGAAAAACTAAATTCTGACTTTATTTATTATCTTGTTATTAAGAATACTAAAACTGGGAACGTTGTAACTTCAAACACTAAACTTGTTGCTAACTATGTTGTAAACGAACCGTCAAACAGCAGATTTGAATTTAGGTATAATCCGACATTAAAACAGAATCAGATTGTTTGCAAGTGGATTAATCAATCTATAAATGCTAAGGGAGAAATGGGACGTTTGTATCAGCCAGCAATTAAGTTTAATTTCATTGAAAATGGTCAATTGACTCATATCTTCATTGACTATTCAACAGTTTCTAATCCTTTCTTTGATGAAGATAGAACAATTTCTTATATTGCCACAGAAAGAGAATTCCTTTCTCAAATCAAAGAAAAGATAGGCAAGAGAGCAATGGCTGAAAGGAAGTTCCTTTTGGATGAACCAACCTTTGAACTCTATGTTTATGCTTGCAACGAAAAACTAAAAAACTTCATGGAGAACAATACTCCTGAGCTTTCCCTTTCAGAAAAGCCAATCTATACCAATATAGATAATGGTGTTGGGATTTTTGCATCAAGACGTTTGCATGTTAAAAGAAGTTACACAACATGGAAAGAGTCTGTGGAGTTTTCAATTCAAGATTTGGACTTAGGATTTGTTAATGTTGTTCAACCCTAATTACAATTACTTAAAATTATTGGAAGGAAATTGCAAAATTATTGTACCTTTGCACCCTTAAAATTAGAAATTTAATAGAAAATAAATCATAGAAAATGAAAGTAACTAAAGAAAACACTGGGAATTTAACAGCAGTTTTGAGAATTGATATTTCACAAGATGACTATACTCCAAAATTAGATGAACAACTAAAGTCTTATCGTCGTAAGGCAAATATGCCAGGCTTCCGTCCTGGTCAAGTTCCTATGGGAATGATTAAGAAGATGTATGAAGTTCCTCTTAGAGCAGAAATTATTGAAAAATTAATGTCAGATTCAATGTATGAATACTTTGAGGCAGAAAAGGTAAGAATACTTGGTTACCCTCTGGCAAACGATGAAAAGACAAAAGTTGACTGGAATAATCAAAAGGATTTTACTTTCTATTTTGACATTGCTCTTGAACCTGAATTTGACATAAACTTAGAAAACATAGAAGAGACATATTATAATATTGAGCCTTCTGAGGAGATGTTGGATAATTTTGTAAAGGATATTCAAAGACGTTTTGGACAATTCTCTTCTCCTGAAAGCATTGAAGAAGGCGATTTAGTTTATGGAGAAATTATTGAGCTTGATGAAGAAGGAAATGAAAAAGAAGGTGGGATTAAGGAAAAGACATCTATATTCGTAGAAAAGATTGCTCAAAAAACAATACAAAAGAAATTCATAGGAAAGGAAAACGATGCTGAAATCACCTTTAACTTTGGAAAAGCATTCCCTAAGGAAAACGACAAGGCTATGGTAATTCGTTCAAAAGAAAAGGAAGATTTGAAAGATTTTAGTTCTGATGTTAAGTTTATTGTTTCCTCCATAAGCAGAATTGTTCCTCACGAATTGAACGAAGAGCTTTTTGCAAAGGCTTATAAGGGAGAAGAAATCAAAACTCCTGAGGAATTCCAACAAAGAGCAAAGGAAGACCTATCACAAACCTATAGTAGGGAAACAAATACTTATTTCACTAACGAGGTAACTAAAAAAATCATTAAAGCAACTGCTTTAGAGCTTCCAGATGAATTTATGCAACGTTGGATAGCAGCCAATAGTGAAGGCAAACTTAGCCAAGAAGAGGTAAAGAACAACTATGAGCAGTATCAAGAAAGCTTGAAATGGCAATTGATTGAAAATAAAATTACTGAAAAATACGCTATTCAGGTAACTAAGGAAGAAATTAAGCAATATTTGATTGATAATGTTATCAAAAACTATTTCCCAACCATAGAGGATCAAGACCCTGCACAAGAGAAAGAACGCATGGAGTCAATCGAAGGGATTGCTGAGAATATGTTAAAGAATCAAGAGCAAACAAAGCAGGTTTACGAATATCTTTTTGACCAAAAACTAACCTCAACTCTACTCGAAAATACCAAAACTACAAAGAAATCTGTTTCTGTTGAAGAGTTTACTGAATTAATCCAAAACCAAGCTAAGAATTAATTTGTTTTGCATAAAGCTGGTTTCGTAAACATAATTGGCAACCCTAATGTAGGGAAATCAACTCTTATGAACCATTTGGTTGGTGAGAGACTTTCTATCATTACCTCCAAGAGTCAAACAACAAGACATAGGATAATGGGGATTTGTAATCATGAAGACTATCAGATTGTTTATTCTGATACTCCAGGGTTAGTAAGTCCTCATTATAAACTTCATCAAAGTATGATGGGGTTTGTTAATACAGCTCTTAAGGATGCAGATATTTTCCTTTTGGTAACTGAGATTGGAGAGACATTAAAGAATCATGCGACCCTGGAAAAGGTTATCAGCTCTAATATTCCAATAATTCTTTTGATTAATAAGATTGACCTCTCAAGTCAGGAGAATATTTTGGAGAAGGTAAACTATTGGAAAGAAATAATTCCTCATGCTACAATTATTCCAATTTCTGCAACAGAAAAGTTTAACTTAGACTTAGTTCTACAAACCATAATTGATTTCTTGCCTGAGAATCCACCATTCTTTTCGAAGGACGACCTGACCGATAAGCCTCTTCGCTTCTTTGTTAGCGAAATAATCAGGGAGAAACTCCTTATTAATTATAAGAAAGAAATCCCTTATTCTTGCGAAGTTGTAGTTGATTCGTTTAAGGAAGAAAAGAACATTAACAAAATCTACTGTACCATTTTTGTTGAAAGGGAAAGCCAGAAGGCAATCGTTATTGGTCATCAGGGTTCTATGCTTAAGAAGGTTGGAACTCAAGCCAGAAAAGATATTGAAGCCTTTACCGACAAGAAATGCTTTTTGGACTTGAGGGTAAAGGTGCTTAAGGATTGGAGAAATGACTCAACTTCCTTGGGACGTTTTGGTTACGAGAACAAATAAATGTACGATACAATAATAATTGGAGGTGGTGCTTCGGGATTGGTTGCTGCCATTGCCGCAATAAGGAAGAACGAGAATGTTTTGGTTTTGGAGAAGATGCCTCAATGCGGCTTGAAGCTCCGAATTACAGGCAAGGGACGATGTAACCTAACAAATACTCTCCCTCTTAAAGAATTTCTAAGCCATTGTGGTTCTGAGCCACGATTTCTCTATCCTTCTTTTTCCAAATTCTTTAATAATGAACTAATAAGCTTTTTTGAAGACTTGGGCGTTGAACTTATTGTTGAAAGAGGAAACAGAGTTTTCCCTAAATCTGGTAAGGCACAAGACGTGTTTTTGGCTCTGATAAGGTTTTTGGAGGAAAACAATTGCACAATACTTAAAAATACAAGGGTAAATAATTTAATCATTAAGGGAAATAAGATAAATGGGGTTGAGACCAAAGCCTATGGCGATGTATCTAAAACCAACAAGGCTCCAACCAAAAACTTTTTTGCCTCAAAGGTAATTCTTGCATGCGGTGGAGAAAGCTATCCCAACACAGGTAGTGATGGAGATGGGATAAGGCTTGCAAAAATTGCTGGACATAAGGTTGAAGAGACCTTCCCTTCCTTAGTTGGGCTGCGATTATTAGGTTATAATGCCAATAGCATTAATCCTAAGCTAATTAACTTTGAAACAAAGAATGTTGGGGCAGTTGTGAAGGATGCAAAAGGAAGAATTATTGCAAAGGAGTTTGGAGATATTATTTTTAGAGAGGATTATATTGACGGACCTATTATTCTTACTATAAGTCGTCAGGTTGCAAGTAAGATTGGTATGGAAAAGCTTGTTTTGGAATTAGACCTTAAGCCAGCAATCGACACAATTAGTCTTGACAAAAGGTTTCAAACCGAACTCAACCAAAGAGGAAGAGAAACTATTGAATCTTCACTTAGAGCCTTCCTACCTTTGGAGATTATTTACCTTCTCAAGTCCAAAGCCAGACTTGATTTTTCCAAACCCTCATCCCAAATCAATAAGGAGGAAAGGAAGAAAATCATTGGCTTAATGAAGAATATGAGTTTTGAAATTGAAGATAGCATGGGTTTTCAAAGGGCTGTTGTTACCCAAGGTGGAGTTAGCCTCAAGGAAGTGAACCCTAAGACCCTCCAATCAAAACTTATTGAGGGATTGTATTTTTGTGGCGAGGTTTTAGACCTTGATGCCGATACGGGAGGCTTTAATCTTCAAATAGCATTCTCAACCGGCTTTCTGGCAGGGAGCTAAAAGCATAGCCTTCTTAAAACTTTCTCAATCAAATCTTCCATTTCCTTATTATAGGTTTCCAAAAACCTACCCTCTACCCTATTGGCAATCACCAAACAAATAGTTAGGCAATCGTGTCCTAAGTTTTTCCCCAAAGCATACAAGGATGAAGTCTCCATTTCGTAGTTTGTTGCCTTGCAGCCATTGAATGAAAAGTCCGAAAGCTTATTATTGATTTCCGAAAATGCAATTGGAAGTCGGATTTGCCTTCCCTGAGGACCATAAAAGCCAGGTGCTGTAATGGTAATGCCCTCCAACATATCAAATCCAATCTTTTTCAAAAGCGTTTCCGAACATTCCACCCCATAGGGTTTAGGTAGGGAACTATCCCAATTCATAAAAGAAATAAAACTTTGAGTTAGCCTTTCATCAATAACACCTTCATTATTCTTATAGAAATACATTATCCCATCAATCCCAACCACGTATTTTGAAACAACATATTTACCACAGCCAGCCTCTTTCTGCAGCGAGCCACAAGTACCTAAGCGAATAAGGTTTAAGTTTCTATGCTTTGGATTGAACTCCCTTGATTGCAAATCAATATTTGCACAAGCGTCCAATTCAGTTAAAACAATATCAATATTATCTACTCCCATTCCAGTGGAAAGCACAGTAATGCCAACACCATTAAACTTTCCAGAACATACAAATATCTCTCTATTGGAAGTTTTAAAATCTATTGAATCAAAATTATTTGAAACCATTTCCACCCTTTGAGGGTCGCCAACCAAGATTATATTATCATAAAGCTGATGAGGTTTTAAGTGAATATGATAAAGACTTCCATCCTTAGCCAATGTTAGTTCCGAAGCTGCCAATTTGTTTTCCATAAAATTAAATTATAAGAGTTAAACTATGTGCAAATATAATGATTATTTTTCTTATTTCCCTTCCTTTATCCAGCTAAGGAGCATTGCAAAGGCTTGGTTGGTTGTTCTGTTAATGAAGTTTTCTCTGCTTGAATAGAAATTAAATTGTTTGGAGTGGCATTCTCCTTTTGAATTTGCAACTGCAATCCACACTGTGCCTACTGGTTTTTCATCACTTCCTCCACTTGGTCCTGCAATTCCTGTTGTTGAAACACAATAGTCTGTATTTAGTTTCTTAACTCCTTGCAATGCCATTTGTTCTGCTACTTCTTTGCTTACTGCTCCTTGGTTTTGGATTGACTCTTCTTTTACTCCAACAACATCAGTCTTGACTTGGTTGGCATAGGATACAATTGTGCCTTTATAGTATTCTGAAGAGCCTGCATGAAGTGTGATTGTGTGTGCAATATTCCCTCCTGTGCAGCTTTCAACCGTTGAAATGGTTTTATTTTTTTCTAATAGTAGTTTGCTAACAAGAACACATAAATCACCTTCATCAAATCCTATAAAATAGTCTTTAATAAGTGGTATTAGCTTTTCAACTTGATTATCTAATTCTTGCTTAATTGCCTTTTTATCTTCTCCTCTTGCAGAAAGGCGAAGTCTTAAAAGGTTTGGTGCAGGAAGATAGGCTAACTTAATGTATTTAGGGAGTGCTAATTCAAATTCTTCAATCTTATCTGAAAGAAAGCTTTCTCCCACTCCTTGAGTTATTATTGTTTTATGAAATATTGCTGAGGGTTTGTAGTGAGAAAGTAATAGAGGTATAACATACTTTTGCATCATTGCTTTCATTTCAAAGGGAACTCCAGGCATTGATATAATTAACTTGCCTTCTTTTTCAAAACACATTCCTGGTGCTGTACCAACTAAGTTTTCAATAACCTTACATTTCTTTGGCACCAATGCTTGAAGACGATTTGTTGGCGTAAGAGTATATCCTCTATGGTCAAAAATTCTTTTAATATTTGCCAAAACATTCTCATCTTCCTCCATTTCACTTTCAAATATCTTTGCTAAAGTATATTTTGTTATATCATCTTTGGTTGGTCCCAAGCCTCCAGTTATTAGAATGCAATCGGAATGCTCTAATGCATTAAGAATAGATAATTCAATTTCATTTGCATCATCAGCAATTGTAGTTATCCTATTTACATTTAGTCCTACATTATTCAAATGCTCCGCCATAAAGGATGCGTTGGTATTAACTACTTGACCAATCAAAAGCTCATCGCCAATATTTATTATTTCAATATCCATTTTCTTGTATGTTTTAAATCCATTTAAAAAATAGTTGTGCAAAATTAATGATTTGTTTCATTGGAGTGAGAATTAGCAGAATTAAATTCAAAAAATGGCTTGAAATTATAAGCAAGAAATATGCTTTAATGGTTGAATTAGTGAAGAAAAGAAAGGATAAGGAAAGTAATTTGATGAAATATTGTATCTTTGTGCAGAATTTGAGTTAATTATAATTGCATTTTTGTGATATGAACATGTACGATTTAATCCCTAAGGAATATCTTTTAAAACATATTGAATTATCTTTAAGTGAGGATATTGGAGATGGAGACCATTCTTCTTTAGCTTGTATTTCAAAGAGCGAAACCAATAAGGCAAAACTTGTTGCTAAGGAGGAAGGAATAATTTGTGGTATTGATATTGCAAGAGAAGTTTATGCTTTGGTTGACAAGAGCATTAAATTTACTGCAATGATGAAAGATGGTGACAGGATAAAGAAAGGAGATATTATTTTCAGGGTTGAAGGCTCTGCAATTGGTATTTTAACTTCAGAAAGAACTGCACTGAACTATATGCAAAGACTTTCAGGCATTGCAACCTCAACTAACAAATATGTTGAATTGATTAAAGGGACAAGAACAAAACTTCTTGATACAAGAAAAACGACTCCTTCAATGCGTTTATTTGAGAAATATGCCGTTAAAGTTGGAGGAGGCTACAATCATAGAATTGGACTTTATGATATGATTATGCTTAAGGATAATCATGTTGATTTTGCTGGTGGGATTGAAAATGCAATAATGAAAACAAGGGAATATTTGAAGGAAAAGAAAAAGGAATTGAAGATTGAGATTGAAGTTCGTTCTATGGAGGAGTTGGAAAGGGTGCTTAAGATTGGAGGAGTTGATAGGATAATGTTGGATAATTTTACTCCGGAGCTTTTGATGAAGGCTGTTGAGAGGATTGGTGGAAGATATGAGACCGAAGGTTCGGGAGGAATTAACAAGGAGACCATACTTAGCTTTGCAAAGACAGGAGTTGACTTTATTTCTGTTGGAGCCTTAACTCATCAAATCAAGTCTTTGGATTTAAGTTTAGTTGCAGACAATTAGGAATAAACATAGAAAACTGGCTTTCTTATGCCAAAGAAACAAAACAAAATACTTAGACGCTTTCTTTATTGGCGACCAATAAGGAATATCTTGCATTTCTCAAGGCTTATTGTCCTTCCTGGCTTTCAAGGAGTGCCTTTATTTGATGTTTTGTTCTTTTTCATTCAAGGTTTGGCTAAGGGGTTCATTAATCAAAGAGCAGCAGCTCTTGCCTATCACTTTGTTTTGGCAACCTTCCCTCTTCTGCTTTTCTTTTTTACACTCCTCCCCTATGTACCTATAGAATCTCTTTACCTACAACTCATTGAATTTATTGAATCCTTAGTCCCAGAATCAATTTCAGAGAAGGTTATTTCAGTTATCAATGGGATTTTCCTAAAGAAGAATCAGGGCTTAATGTCTATTGGGTTTATAAGTTCTATTTATGTTGCCTCAAGCGGTATTAATGCAATGATGATGTCTTTCAATAGTTCAAAATATAATACTAAGAAGAGGAGTTGGATAAAAAGAAGACTAATAAGCATTGGATTAGTTTTTGCAATTGGATTAGTTGTAATACTTTCATTTACTTTAATAGTTGGTTCAACAACATTTTTCAATTTCTTACTCAAAAATTCCTTTATTCAGGAAGGAATTATCCTTTTCCTTCTCCAATCTGCAAAATGGTTACTACTTATTGCCTTAGTTTATATTATGTTCGTTATGATTTATTACTATACTCCTGCAGATAAATCAAACTTTAAGTTCTTTTCGGCAGGAGCAACCTTAGCAACCATCCTCTTTATACTTTCTATTTCGGGGTTTAACTTCTATATATCAAACTTTTCACGCTATAATGCCCTATATGGCTCAATTGGAGCCTTGATTATATTCCTTTTATGGTTCTACCTAATATCTTATATATTGATTATTGGCTACGAACTCAATGCAAGTATTGCTTATGCTGTTGGTGAAAGGGTGTCGAAGAAAGACTCTATCAATGAAGAAGAAGGAATGTCAATTAGTCGTTCGGCTGGGAATAAGTCAATTTATAGGAGGTGGGATAGAATAATTAGAAGAATAATTATTCTCTTAAAAAGAAGAGGCAAGAGAAATTAAAAACAAGTATTTATAATAAATTTAAAATAAAATATATGGGTAAGATTGTCGCAATTGTAGGGAGACCAAACGTAGGAAAATCAACTCTTTTCAATAGACTAACAGAATCGAGAGATGCTATAATACATGAAATGGCAGGAGTAACAAGAGACCGCCATTATGGAAAGAGTAATTGGAATGGAAAGGAGTTTTCTGTAATTGACACAGGTGGATATATTATGGGAAGCGAAGATGAGTTTGAGGAGGAGATAAGAAAGCAGGTTATTTTGGCAATTGAAGAGGCTGATGCAATTTTGTTTTTGGTAGATGTTAAGGAAGGGCTAACTCCTATGGATGAAGACGTTGCTCATTTACTTAGAAAAACGCCCAAGAAGGTTATTTTGGTTGCCAATAAGGTTGATAATACGCAAAGAGCAAACGACCATGCTGAGTTTTATTCTTTGGGACTTGGTGAGATTTTTACTATTTCTGCAATCAATGGTTCTGGAACAGGAGATTTGCTTGACGAGCTGGTAAAGGACTTTGAACTTGAACAAGAGGACGAAGGCTCAGAAACCGATTTACCAAAGATTGCTGTTGTGGGAAGACCAAACGTTGGCAAGAGTTCAATGATAAATGCTTTAATTGGGCAGGAAAGAAATATTGTTACAAACATTTCCGGCACAACCAGGGACTCGCTTCACACAAGATATAATCTTTTTGGATTTGACTTTATGATTGTTGACACTGCAGGGGTTAGAAAGAAAGGTAAGGTTTTTGAGGATGTAGAGTTCTATTCTGTTATGCGTTCCATTCGTTCAATTGAGAGCAGCGATGTTTGTATTTTGATGCTTGATGCCTCTCAAGGCTTGGAGTCGCAAGACCTAAACCTCTTTAGTCTTATTCAAAGAAACAATAAAGGAGTTGTTGTTGTAGTCAATAAATGGGATTTGATTGAGAAAGAAACCAATACTTCTAAGGAATTTGAGAGAAAAATCAGGGAAAGGATTGCTCCTTTTGAGGATGTGCCAATAATATTTACGTCTGTTATCAATAAACAAAGAATCTTTAAGGTGCTGGAAACTGCAAAGAAGGTTTATGAAGCACGTTCCCAACAAATCTCCACTTCAAAACTTAATGAAGATATTCTTCCAATTGTTAAGGAAGAGAATCCACCACCATCCTATAAGGGAAAGCATATTAAGATAAAATATGTTATGCAGCTGAAAACAGCCTATCCTCAATTTGTTTTCTATTGCAACCTTCCTCAATATATTCGCGAACCTTATAGGAGATATGTGGAAAATAGGATGAGGGAGATTTATGACTTTTCGGGAGTTCCAATCACTCTTTATTTTAGAGAGAAATAAAATATAGGTTTAAGGAATGGCTGTTAGATTAGATAAGTGGCTTTGGGCAGTGAGGCTTTATAAAACAAGAGCTTTGGCAACTGATGCTTGCCGACTGGGTAAGGTAACTCAAAATGGTGTTATTGCAAAAGCTTCAAAGGAAGTGAAGGTTGGAGACAAATTTGAGATTAACATTAATCAACTCCATAGAGAAATTGAGGTTAAGGAACTGCTAAATAATAGAATTCCAGCCAAAATGGTTGAAAATTATATGACAGACCTTACTCCAAAGGAAGAATATGAGAGAATAGAAATGACTCGTAAATTTGCCTTTGAGAAAAGAGATAGAGGGGTAGGGCGACCAACTAAAAAAGAAAGAAGAGATATAGATTCTTTTAAAGATTAGAGGGGTTGTTTAGTTGTGTAGGGTTTAGTTGTTGAGTTGTGTAGGGGCATGCCTTGTGCTTGCCCAATAATGTAAAGGGCTTTAAACTCCTTATTTAGTTTTATTGAAATCAAGTTTTAATTTGCTGAAACTTCGTTTTAATTTTTTCTTTCTTCGTTTTAATTTACCGCAAAGGAGGTTTTATTTTTTCTTAATCAAAAGCATCATTTTCTATTTAAATAATATAGTTTTTTGAGTCTTTTTGGGGAAAAGACAGCAAATTCATCTTAGTTTTAAATCACTGAAAACAAGCATACAAATATTTTACTATCACTTTTCAGGTTAGATTATTTGGTAGTTACAAAATGTTATACTACTTTTGCACTCACAAATAAGACGCGGGGTGGAGCAGTGGTAGCTCGTCGGGCTCATAACCCGAAGGTCGTAGGTTCGAGTCCTACCCCCGCAACAAAGGTTAATTATAATTGTTGAGAAAAGGATAGCTTTCGGGTTGTCCTTTTTCTTTTTTTATACAACTTCTCTTTAATTTTTAATTCAAAAAATTAGAAACAATGCAATAATTCACGTATTTTTGCACTTTATTTGTAATTTTAATTTAGTATGAGTACAGAACTTTCTGAACAAGAGATATTACGCCGCCAAGCTGCAGAAGAGATGCGTAATTTAGGCATTAATCCCTACCCTGCCCCACTATTTGAAGTAAATGCTAAAACAACAGAAATTTTAGAAGAATACCCTAAAGACAATACTTTGTTTCAAGAAGTAAGTATTGCAGGAAGGATAATGTCAAGAAGAATAATGGGAGCTGCTTCCTTTGTTGTTATTCAAGACAGCGTTGGGAAGATTCAACTTTACATTAAGAGAGATGAAATTTGTCCTGAAGAGGATAAAACAATGTATAATACTGTTTTCAAAAAGCTTTTGGATATTGGGGATATTATTGGAGTTAAAGGATATGTTTTTGTTACTCAAATGGGAGAAACCTCCATTCATGTTAAGGAGTTAACTGTTCTTTCAAAATCCATACGTCCTCTTCCAATCGTTAAGGAAAAGGATGGTGTGATATATGATGCTTTCACTAATCCAGAACAAAGATACCGTCAGCGTTATTTAGATTTAATTGTAAATCCACAATACAGAGAAATATTTATTCAAAGAACAACTTTGGTAAATACAATGCGTGATTTCTTAAATGAAAAAGGATATTTGGAAGTTGAGACTCCAATTTTGCAACCTCTTTATGGAGGAGCAGCAGCAAGACCTTTCAAGACATACCATAATACATTAGATACAACACTTTATTTGCGTATTGCAAATGAATTATTCCTTAAAAGACTTATAGTTGGTGGATATGATGGGGTTTATGAGTTTTCAAAAGATTTCCGTAATGAAGGAATGAGCCGTTTCCATAATCCTGAGTTTACTCAAATGGAACTTTATGTTGCCTACAAGGATTATTTCTGGATGATGAATCTTGTGGAAGAGATGGTTGAAAGGATTGCAATTGCCTTACACGGAACTACTGAGGTTAAGGTTGGAGAAAACATTATTGATTTCAAACGTCCTTGGAAGCGTTATACTATGTTTGAAGCAATTGAACATTTTACTGGAATTGATATTTCAAGCATGGATGAAACTGCACTAAGAGACACATGCAAGAAACTAAATATACCAACCGATAACTCAATGGGAAAAGGAAAGCTAATTGATGAAATATTTGGAGAAACCTGCGAAAGCAAACTAATTCAACCTACTTTCATCTATGACTATCCAATTGAGATGTCGCCACTTGCTAAAAAACACCGCTCAAAAGAAGGATTGGTGGAACGCTTTGAGGCTGTTTGCAATGGAAAGGAAATATGTAATGCCTATTCGGAACTTAACGACCCAATTGACCAAAGAGAACGTTTTGTGGAACAGCTGGAACTTGGGAAAAGAGGCGACACAGAGTCAATGGTCCTTGATGAAGACTTCCTTAGAGCTTTAGAATATGGTATGCCTCCAACTTCAGGATTGGGAATTGGAATTGATCGCTTAGCTATGATGATGACTAACTCTCATTCAATTCAGGATGTTCTTTTCTTCCCTCAAATGAAGCCTGAAAAACATGTTGAGGACAATCAAGAACAAAACAAAGAAAAATAATCTACAAAAATGAAGAATAGGGCAAGGACTCCTTTATTTATTGCTATTTCTCTAATCATTGGAATAGTTTTAGGGTACTATATTATACCAAGCAAGGAGTCTAAGGCTACCTTCGTTTCTTCATCCAAGTCAGCCTTAGCTCAAAAGTTTGCCTACATAATGGACTTAGTAGAGGATGATTATGTTGATGAGGTTGACTTTGATTCCATTTCGGATAACTTTATACTTTCCTTTTTACAACAATTAGACCCCCATTCTACCTATTTGACCACAAGCCAAAATAAAAGAGAGCAGGAATCTCTTACCGGAGGGTTTGAAGGAATTGGTGTTCAGTTTAGGATTATTGATGATACTGTTGCAGTAATTCAACCAGTTAAGGGTGGTCCTTCGCAGAAAGCAGGCATTATGGCTGGAGACAGAATTGTTACCATCAATGATTCTATTTGGGCTGGCAAGAAAATTGAAAACGAAGATGTGATGCAACTTCTTAAAGGAAAGAAAGGCAGTAAGGTTAAGCTGGGCATAAAACGTGAAGGCATAGCAAAGCTTATTCCTTTTGAGATAAAAAGGGATGTTATCCCTACTTTCAGCGTTGACTATCATGGAATGATAGATAATAAAACAGGCTATATCCGTCTAAATCAATTCTCACAAACCACTTCTGAAGAGGTTAATATTGCAATTCATGACCTACTAAGGAAGGGGATGAAACAATTGGTCTTTGATTTGCGAGGAAATGGTGGAGGATATTTAGACCAAGCCTATAAGGTTGCGGATGAATTTTTGCCTTTGGGCGATTTGATTGTTTACACACAAGGAAGAAAAAGAGATAGAAACGATTTTGTTGCAACACGAGGAGGAGCATTTGAAAAAGGGAAACTCATAATCTTGATTGATGAACTTTCAGCCTCTGCATCCGAAATTGTAAGTGGAGCAATGCAAGACAACGATAGAGCAATGATAATTGGGAGAAGAACCTTCGGAAAGGGATTGGTTCAAGAACAAAAAATCCTACCCGATGGCTCTGCTGTTAGAATAACCGTTTCTCGCTACCATACACCTTCAGGAAGAAGCATACAAAGACCTTATATATCAGGAAATCCTGACCAATATTTTGAAGACTTTACTAACAGATACGCCACAATGAGCAAGGGCGACAAAGACACTATTGCTCACCCAGACAGCTTAAAATTCAAAACCAAGAAAGGAAGAATAGTCTATGGAGGAGGAGGAATTGAACCCGATATTGAATTACCATACTATAACTATAAGAAATCAGAATTTTATAGCCAAGTCCTAAGAAAAGGACTACTCTATAAGTACTGCTTTGATTATGTTGACAAAAATCGTAATCAATTTAAAAAATACTCTAATGGCGATGATTTCATGAAGAACTTTAATGTTGAGCAAGGAATGTTTGATTCTATGATTGAGTATGTGATAAAGAATGGAGTTAATGAAGCTATTCCTAAAGGAAATGAGAAGGCTGAGATTTTATTGTTGATGAAAGCCTATATAGCTCAAACCTTGTATGAGGATAAATACTATTATTCTATATTTCTTAAATTAGATGATGACTTGCAGAAAGCTTTGCCTTATTTTGGATATATTAATTAATAATGGTTAATGGTTAATTAGTCTGAATCAGGATTTACAGGATTAAGGGATTAATAGGATAATAGTTTAAACGTCATTGCGAACCGAAGGTGAAGCAATCTAGTATAATTATTCTACTTTTTTCTGGATTGCTTCGCTTTCAGCTCGCAATGACGGAAACACCTAAACACCTAAACACCTCCCTTAATATTGAACTCTATTTCTAAAGTCGTCTCTTAATTCATACTTTAGGTCTTGAAGCATGGAGGCTTTTATAGCAATGGTGAAGTTCCATCCTTGACGGAAACCAAAAGGAACCCAATTCATACGCATTTCCCAACAATGCAAATCTCTGTAAAAATCTATGGATGTATAGGTATAGTCCTTATTAATAAAGTCATAGCCTGAGGTAATCCCTATTTTCCACTTTGGGGTAAGGTTAATATCTCCTCTTATGTTGAAAACTGCCGATTGATTGGTTTCATATCCTGCAATTGCAACAACAAAAGAACTTAACTGACTATATGTTAGCCCAAGATTTAAGCTCCAAGGTATTGTAAAGTCAACATCATGTCCTAAGATTTCATTGGGATTCACAAAAGGCGAATAGGTCATTTGGCTTGGAGAAACAAATTCATTGTTTTGAGGATTATTATCCGAGCCTGATTTGCCTTTCTTACCGGTTAATTGCCATGAGAGGTTTAAATCCCATTGGGAGTTTTGGCGTTTGAAGAGTTTGTTTTCTGTATTTATAAGGAATTGATTTGTCAATCGTCCCATACTATCAATTGCATAAGGAGTATAGGAGGCAGAGAAATTGATGATTAGTCTTTTGAAAAGGGTTGTTCGAGCATTAAGTCTTAGAGGTTGCCAGTTAACAGAATCTTTTGCCAAGTCGTAGCCTGATGCTATATTTAAACTTTCTAATAATGTTACTTTTGAGGTTCCTGTAACGGTGTCTTTTGAAGACTTAACCTTAATTTCTAAATTATTTCCGACTGAGAAACCAAGAATTCCCGACTGACCATTTGGAGGAGAACCAAACATTCCGTCTTCTGTTCTTGAATAATAGACCTTATTATTGTTCCTATCCAGATAAAAATCATAGAAACCCAATGAAGGATTGGAAAAATCAGGGGTATAGGTAAAGCTTATTGCTGGATTTATAACATGTCTAATTGCTTTTAGGTAGCCTTTCTTAAATGTAAACATTCCATAAATTCGAGTGTTGAGATTGGAACTAAAGTTTGCATCCCTATTTGCAAAGAAACCCATTATTGTGTCTTTCAGTACTGCAGTTTGGTTGGTATCGAGTGGGTCAAGGCGTTTTGTGATATAATTAAGATACCATCTTTCATTATAGTTGATTGAGTTTGTCCAATTCAAATGTTTAAAAACCTTTACATTGCTTTGAATGGGTATGGAATGGTGCATCCCATTTTTCATATACTTTACAATTTCTTTAGTTAGCAAAAGTGAATCGTAGGTGTTAATGCTGTTAGCAAGGCTCGTACGATAAGAAATTGAAATATCTTCATACCATCTTGCTTTGCCTTTCATTTGTTTTCGCCTAAAGGGATAGAATTGGGATGTGGAAATAGAAATTGAAGGCAGGTCTAAACTAATTGCTCCGGTATTAGCATTATAGACCTCTCCCAAGTTGGCTGTGAAGGAAACCTTTTGACCAAAGCGAGTTGAGAAAGCAATACTTGATGTTGTGGTATTATTGAAATAGTCGCTTGTGCTTACTGCATATTGATTAAAGGTGCTACTTACAAGATTTACATTGGCAGAGAAATTTCTGTAGGGGTGAGATTTGGCATCTTGGTTATGTGTCCAGCGAAAACGAAAGTCAGCCTGTTCGTTATAGGTTGGGGTATTACTAATTCCTGTTTTGTTTACTTCGTATCTTAGGTCAAACCCTCCTCTATATTTGTATCTCTTGGCATAACTTGACTTTATGTTTCCAGCCCAACTCAAATTGGTGTAAATATCGGCTTGAAGGGTTAGGTCAATATAATCGCTAATTGCAAAATACCAACCAATATTTCTAAGATAATATCCTCTGTTTTGAGCATAACCATAGGTTGGCATAAGAAAGCCTGATTTTTTCTGGTCAGTGAAAGGGAAATATCCAAAAGGAATTGCAAGCGGAAGAGGAATGTCTAAAACAGAAAACCATGCAGGTCCTGTAACAATTTTATCTTGAGTAATTACTTTAGCTTTATTGAAGTTTATTGCAAAATGAGGATGTTCCAATTCGCAGGTTGTAAAGACTCCACCTCTTATAAACATGGTCTTATCATCAATTTTCTTTACCTGCTGCCCATGCAAATATCCCTCCCCCTCTTTAGTAAACACCCCACTAATCAAGCCCTTCTTTGATTCAATATTATAGTCTATTACTTTAGATTTATATTCTTTACCTCCTTCTTTAAAGATGGGATACTGTGAAATATTCTTTGATGAGTCTTCAATTCCTTCTGCATGAAGTTGTTTTGAATCAAAGCCAATTGAAATATGTCCTGCCACCAACTCAATCTTACCCATCTTTATTTGGGAATCGTTATATAGATATACCTTTTTGGAACTTAGGTCAATAGCAACTGAATCCTTTGAAGAATAATTAACCCTTTCGTCAAAAGTTTTCTTCCTTCTTGGTGCTTTTATCGTATCATTCTTAGAAATAATTGTATCAGAAACAATATTCAAAGAATCTATGTTTGAAGAAAGTAAATTTGAAGTGGAATCTATCTCATTTTGAGAATAGGAAAACAAAGGCAGAATGCACAAAAACATTAGCACATAAATAAAATTTAGTGGATTAATTATGTAAAAATGTTGTTTCAAGTTGCTATTTCTTATAAATTATTTATCTTTGTAACGAATTTGCAAAAATAATGTTTTATTCCCATAATTGAAGAATAAAGAGAAAACTAAAATAAATTTGACTTTTAAGATGAAAAAACTTTCAATACTACTATTGGTTTTGCTTGGTGTACTGACTTATGGTTTTGCTCAGGAGACAAATTCATCAAGGTTGTCAAAAGTTGTTATTGACCCAGGTCATGGAGGAGATAAACCAGGAGCAAAAGGCAGAAAAAGTTTGGAAAAAGATATAAATCTTTCTGTTAGCTTGAAGTTAGGTGAATTAATTAAGAATCATCTCCCTGATGTAAAGGTTGTTTATACAAGAACAAAGGATGTTGATGTTGATTTAATTAAACGCTCCCAACTTGCAAACAAAGAAAAGGCAGATATTTTTATTTCCATTCATTGCAATGCTGCGAAGAACCCTTATGCCAATGGAACAGAAACCTTTGTTATGGGGCTTGCTAAAACCCAAGCTAATATTGAGGCTGCAAAGAAAGAAAATGCTGATATTTTAACTGAGGCTAACTATGCAGAAAACTATGATGGGTTTGACCCAAACTCTCCTGAGTCAAATATTTTCTTTGCTCTTTATCAGAATGCTTATTTAGAACAAAGCCTTTCACTTGCTGACAAAATACAAAAACACTTCACCTCCAACACAAAGCTATTTGATAGAGGTGTTAAGCAAGCACCATATTTGGTGCTTTACAAAACTTCTGTTCCGGCAGTATTGACCGAAATTGGTTTTATATCAAACGAAAAAGAAGAAAAATACTTAAATACAGAAAAAGGACAATACGAAATTGCTGCCTCAATCTTTCAAGCAATCTATAGCTATAAGAACAAAATTGAAGGAAGGAGAATGGACACCCCTCATATTGCTGATTTAATTCCTCATAAGGTAATTAAGGATGAAGAAGAGAAGATTAGAATGGAGAAGGAGAAAGAGAAAAGAAAGAGAGAAGAGGAAGAAAAATTAAAAGCTGAACAAGAAAAAACTAAAGATACAACTTCCGTTGAAGGAGAAACTAATGAAGTTATTTATAGGGTTCAAATCTTTGTTGATAAGAATAAAATATCAAGTAATGACTCAAGACTGAAAGGCTTGGATGATGTTTGGATGTACTTTGATAACAAGATTTGGAAATATACTTCAGGCAACTTTAAGAGTTTTAGTCAGGCAAATGAATATAGGAATAAACTTAAGGGAAAAGGATATAAGGATGCTTTTGTGGTTATTTTCTATAAGAATGAGAGGATAACCCTTGATAAGGCAAAAGAAATAGAACAAAATAATAATAAATAATATCGTGAAAATTAAAACAGAATATAAAATAGGTATAATAGGGTTAATATCTATTTTAGTACTTTATTTTGGAATCTTGTTCCTTAAAGGACAAGATCTTTTCAACGTTGAAACAAGTTATTACGCAGTATTTGATGATGTTTCAGGACTATATAAGTCTAATTATATTTACCTCAACGGAATGAAGGTTGGATATATTAAAGACATAAAGAATGTTGACCCATTGGCAAGTAAATTTTTGGTTTGGATAGCCGTTGATAGCGAAATTAAGATTCCTAAAGACTCTAAGATTATGATATTCTCGTCGGACTTGCTCGGCTCTAAAGCCCTGAAAATAAATATGGGCATTAGCAATGAGACATTTCGCAGGAAGGATACGATTGAGTCAGCAAAGGAAAATGGAATGATTGATCAATTGGCTGACAATATCACTCCAATTGTAGTTAAGCTAAATAGTGTAATGACAAATTTAGACACATTAATTGTTGGTGTTAATAATATTTTGGACAAAAAAGCACAGGATGATGTTAAGGCAAGCCTTGACAACATAAAGCAACTTACCCAAAACATAGAAAACATAACAATTGAAGTTGATGGCTTATTGGATAAGGAAAAGGCGAGGATAAGTACTATAATTGCAAATGCAGAGAGCATAACAGAAAATTTCAAACAAAATAATGAAAGTCTAACCAATGCAATCAACAATTTTAGCAATATAAGTGATACAATAGCTAAGGCTAATTTGGGAAAAACCATTACAGAAGCTAATGAAAGCCTAACTTCTCTAACGAAGACCATGCGTTCCATTGAGAAAGGGGAAGGAAGTGCTGGACTTTTAATAAATGATGATAAACTCTATAAGAACTTAGAGAGTTCTACAAAAAAATTAGATGCACTCATTGAAGACATTAAGCAAAACCCTAAGCGATACCTAAAGTTCAGCGTATTTTAATCTTCCATTTTCAGCAAAATCTATTTCTCTTAAATCAAATTTTAAGAACTAAGGAAGCATTAAACCCTTGTCTTATTAAAAGAAATATGCTTAAATTATATGAAAAACAATAAAAATTGGCACATAATCCAAGTTAATTCCCCAACAAACTAAGTATTATTGAGCTCAAAACTAAGCTTTCTTGACCTTAAATCAAGATTCCTTGACCTTAAAACTTCGTTTTTACGATAACGAAATGGCATTTCGTGTTCATAAACTCTTCGTTTAAGTGTCATAAAAACGATGTTTAAGCTCACAAAAAGGCTGTTTTGGAGTCATGAAATCTTTGTGAGAGTGTAGTGAAGTTTATCTTACTCTTAGGTTCTGACCAATTTTAATGATTGATCTCTTCCTATTCATATTATTAAGCTTAAAAATATCATCCATTGGGACATTATATTTTCTTGAAATTGAAGATATGGTTTCTCCTTTCTTTACCTTATGATACTGAGCCTTTGGTTTGTTTTCTTTGGGCTTTTCGGTTACTTGTTTGGAATTTGTCTGAACTACCTCCTCATTGCTAACAGTTGTCTGCTCAGTAAATGGACTTGATTCTTCTTTGTCCTTTTTAGTAACTTCTACTTTTTGGGTTTTGTAAATACTTAGTACCTTACCTCTTTGCAAAACCTTCTTATTTCCATTCCAACGCCTCAGATTATTAACGCTTACTCCATAACGTCGAGCAATTGAAGACCAGGTTTCACCCTTCCTAACCTTGTGTGTTAGCTTAACTTCTTTTGTAATATACTCTTTCTCTTCCCAATTTGGTCCAAAATACTTTTCTTTCTCATATTCTGCAATGCTATCCTCCAAACTAATAAAGGTGTTGATATAACGGAATGGAAGCTTAAGGCTATAATTGTCTTGTGTGCCATAAATCAGATCTCTTTTGTATTGTGGATTAAGGTCTTTTATCTGATCTGTAGAAATATCTAAGACGCTTGCAATTTGTTCAAAATGAATATCTCTTCTGACCTTTACTGTGTCTGTTGCAATTGGTTTGGACAAAACTGCTGGTGTAATATTATGTTCCTTATAGTAGTTCATAACATAGCAAGCTGCAATGTAGGCAGGTACATATCCTCTTGTTTCTCTTGGAAGAAAGTTATATATACCCCAGAAATCTCTTTTGCCTGAACGCCTAATGGCTTTATTGACGTTTCCTGGTCCACAGTTATAGGCAGCTAATGCCAATTGCCAATCTCCATAAATTCTATGAAGATCTTTAAGATAACGAGCTGCTGCTACGGTTGATTTCAAAGGGTCTTTCCTATCATCAACATTGGCATTTATCCTCAAATCATACATCCTTCCAGTAGAATACATAAATTGCCAAAGCCCTGTTGCTCCAGCTCTTGAAACTGCATTTGGATTTAGTGCTGACTCTATTACGACCAAGTATTTTAACTCATGTGGCACAGAATATTCATCGAGTATGGCTTCAAAGATAGGGAAATAGTATTTGCTAAGTCCGAGCATTACTCCCACTCTTGCCCCTCCTTTGTCAATATAATATTCAATAATATTCCTTACCTGCTTATTATATGTTAGTTCAATGGCACTTGGTAAAGCACTAAGGCGTTTGGCAATTATTGAGTCAGAAACATTACTCACTGATGTTGGAGGACATAGATTGTCTGAGGCTTTTTCGTAATTAGCTTTGGTTACTCTTGTATTTTGTTTAATATAGAAAGAAGTGAGAAGTGAATCAAAATTACTTTCAAAGTTACGAATTACATTTAGCTCTGATTCTTTTTGAGAGAAAGAAACAAAGGGTAGCAAAAGGATAATTATTAAGAGTTTCAGCTTTTTAGTTTTATACATTATATTATTTGGCTATTTTATTGAGTGGGTAAAATTACAAAAAAACATTTAGTTAACGTTAATTCTAATTAGTTTATTATTTTTTGTACTTTTGTAGTCTATTATTTATCAAATTAAAAAAACAGAGATATAGATATGAATATAGTTATCCCAATGGCTGGCATGGGCAAGAGAATGCGTCCTCATACTTTAAGCGTTCCAAAGCCCCTTATTAAGGTTGCTGGAAAGCCTATAGTTGAACGTTTATGTGAGGATATTGTTGAGGTTTGTAACGAAAAGGTGGATGAGATAGGATTTATTATTGGTGATTTTGGGAAGGAAGTGGAAGATAGATTGATTGAAATTGCTAATAGATTGGGGGCGAAAGGGAGGATATACTATCAAGATGAACCACTCGGAACTGCTCATGCAATTCTTTGTGCAAAGGAGAGTTTGAGGGGAAAAGTTACCGTTGCATTTGCAGATACTCTTTTTGATGCTGGGTTCAAATTGGACACTCAGAGAGATGGAGTAATCTGGACGCATAAGGTGAAAGACCCTTCCGCATTCGGCGTAGTGAAGAAAAACTCCGAAGGAATCATAGATGGGTTTGTTGAGAAACCAAAGGTTTTTGTGTCCGATGAGGCGATTATTGGGATTTACTACTTCCTCGATGGGGAAAATTTACGCCAAGAACTGCAGTACTTAATAGACAATAATATCAACAAACAAGGGGAGTTTCAGCTTACGGATGCTCTTCAAAACATGCTCGACAAGGGCTTGAAGTTTGTTACTAACGACGTTAAGGAGTGGTTGGATTGTGGAAACAAGAACGCAACTGTGAACACTAACCAAAGAGTTCTTGAGTTAAAGAAAGATAAGGAAAGTTTGATTGGAAGGGAGATTGATCTCGTTAATTCGGTGATAATTCCTCCTTGCTATATTGCCAAAGGAACGAAAATAATCAACTCAAAGGTCGGTCCACACGTTTCGATTGGGGAAAATACAAGGGTTGAAGATGCCGAAATCAGCAACTCAATTATTCAAAACTCATGCACTATTTCGAAGGTTTCATTCTCCAATTCCATGCTTGGAAGCTACGTGAGAGTTGAAAACAGAAATACAGAAACCTCTATTGAGACTGAGCTAAACCTCGGCGACTATTCAGAAATTAAGCTATGAGAGGACTAAAAAACTTTGCTTTTCTATTCGCCTTTTTGCTTTTCTTGGGGTCATGCGGCTCAACAAAGAAATCATCAAAAGGAGATTCAAACCCCTCAAATAAAGAATATTCAATCAACGACTTGAAGATTGATGGGGTGTTTTTGGATGCTTGCACTCAGAAACAATTGGGCAATCAGGATAAGGCAATTGAGCTTTTTGACCAGGTGATTTCTGCAAACCCCAACTACGCTGCTGCCTATTTTGAGAAGGCAAGTATTCTTTTTAATAGGAAGGATGTGAAGAGTGCGATAGATTTAACGCAAAAGGCAATAGACCTACAACCCCGAAACAAGTGGTACATAATGCAGAAAGCTGAGATATATCTAATCTTGTCTGACTACGTGAATGCTGCTAAAGTGCTTGAGGAATTGATTGTTTTGGAACCCGAAGAGAAGGATTATTACCTTCAATTACTACAACTTTATACCCAAGCATCCGACGAAAATAACTCCCTCAAAACCCTCGAAAGGATAGAGAAGAAATGGAAGTCCGACAAGGAATTAACAGCGATTAAGAAGCAGTATTACGCCATATTTGCAGAGAAAAATATGAAGAAAAGAGATTATCAAACTGCCCTTAAGTACTATCAGAAGATTGAGGAGTTAGACCCTTCCGATCCCTATATTCATGCCTCTTTAGCTAACTATTATCTTATTCAGGGAGAGAGGGAAAAGACCTTCTCAAACCTCGAAAAGTCCATCAGCAACACGGAGCTTGACTACAATACAAAACTTCAGGTTCTGATTGCTGTTTATGGGAAAACGGCTGACTCAAACCAAGAGGATTTCACCCATTTCTTTGAACTTCTTAAGAAGCTATCGAAGCAATACCCTATGGAAAAGAGTATTTGGGAACTCCTCTCAACGGGTTATAGCCAGGTGGAAGACTACCAAAAGGCAGTGGAAAGTCTTAAAACCGCTATCGAATTGGGCAACATTCCTAAGTCTCAACAGCCCAATAGTTACCCCATATATCAAAGTCTTTTGTTTGCCCAAAGCAACTTGGGAGCATCAGATAGCTTGATTGTGTACGCTAAGAAAACGATAGAACTTTACCCCGAACAGCCCATTCCATACCTACTGCTTGGGGCAAATCAAATGTATAAAAAGGACTATAATGAGGCTATTGAAACCCTTGAGCAGGGGTTAGAATTGGTGATTTCGGATACAGTTTTGTTCGAAGAGTTTTACATAAATCTTGCTCATGCACACTACGAAATCAAGGCTTCAGACAAGGCATTTGCCTATTTTGACAAAGCTCTAAAGATGAATCCCAACAACTATATCGTGCTAAATAACTACGCATACTACCTTTCCGAAGAGGACAAAGACCTCGATAAGGCACTACAAATGGCGGAGAAAGTGGTGGAGAAATTCCCACAAATGCCTACCTATATCGACACTTACGCATGGATACTCTTTAAGAAAAAGGACTATAAAAAGGCGTATGAGGCAATGCAAAACATCATTTCCCAAAAGGAAAACTGGAGTCCTGTTGTTGTCCAACACTACGAAGAAATACTCAAAGCTCTTGAAAACCAATAGTCTTTTTCCTGCACTTTTAGCCCTCTGCACGCTGTTTTTCCTCTCCTGCAACAAGGAAAAGACTACCAAATATACCCTTGACGGAATCGCCCAAGGAAGCTATTACCATATCGTTTACCTCGCAAATGAGGGTCAAAATCGAGGAGTTAAAGAAGAGATTACAACGCTTTTGACACAGATAGACAACTCTTTGTCTCTTTGGAAAGAGGGAAGTTTAATTAACAAAATCAATCAAAATCAAGACCCAATCTTGGATTCTCTCTTTATTGATTGCTTGAATTGGAGCCAGAAAATCTCCCATCTCACTGGTGGATATCTTGATTGTACCATTGGTCTTTTGGTTGAAAAACATGGCTTTGCAGCCAAGAAACAAGAGCCCCTAAACCAAGAAATCATAGATTCATTACTCCAATACGTTGGCTACAAAACCATAAGTATTGAGGATGGAAAACTCCGTAAGACATACCCTCAAACAAAGATTGACCTCAACGCAATCGCACAAGGATACACCACCGATAAGGTTTCTTGGCTGCTCAAAAGCAAGGGAATAACTAATTTTATCGTTGATATTGGGGGGGAGGTACGGGCAAGCGGCACCAAAGAAAAGGGGGAAAGCTGGCTCTGTGGCATCGAACAGCCTGCCCAAAACAGCCTTTCCGAGCGCTCCTACAAGACCTTTTTGAAGCTAAAAGACGAGGCAATCGTAACCTCAGGAAGCTATCGCAAGTACTACCAAGACTCGCTTGGCAATCGCTATTCTCACGCAATTGACCCTTTCACAGGCAAGAGTGTTAGGCATAATTTGCTCTCTGTTTCGGTGGTGGATAGCTCGGCAACCCTATGTGATGGCTTAGCAACAGCCCTATTGGTTATGGGGTTGGATAGTAGCAAAACCTTCCTTTCCGCCCACCCAAACCTCAAAGCACACTTCATCTATTTTGAAGACAATCAGTACAAAACCTTCACAACACCCAACCTTAAACTTCAAGAAACGAGTGAGTAAACTTCGTGTTGAAGGTTTAAGGGTTAAGTTTTAGGATTTTAATATAAGCATATTACTTATATTCAGTATAAGTATCGTCGATATACTACTCCTATATCATAGATATTTGGAGCTCAACTCCTTAAGACAGTAAGGACATTAAGGTCTTTAAGGACATTAATGTCTTTAATTTTGTGATTAAAACTCCATAATTTTAATCCTTGATTATTTCTTTTTGATTGAGCTAATCAGGTGTTTAATGTGTTGGAGGTCTTGCTTTTGGGGGATGAAATCCTTGATTTTGCTATTGGTCATACGGCGAAAATAGTGGTACTCTATGAGGAAAATGAGAGTGTAGGAGGCTGTGGTTGAGATGGCTGCTCCAACAATTCCGTAGTTTGGAATGAGGGTTATGCCGAGTAGGAATGTGGGAATAAGTCCTATGGATGAGGCTATTGTCGAGATATGAAAATTCCCTTTTGAGGCGAAGTATTGAGTGAAGGTTGTTGTGGTGTTGAGAAGTAATACGCCCAGCAAAAGGAGTTGTATTATGGGTTTGATTTGGGAAAATTCGGCTCCGAAAACGAGGATATAGAAGCTTTGGGGCAGGAGTGCAAAGGTGGCAAGTGCGAGTAGTGATAGGGTGAGATTGGTCTTAGTGAGCAATAGGGTTAGAGCTTTTGAGTAAGCATGGTCTTGGGTATTGGAGAGTCGCGAATACTGAACTAATGCAAGGCTGGAGGAGAAGAGAAGGGTTGATTCTGTAAGACTTATGGAGTTGGAAAAGACGCCCAGAGCCTCTTTGGTTGAATAAATGGCGATTAGGTAATAGGACATTCGGGCGTTGAGTTGTTGGGTTAGGTTGCCTATTTGCTTGATGAAGCCGAGTGCGAAAAGGTCTTTGAAAATCCTTAGGTTGAGGATTTCTTGGGCTCGAATTGTCTTGTATTCGTCTCTAAGAAGGTAGATTCCATAGACCAAACTCAAGCCGTAGCCTATCAAAAGGGAGGTTATGTAGTGTGTGATTGTGCTAAATCGTCCCAATGTTATGAGTATAATAATGTATATGATTGATGCTGTTGGGCTAATTAGTTTGAGAATATTTGCCTGTCTAATCCTCTCTTTTCCAATGAGTATATTGGCGTTTGTTTCGCTCAGAGCAGCCATAAATGTTATGCAAAAAAGCTGTTTTGGGTATGTTATTATGGGGATTTTGAACATCCAGAACACAAGGAAAAGCACTGACAACGAGCCGATTGTCCATATTAGGGAAGGGAAGAATATGTTGGAGAAACTATGTCTTGGTGTTAGATATATTAGGGTTGTGTTACCCACGAGTGTTGCAATCAGCAGTAGTAAAACGATGTTAAAGAGAAATATTGACTGCTCTCCTTTGCCTGTGGCACCAAGATATTGACTCACTAAAACTATGGTTAGGAGTCCTGCAATCGAGGTTATTGACTTTGCAAAAAGGGTATGTATAATGTTCTTTATCAAGGTTTATTGGGCTTGTTATGAAGATTTTCTAATGGTTTATTTTCTTTTTTTATTCAAAATATTTTGGTAATAGATAAAAACTCTCTACCTTTGCAACCCTAATTATCGTACGGTATGCGTAGCTCAGTTGGTTAGAGTAGCGGATTGTGGTTCCGTTGGTCGTGGGTTCGAATCCCATCGCGTACCCCAAAAGGTTTATAATTGTTTATTGAGATTTGCCTATTTCACAATAGTGCAAATCTCTTTTTTTATATAATACCTTCCCTTATCAGATCGTGCAAATGCACTATTCCTTTATATTCATTTCTTTCATTTACTACTATTAATTGGGTGATATGGTTCTCTTTCATTAGGTTTAGTGCCTCAACAGCAAAGGCGGTTTCTACAATTGTTTTTGGGTTTTTGCTCATAATATCTTGAGCGTTTTGGTCTTGAGAATTGAGGTTTTTGCTAATCATTCTCCTTAGGTCTCCATCTGTAATAATCCCTTTAATCATCTCATTTTCCACAACCACAGCACATCCCAATCGCTTAGAAGTCATCTCCAGAATTGCCTCTGAGAGGGTAGTGTTTGGGCTTACTTGGGGCTTTTCATTGCTTGGATAGAGGTCTGAAACCTTAAGATATAACCTCTTTCCCAATGCACCTCCTGGGTGATATTTGGCGAAATCTTGGGAAGAAAACCCCCTGCATTCGAGTAGACATACTGCTAATGCATCACCCATAACCAGCTGTGCCGTAGTCGAAGAGGTCGGTGCGAGATTATTTGGACAAGCTTCCTTATCCACGTGAACGTTGAGAAAGTAGTCTGATTGCTTCGCCAAAGCCGATTGACTATCACCTGTTATAGCCACCAACTTGTAGCCTAAGTTCTTTATTAACGGTATTAAAGCCTTAATTTCAGGAGTATTTCCACTCTTCGAAATGCAGATGATTATATCTTCAGGCTGGATAATTCCGAGGTCGCCATGAATTGCATCGGCAGCGTGCATGAAGATTGAGGGGGTTCCGGTTGAGTTAAAAGTGGATACAATCTTGGTAGCTATATTAGCACTTTTCCCTATTCCTGTAACCACAACCCTTCCTTTTGAGCGGTAAATTAGCTCAACAACATCTGCAAAATCGTCATTTATGTAATTCTTCAATTTCTCAATTGCTAGATATTCTTTCGTAATTGTTTGTATTGCAATGTCTTTTATCTCTTGTTGTGTTTTCACTATCAAAAAATTTTATTATTGTTTTGTATTGTATTGAAAAAAGCAGTAATTTAGCATAATGAAATATGTAAAACTTGAGTTTTCAACGACAAAAGTAATGAATATATTTTGATTTTTATAAATTGGAGAAATAAAAATGAGTCAAAAACAAATCAAAACAACTAATCTTGACTTATACAAGGAGCTAAAAAGAATATTTGGGTTTGATAAATTTAAGGGCAAGCAAGAAGAGGTTATTAGAAGTTTGCTTGCAGGCAATGATACTTTCGTTATTATGCCTACAGGTGGTGGAAAGTCCTTATGTTATCAATTGCCAGCATTAATTCTTCCTGGTTGTGCCATTATTGTATCACCATTGATATCTTTAATGAAAAATCAGGTCGATGCAATAAGAAACTTTGGTTCGATGCATGGGGTTGCTCACTTTCTAAACTCTTCTTTATCAAAACAAGAGGTTAAAGAGGTTAAAGATGATTTAAAGAGTGGTGTTACAAAATTACTATATGTTGCTCCTGAAAGTTTAAACAAGGAAGAAAATGCCGAATTCTTAAGAGATATTGAGATTTCATTTTATGCCATTGATGAGGCACACTGTATTTCTGAGTGGGGACATGATTTCCGCCCAGAGTATAGGAGGATGAAACCAATAATTGATGCTATTGGACAGAATGTTCCAATAATTGCACTTACAGCAACTGCAACACCTAAGGTTCAACAAGACATAATGAAGAACCTTGAAATTAATGATGCCAACGTATTCATTTCCTCATTCAATCGCCCTAATCTTTATTACGAAATACGACCAAAGCCTAAAAAGGAAGTTGATATGAATAGGGAGATAATTAGGTTTATTAGGGAGAATCCTAATAAGTCAGGAATTATCTATTGTCTAAGTCGTAAGATGGTTGAAGAGTTGGCAGAGACTTTAATCTTAAATGGAGTTAGAGCCTTACCCTATCATGCTGGATTGGATGCTCAAACAAGGGCAGAGAATCAAGATAAATTCCTAATGGAAGAGGTTGATGTAATTGTTGCAACTATTGCTTTTGGAATGGGTATTGACAAGCCAGATGTTAGATTTGTTATACATTATGATATGCCTAAAAGCTTGGAAGGATATTACCAAGAAACCGGAAGAGGAGGAAGAGATGACGGTGAGGGTAAATGTATTGCCTTCTATTCAGAACAGGATATTGTTAAGTTTGAGAAGTTTTTAAATGATAAGCCTGTTGCTGAACGCGAAGTTGCTTTACAACTAATGGACGAAACAATATCCTATGCTGAAAGCTCTGCTTGTAGAAGAATTAACCTACTGCATTACTTTGGAGAAGAGTACAGCCAGAGTAATTGTGGTTCTTGTGATAATTGTATTAATCCTAAACCAAGAGTTGATGCAACAGAAGATATTGAGATTGTTCTTGAAACAATTTTGGAAGTCAAACAAATACTTAAATCTATTGATATAGCTAATATCCTTGTTGGAATTAGCACAGGACAAACAAAAGCCTTTAAAAATATTTCAAATTGGGCAATAGGTTCTGAAAAGAAGTTTACTTATTGGAAAGCTGTTATTCGTCAAGCCCTTATTGAAGGACTTTTAATTAAGGAGATTGAAAACTATGGAGTATTAAAGCTTACTCAAGAAGGTTTTCGTTTCTTAAAGAAGTCATTCCCTATCTTAGTTGCAGAAGATCATGATTATGAAAATGCTGAAGAAGATATTGAGTCAACAATTGTTACAGGAAGTGATGGTGGAGGTGTTGACAAGGTTCTTTTCAGTATTCTCAAAGATATGAGGAAGAAGATTGCAACAAAAGAAAACCTACCTCCTTATGTAATCTTTGAAGACCGTTCGCTTGAAGACATGACTATTCAATATCCAATTAATATGGAAGAAATGAAACAAGTAATTGGAGTTGGAATAAGTAAGGCACAAAAATATGGAGAACCATTTGTTCAAACAATTAAAAAATATGTTGAAGAAAACGAAATAGAGCGTCCTCAGGATTTAATTGTAAAGAGTATTGTTAATAAATCTGGGTTAAAAGTATATATAATTAAAAGTATAGACAAAAAACTTCCATTAGAAGATATTGCAGTTGCAAAGAATCTATTAATGGATGACCTATTGACAGAAATTGAAAGTATTGTTGCCTCTGGGACTAAGCTTGATATACAATATTATATAGATGAAACTGTTGATCCATATCATCAAGATGATATTATGGAGCTTCTAAGAGAAAGTGAGCATGATAATATTTCAGAAATCCTTGAAGAACTTGGCGAGGAAGAATATACTGAAGAGGAAGTTAGGCTTATGAGAATTATTTTCTTGTCCAAATTTGGTTAATTGATGAAAAGAAAGGATTTATCATATCTACAAAAGTCATTATCTAAGAAGCCCTATTCTAAAAAGTTCATCCTTTTGGATGAAAATACATATAAATATTGCCTTCCTATTCTAATTGAAAATGTTGAGCAACTCTATGGTGCAGAGATTTTAGAAATTGAATCAGGAGAAAATAGCAAATCGCTTAGTATTGTTGAAAACTTATGCCAAGCAATGATTGAATCTTCTGCCGACAAAGAAAGTATTTTGATTTCTTTGGGAGGAGGTGTAATTACTGATATTGGAGGTTTTGTTTCTTCTGTTTTCAAAAGGGGTATTCAACATTTTGCTGTTCCAACAACTCTTTTAGCAATGGTTGATGCTTCAATTGGAGGCAAAACTGGAGTTAATATTGGTGAGATAAAAAATCAGATAGGGACATTCAATACAAATACAATAACGTGCATAAATTTTGAATTTCTTAATTCTCTAAATAAAAGGCAGGTTCTTAATGGAGCCGCCGAAATGATAAAGATTTCTCTTTTAGATGAAACTCTTGGAAATAAAATAACAAATGATAAACCTTGGAATAATAAGAAACAAGGGTTTGATTATGATTTAATTGAGAAATGTATTCTTCTCAAGGAAAAGATTGTAAAGGGAGATAGGTTTGAAACGGGCAATCGTAAAATACTTAATTTCGGACATAGCTTGGCTCATGCGTTTGAGAGTGTAGCTCTTCTTAAAAAGATTGATTTACTACATGGAGAGGCAGTTGCTTCAGGAATTTACTATGCAATTAAACTATCTGAAACAAAACTTTCTTTTCCAAAGGATAAGGCTAAAAAGATTAATTCTTACTTAAAAGATAATTATAGCATCATTGATATTCAAGAAAATATTGACCTTGTTATTAATTATCTTAATGCTGACAAAAAGAATATTAATAATGAGTATAGATTTATTTTGTTAGAAGATATAGGTAAGCCTCATATTAATATAACAATCACTCAGGATGAATTATTCAATCTAAAACTTATTGATAATCATTAAGTTTTCCCACATCCTTCTTTTAGTTACCTGTTTTTCTTGCTTATTGACTTATTTTTTTATACATTTGCAGGTTGAATAAAACGTTTTTCTAAAACATATTTCATTATGAAAAAAATTATTTTATTAGTTTTAACCCTTTGGGCTTTCACAGCAAATGCTCAAAGTGTTTTTCAAAACGCTGGTTTTGAATCATGGAATGAATCATCTCCAAGCAATTGGAACACATTATCTATAATGGGTACTACTCTTTGCGACATAAGCAAATCAGCAGTGTCTAATTCGGGTGATTTTGCTGTAAAGATTGCTCCTCAGCAGTTGCCTCCTGCAATTGCAGCCTTTATTGGCGTTGATGGAATGGTCGTTCCTGGTTTATTAACTAACGCTACAATTAATATGACAGCCATAACCTCTGCCCTATCTTCAGGACAACTTAACTTTGATAATAACACCCTTATTTCAGTTTTCTCTAATGGGGTTCAACTAAATGAAAAACCAGCATCAGTCGATGGGTTTATTAGTTGGAATCCAATTGATGAAACAAAAGAATCAGTGATTCTTGGAACTTACGTGATAAGCAATCAAAGTGGAACGAGAGAAGTTATTGGTATGGGTGCTGCGTCAGTTATGATTGGCACTAATGGTACCTATGCTCCTTTTAAAGCATCAATCATCTATCAAGACGAGCAAAAAGTTCCAACGGAATTAATCTTTATTACTTTGGTAAATTCACTTGATTCAAACGCTTCTTCTTTTGGTTATTTATTATTGGACGATGTTTCAATCACTCCTCAAGTAGGATTGGAAAACATTTCTGCAGATTCAAAGAAACTACCATTTATTTTCCCTAATCCAACTAATGGCGACTTTAAATTAAATGTTACTAATGAAGTTGAAATCAGTGTTTATAATCAATTGGGACAAGTAATTATTCCTCAAACTGAATATACTCCTAACAAAACCTTATCGTTAAAAGAAAAAGGTGTATATTTTGTTAGAATTAAGGATTCTAAAGGATTTAAAACTCAAAAATTAGTTGTCAAATAGTATAAATTAATTCTTTTTGACATTAAATTAAATTGAAAAAACTCCTATTTGCTATAATAGCATTTGTTTTTAGCTCTTGTGCAGGAGGTTACTCTTTCACAGGAGCTTCTATTTCTCCAGATACCAAAACTTTTTTTGTTGATCAATTTATTAATCGTTCGAGTATGGTTAACCCTATGCTTGCACCTGAACTAACTCTTGCTCTAAACACTAAAGTTAGCTCAGGAACAAACCTCCAATCAGTAAATGATAATGCGGATATTAGTTTTAAGGGGACAATAATAGGTTATTACATTACTCCCGTTTCAATTCAAGGAGACGATAGGGCATCGAAGAACAGATTGACTATTTCGGTTAGAATTGTTTGTGTGAATAGGATTGATAAGAAAATGAATTTTGAACAAACCTTCTCAAGGTTCAAAGATTATGATAGTGCTCTTTCCTTAAGCGATGTTGAGGAGGCTTTGATGAAACAAATTAATGAAGAATTGGTTGAAGACATTTTCAACAAGGCTTTTGTTAACTGGTAAAACAAAAATATAATTCCTACTTATTTTTGAGAAATCTAATACTCTACAAGAGGAAATGATAAAATATAAGAAAACTGTTAATCATATTGGGTGGATATTAGGGCTACTAACATCAATTCTATATATAATTTGTTTAGAGCCTACACTATCGTTTTGGGATAGCGGTGAATATATTCTCACAAGTTCCAAACTTCAGGTTGGGCATCCTCCTGGGGCACCATTCTATCAACTCTTGGGAGCATTCTTTTCTATCCTTAGCTTTGGCAATCCCAAACTTATCCCAATATTAGTAAATTCTCTTTCCGCAATTGTTTCTGGTGCAACGGTATGTTTCCTATTTTGGATAATTGTTAGGCTAATGTATCGCCATAGTGATAAGTTTATTAGTAATATAATTGCAGGAGTTATTGGGGCTTTGGTTTTTGCTTTCTCCGATACATTTTGGAATTCAGCAATCGAGGCAGAGGTCTATTCTCTTTCCATTTTGCTTACAGCAATTATTTTTTGGTCAATATTGAAATGGGATGAAAAGCCACATCCAAGATGGATTTTCTTTATAAGTTTAATAACTGGACTTTCGATTGGGGTTCATTTGCTTTCCCTTCTTGTTTTGCCTACAGTTTTCCTAATTGTTTATTTACACTATAAGAAAGGTTCGCTCTCAGGAATAATCTCTACCTTGTTTGTTGGAGCATTTGTTTTACTTTTCATAATTCGAATTGCAGTTCCCTACCTTCTTTTAGGCATTAGTTTTAGTCCAAGATGGATAATGTTTTCATTGTTTTTAGTTTTCATCCTTTTAATAGGGTTATCTATTTGGAAGAAACTTCCCTTGCTTAACTCAATTGTGCTTTCGTTCTTTTTCTTCCTTATAGGGTTATCAACTTTCTTTATTATAATTATCCGTGCTAATGCCGATACTCCAATAAATGAATATAATCCAAGCGACACAAAAAGCTTGGTTGAGTATATTAATAGGGATGCTTATGGGAAAACGCCTTTGATTTATGGACCCGCATACACAGCTCTTCCCCCAAAGGATTTCAAAATGACCGAGCAGGGCATAAAGCCAATCTTCGAAAGGGAGCTAATGATGTTTTTCCCCAGAATGTGGAACTATAATAATCCAAACTACGAATGGGGCTATATTGATTGGGTTGGAATACCTCAGGATACGGTTTTGATTGATGGGGAGCTAAGGGCTAAGCCAAGCTGGATACAGAACTTGCAGTATTTTGCCAACTATCAGATTGGATATATGTATAGCAGGTATTTGCTTTGGAACTTTGTTGGGAGGACAAATGACCTTCAGGGCTACGGCGATAATCATAAGGGACAATGGTTTACGGGGTTTTATGTGTTTGATAAATTTTTAGACAAGGAAGGTCTTCTTTCGCATGAGGATTGGAAAAATAAGGCAAATAATAAGTTATTTGCCATCCCTTTTATTTTAGGACTTATTGGAATGCTTTTCCAGATTGGTAAGGATACCAAGGGTTGGTTTGTTCTTGCTACTTTATTTGTTTTTAGTGGTATTGCAATAAGCATATATCTAAATGATTATGCCTACCAACCAAGAGAAAGGGACTATGTTTATGTTGGTTCTTTTATGGTATTTAGTATTTGGGTGGCTATGGGTGCCTTTGCTATCAGCAAATGGTTGCTTGGAATTATTAGAATAAAGAAACCTAAATATGTATTGCCAAGTTTCCTCTTGGTTCCAGCCCTTATGTTTGCTCAAAATCTCGATGACCATAATCGTTCCTATCGCTACACTGCACATAATTTTGCCTATTCCATTCTAAACAGCTGTGAGAAGAATGCAATCCTATTTGTTAATGGGGACAACGACACTTTCCCTCTTTGGTATTTGCAAGAGGTGGAAGGAATAAGGCAGGATGTTAGGGTTATCAATTTTCAGTATCTTAATAACTCTGACTATATCTCAAAACTCAAAACAAAAATACATAGCTCCGAGCCACTAAACATCCTTGCCAAAGAATCTGTTTACTCAAGTCCTAATAGGGAAATTAGTTTCATTAATCCAAGCAATAGTAAATTGGAAGTGAATACTGCATTAAAAGAGCTTTATAATGATAGTAATGCAATAGTTCTGAATAAGATTAAATTCTTTGCCCTACCGACCAACAATCTTTACTTTAACGCTGACAGCATTACCAAGATTGACTTTTCTATTGAAAATCCTGATATGAGCAAGAGTACAATGATACTCTATGATATAATTGCAAATAATTTCTCAAATAGACCCATCTATTTTTCGGCTTATTCCTTTGAAGAAAATTTCGGATTGCAAGATTACATTTCCAACGAAGGATTTGTCTATAGGCTAACAAAGAAAAAGCAAAAGCCAATCTTATCATTCGCAGACACAAAGCTTTCAGCTATTAATACTAAGAGAATGTATGAGAACCTAATGCACAATTACGAGTGGAAGAACTTTGATAAATCAGGAGTATATTACGACGAACTACATAGAAGCATAATTGAACAGTTTGCAAGCCAAGCCTCAGTTCTTGCACACGCCTTTATTGAAGAAGGGGAAACTCAAAAAAGCCTTGCCACACTAAATCTATGTTTGGAAAAACTCCCTATAAGCATTCATTCCTACCCTTATATTTTGGCAGATATCTCAATTGCTTACGGAGCATTGGGAGAGGAAGAGAAATCAATCTCACTTATGAGCAACGTTGTTGAAAACTTTTCAAAGAACATTAGTTTTTACCTTAGATTAAAGCCTCAAGAGCAATCGCAAAGAAGTGCACAAGCTCAAAGGACAATGTTTACTTGGATAGCTCTTTGTGAGAGTTCGGAACTAATGCAATTGGAGTCATTAAGAGTGGTTTTGGCAAACAGGCTTTTCAACTACCTTTCCTCCTACTACCTAACCCTTTACGACCAAAAGCAAAGATATTTAAAGGATTCGCAATATTACATAGAGGAAATCAAAAATGTTGATGAATTGATTGAAACAATAAAGAATTTTGCCAACAAATACGAGGAGGTTCTTCCTGAATATCCTCAACCAATCAACTCTTAAAATAAAAAGATACTAATCTTTTAAATTTACATCCTTATTCTAATAAAACAAAAACTTCGTTTGAGGTAAATTAAAACGAAGAAAGAAAAAATTATTACTTGACTTTAATAAATTATTACTTGATTTCAGTAAAATGAAATAAGGAGTGAGAAAAAAACTCAATCATAATGAAAAATAAGTCCCTTATATTTGGAAATATGTCAATCATATTTTCATTTATGTCCCTTATATTTTTGTATATGATGGACTTATTTTTCATTATGATTGATATTTATTGATAATAGATTTGATTTTGGGAGTAATTTAATAGCTTTTATTTTTCCTTTTTAAGCAGAAGCATTTTTAATTCCTTTATATAATTGAATTTATATCAAGGAATAATTCATTAAAACGAAGAATAAATTTTACATCCTGGCAGGATGCAATGTGCAAGGTGGCAGGATGTATATTACATGGTGGCAGGATGTAGTGTGCAAGGTGGCAGGATGCAAGATTTATTCCTTATATAATTAAATTATAATAAGGTTTTCGCACATTTATATAGGAGAAAAATAAAATTATGCAGCATTAAATATAAAATACTACTCACAAATTCTGAAGGAGAGCAGAAATACAAAATGACGTATCAATTTCTGGATTAGAAGTTCGCTTATTCAGAAAAAAATTCTTTCAATAAAATAATGTAGGGAGATTACATCTTTAAGAATTCTAATAATTCATATACTAAAAAAGCAGGCCATACCAAAGCTTTTAAAAAGCCTACTACTCCAGCTCCAAAGGTTGCAGCATGTGAAATGAAATAGATTGCAGCTCCAATAAATCCTAATCCATAGAAGCCACCACAACTTGCAGCATTATTTACCTTGCCGCTTTTGTTACATTTTTTTGTTTCTTCATTCATGATAATAAATTTTTTATGCCGCAAATATAAATAGAAATATTTTCTTAAGCATAAAATAAATCAGAATATTTAAGGAACAAATATAATATAAAACACTCAAAGCCCTTTATTTATATAAAAAAGCTCTGTGTTTAATTATTAAAATAAAAAAATGTTTATGCCTAAATTAGATTCTTTTAAAAGAAGATATTAACCATTAATCACTAACCACTAACCATTAATCCTATACATTGAAACGAAAGTGCATTATATCGCCGTCTTGAACTACGTATTCCTTGCCTTCAACACTCATCTTGCCGGCTTCTTTGCATGCTGCTTCACTTTTTAGGGCTATATAATCATCATATTTTATTACTTCGGCTCTAATAAATCCTTTCTCAAAGTCGGTGTGTATTACTCCAGCACATTGCGGGGCTTTCCAACCATTATGAAATGTCCACGCCCTAACTTCCTGAACTCCTGCAGTGATAAAGGTCTTTAAATCCAAAAGTCTGTAGGCTTCCTTTATTAGTCTATCCACTCCACTTTCCTCCAAACCCATTTCTCCTAAGAACATTTCCTTTTCTTCGTAGGTTTCCAACTCAGCAATTTCCGATTCTATCTTTGCCGCAACTATAAGTATTCCTGCTCCTTCCTTCTTTGCAATTTCAGCAACTTTTTGGGTGTGGGCATTTCCGTTTTGGGCTGACTTCTCATCCACATTACAAACATAGAGAACAGGTTTGGTTGTTAGAAGGAATAACTCCTTTGCTGCTTTTTGCTCATCCTTGGTTTCAAACTCCACCTCTCTTGCATTCTTTCCCTGAACCAAAACCTGACGATACTTATCCATTACTGCAAGTTGGATTTTGGCTTCTCTGTCGCCTCCACTCTTTGCTTGCTTTTCGGTTTTGGAATAACGCGACTCTATTGTTTCAAGGTCTTTTATCTGAAGTTCCGTATCAATTATTTCTTTATCCCTAATTGGGTCAATTCCTCCCTCAACATGAACAATATTATCGTCCTCAAAGCAACGAAGCACATGAAGTATTGCATCACATTCTCTAATGTTTCCCAAAAACTTATTCCCTAATCCTTCTCCCTTTGAGGCTCCTTTAACCAATCCTGCAATATCTACAATATCTACCGTTGTTGGTACTATCCTATTGGGATTTATTAATTCAGCCAATGCTGTCAATCTATTGTCTGGAACAGTAATTACTCCCAAATTGGGTTCAATTGTACAGAAAGGGAAGTTTGCCGACTGAGCCTTTGCACTTGACAAACAATTAAAAAGAGTTGATTTTCCAACATTTGGCAATCCTATTATCCCACATTTTAAAGCCATAAACTATATTATTTTATTGTAGTAAATTCTTATTCAAGTTTGCAAAATTAGTAAAATAAGATATGCAAAACTATTTTCATCTTCTCCAAAGAGTAAATTATTAGTAGTAATATTCGTTTTTGAAAAAAATAATTGTATTTTTGTCAAATGAAAAAAGTTTTATTAATTATTGTTTTACTTCCTTTTCTTTCTTGTTCTAAGAATGAATCAACCAATAAGAATATTATTCCAAAAGAAAACTTGGCTGAGATAATTGCCGACATTCAAAAGGCTCAGTCTTTGGTTAATATTAAGGAAGATTCCAATATGACAGTTAGGAACATAAGGCAAAAGCAATATAATGAAGACATTTTTCATAAACATAATATTAGTGAAGAAAAGTATAATAAGAGCATTGAATACTACAGCTCTAATCAAAAGGAGTTCACTCTTTTATTAGATATGGTCTCAAAAAAACTAAATTAATATGTTGGTAAAAGCTTTTGGAAGTGCAATTAGTGGAATTACAGCAACAACTATTTGTGTAGAGGTTTCGGTTGAACAAGGGGTTGGTTTTTTTCTGGTTGGACTTCCCGATAATGCTGTAAAGGAAAGTTATCAAAGAGTTTCGTCTGCCTTGCAGTGTTTTGGTTATAAAATCCCTGGTAAAAAGATAATTATAAATATGGCACCTGCCGACATTCGTAAGGAAGGCTCGGCTTATGACCTACCTATTGCTATGGGTATTTTGGCTGCTTCGGAACAAATTATTGCTGATAACTTGTCGCAGTATTTAATTATGGGGGAGCTTTCTTTGGATGGAAGTCTTCAACCAATTAAAGGAGCCTTGCCCATTGCTTTGGAGGCAAAGGCACAGGGTTTCAAAGGTTTTATCTTACCTAAAACAAATGCTCCTGAGGCTGCAATTGTTAAGGGGATTGATGTTTATGGGGTTGAAAATATATTAGAGGTTATTAATTTCTTCAATGGAACTAATCTCTTGGAGGCAACTCAGGTTGATTGCGATGAGGTTTTTAATAGAGGGCTGGAGCTTTATGAGTTTGACTTTACAGATGTTAGAGGTCAGGAAAACATTAAAAGAGGAATGGAGATTGCTGCTGCAGGAAGTCATAATGTTATTTTAATTGGACCTCCTGGAAGTGGAAAAACTATGCTTGCAAAAAGACTTCCGTCCGTTTTGCCTCCTTTGTCTTTGGAAGAGAGCTTGGAAACAACTAAGATACATTCCGTTGCTGGCAAGATGTCAAAGAATACTCCTTTAATTTCAGTTCGTCCTTTCCGCAATCCTCATCATACAATTTCGGATGTTGCACTTGTTGGAGGAGGAGCTTATCCTCAACCTGGAGAAATTTCTCTTTCACATAATGGAGTTTTGTTTTTGGATGAGCTGCCTGAATTTAAAAGAAATGTTTTGGAGGTTTTGCGTCAGCCAATGGAAGAAAGAGAGATTACTATTTCGCGTTCAAAGCAAGCCATACGCTATCCTGCGAGCTTTATGCTGGTTGCTGCAATGAATCCTTGTCCTTGTGGTTACTATAATCATCCAAATATTAGTTGTACCTGTGCTGGAGGTGTTGTTTCGAAGTATTTGAACAAGATTTCTGGTCCTTTGTTAGATAGGATTGATATTCAAATTGAGGTTGTTCCTGTTCCTTTCAAAGACCTTTCAGCAATGAGAGATGGAGAGCCAAGCAGTGTGATTAGAGAAAGAGTTCTTAGGGCAAGAAAAATTCAACAAGAAAGATTTAAAGACAAAGAAAGTATTCATTGTAATGCTCAAATGACACCTAAGATGCTTAAGGAATATTGCAAATTGGATGAAGCTGGAGTTGACCTTTTGAAAAGAGCAATGGAAAAACTTGGACTTTCTGCAAGAGCTTACGATAGAATTTTAAAGGTTTCAAGAACAATTGCTGACTTGGAAGGAAGTAAAAACATAGAAAATCCTCACTTGGCTGAAGCAATTGGATACAGAAGTCTTGATAGAGAAACTTGGGGCAGATAATTACTAAAAAAAATACTATGAGCTTAAAAAGATTTTTATTCACTTTCATTATTGCATTAGTTATTCTCCCTTCAACTAATGCTTTTTCTCAAAATTCTATTGAAAGAATTAAGAAAGATGTTTATGTTTTAGCTTCCGATTCTCTTATGGGAAGAGGTGCTGGGACAATATTTGGAGATAAAGCTTCTCAATATATTTATGCTCGTTTTATTGAAAATGGGTTAAAGCCAATTTATCAAAATATTAAAGAAGGAACAACTCAAAAGAATGTTTATTGTGTTATTGAAGGTAGCGACCCAATACTTAAAAATGAGTTTATTGTTCTTGGGGCTCATTATGACCATTTGGGTTATAGAATTAAAAATGGTGATACAATAATATATAATGGAGCAGACGATAATGCTTCAGGAACTTCTTTAATTTTGGAATTGGGAAGAAAGATAAATGAGAACAAAGAGAAATTTAAAAGGAGTATTGTCATAATTGCTTTTGATAGTGAAGAAACTGGATTAAATGGTTCATACTATTTTGCAAACAGTAAAGCAAAACATAATGATATATTAATTAGCAATAATACTAAACTAATGATGAGCCTTGATATGGTTGGTTTTCTTAAAACCTCTAAGGAATTAAAGATTGTTGGAGTTGGGTTAATTGATAACTACTCTCAATATTTCAAAAATTCTTCCTTAAACAATAAATATAAGGTTAAGTTTAAAGATTTTGACAATAGTATATTTACTGGTTCTGACCATGATTCTTTTCTAAAAAAGAATATTCCTTCTTTTTATGTTTCAACTGGACTAAAATCACCTTATCATAAACCTGAAGATGATGCACAGCTAATAGACTACGAAGGAATAAATGATATTTCAAATTTCTTTTATGAAGCAGTTCTAAACTTTGCTAATGTTGAACAAATAAAACCTTCTAAGAAGAGTCTTAGAATGAAAAAACCAATTCCTTCAAACTATTATGGTTTTGAATTAGCATTAGGGAATAATCAACACTACTATACAGAAGGAAGAATGACAGGGAAAACAGATTTTGCTTATGGAGCTGGTTTTTTTGGCAAATTTGAGTTAAGTAACTTCTTTGCAATTAAAACTGGTGTTAATTATAATTATTTGGGAGCAAATAGATATGAATCAGAAGTAAAGTATCATAGTGCTTCTATTCCAATTCTACTTTCTCTAAAGGCAAATACTCCTAATAATGATTATGAATTTTCTGTATCAATAGGAGGATTTTATAGTTATATTTTTGATAGCAGAGCAAATATAAATGGCGTTGAACAAAAGAATCATTTAAATAAAAATGTTTTTGGAGTTCAAACTGAGGTTGAATTCAGATTTAGAAGATTCATCTATGGTTATCAATTTCAAAGAAGTCTTTCAAATATTTTAACTGACCCTATTTCAAATGGGAAGACAAATCAAATTACTAACAATTTTAAAATTGGATATGTATTCTAAAACAAAAAACATCTCAAATAAATACTCTATAGTATTATTTCTTTTCTCAACTATAATTCTTTTTTCAAGTTGTAAGAAAGAGAACAGTATTAAGGAGTTTAATCTTGATTTTTCTAATTTAATTATTGATAATAAGTATAATATTCTAAAGGATGACACCTTATCAATGATTATGGATATGACCAATGCTATTACTGAGGGGATTATTTTTCCAACACCAAATCAATCTAAGGATGGACTTTTGCATTTCAAAGCCAAAGTAAAGACTGATGAAAAGCTATTCTATAAGATTTATTATCAGAACGAATCTTATAAGTATGAATTAGGAGATGAGTTTGATAACGAAAATTTCTATGGTTCATGGGAAGAGACAGATACGGAGTTTAAGGCAGTGCCTGCAAATGGAGTAATTGAAGATGCCTTTAGAATTGTTGGAAATCCAAGAAACGAAAAGATTTACTTTGGTTCAAATCCAGAGTATAGGGATTTGCAAAAGGAGATACATAAAGGAATGGATATGATTAGGGGAAATACGGAGTGGTTTAATTCCATTAAGGAGAAGGCAAAGATAAGCAAGGTATCGGTTGATGAACAACTCTATAGGGATATGTGTTGGGTTCTGCAAAATGATGAGCAAAATAAAGAGTTTAATAATAGATTTAAACGAAATCCAAGAACAGGAACATATAGCTTTTTGTTGGTTGTGGCAAATGAGGACGCCCTCAATAAACTCCCTAAAGAAATTAAAAACATATCTCTTTCTGACTCCACTAATGGTTTTACTAATCCTTATACTTATTTCCTAAAAGGCAAGGGTAAAAACCTTAAGGGAATTAGTACATTGCACACTAAAGAATCTCTAAAACTAAAGGCTGTCTTGAGTACTGACAATGGGGTATATGTTGATATGCTCACTTATCCAATTAATAATTTTAGAATTTATCCTAATAATGGGAAGGTGGGAAATAGTAAGGAAAATTATTTATCATCTCTTTACCAGCAATTCTTTCATAATGTTCCAAACACATATTATTTAAAGAATATCCCACTCGTTCAAGATATTTTGGATGATTCATATACTAAGGATGAATATACCAAAAACATAGAAAAATACTCCGATACTTTAAATAGAGTAATTGAGCATCCGTACATTAGCGACTATCCCGCAAAGACAGTTAGGGTTGAAGATAATGGGAAGTATATTTCGCTTATTAACCCTGGCAATAAAGAAAGAATGTCTAATCCAAGAAAGGAAAGCGTTGGAATAAAAACAAGGGTGGGTTTCACTTATGGAAAGTTTAGAGGGAAGATAAAATTCCCTGCACAGCTTAATAATACAGGGGTTTGGAGTGGTATTACTAATGCATTTTGGCTAATCTACCAATCGGAGCAGGATTGGAATAAAAGAAGGATTTGCAATAAGGACGGCTATGTTAAATATGGTCTTGATGATGGGACAAAGGCTGAAAGGACTCCTAATTCTAACTATTCTGAAATAGATATTGAGATAATTAAAACATCCAAATATTGGCCTGAAGGTTATCAAAAGACCCCTAAAGACTACGATGCTTTCAACAAGGACGAATGTATTTTGGCCTGCACTAATTGGGATTTGGCTTGTCCAAGCCCTACTAACTTTTTCAAGGGAGGAACACATAACTACAAATACATAAACAAAGATTATACATATCTTCGCTGGTACGATACTTATAGGGCACTGACTTCAAGAGAACCAATATCAAACAAGATATTCCACAAGGAGTATTATTATTACGAAATAGAATGGAAGCCAACGGAAATCATTTGGAGAATTGGAGAAAGCCCAGACAAAATGCAAGTTGTGGGCTATATGAGTGATAAGTTTACTGTTATTCCAAACAATCAAATGTTGACTGTAATAACTCAAGAATATCACTATACTGAGTTTTGGCCTCCAGTAGTCTATGACCAAAACTTCCTTCCTTTCCCTGAAAACGATATTGAAGGAAGGGTTTACGAAGTTGTTGTTGAATAAAAATTCCTTAAATATATTACCCAATACGATAATAGAATGAAATCAAGCCTTAGAACAGTTTTTATATTTGCTATTTGCATTACATTTCTTTCATCCATAACAATAGCACAGGAAAAAAGACCAGACTTTGTTAATAATAGGGAGTATCCTCAGTGGTTTAAGGATGCCAAACTTGGAATATTTATTCATTTTGGATTGTATTCTGTTCCTTCATGGAGTGGAAAGGAACAATATGCCGAATGGTTCTACAAGGGCTTAATTAGTGGTGATAGTGCAAGAATAAACTTTCAGAAAAAAGTCTTTGGAGAAGATTTCAAATATGAAGACTATAAAGATTTGTTTAAAGCTGAACTTTTCGATGCTGAGGCTTGGGCTACACTATTTAAAAGAAGTGGAGCCAAATATATTCTTTTCACTTCCAAACATCACGATGGATATTGCATGTGGGATTCAAAATATGCAAAGAATTGGAATAGTATGGAAACTGCTCCAAAGAGAGATTTCTGCCAAGAATTAACTGATGCTGTTCGCAAAAGAGGTATGGAGATGGGATTATATTATTCTCTTACCGAATGGACAAATCCTCTTTACAAATGGACAATTGACACAAATAAATCAATTGAAGACTATTCACAAAAACATCTTATTCCTCAATTCAAAGAATTGGTTGATAAGTTTAAGCCTACAATAATATTTTCAGATGGAGATTGGGATCACACCTATAAGGAATTGCACTCCGATGAGTTGGTAGATTACTATTATAAGGTTGTTGGAGAAAAGGCAATTGTTAATGACAGATTTGGAAAAGGTTTCAATCATGGTTTCCTAACTCCAGAATATAGTGCTGGAATTATAGAAGCTAATCGTCCTTGGGCAGAATGCAGAGGAATAGGCAGAAGCTTTGGACTTAACAGAAATGAAGACTTAGCAAGTTATAAATCATCTGAAGAAATTATTCAACATTTTGTACAATTGGTTGCAAGTGGTGGAGGCCTAACTCTAAATGTTGGACCAAGTGCTGATGGTCAAATTCCATTACTTCAACAAGAAAGACTATTAGATTTAGGTAAATGGTTATCTCAAAATGGAGAAGCAATATATGGAACAAAACCTTATAAAAAACCTTATGATGAATCAATGGTATCAATTCCTGGTTTAATTGACAGTGTTATAAACTTTGATTGGGTAAGAAATTCTCCTAAAAAACTAATTTCAGAAGATAATTTTAATGTTACTTGGTTTGGTATTATTAAGCCAAAGTTTTCTGAAAAATATACAATTAGCTGTAAAGCTGATGATTATGCTTTAGTATATTTAAACAATAAAATAATTATTGATACAAAGAATAATATCAATTTCTATGAAGTTGAACTTAATAAAGGTGAGGAGTATAAAGTTTATGTTGAATATGTTGAAAAAAATCTTGAAGCTTCAATCAGTTTAAAATGGAAAAGCAAATCTCAAGAGGAAGAACCGATAAAAGCAAAATGGAAATCTGAGTACAAATGTAATAAACCTTATGTTTGTTACACAACAAATAAAAATAATCTTTATGCAATTGCATATTCAATTCCAGAAAAAAATCTTGTATTAAAGCTTGATAAAGCTCCAAAGGATGATATGATAATATATTTCTTAGATAATACTCATCCTGAAATGCAATGGAATTATAAGGATGGGGAATTAATTATCAATACCTCAACAATTAAATTTTCAGATGTCAAATCAAAATCAGCATGGGTGTTCGTACTTTCTGACTATCTGAAAGATTAAGGACAATATCCCAAAAAACAAGGGACATAATTGAAAATAAGTCCCTTATATTTTTATTTATCTCCCTTATATTTTTATTTATAAAGGAGATATTTTTCATTATGTCCCTTATATTTTTCAATATGATGGGGGTTTTTGTTGTTGAGTTGTTCAGTTGCATAAGGAGTTAAAGAGCTTAAGGAGTTTAATATCCTTAAGGTCTTTAGAGTCCTTAAGGTCTTTAAAAATTACTATTTACTGAAATCAAGTAATAATTTATTAAAGTCAAGTAATAATTTTTTCTTTCTT
>ENA-UOOH01000258-UOOH01000258.1-fermentation-metagenome-genome-assembly--contig:-NODE-258-length-64993-cov-39.527241_pt1 | contig 64993 bp, 57 predicted proteins | sample MGYA00245778_ERZ724025 | MGnify/ENA primary metagenome ERZ724025 (study PRJEB28704, sample SAMN03018313) | fermentation metagenome | biome: anthropogenic terrestrial biome; feature: soil; material... | reverse complement strand
TTTAAAAATCTTATTTCCTTTAAAAATCTTATTTCCTTTAAAAATCTTATTTCCTTTAAAAATCTTATTTCCTATTTTTTCAAAATTTAATTCTATTCTAAGAAATTTTATCTAAAATCAATCTATAATTTATTGATCTGAAACTAAAAATCTAGAAAATCAAGGAAAAACTAAAAGATGATTCAAAAAAATGAATTTAAGGCTTTAAAACAGCTGTTGCATGTCTTGCAGCCCAGCATTGAATGCAGACCCCCATTGGAAGTCCTGCTGTGTGGGTGTCTGCAAGTTCGATCTTCACGTCAAGGGCTGTTGTCTTACCTCCCAGGCCCATGGGGCCAATGCCAGTGTTGTTTACAAGTTCAAGAAGTTCTTCTTCAAGTTCTGCAAGCCTCTCATCTGGATTTCTCTCACCAACAGGCTTTAAAAGTGCCTTTTTTGCAAGTTTCATCACCATGTCCGAGGATCCACCTATGCCCACACCAACCACTGTTGGGGGGCAGGGTTTTCCACCGGCTTTGAGCACTGTTTCAAGCACGAATTTCTTCAAGCCTTCAACACCCTCACCTGGAAGAGCCATTTTGAGGGCGTTGTTGTTCTCTGAGCCAAATCCCTTTGGAAAAACTGTTAACTCAAGGATGTCTTCATCAACCAGTTCCATGTTTATCTGAGGTATGTCTTTGCCCAGGTTGTTTCCTGTGTTCTCCCGGGTCAGGGGATCCACAACGTTGGGGCGGAGAGGAACCTCCCTGGTTGCGCGGGCCACACCCTGCCTTATTCCTTCATAGAGGTTTTCAACTTCAACGTTTCCAAGCTTCACAAAGACTATTGGAAGGCCAGTGTCCTGACACATTGGAATACCACTCTTTGAAGCCGTTTCAATGTTTTCAAGCACTGTTTCAAGATTTAAGCGTGCAGTTTTATCTTCTTCCCTTTCATATGCAGTTTTTAAGGCATTTTTCACATCTTCTGGAAGGTTTATAACAGCTTCCCTGTAGATCTGACATACAGTTTCCTCAACCTTTTTCTGGGTAATCATTTTGAATCATCTTTTTTAGTTTTAGGGTTTAACCATTCTATTTTGAGATAAAATTAATGTAATTTAGATAATTTGATCTTTAATTTTCGGATTTTTATAGTTTTCACCTGTTCTAAAATCTCCAGCTGAAAAAAATGTATCCCTAGAAAACCACCATTTCCATCAAAGAATAATTCATGAAGTGCTAACACTTTAATGTCATATTCACTACCACTTTTTATGCCATAATTATTTAAAAAGTAATATAAAATTTTGAGATTATTTATAAAAAAATGTTCCACAAATTTTACATTTCTATCTTTATAAAACAGTTAAGATCAAATTTTATGTGCTCATTTGTTCAATATTTTATTTTAAGTGCTTTTTTTGAGGTGTCTTAACTGTTAATGTGTATTGGAAGAATTTAGTGTAATTGGTTATGATTTTTCTTTGATATTCCTTTGAATAGTGTAAAAAAAGGTTTAAGAATGTAAAGTGTGGTTTTCTCCTTCTGTATATCTTCATGTGAGTGATTGATTCTGGTGGTGTTTTTTAACTATTTTATGTGATTTTTGGTTCTTATATATAAAAAAAATCTGTAAAGGTGTTATAGATCCCTGCTTTGAATTAAAGATGAATTCTACGAAGCTATGCTTACATTTTGGACCAACTAAAAAAAGGTAAATTATTTTGACCTGTAAAATAATGCCATTGCTCTATGAAGGTAAATGAAAAGAAATGGAGTTATAATTAGCAAGGATAATAATTCTAAAATGATGTTAATTTTTATTCCAAAGTAATGATAACTAAAAAATCCAAATGATTTCAACACAAACATTCCGACAACGTATATCAACAAATAGATAAAGCCAGTTACAACGTACCACACAATGAAATTTTTCCATCCAATACTACCGATTTTATTTAATATCTCATGAAATCTAAAAGCTGCACCAAATTTACCCCCATTATATGCCATGTTAACTACTGCCATCTGAAGAATAGGCAATATTATGACCATATACAAAATCGATAAACCAAATTCCAGATTTAAGATAAAACAAACTCATAAAAAGTACATTAACAATATTCAATGGATAAAACTCAAGGAATTTAAAGATTACCCCACTATTTGATGATAACAACACCAAAAAAATCAGAATAATCAGAATAATAGGCATAAAATAAACAACATTAACCAAAAAAACTTTGACACCATCTACAAACATATTAAACCATGAATTAAAAGCAGGAAGTCTCACAGCGTCACCCAAAGACTTCACAATTCTAAACAAATATCCCACAATTAAAAGCCCTAAAACACATTTAATCAAAATCAAACTACCAATTAAAACATTTTCAATTAAAGATACACCCTTCAAACAATAAAATATACATTCAAACTAGCAATAACCAAAAATAATCCCAACATCAAAAACTTTTTCCAGTCAGAAAATGGATACCTCAACGAATCTCGCACTATCTCCTTAATATCCAGGATAAATTCCCTTTCTTAATCATCAATGTGTCACATTCATCTTTTTATAAATAATATAAAGTTCATCTGGACATAAACAATTTCTATCCCTTTCTTCAAGATATTTTATAAATTCTTCTCTTATAAATTTTTTTAGACTTTCATCATACACACTATTCCAATTAGATAACAGAATGTCTAATCCTCCATATAAATCCACTTAAATTAAAATCTTTTAAATTTTGAGTTCTCTATAAAAATTATTTGAATTAAGACATTTCCAACTGACTTTGACGTTAACTTGGTACTTCCCTCCGATGATCCTTTGATCGTTTAATAAAGAACCCAGTAACACCACCAAGTGCACCAATGATACCATCAATTATTGCTCCAAGCAATAACATCAGCATTAATGCAAATGCAAATGCAAATCCAACTCCTCCTGCAAGTACTCCTGTATGAATCCAGAGTAATATACCATCAAATACTGAGACAACAATACTCACAATGGCACCCTGAATTGCACCATTCTTGTAACCTTCACCAGCTACGTAACCTACATACACTGTCGCTAAAAAAATCCCGATGAAACCTCCCAAAGATCCTAAAATCATCGAAAATATAAATTCAAGTATTAAAGCCATCACTATTAAACCAATTAATCTAATCCTCCAATTTACGTTCATAATACCTCCATCCTAAAAAATTAATATATAAGTTTTTTAAAACAGCACAGAGTGTTTATTTTAAAGTCTTAGCAAGTCCCATTAATAAACACTGGCATATTTTTTAATTTTGCGCAAGCATCCTGATAATTATTATTGTCTTCCTCAAGAGAGTTCAATGCATCTACTTTCTCCCATAAAGGCATAACATTTACAGTTCCACCTTCAACTAAGCTTTTTTCGTTAAAAAGAGAACCGATATCTACGGACAATTTAACATAACAAAATGCAGCAACAGCCCACTGTTTAAAGTATTCCCTGTTGATCTGTTTTCTTCCACCAAGGAGATCACTGATAAAGTCTGGAAGTGAAAGTATGTTGGGAAGTTGAGTACCTCCCATTAGGTATAAAGATAAAGCACTGCATCCTATCTTAGAGGGGTATAAATTTTTAACAGATATTTGGACAACATTTGGCATGACATTGTTTGTTGCTTCATCTTTTGTTAAAAGATTTGTGATAGAGACGCCGGGGCCTGAATATATGCCACCATAATATAAAGTTTCAGTTCCGTTAGGTCCAGTTATAATTAATTCATCATCAGCCCATATGGAATTATCTCCATTGGAGAGTATAACATCTCCTATACCATCCCACCAGAAAGTAGCTGATCCTACACCCCTTACATCATTTACTGTATTGTCATTTTCTAGAAATCCTACACTAACCTGATATATAGATTGAACATTAGAAGATTGATCCCAAACACCACAAAGATTATTAACTGTGTTGATATCCCTCACAATACCTGTTCTTAAGTCTGTTACTATGAAATTATCATTACTAAGCACAGACTTTTCTATAATAAAATCATTCTGCTCAAACATTTCCACAGACGTACTACTAAATAAGTAAGCTTTAACTAAATATAAAGCCACAGAATCAATGTTAGAATTGTTAGATGCATTACTCATTATAGTGTATTCAATAGATGAAATTGCAGAGGAACATTCATAATTAAATCCGATTATATTTTCGGGTATGCCTACAACAGTCATCCCCATACTATGATCACATTCTAAAGTTAAATAAGTCTCATATGTATCTTCACATGCCGAAACTACAATAGGACTGGTACGACTCCAATTAACATTATACGTGGTTGTGATATTATCTGCAATTTGATCATGAATATATTCCACCATTAAAGCTGTCACGAAAGTAGTATAAGCAGCATTCATAGCATCAGTTTGGTAACTGGAGCGTTGATTCCACCAATACTGTAAGATATTGTTGGTTACATCTGTTGTTGCTATCGCAAAACTCTTAACACCTTCATATATGGAACCACAATACACAATTTGACTTGTCCTTTGAATAACATTTCCAGGGAAATTTAAATTGATCACATTACCATTTTTGGGATCGGTTACAGTCATATTTAAACCCTGAACACCCGAATAAATCATGTTAAACGTCAAATTGTCCATGAAAATTTGCCTATTATTCTGGATAAATGTTAATTCGGTACTTGTCAGGTTATATGTTGTTGTAAGGTTATTCCAGAATGTTGTTAATGCTGTTGAACTAACAAACGGTAAATTTTGATTAACATACACAATTGCATTGAACACTGCTGAGGAATAAGTGTCCTTCCATGTTGTGTAAGCCATATTATAAAGATATCTATCTTGCATTACAGTTCCATCTACTATTATTTGTAATTCTTCAACAAACATGCCCCTATTAATCCAAAGAACACTGAGCCATGTTACAGATTCATTTAGTGGGATATTGTAGGTTATGTTTAATGGTTGACCTGTAGAATCATCTATACATGTACCTGTAATGGTTATTATTGCTGTTCCTGTGGTTATGAGTCCTGTTGTGTTGATTGTTTGGTTGTCGAGGTTTGCTGTTGCTTGTCCTATTGATTCTTGTCTTAACTTATTGGATCTTAAGGTGGGTACTTAAAGATTGTCACTTTTCGTCCTACTTAGATCTTTTTTACCTGGTAAATGTAACAAAGTGTAACAGTAAGTTAGAAATAAATCCACATAAAAAAAACTCAGATCCAGAGTACCATTATTGAACAAAAATTAGTAACATTTTAAAAAAACACAATTTAAAAAACACAAAATTATGGCAAAGTGGAAGGTTTAGATATACATCTAGCTGTTGAAATACTGAGGTTTTGCTGTTTTTTTACCCATTACGTATCAAAAAAATTTTACCACGTAGTGATTATCTGCAAAAAGAGGTAGGTTGCTTGAAACCTTCTCCATTTAAAATCTTTAAACACCTATTTTTTTGAGGGAGGTAAGACTTTTCCAGGTCTGGAAATAAATAGGTAAATAACACGTTTCTTTGAAGTTTTCCAGCCCGAAAAAGTCCAAGCAAATTATTTTGCGAAAAACCATATTAAACTTGGTCTGCAAAAGGGAAATATTTTTTCCAGATTTTAGGCCCAATTAATAAATTAGGCTCAAATTAAAATTTAAGTTCAAACAGCATGTTTTAAAGTTGTATGTATGGGGCTAAAGCCCCTTAATTAAGATAAAAGAAGTTTATCCCTCAAAAAAATTGCTTCTTTTAAATTTCATGTTTTCTCAAGTTTTAGCTCCTGACCTTATTAATGTGGATTATGCTCAATCAAACCAGACAAATTAATATTTAAAGTTGAAAAAGGAATACAAAAAATTGTTTCTGCACTGATAAATAGATGTTCAAGCAAAAAGCTTTTAAAGGAGAAGATACCAAAGTAACTTTGTGCCCATTTTTCATGGGTGGTCTAAGATTTTTTAGGATCCTATTCTAAATAGATCTTACATTTTAGATAAGTTTCAGCAGGTCAACTAAAGAAGACTTTTTTCTAACTTCCTAACCGAGCTGAAATCAGATGCACATGGGCCGGTAGCACAGTCTGGCAATGCGCGAGACTCTTAATCTCGTGATCGAGGGTTCAAATCCCTCTCGGCCCGTTTAATTCTCGTAGATCATTTAAGTTTCATAGAAGAATGAGAAAACCTAAAGGTATTCTAAAACTGAAAGCTTTAAAGTTTTCTTGCAGGCAATCCTCATTTTTTATTGATCCTTAACTTAGAACTAATCCTCATTTTGTTGATCCTTTAGAACTATTTTGGAAACTCTTCATCTTTTGATAAGTTTGCCCACCTGCAGTATTGTAAAACTTCGTTATAGGCTAATATAACGAAGTTCCAAACCTTAATATTTATGATATTTAGTCTAGGATATCTGGTCTATGACATGTAGTTTCCATGAAAATGCTGGAACTGTATAAACATTTTTGTACTCCCCAAATTTCAATAAATGAGATTTTAACAATACGTAAGTGTAGTTAATTCCTTTTAATTAATTTGTAACATATTCAAAAGAATTTGTAACGCAATCCCAGAGATTATAAATGGTAAGAAAGAATATTACCTGAAAAATAAAAGATCTAAACTAAAATGAGATCAAAAACATTGGTTTAGGATCTGTAAAAAAGTTATTATATATATGATTACATTCATAAACATGGGTGTAGAGTGGATTAGATTAAGCAAAAGTTTATTTACTACTTGTTTTATAACTAATACGTACATATGTAAATATAATGAATAAACATGATAAATATTATTCACACTAATTTTTGTATTAATCTCAAAAATCTAAATAGGTGATAGACATGCTTGATATGTTCAATGCAAAATCGGTTGCAGTAATAGGTGCATCACATACAAAGGGTAAGATCGGGTATGATGTTATGAAATCGCTCTTAAAGTATTATGAAGGAGAGATCATCCCTATTAACCCAAAAGGTGGTAAAATACTAGGAGTCCCTGCTTACACCTCAATAAAGGAATATGGCCATGTGGATCTTGCAGTTATAGTCATACCAGCCCATCTAATCCCAGCAACAGTTGAAGAATGTGGCGAAACTGGAATAAAAAACATCGTTGTAATTTCAGCTGGATTTAAAGAGATTGAGGGGGAAGGACCCGAACTTGAGAATCAGCTGGTGGAAATATGCAAAAAATATGACATCAAACTTGTGGGACCCAACTGCCTGGGCGTAATGGACACTTACAACAATATGAATGCATCTTTCTCTTCTGATATCGCCCATAAAGGTAAAATATCCTTCATGACACAATCAGGAGCCATAATGGCAGCTATTCTCGACTATGCTGATAAAAAGAACATAGGATTCTCTAGAATTGTCAGTCTTGGAAACAAAGCCGTGGTTAATGAAAACGATTGTATAACAGATTTCATGGAGGATAAAAATACAGAGGTTATAATTGCATACCTCGAGGGTATTGTGGATGGTCCCGGCTTTATAGAGGCCAGCAGAAGAGCTTCCAAGAAAAAACCAGTTTTAGTTATAAAATCTGGAAGAACTTCCAAGGGATCAGAAGCAGTTTCTTCCCACACAGGTACAATTGCCGGTTCTGACTCTGCATATGAAGCAGCATTCTCCCAGAGTGGAGTCATACGTGTAAACTCCCTCGACGAAATGATGGACTACGGCAGTGCCATGGCACTGTCCCCACTCCCAAAGGGAAACAAAATAGCCATAATCACAAATGCAGGCGGCCCTGCCATTATGACCACTGATGTTGCAATAAAAACTGGGCTTGAGATGGCCCAACTCACCTGCGAAACCCGGGAAAAATTAAAAGAGGGATTACCTAAAACTGCAAGCTCCAAAAACCCCGTTGATGTACTTGGTGATGCAAGTCCAGAGAGGTACGCATTTGCACTCGACACAGTTTTAGAGGATCCGAACGTTGACGGAGTGATCTACCTTGTAACACCCCAATCCGTTACAGATCCTGAAGGAATTGCCAAGGTTGCAATTGAACGAGCAGCTGAATCTAAAAAGCCAATATTATGCAGTTTCTTTGGAGGAACCCGCTTTGAAGGTGCCGAAAAGCTTCTCGCACTCAAACAGATCCCCAACTACCTGTACCCTAAAAGGGCTGTGAAAAGCATGAAAAAGCTTTACGATTACAGCATCATCAAGGATCAGGAGTATCCAAAACCCCCTGAATTCGATGTGGATAAGGGCACTGTTAAACGCATAATTGAGGATGCAAAGAAAAACGACATCCACACCCTTGGTCTTGAATCCTTCGACATACTCAAGGCCTATGGAATTCCAACTGTAGGCACCGCAATCACCAAAACCCTTGAAGAGACTGTGAAATCTGCAGAAGAAATCGGATACCCCCTTGTTATGAAGATAGTCTCCCCACAGATCTCGCACAAATCTGATGTTGGAGGAATCAAACTCAACCTGGAAAATGCAGATGATGTCAAAGCAGCCTATGAAGATATGATGGAAAACATACCCAAAAGGGAACCTGAAGCAAAAATTGAGGGTGTTCAGCTCCAGAAAATGTTATCAGATGGTAAAGAAGTGATCATAGGTATGGTGCGGGACCCCACCTTCGGTCCAATGCTCATGTTCGGACTGGGCGGTATATATGTGGAGGTACTAAAAGACGTTAAATTCGCAATCGCACCTGTAAACGAGATTGAAGCCAAAGATATGATAAAGGGAATCAAAACCCACGAGCTTCTTGAGGGAGCCAGGGGAGATAAGGCAAACGATGTCAAAGCCATTGCAGATATAATCCTGAGAATTTCACAGCTCGTCACAGACTTCCCAGAGATCAACGAGTTCGAGATCAACCCGCTCATGGTCTTCGAGGAAGGAGCAGGAGCACTGGCCGTTGACATGAGGCTCATGTTAAAGGAAGAAAAAAAAACTGAAAATGTGTCTCAGACATCCAAGGGATCAGTGAGTCTAGAATCAGCCAAGTGAGATTTGATAGAAAGTTAATTAATTTTAAAGTGAGGATTAAATTCCCTCTTTAAACTATTTTTTATTAAAATTAAAGAATATTAAACCTTACTTTTTTTTCTTTGTACTGTTTTTACCGTTTCTTTCATTCTTTAAATAAGATATCAAAAAATAAGATGAAACAGTTGAAAATTAAAACAGTACTTAAGAAACTGAAAACAAAACAGATTACAAATAATATTTTATTAAACCTTATTTTTATTTATTAAACCTTATTTTAAACATATTAAAGGTGTAATAAATCATTATCCACCAATAATCCAATTAAAAATTTAGGGTTGTTCTGAGGTATTCTCTAAACATCTTATCCTTAATTCTGTATTTTCCCCTTGATTCTTAAGATGAGATTCTTCCCAACCCATATTTTTCAGTGCTTTAGAAGGTTCTGATTTGATATTTGGGTTTTCCTTTATTTGTTTATATGTTAAAGCGTTTGTTTATATGTTAAAGCCTCAGAATTACTTTTTACAAGTATTTTAAGTATCTTTTTTTCTTCATTTGCAGCATTTTCATACGTACCTTAATCTCTTTGTGCTAAAAAACTTAAAGCTGTGGGAAATGCCTTTTCAAATTCTAGGATGATGATTTTATTAGCAACAGATTCTTCAAAACAGTTATGAGCTATAACCTGTAAGTAATATGGATTTCCCTCCGAAACAGTGTATATTTTATTTTATGACTTCCTCTTGAATTTTCTTCCCTGTTTCTCTGAGGGGATGAATGGCATCTTTAACTTTTTTCCAGTGCAACTGATGGAGATGTTGGTGGAATTTTCATTAACTTAATCCAGAAAGAAGAATTAGTCTTAATAAACGAATTTTAGATGTCAACAAAAAATTAAAACCCAAAAAGAAGAAAAAAATTAAAAAATCTAGTACTTCATGATGGTCTTAAGCCTTCCAAGTTCCTTGGCAACCCTTTCCCTCTTCTCAACCAGGAAGTCTGTTGAATCTTCAAGGGCTCCTGTTGGGCAGGCCACAACGCACATTGGTTTTTCCTTGTCTACACAGAGGTTGCATTTTCTGGCAATTCCTGATTCATCAATATGGATTGCTGCAATTGGGCAGGCATCCCTGCATAGTCCGCAGCCTATACACTTATCTTCTTTTATCAGTATTGCACCGTCAACCTCTACTATGGCTCCTTCCGGGCAGATGTTCAGGCATGGTGCCCTGTCCTTTGCACAGTGAAGGCAGTGAACTGGAACACCGTCTATAACTCTTATTGCGTTTTGAGGGCAGATCCTCTCGCATCTTGAGCATTCCTCGCAGAGTTCTGGTCTTGAAACAAGTTCTTTCATGTTCAGGCCTCCTCCTTACGCAGCAACTTTTTGGTTCTTCCATGTGCCGTCAGAACACTGACAAGGTCTGAGGATTTTTTCGATTTTTTACCAAGTCCCGCAAGTCTTTGAAGGTGCATTTTCTGTTTATTAAGCTTCATGAAGTCCATGTCCACCTTTGCAATGGCTCTTTTGGAGCATGCCTTTACACAGGCTGGCGTGTCCCTATCAGGGCACTGATGGCACTTGTGTGCCTTCCTCTCGTGCATGGTGATGGCTCCAAAGGGGCAAACCATCATACAGAGTCCGCAGCCTATACACTTATCAGAGGAAACTTCCTCTTTTATGGCATCTGTGGGACATATCCTTTTACATGGAGCGTCCTCGCACTGCTGGCAGACTATTGGATAATGTGAACCATCTATCTCCCTTACGCTGATCCTTGATGTTCCGTAAATCCTTGAGCAGGCTTCTTCACAGTCACCGCAACCGTCACAGACATCTGGTTGAATCAGTATCTTTTCCAAGGTCATGCCCCCTTTTATACTTTAAGCTCAGCGCAGTTTGAATCCACAATGCTCTGAATCCTTTCTTTTTCTTCATCTTTAAGGTGTCTGAATCTTTTTTGAGCTTCAAGGTACACTTTAACTGGTTTTCTCTGTATCGGCCTGTAGGTAACTCTAAATTCTCCATTCTCAATCTCATAAAGTATCCAGGAGCCTGTTTCAACTGCCAACCTTCCCATTTCTATGGTTTTGGATGGTTTGTAACCCCAACCCGTTGTACATGGTTGGTGAAGGTGAATGTACGCAGGTCCATCAATTTCTGAGGCCTTTTTAACCTTCTTCATGAAGTCTTCAGGGTAAGCTATTGATGCCGTTGCAACGTAGGGTATTCCATGAGCTGCCATTATCATTGGCATGTTCTTTTTGGGTTTGTTCTCACCGAAACTCTGTTTACCCGCAGGTGAGGTTGTTGTTGATGCACCGTAGGGTGTTGCACCGCTTCTCTGTATACCTGTGTTCATGTACGCCTCGTTATCGTAGCAGATGTAGATTATGTTGTGTCCCCTTTCCATGGCTCCAGATAATGCTTGAAGTCCTATATCAACTGTTCCACCATCTCCACCGAATACAACTACATTAGCATCTTTTCCCAAGGTTTTGAAGGCTGCTTCAACCCCTGATGCAGCTGCTGCAGCGTTTTCAAATGCAACGTGAAGCCATGGAATTCTCCAGGCAGTTTCAGGATAGGGAGTTGTTACAACTTCTAAGCATCCTGTTGCAGATACTGCAACGGTGTTCTCACCCAGAACCTTGAGTGCAAGCCTGACGCCTATGGTGGCACCGCATCCGGCGCATGCCCTGTGTCCAGGTGCTAGAAATTCTTTTTCATTTATTTCCATTTAAAGTTCCTCCTCTTTGAGTCCTATCCACTGTACGTCTTTTGTTGGGTTTTTGGTTTTTTCAACTACCTCTTTTATGGTTGAAGGCGTTATGTCACGTCCTCCAAGTCCCAGTATAAATCCGTAAGAGTCAATATCACACATTTTGGCCTTTATGTTGTTGTAGAGAACTCCTCCCACTCCAAATGAGATGTTTTTATCAATTACTCCAACCTTTGAGGCACCTTTCAGTGCATCATAGATCTCCTCTTCTGGGAATGGTCTGAAAACCCTGACACGCAGGAGTCCAACCTTCTCGCCAGTCTCACGCAGGTCGTCTACAACTTCTTTTATGGTACTGCAGATGGATCCCATGGCTACAAGGATTGTGTCTGCATCTTCGCATTTGTATTTTTCAACAAATCCGTATTCCCTTCCGAAAAGCTCTGCAAATTCTTTGTTGGCTTCGGCAATAACCTTTTTGGATTTTTCCATTGCCTCCTGCATTGCGTACCTTGCTTCCATGTAGTACTCAGGATCTGTGAATGAACCTATTGATGCTGGGTTTTCAGGGTCCAGGAAGTTTACTGGTTTGTATGGAGGTAAAAATTTGTCAACATCTCCCTGGGATGGTACGTCCACAGGGTCAACTGTGTGTGTGAGTATGAAACCATCGAGACACACCATGCTTGGAAGCAGGACATCGCTGTTTTCTGAGACTTTGTAGCCAAGCAGTATGGAGTCAAGTGCTTCCTGACCGTTTTCCACGTAAACTTGCAGCCATCCTGCATCTCTCTGTGCTATTGAGTCCTGCTGATCGTTCCATATGCTTAATGGAGCAGATAGTGCTCTGTTTGCATCTGCAAGTACGATTGGCGTTCTGAGTCCTGCTGCAACGAAAAGTATCTCGTGCATCAGTGCCAGTCCCTGTGATGATGTTGCTGTAAAGACCCTCACACCGGCGCTTGAAGCACCAACAGAGGCACTTATTGCACTGTGCTCTGATTCAACTTTTATGTATTCTGCATCTATATCTCCGTCTGCAACGAATTTTGCTAGGTGCTCTGAGATGGTTGTCTGTGGCGTTATTGGATAAACCGGAATAACGTTAGGTTTTGCAAGTTTTACAGCTTCTGCCACTGCTTCATTTGCAGAAATCACTTTAAGAACCATTTACTCTCTCTCCATCTTTATAGCTTTTACGGGGCATTCTTCAGCGCATATGCCGCAGCCCTTACAGAAGTCGTAGTCTATGTCGTATTCTTTATTTATGCATCCTTCTGGACAAAAAAGAATGCAGTTTTCACATTTTATACATTTTTCCTTGTCCAGAATTGGTTTAAATGTTCTCCAGCTGCCTGTTTTATTTTTAACGGTACTTCCAGGTTCTTTAACAGCTGCTCCTATCGATACCATAAAATCACCTTTTATATCAGATAATTACTAAATGAGTCTTAAAATCCATTATTACAGTTTAATTAACCATTATTAACAGTTTAAATAATTATTCTATAAATTAATTGTTATTCTATTCTTCCTTTACTTTTTTATATGCTATTTCAGCTGCTTTTGCGTTTTTTTCACCTACGGATCCCTTGAAAGTTTCCTTTATGACCTTCACCAGGGACTCCAGTGAAACTTCACCTGTAACACCTGCAAAGGCACCGAGCATAACTGTGTTCACAATTGGAACACCCAAAACATCGAGGGATATACCTGTGGCATCAATTTTTTGGACCTTTACACCTTCTTCTATCTTCAAGTCGTTTGTGGTGTTTATGATTATTTTTCCCCCATCCTGAATTCCGGAGAAAACATCCACAACTTCAAGTAGGCCGTCATCCAGTACCACCACGTAGTTTGGTTCGTAAACCTGATACCTTCCCCTTATGGGTTGGTTGTCTATTCTTGTAAACGCCATTACAGGGGCGCCTCTTCTTTCAACACCAAAGAATGGGAATGCTTGACAGTGTTTACCATCTTCAAATGCTGCTTTTGCTAATATCTCAGCTGCTGTTACGGCTCCCTGTCCGCCGCGTCCATGAAAGCGAACTTCAATCATTCTATTTACCTCCATTCCTCATAGTTAATCATTATAAATTTGTAATATATATACATGTTGGTCAACGATCTTATAAAGTACGTGATTGAGTAAAAGTAGGATCAATGAAAATTTTATTGTTCTGCATGTTACAGGGGCATGGTTATGAAGATCTTAATTGTAACAGGGAAACTGGCAAGCAAACTCGTAAAAAAAGAATCAACAAAATCAGAACATGATATTTACGTTCACGTGGTAGACATACCCATAGCTGCATTTTTAACTCCCAGTAAAATAGTTAGAGAACTTGAAAATCTTGAAAAAGATCAGGGAGCCCAAGATCTGAAAAATATTCATGGAAGGGGTTTCAACCTCAAATCCATGGACATGATACTGACTCCCGGACTTATAAGAAAAGATGTGAGCTTTATAGAGGAAAAAACTGGTATACCCACATATAAGGGGCCGAAAGATGCTGCAGACCTGAGAATAGTTCTTGAAATGGTTGAAAAACTTGAACTATCAAGTAAAACACCTGCAGATAAACTAATTGAGGAAGAACTTCGAAAACGTGCCCTCAAACTCATAGAAGACTTTGAAGCAGACACTGCCATGAGAAAAAAACTCCTTGAAAAACCTGAAAATATTCTAGTGGGAAATCTTCCAGTTGGAGAGGACTTTCCAATGAGGGTTCTTGCAGAAATTGCAAACGCACCACTTTTAAGCCCTGAAGAACTTCTGAAGCGGGCAGAGTACTTCGTAAAATCCGGAGCAAACATGGTGGATATAGGTATGGTTGCGGGGGAAACGCTTGCAGAAAAGATACCCGGAATGGTAAAGCTTTTAAAGGAAAATCTGGACGTTGCTGTAAGTATAGATAGCTTAAATCCTGTTGAAATAAGGACTGCTGTGGAAGCTGGTGTTGACATGGTTTTGAGCCTTGATCACGGCAACTACAGGGAAGTTCTACCCCTCCTTCAGGAGAAACATGTTCCTGCAGTTATACTGCCCACAAACTACAGCAGGGGTTGGGTCCCCAAAACCATTGAAGAACGCGTTGAATCAATTGAAAGACTGAGAAAAAAATGCAACGGAATAGATGTGATAGCAGACCTTGTACTCGACCCAATAAACAGCAGCAGCATCGTGGACTCCATAATTGCATGCCGCAGGTTCAAGGAGCGAAACCATGAACCATTGTTTTTCGGCATAGGAAACGTAACAGAACTCCTTGATACAGATTCTGTGGGAGTTAATTCCCTGCTTTCAGGTATAGCAATGGAACTTGGGGCAAGCGTACTTTTCACACCTGAAGAAAGTGGTAAAACCATTGGAAGTGTTAAGGAACTTGCAGTATCATCCAAAATGATGTTTCTATCCAAAAAGAGGGGATCCATACCCAAGGATCTCGGAATAAATCTTCTTGTATTCAAAGACAAAAGGAAGGGAAATCTTATAAAGGAGAGGATTGACGTTCCTGTTTTTGAAGGTTCGATCAACCCAAAATTCGTCCGGGACCCTGCAGGAAGCTTCAAGATCATGGTTGAGGAGGACCATATAAAGGCAGTGCACTACCTCAGGACAAAACCACAGATTGTAGTGACCGGAAAAACTGCCAAGGAAGTTTACGATGAGATAATAAAGAGGGGATTGATTTCAAGAATGGAACATGGCACTTACCTTGGAGTCGAACTTGAAAAAGCCGAAATTGCCATGAAACTTGGTAAAAACTATGTCCAAGATTTTCCACTCTTTAAAAAGTTTTTATAATCTTTTTAAGGTATTATAATCTTTTTTGTTGAATTTTAAACCATTACCTGCAGGTGAAGTAAGTACTGTAAAAGTTTATATTCCAATTTTCATATCTATAATCAGAAAGATCATGCAGATGCCAACGTGCATCAAGGAAATCTGGAATAAATTTTTGGAACAGGGAATTTTAGAGAGATTTTAGAGTAGGAATAACTGAAAAAAACTTTAAAATGAACTTAAAATATGATGATTTTTTTAAATTTTACGCTAAGAGCCGCGTTTAGCATCTTTTAATTAAAATAAGTTAAAAATTAAAATGAGTTAAAACATCGGTTTTAAAGATTTAAATGGAGTATTAAATGAACGTATGCAGTAAATGCGGTAATCCGCATGTCATAATCAAAAAGAAGAGCTCGGGTCAGATTTTATGCAGGGAATGTTTCATAGAAACCACAGAGAGTAAGGTTCTGCACGACATCCGCAAGTACAAGCTGGTTGAAAAGGGAGATAAGGTTCTTCTTGGACTTTCTGGAGGTAAGGACAGTGTTATGCTCCTTGAGATCCTGAACTCCCTGAAGGAGAGGCATGTAATAGATCTCGTTGCCGTTACCATAGACGAAGGCATATCAGGGTACAGGGAGGATGGTGTGCGCATTGCAAAGCTCAACACCGAAAAACTGGGTGTGAAACACAGGATCGTGTCCTTCAAGGATTACTTTGGATTCACACTGGACGATGTGATGAAGAAAACATCAGACCAGCCCCATTCAAGACATCCCTGCACATACTGCGGGGTTTTCAGGAGGTGGTTTTTAAACAGGGTCGCCAAGGAAGAGGGGGCAACCAAAATAGCCACAGGCCATAACCTCAACGATGAAACAGAGTCCATACTCATGAACTATCTTGAGGGGAACATCCAGAACCTCACAAGGATAGGCCCCAAATCTGAGTCTAGAAATGAAAGATTCACAGTTAAGATAAAACCCCTCCGTGAGATACCTGAAAAGGAAATAGGACTTTATGTTGTGGCTAAAGGATTGGAAGTGCATTTTGCAGGCTGTCCATATGCAGGAGAGTCTTTCAGAGCCGAAATTGGCAGTTTTATAAACGATCTTACAGCAAAACATCCTACCATAATGTACTCAACGCTCAGGGGCTTTGATAAGATGAAACCGGTCCTTAAAAAAGAGTTTGCAGAGGAGTCTCATACTGGTATCTGTGAAAACTGTGGTGAACCAGCCTCTGGCAGGTTGTGCAAGGCCTGCAGCTTTGTTGAGCGATGGGACGAGGACAAGGTTTAAAAGTTTTGATCAACCAGATATAATCCCAATGCCTTCCACGGTAATCTTAACACGTAACACCACAGTACATAATAAAACCAAGATAGATCTTAGATCTTCTAAAACTGGATCTTCTAAAACTGAAAGTAAGAAAATCGGAGATAAGGCCAATGGTAGTAACAGTAATTAAAGGCGAGAATAAGAAGAAATTAGATATAAATGGAAACAAAACAGTTAAAGATCTGTTAGAACTGCTTGATGTACCATCTGAAACAGTTGTTGTCAAAAAAAATGATTTCATTGTAATCGATGAAGAGCAGGTCCAGGATGGAGACACCCTTGAGATCATACAGGTCATATATGGCGGTTAAAATTTGTACGGTTATCCAAGTTACACCTACATTTAGTACCTATATTTAGTTACACGTACCTTTAAATTCAGGTTGTGCTTTTAACTGAATTTTTAAAACCTGCAAATTCCCTTGTAATGTTCTCCTGTAGAATTGTAAATCTCCTTCAGCTGTACATGTGAAACCGTAAATGGTGAAAAGGGAGGTCTACACTCAACCAGCCTTAACAAGATTTTAATGGATCCATCATTGATCCAGTGATATGATCCCCTGCAAAAACACGGATTAAACCTGAAAAACTTCACACTTTAACTTTGGAACGTGTTATATGTGGAAAACTTCGATCTAATTGAGGAATGCATCTCAAATTACTTTCAGGTGGAAGATTTTCGTTCTACTGAGGAAGGCTCTTACTTCGTTACCTATGACTACGATCGTGACAAATTTGCCCAGCTAATCCTTGATATGGATGGAATAGGTTACATACCTTTTATGGAGCGCTACGGCGAAAATTACAGGATAGGAATAGCTAAAAAGCCCCAAATAGGAAAGTCCAACGTTTACATGAACCTGCTGCTTTTTGTTGCAACCGTTGCAAGCACCATCTTTGCAGGTTACATGGTTGGAGGGACTATTTGGGACGGTGCTGCTTTTTCTATAGCAATTTTAAGCATACTTGGAGTGCATGAAAGTGCACACTTCTTCGCAGCCAGAAAACATGACGTTGAAGCAACATTACCCTATTTCATACCAGCACCAACACTTATTGGAACATTCGGAGCTGTTATAAATGTTAAATCCCCCATTCCAAATAGAAACGCTCTCTTCGATCTGGGATGCAGCGGCCCAATTGCAGGAATACTGGTTACTATTCCTGTTCTTGTGATTGGAGTTCTACTCTCAACGGTGGTCCCAATAAAACCAGGAACCACCACTTTCAACCCACCACTGTTAATGGCCATAATCGCGTACTTCCTGGCACCTCCAGTGCCTGCAGGTTACATGTTGCACATGAATCCTGTTGCCTTTGCTGGCTGGGTTGGCATCATAGTCACCATGCTCAACCTCATGCCCGTGTCCTTCCTGGATGGTGGCCACATCTCAAGGTCTCTTTTCAGTGAAAGAACCCATCTCATCATATCCATAATTGGCGTGGCGGTAACTGTAGCCCTCGGATGGATAGCCATGGCAGTGCTCATGTTTATAATCGTTTTAATGACAAAAAGACATCCCGGAGCTCTTGACAATGTTTCAGGGCTCACAAAGGGACGGAAGATCATGGCTTTTGTCATGTTAATAGTTTTAATTCTCTGCTTAACTCCAATTCCATCAAATTCACTGTGATCTCCAAAACTAGATCCCCAAAAAAAGTTTTTTTTAAAAAAATAAATTTGTAAAAAATGAAAAATTTGTAAAAAATGAATTTATAAATAAATTTTAGAGAATAAAAATAATTACTGATCAATTAACAAGTTTAAAAAAAAAATAAAATTTTTCATTAAAATTCGAAAATAATGATTAAAAAGTTTTATTAATCCAAAAAAAGGTTAGATCAATCATTAAAAAATAATCAAAGAGCAGGAATACGATATGAAGGTTCATTACGAATGTGCAGCATGTTTTCTAAGGCAGGCAAGGGAAGCCCTTGATCTTGCAACTGACGATGATTCCTTGAAGATGGATGTTACAGAAAAGGTAACCAAGATAGTGTGCAGGAACTTCCATCCCAGTGCAGCTTCCAACGTGATTGGAACTGAAATACACAGAACCATAAAAAGGGAAACCAAAAACAGTGACCCTTACAGTTATCAGAGAGATCTGTGCAATGAAATTGCCATGAAAATTCTTCCAAAGGTTCAAAAAATTGTTGAAGACAAAGACGGCCTTGAAAGTTATCTGAAAGCAGCAATAGCAGGTAACATCATAGATTTCGGTGCCATGGGACTGGATGCAGACATGGAAAGCATAGTAACCCATGCAATGAACAAAGGTTTTGCTGTTAACGATTCTAAAAAGCTTGAAGAAGAGCTTAAAAGGGCAAAAACTGTTCTATATCTTGCAGACAATATAGGGGAGATAGTGTTCGACAAACTCTTAATTAAAAAGCTTCATGAGTACGATGTGGATGTTACAGTTGCCCTCAAGGAAAATCCAATACTAAACGATGCTTGTATGGAGGATGCATTGAAGATCGGTCTGGATGAGGTTGCAGAACTTACAACCACAGGTACAGACTCTGTGGGTGTGATCTACAGTGATGTATCCCCGCAGTTCAGGAAAGCCTTTGATGCAGCAGACATGGTTATAGCAAAGGGCCTGGGAAACTACGAAGGCCTTGGTGAAATGGACCTTGGAGACAAACCTGTATTTTCCCTATTAAATGCCAAATGTGACCCTGTTGCAAGGGAAATTGGTGTCAAAAAAGGCGACAACGTGGTTTTGAAGTTTTAGGTTCTCCATTCAAAATGTTAAAGGTGATTAGATGAAAGTGGGATTTCTGGGATTTGGAGAGGTTTCAAGGGTCCTCTCCAGGAAGCTTATGGCTGAAGGGGTGGAAGCCTACACATGCACCGAGGAAAGAAGCTTAAAAACACGGCAAAATGCACTTGATCTTGGTGTTAAGCTCTGTGAAAGTCTTGAAGAAGTTGCAGAGATATCTGATATTACAATTTCAGCCGTTGTTCCAGGAGCGACCGTTGAAGTTTCAAAAAAAGTTGGAAACAGTGTGAAAGGGGTTTACGTTGACATGAACAGTGTTTCTCCATTTACAGTTAAAGAAGCTTTGAGCTTTGTGGAAAATGGTAAAACTGTGGATGCATCCATAATGGGAAGCATTAAAAAAGGTGCAGATGTTAAGATCGTTGCATCTGGAAGCTTTGCAGAAAGTTTTGCAGAGCTCAATCAGTATGGAATGAACATAAACATAGTAGGGCCAGATCTGGGTCAGGCTTCAGCTTTAAAGATGTTGAGAAGTGTTTACACCAAAGGAGTTTCTGCACTACTTTTTGAATCACTTTACACAGCTTATAAAATGGGCATTGATGATATACTTCTTAAATATTTATCAGAAACAGAATGCCCCGGTTTCAAGGAATCTGCAATATCCAGAATAATGAGCAGTGAGTTAAATGCAAAAAGACGTGCTCAGGAGATGTTGGAGGTTGTAAAGGTGGTCTCTGAATATACAGATCCCGTGATGAGCAGGGCAACACTTGAATTTTTTCAGATGATCTCAAAGAAACAGGGAAAATCGAATTATGAAAAGATTTTTCATGGATTCTCTGATGATTAAACAACAGTTTAGTTCCAGCCTCTGGTATCACCTGCAAAATGTTCGCCTAATGTTTCATCTAAGTTTCCAAGGCAAATGAGGTAGACTTAATCGATTTCAGCAAACATCAGTAATAACATTAAGTGTCATAGTATATCAAGCTTTCTGTTTTATCCCCACTGCAAACATCATGAACTGAACACAGTTAAACTTTTAATTACGGTTTAACGCATTTAAGCCCATTTTCCGGATACTCTACAAGTCACAGTAAATCTTATAAAATTTAAAAAAGATAATATAACTGGTACACCACATGACCTAAAAAGGAGCAGATAAATGAAACTCACAAACCACACAAGGGAATGTCAGGAAGCCCTTGAAAACCTTGTAGGGAAAAAAGTCGTTGACATTAAATTCAAAACACAGAACAATGACTGTTGGAGGCTTTACATAACCACTGATAAAGGAGAGATGGTTATGACCTTCTGCAAAGACTGGATATGTCCTGTGGTTGAGCAAAGAGACAAAAGGTAGCTACTGCAATTTCAAGGATACTTTTTTTAAGTTTAAGCTTTTTTTAAGTTTAAGCTTTCAGGGAGTTTTTTATGGGTTTCCATGATGATATAACTTTTTAATCAATTTTTAATTTGATAAAAAACTGTTTTTTTTTAAAGGGCTTTAGAATAACTAACTATTTTTTTTGTCTGTTCTAATCTTTCAAGTTTAACCCAGGTTTCATGGTAGGGGGACACCTTCTCCTTCATCACCTGTGGAATCATCTGTTAAAACATTGATGTTCTTACCGTACTTCATCCATCCACCTCTGTAGGCCCGGACAAAATCTGAGTGCAGATCCCCACTTTTCCTGATCTTTATTGCAAGCTTCCCTGTCTTCGACCTGAGAACTGCAGCTTCGCCATCGTGCATTTCCCTCTGTTTTAGTAGTTCGGGTTCTTCAATGTCCAGTGAAACCTCATTCAGTATGGCCTTTTGTTTACCTCTCCCCTGATCCTATTTCTTTTCTATTTTCCTTTGATACGATTCCATCAGTCCACCAAACCATATTTAACAACCAGATCTTCAAGGAGTTCCTTCTCTCCATCCACGTTTCTACTGTTACAGATCACTCCTCCAAGTCTCACATCACTCTGTTTGGCGTGTTTAACCATATTTCTACAGAGGTCATTTGCTGGGTAGAGTGCCATCATTTCTTTTGATGCAACAACGTGTATTTCTTCAGCTTTACCGTCCCTGATGGCATTGCAAATCCACCGCCACAACGTCTCCAAGTACATCGAAGAAAACAAAGTCATTATCATTGTAGACATTGTGTTTTTCCATTAGGGTGATTGCTGTTATCACACCCCTACCTGCGCATCCCACACCTGGTTCAGAACCATCTGTTCAACACATTTTATACCTTCCTAACCTGTTGACATGACGTTGTCAAGCTCCATACAGGCTTCTTCTCCTTCTTCCCTGAAGGGTGTCCATCGTGGTTTTCTGCATTTTTCCTCCGAGTATCATTCCTGTACTATCTGCCTTTGGATGGCAGCCATGTATCATTACTTACTTACCATGGAAATGTGTCATGGCTGATGCAGTGTTTTGGTAGTTGTGGACTTTCCTATTCCACCTTTTCCATAAATTGCTATTTTTCTTACCATTTAAATCTCTCTAACGTTTTTGATTTTTTTCCACCAACTCAAATAGTCGGAAGAAAGAAACATAGTTCTGATAATTTAGGGGCGGTACATTTTCTTATATAAAGTTTTCGGATAGGGTGTTCGAAGTGTTCAGCAAACATCAAAAATAACTGAGAAGTTAACCATTGAATGGGGGTAGCAGTTAAAAAACAGTCGAGCAAATCCTTGGTGAATAAGTTTTTATGATAGATCACCCCATTATAGTTATTCAAATCATCAAAAAGAGGAAATATTCAATCTTTTCTTGCAAAATATAAAATTAGTGATAACATGAATTTTGATATCAAAAATAATTATAAAAGGGCATTGATCCTTATTCCAGCCCTTGCCGCATTTATCATAACTCTTATACCCACCCTCAAATTTCAATGGCCCCTGAGCTGGGATATAATTTACCACGTCCAGTATGCACACCTTTACAGCCAGCACGGACTCATATTAACAAATCCCCTGTTAGATGCCCCTGTAGGTCAGAAAATAGCCTATCCTCCATTGTTTCATTTGCTGCTTGCAGCGATAGGCAACCTGCTTCACGCTGACTACTTCCAGGTTGCAAGGTTCCTGCAGCCAGTTTTAGCCACTTTAATCGTCTTATCAATTTCTTACGTTGCTGAAAAGTTCTACGGAAGGCTTGCAGGAATTTCAGCAGGATTTCTTATAATTTCAAGCTACATGATCTACAGGATCATGCTCCCCGTTCCAGAAAACCTCGCACTCATCTTCGTGCCCATTGCAGTCTACCTTTACTACCGCTCGATAAAAGAGAAAATACTGAAGTATGCCGTGCTCTCGGGATTGCTACTTCTGATGGTTATTGTAACCCATCAGGCGGCAATTTTGTGTTTGTTCAGCGTGATAACTGCATTAACACTTGTTGAGCTTGTTTTATACCGTAACATCAGAGTTTTCAAAAACTACGCTGCCTTCCTGAGTTTACTGGTGCTTACAGTACTTGCAGGGGCAGCAGTTTTATGGGTGAAATCCCCTGATCTCTTTAGTGGAATATTGAATGGAGGTATATCTGCAGTAACAGGATATGCAACCCAGGTCAACGTTAACGAGCCCTTGAGTGCCTATGGCTATGTTAAGTACTTCGGCCCAATTCTCATTCCCTTCGCAGTTGTAGGCGGAGTTCTGGCCCTTAAAAGAAGGGAAAAAAAGGATGTTTTCATTTTAACATGGCTCCTGGTACTTTTCTTACTGAGCAAATCCTACTGGTTCGGAGTCAAGACCATCTCCTTCCGATTGATAGTTTACATGATGATGCCCCTGGCACTTCTGGGAGGATCCGGCCTGAACTATGTTTACACTGAACTCAAAAATTACAAAGCCCTATCATCCAGCAAGGTTAGAACAGGTCTTCTTGTGGCCATATTCTCACTCTCCATTATTTCAGGAGTTTTAACACTGGAAAACACCCACATAAGTACATTCGGCGCCAGAACAGAGTTTGGACTGGTTCAAACTGCACCTCCATCCGATTCAGAGGTGGGCCTTGCAAACTGGTTCAACAGCAACGGAAACAAAAACAAAACTGTACTTATATCCAACCTCTACTCTGGAATGTTCCTTGCAACAGAGACTGGAATACCAATACACTATGGATTTGAATATTTCAACAACACAACGCCCCAATCCATCTTTGACAAAAACAACATTGGTTATATAATCTACGACAAACGCCTGGTTTTACCATCCAGCAACGGAACGCTTTACATGCAGAAGGTGGACTCTGAGTTCTATCCATTGATGTACTACAGTGAAGATATTCATACAAACATTAAATCCATAATGCCAAGTTTCAGCAGGGTTGTCTATGAAAACAAAGATTTTGTAGTCTGTGAAGTGGAGTAATGGATTCACTCCACTTGCAACCAAAAATGTAATTTTATAAATTTTTTAATTTTTGTAACCCTGTAACTTTTTTAATAACTTAGACCTTTTTTAATTTTTTTTAATTTTTGAATATTTCTCTTTGAGTTTGAATACTTCTCTTTGAGTATTTTATTCTAATTTAAATATGTTTTTCAGGATGATCCACAAATCAACAGGTAATTCATTTATTTTCAGGGATGATCCATAATCAATCTTAATTTATTTATTAATAATTTTCAATGGCATGCATCATCTTAATCAAATTTATATTATGCCGGCTCTTAGTATATATGGAAGTTATGACTATGTATATTAAGAAATTAAAAATAAATCCAAGCGTACTGTGAGGGTAAGCATGAAGAAGATAAAGATCATAGAAACAGCGTACCGAGACGCACACCAATCCCTCCTTGCAACCAGAATGAGAACAAGGGACATGTTACCCATTGCCGAAAAGATGGACAAAGTGGGATTCTTCTCGTTGGAAGCATGGGGAGGTGCAACCTTCGATACCTGTATAAGATATTTGAATGAGGATCCATGGGAACGCCTAGTGGAACTCAAGGAGGCTGTGAAAAAGACTCCAATACAGATGCTGCTTCGAGGTCAGAACCTCGTTGGATACAAACACTACCCCGACGATGTTGTAAGGGCATTCGTTGAAAAATCCTATGAAAATGGAGTTGATGTTTTCAGGATATTCGACGCCCTCAACGATATAAGAAACATGGAATCATCCATTAAAGCAGCAAAGGAACAGGGCGCCTACGTTCAGGGAACAATAAGTTACACCATAAGTCCATTCCATACAGTGAAAAAGTACGTAGAATTTGCCAAGAGACTTGAAGAACTTGAATGCGACTCCATAACAATAAAGGACATGGCAGGACTCATATCACCACAGGATACCTATGAATTGATAACTGCCCTGAAAGAGGAAACAGATCTTATGATAAACCTGCACTGCCACTGTACAAGCGGTATGACTCCAATGAGTTACTATGCAGCATGTCAGGCCGGTGTGGACCTTCTTGATACTGCAATATCACCCCTGGCATGGGGTGCATCCCAACCGCCAACAGAAAGTACTGTTGCAGCACTGAGAGGCACACCGTACGATACTGGCTTGGACCTGAAACTTTTAAGCGAGATCAAACGGTACTTCGAGGAGATAAGGGAGAAGTACCTGGGTATTCTGGACCCAATATCTGAAAGGATTGATACAGATGTTCTGCTCTACCAGATCCCTGGTGGAATGCTTTCAAACCTTGTATCCCAGCTCAAACAGCAGGACGCCCTTGACCGGTACGAGGACGTGCTTAAAGAAATGCCCCACGTTCGCAGAGAACTTGGATACCCACCGCTTGTAACCCCAACAAGCCAGATAGTGGGTACACAGGCGGTTCTCAACGTTCTAAGCGGTGAAAGGTACAAACATGTGACGAAAGAGGTTAAAGATTACCTGAAAGGGTTCTATGGAAAACCTCCAGCCCCAATAGACCAGGAAATCTCCAGAAAGATCATTGGAGACGAAAAGCCAATAGAATGCAGACCAGCAGATCTCATGGAACCTGAACTTGAAAACTTCAAGGCCAAGGGCAAGGAAATGGGCATAATTCACAAGGAAGAAGACGTTTTAACCTACGCCATCTACCCTGCAATAGCCCCTAAATTCCTGCGTGGAGAATGTGAAGAGGAAAAACTCAAGGCACCCACAGCAGCTCTATCTGAAGTGCCCCCAATTCCAACAGCTTACAGCGTGAATGTTGACGGTGAAACATTTGATGTTAAGGTCATACCCACAGGATACATGGAAATTGAAGCTGTTGAAGGTGGAGCACCAAAGGGTCCTGTTGAAGGCGGTGTAACCTGCAGCATGCAGGGCATGATACTGAAACTCAAGGTCAATGAGGGAGACCACGTCAATGAGGGGGACGTTGTGGCAGTGCTTGAAGCCATGAAAATGGAAAACGACATCCACGCCCCTACATCAGGAAGAGTTGAGGAGATCTTCGTTGATGAAGGTGACACTGCAGGTGCTGGAGATACTTTGATGATCATAAAGTAGGAAAAATGGAAGGACTTATTGTACTTTGAAGCCTTTTTCCTCTTTTAAATTCGTTATATTTGAATTTCTATTAAAAAAATATTATTTTTTCATTCTTTTATTCAAACTATTATTCAAAAAAAAATTAAAGATTAGTTGAATTTAATGAAAATTCTATTTTAAAAAGGAGATATTTTAAAAAGGCTATTTTAAAAAAAATGGAAGTTACTATTTTTTTATATAGGGGGTCAATGTTTTAAGGAAGAGCCTTAAAAAAACTATAGATCCTGGTTCACCCGCCTAAGTTAAGGATTTAAACCATGTAAACCGTCTTATCTTCAACTCCAGCCTCCTGAAATGCCCTTTTACGCCTCATACATGATTCACAAACGCCACAGTGCTTTTCTTTGCCCTTGTAACAGGAGTAACTCAGCTCCATTGGGGCTTTGATCTTATCTCCCAGTTCCACAATACCCTGCTTGGTCAGACCTATAACTGGTGCCTCTACCCTTATATCATCGGGAGATCCAACCTTTAAAACATTGTTAAAGGCTTCCAGAAATTCTTTGGAGTTGTCAGGGAAGGTTGCAGCTTCTTCAAGGTCCCAGCCAACGATGATGATGCTTGCACCTTCTGCCTCTGCAAAAGAGGTTGCTATGGCTGTGAAAGCTATGTTACGACCCGGGACCCAGACTTTACGTGCAGTTTCATCACAGACTTCCTTGTTGTCAAGCTGGGAAGCTTCAAGTTCAGGTATATCTTCACTGGATGTCAGAGCAGAGTTTCCAAGCTTTGAAAGCCATGGAAGTTTAAGAACTGTGTGTTCCAGGCCCAGCTTTTCACATACGACCTTTGCTGATTTTATCTCCCTTTCAGCGCTTCGCTGACCGTAGTCAAAGGTTAAAGCATGAATTTCATATTCCCTGCTAAAGTATGAGGTTGCAACTGTCGAGTCAAGCCCTCCTGATAGGACTGCTATTGCTTTTTTCTTGTTCACCATTTAAACACCATTCTTGTAACGTTTTAATTTTTACTTGATTTTTGTCAATTAAGTTTGTAACTATAGTGTGTAAAGTTTGAGTGTAAAAGGAGAGGATTCTTTATAACGGAGAGAAAATTTAATGTGTAAAAGAGACTTCGCAATTTAGATGTAAGATCAATTCTTGACACTACTCCATCATTCACTTCTGCAGGTACTCCCTACAGGTTTCATCGATCTTTATCATCACATCTTTAAGGGGAATTCCAGTTTTCTCTGAAAGTTTCTTTGCATCCTCGTACTCAGGTCTGCTGCTTACCACCTCATCACCAAGTGTTCCAATCTTAATCCTCACATTCATCTTCGTTCCGTTTAGATGAACTTCAACAGGAATTATCTTTCTCGTTACAATGTTTCTGTGAACGTAGGGCAGCACCCTCACGCCAAGGGTTCCTGTTTCTCGTATTAAAGCTCTTGAGACTGCTTCAGAATCTTCAGGTTTTGTTATGACCCTCAAAAGGTGGCCTGGCCTGTTTTTTTTCATCAAAGTTGGTATCATGGTTACATCACGGGCTCCTGCTTCAATGAGCCTTCCAAATGTGTGGCCCAGCACCTCTCCTGTAACGTTGTCCAGGTTGGTTTCAAGTATGGAAACGTTATCAGTTTCAACCGGAGAATCGCCTTTTAATATCCTTAAAACATTTGGAACCTCAAGATCGCACCTTCCAGCACCGTATCCAACATTTTTACTGGCAAACAGAGGATAAAAGCTACAGAATTCGTCCACCATGTTCACAAAGAGCCCCGCACCTGTTGGGGTTGTAAGCTCCTGGGAAACTGGTCCTCCAAATGAGGGTACGTTTTTAAGGATTTCACAGGTTGCAGGTGCAGGAACGCTGAGTAAACCGTGATCTGATTTAACAACACCTCCTCCAAGTGCAACAGGCATGCCGTAAACCTTTTGATGGTCGAATCCGAGCTTAAAAAATGCATAAGCCGATCCAACAATGTCTGCAACTGCATCTGCAGCTCCAACTTCATGGAAGTGAACTTTCTCAAGTGTTGTACCATGAACATGGCTTTCAGCCACTGCAATGGTCTTGAAAACCTTTTTAACAAATCTTCTGATCTGGGGTGTCATTTCTGGATCTTCGACTGCGTCAAAACGTTCAAGAAGCTCCATGTACCCAACATGTCCCTTATCATTGCACTGAATATCGGCATAGGTTGAAGCTATCCCTGATTTTTTAACCTTCCCAATTCCAATGTTTATATCACCAAAATAAGAAGCATAGTTTTCCATGACCTCTTTCAATGGATCAATATCCATTCCCATGTCAACGAATGCGCCAACAACCATGTTTCCAGCTATTCCAGAGCTTTGAGGGTCTATAATAACGGCCATTTTTATCACTGTTTTCTTGTATATCCAAAAGTTGCAAATATTATTTACTGTAGACGGAATATAGACATTGTCCTAAAAATTTACAGAAGTCTTTGTAATGAGTACAAACACCCTCAATTGGTACAAAAAAATAGATTCAAAACTAAGGTTAAGGTGATGTAATGAGTAAAAGTGATGTTCAATCCTTAATAGTGTTCATAGTTTTTTCAGTGGCGTTTTTTTACATCGTAACGTTCCTGTTACAGTACATTTGATGGATAAATTTATTTAGTTTTTATTCTTCTTTTCCAGCTTAAAACTATCAATTCTATCTCTTTTCAGGATACTCATTGTTTACAATGAACTTGATGATCGGTACCTCGATTATGGTGTATCTTTCACCCTGAAGGGTATCCTCAACAGATTTTATTATGTTGTCGGCACGTTCTTCCTCCACAACCGTGCATATTAAAATTGCATCCGTTGAATGATCCCTTATCATGTCAATCGCGGATTTGGGATCCTCCTTAATTGTAAAACCTTTCCAATCCTGCGGAGACATGCCTTTGTACTCCAGAATGTAAAAACCAGTTATACCTGCATCTGTAAGAGCGTTCATAGCCTTCCCAAGATTTTCCATCTCAACAAAGACCCTAAGATGAATCTTCATATAAACCTCACCACATATCTATTATATTGACCATGATATTAATAATGTATTGGTGAGTAAATGAAAATCTGTACAGATGATGCAGCAGTAAATAAAGATCATAAAACACTTATAATCACTAGAAAAACAGGATTTAGGGTTTTAAGCAATTCTAGTGGAATTGGTAGTTTTAAAAATGTTAAATCCATTGTAAATTACTTTCAGGGCTCCTGTAATGGGTTTACACCTCCAGATCCAGAACCATTCCAGAATGTCCTGGAAATTGAAGTGCCCAGTCCCACAGCAGCCATTCTAAGTCATGATATGAATAAAATGGTGGATGTAACCCAGAGCAATGTAACTGCCATTGTAACAGTAGATTATACAAAAAAGCCAAAAAACATTTCTACAACCATAGTCGTGCTTGTTGATGAAGATTTAAACAATGAAACACTTTTAAAACTGTTTAAAGCTGCATCAGATGCTAAATTTGCTGCACTATGGGATATTGGTGTTTTAAATTCTTTTTCATTTGATCCACTGGACTGCTCAGGTGACGATTCAATTTTGATTGCATGCAGAGGAGAGAAAAAAGACCAGAAAACGCAGGGTGAATTTGAACTCTGCCAGAAGGTTTCAGAATGTGTGAGGGAGGCCACAGTTGAATCCCTAAAAAAGCAAAGACTTCCGAAGGATGTTTTTGGGTTCATGGACGATGCTGGGGTCAGTGTTGAGGACCTTGTGGATGCTGGAATGGAGCTCATCGTTGGGGTTGAGAAAACAGTTGAAATACGGGAGAAGCTTCGAAAGCAGATACTGAAATCCTTAAAAGATTTGAACGTTGTTGCATTCGTAATTTCAGCCATAAGACTTGAAGAGGATTTTGAAAAGCACAGGATAGCTGGCGTGGATGTTGACGATGACCCCGCCTACCTTTACTCAGATGAGGTCTTTGGACTGGCTGTTTCAAACCAGATAGCAGGCACCAAGGCCACTTTTAACTTCAAAAGGTATGATGAAGCTAAACCAGGTATTTTAAGCACACTTGGACCCATGCTCGACGATGTGTTTGCAGGGATCATTGCAGGCTGCACATCCAAGATATTTGAGGAGTAAAAACGAAACAAAAAAAGATCAAAGTAAAAAAAGATTAAAAAAGTATGAAAAATGAATTGGGGAAAACATGAAAAATAGAGTAGGGAGCCTGAAAAATGCCAGAAAAAGGGAATGATGGAGTTAAACCTCAAGGTATGGATGATCCAAAGAGGAGTGGTTTAAGAAAGCTCATGGGAATTGCAGGGCTTGTAACATTCTCAACCATTCTACCCCTAAATATTTACACAAGCGTTGAGGAAATGGCAAAATTCACATGGTTCTGGCCTGTTATTGGAGCTTTCATTGGAATAATTGTAGGTGCTATTGGTTTTCTTGTTCTCGATATAATCCATACCCCCCAACTTGTTGCAGCAGCAATTGTTTACAGTTTTGCAATATGGTTTACAGGATTCCACCACCTCGACGGACTCATGGACCTTGGTGACGCCATGATGGTACATGGAACACCCAAAAAGAAGATATCCGTGATGAGAGACACCAACATTGGAACCGGTGGAATTGCTTACGTGCTTATGGTTGCACTTTTAAGCTTTGCAGCTGTAGGATCTGCTCCAGCAGCAGAAATATTTTATATTCTCGTCATATCTGAAATAGCTGCAAAAATGGGCATAGCAACATGTGCAACCCTCTCAAATCCATTTCCCAATGGTACAGGTAGATTTTTTATAGATGCAATGAACATAAAGTTATTTGTACTCTCATTTATTGTGGCACTTTCAATTGGATTTTTAACCTTCAACATCACAGGGATAATTGGAGTGATTGGAGGATCAATTGGGGGAGCTTTTATTGCAACAGTAGTTCGCAGAAACCTTAAATGGGCAACAGGAGACGTTCTTGGCGCTTCAAACGAGTTTTCAAGGATGTTTTCCCTTGTTGTGATGGTATCGGTTTTGGCAATTGTTTAAATCAATGCAACGATACAACAGGAATTCCATGTAACTTTTCATGTGAACTTATTTAAAGAAGCTGTAAGTAAACTGATTTAATAAAACCAGTTCGTAGAGTTCACCTGAACCATCATGAAGTCCATGTTTAGAAAATCAGGTTTACAAAATAAACTTTTAGGTTGATTTTTAAGTTGATCTTATAGGTTGATTTTTAAATTAAAATTTTTAGATTAATTATTGGCTGGTAAAATAATGAAAGTTAACGTTTTAAGACTTGATCACAGAATAGGTAGAGATGCAAGGATAACAACACACGTATGCCTGACATCAAGGGCTTTTGGAGCATCAAAGGTATTTTTAAGTGGAGAAGAGGATAAACATCTTACAGAAAGCGTTAGAAACGTTGTTGAAAGATGGGGAGGTGATTTTGAAGTTGAGTACAGGAAAAACTGGGAAAAACTTCTTGAAGAATGGAAAAACTCAGGTAAAGAGATAGTTCACCTCACCATGTATGGGGAGCCTGTTCAGGAGGTCACAACCAAAATAAGGGAGTCCCCAAAGGACAAGATCGTGGTGGTTGGAGGTGCGAAGGTTCCAACCGAGGTTTACAAGGAAGCAGACTGGAACGTTTCCGTGACAACACAGCCACACTCAGAGGTTGCAGCCCTTGCAATATTTCTGCACACCTTATTTGAAGGAAAAGAATACGACCTCGATTTTAAAGGAGAAAAACTCAAAGTTTTACCAACAGCCCATGGTAAAAGAGTTTTAACAGGAAAACATGAATAAATCTATTTTTATCTTTTTTATTACATCTTAATTCTTTTTTATTACATCTTAATAATATCTTTATCCTTGAAACGCTTACCCCCTAGTGGAGTATTTTAAACCTTAAAATTTTTTAAAAAAATGGTTTAACCCAGTATTTCAGAAACCTTCAGGTTCCTGCAGAATAAAGTTGACGCTTTAAGAACTTTTAGATAATTAAAAATACCTTAGATAATTAAAAATAGCCACAGAAAATAATAACTTTTATAAAATAACTATTATAATAATTCTTAAAATAACTATTATAAAATAAAATAAAACTTATAGAATAAATGGAGAGTGTTCAAGAGTAAACTTAAGCTATGCATCAACCATCATTTTAATTAAAGCTTTCTTGAAAATAAATTGGGGAACGTGTGATCCATGATAAAAGTGGTCAGGCATGTACTTGTACAGGAAAAACTCGGTGTAATTCGCAACAAAAGCATCAACAGCATCCAGTTCAGGGAGGGGATGATTGAAATTGGAAGAATGATAAGCTACAAATTTGCAAACACCCTCAAAACCGAACCTTCCAGAGTTGAAACTCCCCTTGGAATATCAGATGGGATTAAAATAACTGATAGAAAGGATATTGTGGTTGTAAATGTTTTAAGGGCTGCAATTCCCCTGGTTGAGGGCATAATGAGTGTTTTCAGTGAAGCCCAGTGTGGTGTGGTTGGTGCCTGGCGCAGCGACACACCACCCTTCAACGTGAACGTGGGCTATGCAAGGATCTCAGATGTCCAGGATAAAATCGTTGTTGTGGCAGACCCCATGCTTGCAACTGGAAACACCATGAACGCCATCCTCACCAGAATAAAGGAATCTGGAACTCCAAGAAGGCTTGTAGTATTCAACGTTATCGCTTCAGAGGAAGGACTGAAAAAAGTGCTTGAAAAACACCCAGAAGTTGAGATCTACACATGTTCTGTTGAAAAAAAGCTTAACAAAGAGGGATACATCGTTCCAGGTCTTGGAGATGCTGGGGACATTGCATTTGGAAAGCCCTGCAATTAAACTTCAGTAAAAACTCTAATAATTCAGGGCATTAGCAAATCCCTAACCTTCAATGAATAGATTCACCGTTGGCAGCTGCAACGATACCCGGAATTCCAGAAACCTCAAGCTTATATATGGCTTCCATGCCTTCCTCGGGGAATGCTGCAACCTTCCTGGATATCACCCTGCTTGTTAGAAGTGCTGCAGCAGGCGGTGTCACAATAAAAACTGATTTGTACTTATTGAGGACTTCAACAGTTTTCATGCCCAGTTTTCCTTTCCCTATATGCATTTTAACCCCAGATCTTGCAAGGAAAGGTAAGCTCTCTTCAATTTCTTCCTTGTTGCTGGTTGTTGGTGATATACCGGCCTGGCTCACTGCAGTGTGCATTAGGGCCGAACCTTCAAGATCCAGGAGTTTTTCACCATTTTTTATGGATTTCACAAGTTTTGGAAGTGCAGCATCACGTCCTGTGTACATGGTACCGTAAAGCTCGATCCTATCCCCCACCTTCAAATCTTGAATTGTGCTATTAATTATTGGGGTTTTTATCTGTTTAATATTCATTCCAACACCAATCAGTTAAAAAATATGTTTTTTTGTTAATAAAAGAAGTCCAGCTAAAGACTTATTAAAAATTGTTAAAAAAGGATCTGCTCAAAAAAATTGAAAAAAATTTATGTTCAATTTGTCTCCTATTTGTTCAATTTATCTCCTATTTTTACTGTACAAATTATGCCTTATTACATTATATATTCCATATTTCAGGATTGTTTATGGTTTCTCCTCATTTATGTCCTTCAGATCATCCAGAAGCATGTTAACATGCTCTTCCTTTATATGGGGCATCACTATAACCCTTATAGAACATGGGTAGGCAGCCACAGAAACTGCCCATCCCCTCTTTTTAAGTTGGGATGCAAGTTCATCCGGAGACATTTTAGGGGACTTGAATGCCACGATGTTAAGTTTAGGCTCTGCAACCAAATTAAAGCCAAGATCGTTTATTCCACGGGCTAAAATATGTGTAATATGCATGCATTCTGCCACTATCTCCCTGTAACCTTCCCTTCCAAGGTACTTCATAATGGCCCACGTTGCAGCAGTTGAAGCTCCTGTACGAGTACCTACAATTGTGGATTGCCTATCTTCTGTAAGATATGGTGTTTCAACGCTCATAGCTTCCAGGTACTTCCTTTCACGGAAGATGATACCCCCAGTTGGTATGGGGGCCAAACCCATTTTGTGAGGATCTATGGTTATAGAACAAACTCCTGGAAGTCTGAAATCAAAATCAGGCAATTTTTGACCTAATTCCTTTAAAAATGGAATTGAAAATCCTCCAAATGCAGCGTCAACATGAAGATAAATTTCATTTTCAATGCAGAGCTTTGAAAGTTCTCCTATCGGATCTACCCGTCCAAGTTCTGTTGTTCCGGCAACACCAACAACTGCAACGGTGTTGTCTGATATTAAATCCTCAACAGATGCCGTGTCAACCCTGTAATCTTCATCAAGGTCTGCTTCCATCAGTTTCAGGCAGAGTATGTCTGCGGCTTTTTTAAAGGAAAAGTGGGCTGATTTCGGTACCACAACTTCCGGGTCTTTAATCCCCCTTACTTTGCGGGCCCAGTTTCTGGCTGCCCTCATTGCCATTATGTTAGCCTCTGTCCCTCCAGTTATTATGTGGCCACAAACATCCCGTTTACCCAGAAGTTCGCCTAACATGCTTATCACATCATTTTCCATGGCTTTGGTTCCCTTGAAAAGGCCTGGATCTCCAAGGTTAGACCCTAAAAAACTGGTGTAAGCCTTAACGCCCACAGGGTGGGGTGATGTGCACATTGAACCGAGTATTCTACCTGAATTGTAGGACATGTCATGTTTTTTGAACTCTTTGAGACCTTCAAACACTTCTTCTTCTGATACTCCCTTGTCTTCCATTTTTATCCCTTTTTAGAAAGATTACCGCTTTTAGAAAGAATAGATAAATTTTGATAAACGATGAGTTTGACAGACTGTTAAAAAAATGAACAATAAATTGGTTTAAAAATAAAAAAGGTAGAATTTAAAAGTCTTACAAGATAATTTATTCATTTATAAGTTTTCTTGCAGCTTTTAAAACTAATTTTTTCTCAACACGAGCCACAACTTCCCTTACAGCTGGAATTGCATCGGTGTTTGCAGACACTCCATCGATTCCGAGTTCAACCAGTTTTTCAACAACGTCTGGCATGCTTCCTGCCTGTCCGCAGATGCTGGTTTTAACTCCTGCTGCTTTACACTTCTTGATGACCCTTTCTATGAGTTTCATCACTGCTGGATGTCTCTCGTTGTAGAGGTCTGCAACGTTCTCGTTGTTCCTGTCGATTGCAAGTGTGTACTGTGTCAGGTCGTTGGTTCCGAAACTTATGAAGTCCAGTCCCTCATCTATGAAGTCCTCTATTGTTAGGGCTGCTGCTGGTGTTTCAACCATCATACCAAACTCTATGTTCTTCTGTGGTTTGAGACCTACAGATTCTGCTATTTTTTTAGCTTTACGGAGTTCGTCAGGGTGCTGGAGTAATGGTAGCATGATTCCAATGTTGGTGTATCCCTGTTCATGGAGTTTCTTTATGGCCTTGAACTCTGCCACCAGAATTTCGGGTTCATCCAGTTCCCTTCGGATTCCCCTCCATCCAAGCATTGGGTTGTGCTCGTATGGCTCGTTTTCTCCACCTTTCAGTGACTGGAACTCGTCTGTTGGAGCGTCCATTGTCCTGTACCAGACTGTTTTTGGGTAGAATGCATCTGCAACCTTGAGTATGTTTTCAACCAGGGATTTTACAAGTTCATCTTCTCTTCCCTCTATTATGAACTTTTTAGGGTGCACACCCATGGCAAGCATCATGTGTTCGGTCCTTAAAAGTCCAACACCATCTGCACCGGTTGCTGCAGCTTTTTTAGCTGCTTCAGGCATGCTCACATTAACCTTAACATCTGTAACAGTTAGTATGGACTGCTGCTGAATAACCGTTGTCTGCCCTGCAACTTCAGGGGCTGCTTCCTGAGCTTCCTCTTTAATTTTACCCTCAAAAACAAGGCCCTTGCGTCCGTCCAGAGTTACAAGTGAGTTTTCTTTGAGGATGTGGGTTGCATCTCCTGTTCCAACAACGGACGGTATTCCAAGTTCCCGGGATACTATGGCTGCATGGCAGGTTACACCGCCTTCATCAGTTATTATTCCACTGGCCCTTTTCATTGCAGGAACCATGTCGGGTGTTGTCATGATGGTAACCATCACGTCTCCCATCTCAACTTTGTCCAGTTCATCAGGATTTTTAATTATTTTAACTGCTCCTGATGCCATTCCAGGGCTTGCTCCAAGTCCTTTAACTACCACAACCCTCTCCCCAGAAGGTTGTTCTTCTTCACCCTGCACTTTTTTAAGGGTGGTCACTGGTCTTGACTGTAGAAGGAATATTTTACCGCTTTCAATGGCCCATTCTGTGTCCTGTGGGGAATTGTAATGTTCTTGAATTTTCTTTCCAAGTTCTGCAAGTTTTTTTACTTCGTAAGGGCTTAGAACTCTTTTATTTTTAAGGTCGTCTGGAACATCTGTCTGGATTGTTCTGCCCTTATTCAAGTTCCTTTTGAACATGATGTTCTTGGTGTTGACTTGGTATTTCAGGATTTCATCAGTTTTTTTATCAACCCAGCAGGTATCTGGAGTAACTGATCCTGATACAACTGCCTCTCCAAGTCCCCATGCTCCTTCGATCAGTATTTTTTCTTCACCTGTTGATGGGTGTACAGTGAACATCACACCTGCTTTTTCGGCGTCAACCATTTCCTGAACAACCACAGCTATGTAAACCTTGGAGTGGTCGAAGTTATTTTCTTCCCTGTAAAAGATAGCACGTGATTCAAAAAGAGATGCCCAACATTGTTGGACGTAGCTTACAACATCATCCACACCTTTTATGTTAAGGTAACTTTCCTGCTGTCCTGCAAATGAGGCTTCTGGAAGATCTTCTGCAGTTGCAGATGATCTGATTGCAACGTAGACATCTTCTTTACCAATTCTAACACATAACGCATTGTAAGCTTCCACTATAATTGCCCTTATTTCATCGGGCATTTCAGTTTCTACAATTATTTTTTTGATATTACGTGAAGCTTCCTGAAGCTGTTTGTTATTGTTGACGTCCAAAGCATCAAGAATGTCCATTATTTCATCGAAGATCCCCGTTTCTTTCATGAATTGATCGTAGGTTTTGGATGTTACAACAAAGCCGGGTGGTACCGGTATCCCTGCATTGGTTAATTCTCCAAGATTTGCTCCTTTTCCACCTGCAATTGCAACATCTTCCTTTCTAAGTTCTTCAAAAAATTCGACATACTTCATGCTAACACTCTTTTTTTTGTTTATCTAACCAGTTCTGCGCCTTCATCAATCAAAATTCTACATGGTACCGGGAATTTCATGGCAGCTCTTCTAAGTGCATCTTTTGCATCCTTGAAATTCTTCTTGTTTGTTTTAATTGTTATGATCCTCTGACCTGCATCAACGATAGCAACTGAACTCACTGCCTTTCCAAATGCTCCTCTCATACCGCTCTGAACCCTGTCGGCTCCTGCTCCTGTGGCCATTGGATTTTCCCTGATTATGTGATGTGGGTAAACCCTTATCTTAAGGTGGTAACCCAGCCTGCCAGCTTTACCTGCTATGTACTTGTTTGCAGCTATCCTTGCTGCTTCTAGTGCGTTGTGAGATAAATTTGCAGGTTCTTTAACGGCTAAACTGATTTTTAAAGGAAATTCTCCTGAGAGGTTTCCCATATCATATTGAACTATCTTTGAAGCCGGAATTTTCCGTATATAATCTTTTCTAGTGTATGCTCTAACCATTAATAAATCCTCCTTTTATCAGAATTTAAGTCTATAACCTAATAAACATTACCCCTAAAATTTCACCCCTAAAATTTCAATTTAAATTTTTGAAGAAAATTAAAGATCAAAGGGTTAGATATGATCTTAATATTATCTTAGTTCTCATTCTTATTAGTTCTTATCCCGCATTAGATCAACGTTTAAAAAGATACAAATCTTGTTAATCATTAATTCTATCTATAAATTTTACAAATTGAAAAAAGATCAAAATTTTTATTTTTATAACAAATTTCTATAACTTAATAAACATTACATAATCCACCTACAGCTCATTGAACACATGGTGAAACAACGAAAATCGCTGTAACCGGAAAAGAATGGGTTGAAAAACAACCTTACATGTACACTGGCATGTATATTATCACAGACTTATAAAGTATTCGCTATCGATGCTGACCCCGACATGAATGGCATGGATCTGCCCTCATGAGATCCATCGAAAAATGAATGGCATGGATCTGCCGTCATGAGATCCATCGAAAAAAATTGCAGAGAAAATCCCTGAATATGATTCAAAAAACGAGAATGGTTCAAAATGAATATAAAAGCCAAAATAACCTTCAAATATCAAAAAGCTAAAAACGCAGAAACTGTGTTCAAATCACTGCAACCGGACAGTACAGGATTTATAGATTCACACACTGAAAGCACACATTTTATCTGTAAACTAAACGGTGAATCTGTTGGAACCCTACTTGCAACAGCCGATGACCTTCTCTTCTGTGAGATGATAGTTGAAAGAACAGTTGAATTTACGGAAGAATCATTCAAAGCCTGCAAAACCTGAAGTTTAACACATATGTGTAATTTGTACTTAAACTTACGAAGTTCATGCATGTACAGAATACCCAGTTTTACCAAACTTTCAATTTTTATCCTACTTTTAAATCAATCTTTGTTAAATCATTTGAAGGCTATTCAATTTTAAGCTATTAATCTTAATTTTAAGCTATTAATCTTAATTTTAAGCTATTAAGTTTAAAGGTTATTTAACCCCTTAATTTTATTTTAAACCCTCAGGATTTCCCTTCAAAAATTTGTTAAAAAGAAGTAATTGTTAAAAAATCTTGAAAAGAGTATATTGAAGCAAAATAATAATATTATTATCGTTAACTTTATTACAGATTTCAGCTAAATTTCATAATATTATTAAGTTCCAAATCTGGATTAGGATCAAAAAGAATTTTGTTAAATTACAGAGCTGGCCTAATATAAATATAGATCTGGTCTGAAAATGATCTGGCTTGAAAATCTTAAGGGGAAGCCAAAAAAATGCTCAACTTCAAGGATTACATAGTTGGTTTCATATTTCTGGGGACGTTAGCACTCTTTATAGCACAAAGGCTAAAAATGCGTTCTGATAGGAAAAAGAAAATTCAAATTAGAAAAGAAAAAAAGAAACAAAACAGGAAAAATAGGAAAAAAGGAAAGAATTAGGCAGAATGTTTTGATCCACCAAATTCCCACAGTTCATCAAAAAAAGGATTTTCTCTTAAATAAAAAGATTTGTTCCTTTATTTATTCTTCCTTTTTCTCAGCAACGTCTTCTGTTAAAACTTCCTCTGGAACTTCCTCAGACTTTTCTTCTTTTTCAGTTAAAACTTCTTCAGGAACTTCCGATTCTTCAGATTTTTCTTCAGGAACTTTTTTCTCGAAGGCATCCACAAATTCTACCTTGTCCACGTTTTCCATGTTTTCCCAGATGTCCCTTGCTATTCTGAATCTTGCAAAGGTTATGTCTGTGTATGGCTTTTTATCGAACTTGGCCATTTCATCCATGGCTATCCTAACCACTCCATCTTCTATTTTGATGTCGTGTTTGTCTGAGTCAAGTTTCTGTGTTGGGTAGTGGAGTTCTATCATACTTTTAACTTTTTCAACGTCATCTTCAATGATGTCTGCAACTTTGATGTGGTACTCGAGGTTTTTTCCTGCAAGTTCATGGTTGAAGTCAACCCTTACCCTTCCACCGCTTACACTTCTTATTTTACCTGGAACTCCCTCTGATGTTATGGTCATACCGACCTGAGGTTTGAAACCCTGTTTTTTGAATTCCTTCATTGGTATGAGCTGTAGGAGTTTTGGGTCCCTCTGTCCAAATCCTTCTTCTGGTGCGAGGTCAACTGTCTTTTCATCTCCTACTTCCATGTCAACTATTGCATCATCAAGACCTTTGAGAAGGTGTCCTGCACCTACAATGATTGGTATTGCACCGTAAGATTTATTTTCAGTTGAAATTCCAGCTTCCTCTGCCACTTTTTCATCGGTTGTATCAAAGACGTCACCTGTCTCCTGAACCTTTCCTGTGTACTCTAATTTTATAAAACTTCCATTTTTCACTGGCATATCTCTAGCCTCCTGTGTGGTATTCTTTTTTGAAATTCTTTTAGAACTTCTTTATTTTTATAGTTTAATATACGTATTACAGATGGGTATCTGTCTATATATCTATGTACGGCATCCTTAAAAACACCCGCCTCCAGTGCGGATAGAACCCTTTGAGAGTGATGTCTGCTGAAACCCTGCAGAATAGATTTTTCAACATCATCAACTGTTCTAAAAGGCCTGTTATCTACAAAAGCTTTAGCTGTCCCCTCATCAACAAGTGCAAGAGATTTAAGCTCGCAGATTGTGCTGTGATTGGCACGGTTGAGTATGGCCTCATTATCACGAAGATCGTGAAGCGGTGCCCTTGATTCTTCCATCTCCTTCTCAAGGATCCGAATGGTTTCATGGGGCAGCATGTGCCCAGCAAGTTTTATGTTGCCTGAAAGAACAGCTTCCCTGATTTTGGTTCCGCTGACACCTTCAACACGTTTTATGAATATGAATTTATCCTTGAAATCAAAGCCTATTTTTTTCATGGATTTTGAAAGTGAAACAATGACGTAGTTATCTTCATCGAGCTTGCCTCTCATGAGCACGTTTTTGGTTTCCATGTCCACGATTCTGTAGGGTTTTGGGGCAACGCCTGCACCCTCGTTTATTCTTTTCAGTATGCGGTCAAAGCCTTCAAAGGGCCTGTAACCGCGGGGTATGTAGTCTGCATTCAGGGCCCTGAACATCCGTGCAAGACACAGTGAGTACTGGCCAGAGCCCATAATGCCCATCGGTGGTCCTTCAACAACGACGTCGGCTCCAACTGCAACTGCAGCTTCAGCCCGGGCCTTCCTTGTCATTATGTAGGGAGTTCCCCTGCCGTTTCGCTCAAAAAGTCCAGGAACAACCGCTGTGAATATTCCATCGGGGACCTGTCTTTTTGCCTCCATCATACAATGTTTGTGGCCCTTGTGAAGGGGTGAGTACTCTGTGAAGTCTGCAATTATCTCAGAATCACTTTCAACATCTCCGTAAACTGGTTCAAGCTTCAAATCCATCTCAAAAATTTTTTTATCCCTTGAAAGAAGTTTTTTAACGAATTTTTCCCTGGGCACTGCAACCTTCCCCCCAAATTCATTTGTTACTGGTGGTATTTATTTGAATCTCAATTTTAAGATGAATCCCAACTTATAGTGAATATGATTAAGGGACCGTGATCTAACTTGAATCCCCAAAAAAATATTATAAGTAGCATTCATAGAAAAGGTTAGAAGGTGTATAAAATGGTTGATCTGTGTCTTTTAAACTGTAAACTTCCTCCAAAAAACATCGAATGTTCCATAGCCATTGAAAATGGTAAAATTGTCTCCATAAATAAGATAGCTCCAAAATGTGACGAAACCATAGATCTTGAGGGGAAAATAGTTTTACCAGGTTTAATCGATGCCCATGTCCACATGAGAGATCCCGGTTTAACCCACAAGGAAAACTGGAAAACAGGCAGCATGGCAGCGGCAGCCGGGGGTTTTACAACTGTTCTGGACATGCCCAACACAATTCCAGAGACAAACACACCCCGTGCTTTCCGTGAAAAACTTGAAATTGCCCGGGAAAAGAGTGTTGTTGATTTTGGTTTACATGCCAGTGTGGAAGATCCAGGTGAGATTCAGGCAATTTCAAAGCTCAAACCTGCTTCCTTCAAGGTGTTCATGGACACCGTTGGCAACGGGCCTTTGATGGAAGTTTTCAGGGAAGTTTCAAGTGAAATTTATGAAGATCACAATGAAACCCCTAACTCCAAACTGAAGTCTAAAAAACCCCTGATCTCACTTCACTGTGAAGATAAAAATATCACAGCCCACTGCACCAAGAGCATGATGTTAAAGGGTGAAAAACCTGAAATCTATGCAGATGCCCGGCCATCCATTGCGGAAGTGGTTGCAGTATCCTCAGCCCTTGCAATGGCAGAGTACTTCAACTTCCCAGTTCACGTGTGTCATGTGAGTACCAGGAAAGCCCTTGAACTTATAAATCGTGCCAGAAGTCATGGATGCAAAGTAACAGCGGAGGCCACACCACACCACCTGTTTCTTGATTCAGGTTATCTCAGGAAATTTGGAAACCTTGCAAAAACCAATCCACCCCTTAGAAACAGGGAAAACAACATATCAATTGACGATCTACCAAAAATAGATATTATAGGAACAGATCATGCCCCCCACACCATCCACGAAAAGAAGCAAAACGTTTGGAATGCCCCCTCAGGAATTCCAGGTCTTGAAACCGTGCTACCACTGATTTTAACCGAAATAAATCAGGGCAGGCTCTCATTCAGCCAACTTGAAAGGCTTTTGTGTCAAAACCCTGCCAAAATCTTCAACATTGAAAACAAAGGTTTTATAAAGGAGGGAATGGATGCAGACTTTGTTGTTGTGGATATGAAAAAGGAAGGAGTTATAAACCCTGATAAATTCCATTCAAAGGCACATTACTCCCCATTTGAAGGATTTAAAGTTAAGGGAAAAGCTGTAATGACCATAGTCCGCGGCAATGTGGTTATGGATGATGATGAGGTGTTCCCTAATAAGGGACACTTTATTTACGGCTAGCCTCTTAAACTTAAAACTAAATAGAAGTAAAGCTTAACAAATCTGTATTTACTGAAGATTTACTTCATTTTGATGGAGATTTAATTCATTTAGGGCAAGATTTGAAAGATCTAACAGATAGATTCACAATGGATTTAAAGCCCTGTAATTTGGATCTAAACTTATACGAGTTTTTTATTAAATCCTTTTTTATTTCAATACATTTTAATTAATATTATATTGTAAAAATTCTTATTAACTCAATTTCCAATTTTAAAACCTATAAATAATAGAATAAACTTCAAATAAAAAAAATCTTTAAATTTCTTTTAAAGTTCTTTAAAGTTTTTTTTACACGAATGACATCTAACTCAACATTTGAATACCCGAGGACATTATTTAAAAAATTTCAAAATCTTAAAGCCTCAAAAATTTGCTATTTATTTTTACTCTACTTAATTTTTCTAGTTCTAAACCTTTAAAAACCCATTAAAAAAAACAACAAAACTTTTAACTGAAGCCAGCAAAAAAAGTTCTAAAATCCTTTAAAACTCTAAAAAAACATCAAAACAGTCTATTTATAATGATAATCTTTTAATTTTAGGTCTAAAAAAAAATAAATAAAAAAATAAAAACTTTAAGTGGGAAAAGTAAAGGGGATTACTTTCGGAGAGAAAAAATGGCTTTAATGAGAAGGGGATCCCATTAAAAAGGTTTTATAATTAACCTGCTGGGTTAATTAAGTCTCTTTCACCACTTGGCATGAATTCCCTTAGAGCTCCTTGAGCTATGGATTTCCTTGGGTTTGTGAAGTCAAAGTTCAAGTTTTTATCTGCAAATGCTATTTTTATGAGTGGGTTAACACAGAATGCATCTCCCCTGGCAGCGTGTGGTGCCTGAGCTATTCCTGCATATTCTGGCTGGTGTCCCACGTTCATTGCATAGTTAGGGTAGTTAGGACCTCTTAACTCGTGGATTAAACCTTCATCACTTCTTATTGAGAGTGAGTTGGATGCTCCGCACTGATCCTGAAGGTCGTATCCATAGAATCCTAGTCTGCTGTGTCCCTCTTTGTGAAGTATCTGGCTTAAGTACCATCCGTTGATTCCTGCATTGGAGTTTGCAGTTGCAAATGCACATGAACATCCAGCTGCTGCTGAAATTACTGCTGTCCTCTGGGAACCTCCGAAGTGGTCCTCGAGAAGTGCAGGGTACTCGTACTGTTCGAGTCCGTAGAGTGTAACTTCACTTGCTATGTCTTTGACAACGTCCATGCTTGGTTTTGCTCCGCACATTCCGTACTTGTCTTCGATGTATTCTTTACCGTAGTAAAGGAAGTCGTCAAGTATGTCGTCTGTGTAAGCTGCTGTTGCGTACTGTGTGAATCCGACACCACCTGACATGTATGATCCAAGCCACATTTGGTCGTATATGGTTGCTGCTGCTGCAATAACCTGTAGTGATACTTCTGCAGGATCATCTGAGACCCTTGAGGTCTGGATTATGTCTGAGAATACACCGAATGGGATTCCACCAGGTTCGTTTGCTCCCCTTGCCCTTCTTGAAGGCATGACGTTACCCATTGAAACAACGTCAGCGTGTTTTGCTGCGTATGAAAAGTCTGCAATTGCTGCTTCTCCTGCGCATAGTTTGTAAGCTGAGATGAAACTCATACCTATCTGCATAGCAGACCATCTTGAGGTTGTACCACCGTCACAGGCTCTTACAACAAGTGTTGGGACTCTGCTTACCTGGTAAGTTTTGTTGCCCACGTACTCCTTTAACATCTTTGCCTGTTCTTCTGGGAACTCTTTGTTTATGTCTATGAGGAACCTTGAGTCAAGTTCATCTGCAAGGTTGTCGTCTCCTGTGAATATTTTAGCGTAACAGTCTCCCACAAGGCCTGGGTGAACCTCAGTCATGTGTTCCTGTACAACTGCTCCTCCTGGTAGTGCGTGGTTGATTGTTTCCATGTACTGGTTTATTGTCTCAGGGGTTACCTCAACACCTAAACGTTTTTCAAGTACTGAGTGAGCTGTGTCCATTCCAACGATAACTGTTCGTTTAATGTCGTCTGATAACTGCTGTATTGCAGAGTTGTTACAGAAGTGGAGGTCGTCGCCTTCAACGTATGTGTCTGTTCCAGAAACTTTGTAGGCCATTAACTTCCTCTGACCCAGTGGAACTCCTATGTCTGGGTTGTAAAATGGGAGTCCTCCCCTTTCTTTTACAATCTTTTCAGCGTATTCGTTGAATTCCCTTTTCCTGGCAGACTGTTTCCATCCTCCAAAACAGTAAAAGTTGGTGTAGTTTTCATTAGGATCCTCGTCAAATTTCTTTTGTAAGGCCTTTAAAAATAACTTTTTTTCATCGTTCATTTTTATCACCTAATTTGCACCTTAAATCATCTTTGAAAACTCCCAGTCCGAATCCACCATCGGTCCTTGCAGCGTGGATTGTTTCAACAACTTCTATTAATTCTTTGTCTTCCCTTAATCCCACGTTCTCGCTTCTGTAGATGGTGGTTATATCTTTGAGATGGTCCTCATCTAAAGGTTCACCTACGTCCACTGGTTCATCTAAAGGTTTTCCAACCTGATCTTTTACGTAATTAACGTGTCCTGTTTCCTTGTTGTAGACGTACCTCTGAAGTGCGTCAAACATTAGACCATCCTCATCAAGTCTTAGAGAGTGACCGTGAACTGTTGCACCTCTTAAACCTGTTTTGGCAGGGTCAAATAGTTCTGTCTCAATTAAAGATTTTGACATTGCTTCAAGGTCAGATTCCCTCATCTCAACAACCTGTCTACCTGAGAGAGTTCCTGTGTCAACACCTCTGAACCTCCATAGGTAAGTTCTTGCCCTGTCGTAAGGCTGTGCAGGGGCATTGTACATGGAGTCTGCAAACTGAACATATCTTACCCTTATACCATCTTTTGCACCGTCGATAGGTTCCACAAGATCTTTCATTGCGTCCTCTTCAAAGTCCATTTCATCAAGAGGAGGGTGAACAGTTTTGTAACCTTCTCCAGGATTTTTGTGTCCTAAAAGCTTAACTACATCCTCATCTGCAACATTTCTCATTTTTTCCAGTTCATGACTGGGGTTTATGTGTCTCCTGCGGTTTTCAGCTATTTTTGTTTCCCCAGGAGCGTACTGTGCTTCGTATACCATTTCAATCACCTATAAACTTAACAGTTTCTGAAGATTTTGAGTTGGGGTCCACCATTCCTATCACCTTTGGGTTAATGGATTCTTCGAATCCTGATCCATATTTCAGGTAATCTGAAACTGTGGTCTTTGTTTTTGTGAACACACCCACTGAAATATCATATTTGAAGTTCAATGAATCTTCAAGAATTTTTTCCAATTCCTCCACGAATGAATTCAGTTTCTCGTGATCCACAGTTATTATTATTTCCCCAACTGAAACTAAAAGTTCAATTTCTTTATCTTTTACCTTGATAACTTTCCTATCCTGATGGTTAACTTCCAGGCCCTTTGCGGGTCCGTAATTAATCAGTTTAGGTAATGATTCACCGTTTATTAAGACCCTTAAAATTCCCTCCAATTCCATTACTTGATTAAGTATTTTTTCAGTTGTTTCAGGTTTTAAAAGCCTGTATGGGAATATTTTAACATCAACAGCCTTAACTTCATCCATAGAATCACCTGTTATCTTAGATCTGATCTTTTATTTCTTTTGCTCCTTCTGCAACGTGTTTGACTGGTTCACGCAGGTAATCTATGTCGCTGTAAACTTCTCCAACAAGCCCGGAAGTTGTTTCAACTGAGAACATCTGTGTTCCAGCATCCATACTCATGGCTGCAGCATTGCATGGTATAGCAAATCCTTTACTGTGTCGGGTTACAACGTGGTTTCCGTGGAATATTCCTGGACCTCCTCCACCATATATACCGTGGGAGAAGAAGCTCATACCCACACCGGTTCCCTGTGCTCTTCCGAAGTCAACACCAGGAAGGCCTGTCTCGAATTCCAGTATGTCATTGAAATATAGAAGTGTTGATGCAACTCCCTGTGCAGCTCTTGCAGCACCGACGTTGACTATAACAGAACTTATAAGTCCAGCTGCTGCGTAAGCATTCCATAAAGCCCAGTCAACAGGTTCGTAAATTTTGTAACCTGAAGCCAATGTTTTTGCTACTTTTATAACTCCGTCTTCAAGAGCCCTTTCAACTGTTGAAGCAACTACTGTACCGACTGTTCCCTTACCGTTTTCCTTCACGATCTCGTAAACAAGGTTGTTTGCGTTTAGACCCTGGAAAGCCATTCCTAGAAGGTGGAATCTTTCAAATGCACCTAAAGCATCACCCATCTCAAACATTGCTGTGTGTTCTAATATTGAAGAGAGTGCTACTGCATTTAAAGTGTTCTTTTTGGTTATGGCAACAACGTGGTTTGCACCAATGTTCCTTAAACCGTAACCTAATCCTTCAAGCATTACTGGAGGTCCTAAAAGTGTTGTGAGGTTTGCACCTTTGAAATCAACTGTCTGTGGGTAACTTCCAAGAACAGCTGTTTTAACAGCTGATGCCTCAAATTTGTCCACATCAAACGTGTCTATTATTGCTTGTACAAGGGCACTGCCTGTAACCAAACTTGAAACAGTGTAATCTGCAGCCATTTTCATTCTCTCTGCTGGCAGCTGCACAAGCATCTGTTTTCCACCGTTGATCTGTTTGAGGTTGAAGTCATCCTCCTCATTTATCTGAATCATTTTCTGGATTTTTTCAGCTATAACATCAGCATTTTCAACTAGAGGCAAATTAAGTTCCCTTCCAGGAATATGATTTGCTTTTCCTCCATAAGCTGCTTCAGCCAATGCTTTCTCAACGCCTGCTAAGTTTACAGCAACAGAACGTTTAACTTCATGCACAATTTTCTCAATTGTGGGGTTAACCATTGGACTAACAGCTTCTAGCGGAACATTTTCCTCTAAAAGTTTTCCATTTACCCCATAAAGGTCTATTCTATCTTCATATGTTGGCATTAAATTTACACCTCTCAAATTTTTTATTAAGAAATGAAACTGATTGTTAATACTTCAGTTTTTTGTATTACTGACACGAGGTTCAATAATCCTACCTCATCCATCAGTCAATTAAAAATCAACTCCAGGACAGGCAAGATCGCGTGTTCAGAAAAAAACTGTTAGTACCTATTTTTTAGTATCTCCTCTGCCATCTTGCAACAAATGTCCAAAAACAAACTCTACGTTTAGATTTATTGAAACATTCATCCTTCCAACCTCCATAGATACAAAAAAATCGTATCCATAAATTCAAGATATTTTTACTTACGTAAAATCCATCATTACAAATTTAACAGATTTTTCATTATCACAGATTCCCTGCCTCTAGACAGTTTCTTGTTAACATGAAAAAATTCAAACCTTAAAGTTGTGTTTAACGCTTGTTTTCATAATAACTTTTTTATTACTTTTCTTTTCATGATAAATTTTTATTACTGTCTATTTTATTTATAATAAAGGCTTTTACGCATACTATTTCTTTATTAGTCCCCTTATAAACTTTTTCAAAGAAGATCAAGTAGAAATATTTAATAACAATGCTGACAAAAGAAAAGAGTTTTTAAACATCAATGTATGATGGATTCCTTAAAAACCATTAAATAAAGTCAAAATCTAACAATCTGCCAATTTAATTGGATTTTAACCAAAAAAGTATGAAAATTAGGGTATTTAACCATATATCACCCTATGAACCCTTTACAATTTCTGTGTATTACCAAATTAGGGTTTTGTTTTAACATTTAAAATGTCTACTCTTTTTTTCATACATTTTTTCATACTTTTCAACGCCGAAAAAGATAACAAGCTTCATATGAATTTTTAAACAACTGTAAACAATTTTTGATTTCATACAAAGGTTTTTGCAGCTTCAAATTTTTGTGAGAGTTTCTCAACCACTGCAGGTATGGTGGAAGTTATAAAGGTGGTTTCTGAATTTCTGTAAGCCTTTGCATCATCCGATTCAGCACCCAAAACAGTTGATTTCAAAGCTCCATTCATGATTTCAACTGTAGCTTTCTCAACCCATGGATCTATGTCACTTACCACAATTTCATCAACTTCCCCATCAATGGCCTTGGCAGCAGCCCATGAAACGAATCTCCCACCAAGAAACGCCACAGAATCGCCTTTAACACCTTTTAAAATTGTTTCAATGGTGTTTTTAACATTAACTTTGTCGTAAATGGGTGTGGAAGAAATTACTGGCCAGTGAGCATCGCCCAGAGGGAACTGTCCAATTTTTTTTGGGTAAACATTTTCTGGTCCAACAACCTTCACTGCCCGAGCCAGTGCCTCAAGTTCAGGTCTCTGTATGGGCACACATGTGTTCCCGTTTTCGAGTTCTTCTTTCATTATTTTAACAACTCGGGGCATTCCAAATCTACCTCTTCTGGCCGTGCCCAGTGAGTAACCGCACATGTAACCATGGTGGTTTTGTGGAAATCCGGTTATAATTGCATTGAGCCCTGATCTTAATCCTACCCTACATTCATCTTCATAAGCACCGTTTGTTGCAACTATCCTTCCCGGAACAAGTATTCTAGCCATTGCAACAGCCCTCGCAAAGTTGTCAAGTCTGTCTGGGGATCTGTTGAAGGGTCCGCCCTCCAGAACGAAGATGTCTGCCCCCATCTTCAGGGCCTCTGAAAAGCCTGTTATAAGGTCATCGTAACCGTCACCAACAAACATTATGGTTTCAAGGCCTTTTCCATATTTTTTAGCCAACTCTGCAACATTTTGGGCTTCTTCAAGGGGTGCAGCATGTCCCTCGTTGCCCTGGGCACTGGTGAGGTTAACTGCCACAGAAGATGAGAGTTTCACCCATTCCTCCATTTCAGGTGCATCCTCAATTTCCTTGTCCATTAACCTTGAGTGAATTCTTCCTCTGGGACAACCCTGTGAAGCTGAAGTGGGACCTTCAAAGTAGCACTGGCCGGGGCATCCTGTTATCTCCCTTGGAAACCTCATTGCACCGTAACTTCCAAAGTGATCCAGGTCAAGGGGAACATCTGTAATATCCCTTACCTCCCTTAAAAGTTCCAGACCTTTCATACCGTATTTTTCTGCAATGTCAGCAAAGGCATAGGCACAAACGTGTATTGAAGCTCCGAGCATGTTGGATATTATACAGTTTCCAAGAAGATCTATTTTTTCCAGATCGGAGGCGCATGTTCCCACCATGATCTCTGTTAAGTCGCACCCCAATGGGAATCTTTTAAAGTTCATTCCCAGTTTCATTGCCTCATCCCTTGTGAGCCCGCAAACTGCATCCACAATTTCGCCAACATCTTTTTTGGATCTACTGAGTTCAAAAGCTGCATCCAAATCGTTCACTGCATCCTTTACCATGTCGTACATTCTGGCCACCTTTGATCTGATAAACAATTAATTTTTGATTTGATAAAATAATTAGTTTGATAAACAATTTCTAATTTGACAAGCATTTGATTGTGGTAGGTGTACTCAACTGCTTGATTATACTCAACTTTTTGGTAAGTTCAGTACTGAAATTTATTGGTCAAAACGGGATTAACCATCTAAGTTTCTGGTCAACAATCCGGTATTTCCAACTTTTCTATTTCCTTTTAAAAATTCCTTTTCATTCAAAAATTTATTCAAAATGCTTCTTAAAAATGCTTCTTAAAAATTCCTTTTAAAAAGCTTTTTTTTATTTTTGGAGACCTATTTCATATTAGTAAGAGATTTAACTACTATTTAAAAGCTAGATAATGTTCTAAGTAAGTATTACCTATTTTGGGGTTACTTAAAAAACACTGCATAACTCAGGGAACAAACATGATGTAAAACAAAAAACCTTTAAAAAAAAAGAGGTTTTCTTATTAAAAAAAATGATACTATGAAAAAAATGATATATATTGACAGAATTATCTTAAGGAGGGATAATTTTTAAAAAAAATGCTGATAAAAACTCTGGATATAACTGAAGGACATGACAACGAATTGGAAGTGATGAACTGGGTATGAAAAATAGAAAGTGAAAAATAAAAAAGATAAAACAGAACCAATTTTTAACTGAATCTATTAGTTAACGCTTACTCAAACAGTTTTCGCATGCACCTTCGCATGGTACCCTCAGCAGCCTTTTGGCCCATAAGGTTTGTAATTTCCTTTGAAAGTGCCTGGGCAGCCACCAGATTTGTAGGTTTTACCTTTGCATTGGCTGTATCCTCCCAGAGCTTAGGATCTAGGTCTGAGAGTATATCAATTGCAGCGTCGAGTTCGTCCTGTTTTGGGAATACATGCATGGAACTTGCTGTTTTAACCACAAGGTCCGGGTTTATGACGCTCAGCATTCCATCGACTCCTGAAGATTCCACAAGGGATGCCATGGTCTGAAGTGTCATAACTATCTGCTTTTCAACCATCTCTTTAGGTGCCTTTATAACCTTTGTACCCACGCTGTAGTAATCCAGAACTCCTGCAAGTGTCACAGCCGTCACAAGACATCCCATATCTGCAACAGTAGGAGAAACATCAGCAGGCAAGATGTAAGCTTCTTTACCACAGCTTGTAGCAAGTTCCTCACATTTTTTAATTTGTTCAGGTGTTGCTATGCTGAATCCGTTGGTTGCAACTCCCCCAATGATGTAGTGTCCGTGCTGTGGAGTTCCGGGTACTGCAGCAGGATGCATGGAAACAATACCAACATCCGGACGATTCTTTTTAATTTCCCTTTCAAGAACGTAGTAAAGAACCATGGGTGAAACTGTACAAGTGTTGGCTATTATGGCATTCTCTGGAAGATGTTCCAGAATATTTTTAGCGATTTCAAAAGTCTTCTTACCAAAGGGCGTGAAAAAAATGGCTATTTCAGCATTCTTTGCTGCTTCAGCATCATCTGAAACTACTGAAACTCCACTGTCTTTCACAACCTTCCATTGATCCTCTGTGAGGTTGGCCTCATTTGGTTCTGCAAGACAGACCTCATGTCCAGCCTGTGCAAATTCAATTGCCATCCTACTTCCACCATATGGAGGTTCTCCACCATAATTCTTCATCAAATTGAGTTGTTTTACGTAAAGATCCTGATTTCCTGCACCATAAACTGTAACTTTCATTTGAAACACCACTAAAAAGTTGTAAATCATATATTATATGTTTTAGGGTTTTAAAATATGTTACTACCCGAAAAAGAAAATTTATCATACTGCAAAAGTCAAAAAATTCATTATTATTACCATAATATGCGTAATACTTAACAATGCCCTTTGAATTGATCTTTTATAGATACTTTTAAAATCGTTTTTAAAAAAAGGTAACCTAAATCTATTTCATTTAAAGATCTTCCTGCTTTCCTTGAAAAGATCTTTAATACCCCATATTTACAGGTTGCTACCTCATTTTTCATGAGACCACTGCAGTTTATTATCTTTTATTAGGAACTTTATATTCCAATTTTATTAGGAATTTGGGCTTCTTTATCAAGAAAAGTAAAAAACAAAAAGGTAAGAGTTAAACTAAGTTAACCCTTTTAACTATTCAATTATTTTATGGACAATGCATGGTTTGGACATGCAGGTATGCACTGGTCACAGAGTATACAGAAACCTTTGAGGGGTACCTTGTCGTCTGTGAGTTTCAGCATGTTGTATGGACATACATCAATACAGTCGCCGCATTTGTCACATTTGTCAGGACTGTACTCTATCCTGTTACGTTTGACAATTTCACCGTCAACCTCTTTATCCATTTCAACCAGAGTTAATGCTCCCTTTGGACAGGCAGATACACATGCTCCGCATCTAACACACATATTATAGGATGGCTCTGCATCTGTTTTTATGTCGCCGGGAATTTCTATTCCATCAGCTGTGACTACCCTTATAGCCTCGTTTGGACATGCCCTTGCACATCCTCCATCCATTTCACAAACTGACTCGTCCCATACAAGTCCTTCCTGGGCTGCTGGTTTTGCAGGTCCAAGTTCCACTTCAAGATCAATTGCATCCACTGGACAGAGCTTTTCACAAAGTCCACATGCTGCGCAGACCTCTGGAAGTTCTACTGAGAGTACGGATGGTAATGGTTTTATGAAGTTTCCTGGACATGCATCCACACATACGTTGCAGCCGATACATTTATCGTCGTCCACATCAAATTTGAGCATTTCTTTAGCTCTTTTTACTGGTTTTTTACCAGATATGTAAACTGCATTCCATGGGCAGGTCTGTGAACATGTTCCACAGTAAATACATTTGTCCTCATCGATTTCTATTGAACCACCGATCTCAGAGAGGGTTATTGCATCAACTGGACATTCATCTACACACATTCCGCATCCAACACAGTCTGATATGAATATAGGTCCTGTAATGTCTTTTTCCACTTTTTTAGGTTCTTTAACTCCAGGAATTCCTATGACTCCCACTGGGCATATGTCAACGCACTGTTCACACATGACACAGTATCCTTCAAGTGGAATTTTTTGTACCTTTTCTCCGTCGAGTTTTAAAACCTTTGGTGGGCAGACATCCACACAGTCCCCACATTTATTGCATAAATTAGGGTTGAAGACGATACGAGTCTGTGTTGTACCTTCCTCGTCAATTGTTAGTTCATCGGTCTTCAATGCACCGGTTGGACAGATATCCACACATTTTGGTTCCCCGCCACAGATATCACAGTACACCACATTTTCAGGTGAAACTGCTATGGCTGCTGTTGGACATGTGCCTTGGCATGCGCCACATCTGATGCAGTCCTCCTTGTTGACTACTATCATTTTTTTCTCACCTTACGGTTTAAATTTTCTTTATGAGGTTGCCCTCGCTGTCGTATACTTCAAGTGTTGCGAGTTTCATCTGTGTGTCGACTGTGTGGGTTGCACATGATAAACATGGATCGTATGCTCTTATAACCATCTCCATTAAATTGAAGATCTTGTCGTCTACTTCTACACCTGGTTTTATGTAGTCTTTTGCAACTTTCTGAATACCCATTTCCATTGCAGGGTTGTTCTGGATTGTTGCAACGATTATGTTTGCTTTGGTTACTAATCCATTCTCATCGCACTGGTAGTGGTGGGTTAATGTTCCCCTTGCTGCTTCCACTATTCCTACACCTTCACCAGCCTGTTTTTCAAGTGATTCTGGGAATTTAGGTCCTGAAAGATCTTCTTCCAATGTGTTAGCAGCACATTCTGAAGCTGCTACAAGCTCTATGAGTCTTGCCCAATGGAAAAGTAGTGGCTGCTGTGCGTAGCCGAACTTGTCCTTAAATTCTTTGAAGTAGTCCTGTGCTTTTGGTGTTGGCATCTTGTCTGCAACGTTAAGTCTTGATAATGGAGCTACTCTGTATATTCCCTCAGGGTATCCTAAGTCTTTTATGTATGGGAATTTTAACCAGGAGTAAGGTTTAACCTTTTCTGCCATGTAATCCAGATAGTTTTCACTTGGGAATTCAGCGTAAAGTTTACCTTCCTTGTCCTTCATCCTCACGTCGCCGTTGTAAACATCCCAAACTCCGTTGTTAACAAGCCCGCAGTGGTAAGTGTCAACAAGACCTAATGAGTTTACAAGGTCTATGTTTTCCTCAAATATTGGTTTTGCTGTTTCGAGTGTTGCAACAGCCAGTTCAACATTCCTCTGTGCCTTTTTGAGTAGATCTTTCTGGGTTTCTTCATCGAGTTCTGTGGAGATACCACCTGGTGTGGATGATGTTGGGTGTATTGGTCTTCCACCTGTGGCTGCCACAATATCCTGTGCATTTTTCCTGATTTCAATTGCCTGCATTGCAAGGTCCGGTGAGTCCTTTATGATCTGGAAGACGTTCCTTGTTTTGCGGTCTTTTCCTGCTATGAAGTCAGGTGCTGCCAGGAAGTAGAAGTGGAGTGCGTGTGAGTGCATGTATGAACCCCAGTTCATCAACTCCCTCATTTTGTAGGCAGCTGGTAAGATCTCATCATCTTTAAATCCAAAACATTGATCCACTGCTTTTGCAGCTGCTAAGTGGTGCTGTACATCACAGATACCACATATCCTTGGTACTATCCTTGGTACCTCTTCAATTGGCCTTCCCTGGAGGAATTTCTCGAATCCACGGAATTCCATAACGTGAAGTCTTGTTTCTTCAACATTTCCCGCGTCATCAAGGTGTACTGTAATTTTTGCGTGACCTTCAATTCTTGTCACAGGTTCCATTGTTAGTTTAACCATTTATTTTGCCTCCTTTCGCATTTTCATTGGTACTAATGCAGCTGGGAGTGTGAATGTGTAGAATGTACCTACTATATCATCTAATTCATTTGCAACTTCTTCTGGTTCTACTTCTTTATCTTTTTCAACACCAAAGTCAGATGCTATAGCACTTATCATTTTAGCTCCCTGATCTAGAACTTTACCTGTTGGTCCGTAGCATCCTCTGCATGGAATACCTATTGAAGGGCATTCTGCTCCGCAGAGTGAAATTGTTGCAGGTCCCATACATACTAGTCCCTGTGCCACCAGACAAAGTTCTGGTTCTGGTCTTCCCAACTCTGGCTGCCTTACAATTTTATCCATAGCCAGTCCTTCTGGTGGTTTTTCCCTTGGACAAACCTCACAGAGGTTGGTTGTTGGTAATGTAATTTCTTCACCTTTGAGTAAAGCTAGAATTGCTTCTGCAACCACGTCTGATCTTGGAGGACATCCAGGTAAAGCAAGATCCACATCTATAACATCTGAAAGTGGTCTTACCCTGCTTTCTAGGTGTGGGACATCTTCGGAAGGGATTATTCCTTCCTCGTTGTAAGTACTTGCCGAATTGATGTATGCTTCCTCTTCAAGTTCTTCAGGTGTTGAAAGGTTTCCAAGTCCTGGAATTCCACCATACACTGCACATGTACCATAGGCTATGACAAATTTTGCTTTTTCCCTTAGCATTTTTGCCAGTTCACGGTTTTCTTCGTTACGAATTCCACCTTCTATTAATATAACATCTATATCATCTGGGACTTCATCGTACTTTGTATCCATGAGCACTGGGCTAAATTCAAATTCTGCCAGCTCTAAAACGTCCAGAAGTGCCTCGTGAATGTCTGTAATAGCTATGTGACATCCGGAACATCCACCGAGCCACATTGTTGCTACTTTAGCTTTTTCCGCCATTTTCATACCTCTACTTATGCTTCAACTGCTATTTGTTCCTTGAGTGGAGATTTTCCAAGTTTCTTTATACGATTTACCATCATCGTAACGGTTTTTGCGAATTTTTCTCCTTCTGATGCAGATATCCAGTCATGGTGAATCCTCTCTTTACCAATTCCAAGTTCATCTGCAAGTTTGTAGATCAATCTCATTCTTCTATCTAATTTGTAGTTTCCTGCATCGTAGTGACAGTCACCCATGTGACATCCTGCGATTAATACACCGTCAGCTCCCTCGCGGAATGCTTTGAAAATAAATTGTGGTTCGATACGTCCCGAGCACATTACCCTTATTACTCGAACGTTTGGAGGATATTGCATCCTTGCGGTACCAGCAGTGTCTGCTCCTCCGTAGGAGCACCAGTTACAACAAAACATAACGATTTTTACATCATCCTCAGCCATAGAGTTTCCTCCTTGATTTGTAGATGTACAATCAATGTACTATCTAGTGTATCATCAATGTACATTATATGGATATAAAAATAGTTATTATAAAGGTTACTTATAGAAAAATTTCGAAACGCTTATATATTTGAATATGTATTCCCAATTTATTAATACTGCATGATTGTCCTGACTTTTTAATGTATCTGCGTAACCTAATATAAATTTTAACCGGATATAATCAGGTAAACAATATTTAACTAGTTTTAAAGTATTTAAACAAATTTTTAAAGGTTTAAAAACATCTTGCAATTAAAGTTTCATGGTAGATCCCACAATATTGAACACAGTTAAAACGTGTACTTATCTTTAATGATGGTACTTTTTAACAAAATAATATTAATTCGGATCGTAGTTTAACTCTAAAATTTTGGTAATCTAATATGTTGGTATTTTTAATTCCAGATTATTTAATTCCAGATCACTGCTAAATGATCTGGATATAAACTCCATTTCAATATTACAAAAGTCCAGATTTATAGCCCAAAATTGTAAACCTCAGCTCAGTAAACCCACTCAAAGTTAGAAATGAATTTACATGTTAGACTAAAAAAGTTGATCTAAAATTTAATTATCTGAAAGATTAACCAATTTTATTTAACCAATTTTTAATCTCCAAACGGATTTAAGGACATTTAAAATTTTAGGTATCATCACAATTTCATCCATTTAGTAGGATTAAGTAATTTAACAGGATTAAATATCTTTTTACAGCTTTTGAACCTGGCTGAATCATCCAGCTCAAGTTTTCAATAATATTGAATAATCAATTTGAATAATCAGAATTTCAAAAATTAATCAATTTCATAAAATTCCTAATATAAGCAGTGTTATATAAAACGAAATACAAAAAAGAGATCTTGTTGATTTATCTAAAATGATATATTTAGATTTAAAAACATATATTAGACTAGATACTTTTTAGACTAAATATATTTGAATCACTAAAAATGGTGGTGGTTAAACTGCTACTTGAAATAACTGATCTAGCTGTAGAAGTTAATGAAAAAGAGATTTTAAGCGATATAGATCTGTACATAGAAAAGGGAGAAACACACGTACTTCTGGGACCCAATGGAACTGGAAAGAGCACACTTTTCATGAGTATACTGGGATTTCCAAAGTACAAAATCACGAGGGGGGAGATCCTCTTTAAAGGGAAAGATATAACCCACCTTTCAACAACTGAACGCGTTAAAATGGGGATAGGTGTGAGTTTCCAGAATCCACCAGCTATCAGAGGAGTCAGATTGAAAGACCTTCTGAGAATTGAGGATGAAAAAAAGAGTGTAGAAACTGGAGAAAAAGATCTACGCCCTGAACTCATGGATATCACGCGAAAAATGAAGTTTGATGAAAGTTTCATAGAGAGGGATGTGAACCTTGGATTCTCAGGTGGAGAAGTGAAGCGTTCAGAAATACTTCAGCTTCTTGCACAGAAACCAGACTTCACAATGTTCGATGAACCAGACTCCGGCGTTGACATTGAAAACGTGGAACTTATAGCACAGGAAATTAACACTTTGCTTGATAAAGACAAAAAACCGGGCCTACGTGAAAGATCAGGACTTTTAATAACTCACTTAGGTTACATCCTGAACTTTGTAGGGGCAAATACTGCTCACGTCCTCATGGACGGTAAGATTGCATGTTCGGGAGACCCAACTGAAATTCTCGAGGACATAAGGAAAGAAGGATTTAAAGGGTGTGTAGAATGTTGCGAAACACATTAGAACGTGCAGAAAAAGCTAAAAAGAAACCTGCAGCTCTTGGTGGAGATGTTGACATTGAAGAATTTGAACAGGAAGAAGAGGGAGAGCACGAGAAAATAGAGTCCCTGCAGGATCTTCCAAAAAGTTACAAGGACACAGTTCTTAAGGTTGGAGTGGACCCAACAGAACAAGGAAGGGCCGGCTCCTTCATGCAGATAGACCAGTCAGGAGTCTGTTCAAACTGCAGTTCAGAATCTATAGAACTCATGAACATGAAGGATGCATTTAAAAAGCACAGCTGGCTTTCTGATTACATGTGGAATGCTGTTCCGGTGGATGCTGATAAGTACACAGCAGAAACAGAGCTTCGAAACTCCAACGGTTACTTCATAAGGGCACTGCCCGGTGCAAAAGAAACTTTCCCTATACAGGCCTGCATGTTCATTGGAGATAAAAACGTTGCACAAACAGCCCACAACATTATAATAGCAGAGGAAAATGCTGAGCTCAATATTATAACAGGTTGTTCCACAGGAGCCGATGTTAACTCTGCAATGCACGTTGGTGTCTCAGAGTTCTACCTCAAAAAAGGTGCCAAGATCACCTTCACAATGGTGCACAACTGGGCAGAGCAGGTTGAAGTTAGACCAAGAACTGGAATTATAATGGGGGATGATTCAACTTACATCAGCAACTACATTTTAACCAGCCCTGTTAAAGGCGTACAGACATATCCTACAGCTTACTGTCAGGGAAAAAATTCAAAAGCTGTCTTCCAGTCCATACTTGGAGGTCAAAAGAACTCTGTGCTTGACCAGGGTTCACGGGCATACCTCACAGGTAAAAACTCAAGTGCAGAAATGGTAACCCGTGCAGTTTCCAGGGACGAGTCCCAGATCTACACTAGGGGGCACCTTGCAGGTAAGTCACAGGACGTTAAGGGTCACCTTGAATGCATGGGACTGGTTTTATCGGACGATTCCATGATATACTCAGTTCCTGAGCTTGAAGGAAGTGCAACAAACCTAGAACTATCTCACGAAGCCGCTGTCGGTAAAATAGCCGAAGAAGAAGTTTTATATTTAATGTCCCGTGGTTTAACAGAGGAAGAAGCAGCTTCCATGATCGTCAGAGGATTTTTAAGCATGGACATCAAGGGACTGCCACCGAAGCTTGCAGCTGAAACCAAACGAATGATCGACATGAGCACACGAGGAATGTGAATTCTTGAATAAATCTCAAACCCCTTTTTTTATCTTTTTTTGATTTAAATCCCTATTAATTAATTTACATTGATATTAATCTGATTCAAATCCCTTATTAATCTGATTTACATTGGTATTAATGCTTTTTTTCATGTTTATAAATTCATTAAGATGTTTAAAGATTCCTTGAAGAATTTTTTTATTTTAACTACTTTATAATCTATTTTTAATGTTTATACAGGGGGTTTTAATTGGAAAAAAATTGAAAAAAATATATAAGAGCATATAGAGTATTAAAATAATAAAGATAGGGACATTCAGTTGAATATGAAAAACAAAAAAAAGAGGCGCATTATAATGTATCTGAATGGTGAAGCATTGGTTGGAGATGGAAATGAACTTGCACATATAGATCTTCTTATAGGCGATAAAGAGGGAGCCGTTGGTCATGCATTTGCAAATGCACTTGCAAATCAGGTTGAAAAGCACACACCACTTTTTGCTGTTGTAGCACCCAATATTGTATGTAAACCCATAACCATGATCCTGCCAAAGGTAAGCATCAAAAATATGGAAGATGCAACCAGAATATTTGGACCAGCACAGAAAGCCGTTGCAATGGCTGTTGCAAATTCTGTTGAAAATGGAACAATTCCAAAGAAAATGGTTGAAGATATCTGTATCCTTTGCGGTGTTTTTATCCACCCTGCAGCCAGGGATCCCTACAAAATTTATGAGTACAATTACGATGCAACAAAACTGGCAATAAAAAGAGCTTTCAACAACGAACCATCAATAGATGAGATAATAGCCAAAAAAGACTCAGCAGGACATCCATTTTATAAGTAAACCTTTTTTATAAGTAAACCTCCAAAACTTGGGGGATCCCCCTTTTATTCAACCAGAATTTCCTAAGTAAAATTTTTTTTAAAATTTCTTTCGTTTAATTAACTTTTCTCCTAAAAACAGTAGATAAATTCCTCCTAAAAACAGCGAATAAATTGATAAATTATAGAGATTTGATAAAAAGTAAATTGAAGTTAAAATTTAGGTTTAATTGGTTAAACCGAACTGCACTGGATAAGTACATGGCTCAAAAGACATATGATTCGATCAAAAATAGAATTTAAGAAGGATTTACCACTTTTTAAATCACTCTGATATTATTATAAATTCGCCAACCTTCTCAACCTTTCCAAATGGAACTAAAAGTGTATCTCCTCTTTTTTTGGCCCCTTTAACATGGACATTCCTACCTCTTTCCACCCTTATAACAACATCGGTTATTTTACCTGTTTTACCGTTTATCATGAGTTCTTCAAGCTCTCCAAGTATACGCGCATTGCTCGTTGCAACCTGGTACCCTTTGATCTCACTCCAGACTTTCTCTTCACCTTTAATGAGTTTCCTCTCTTCAACAACCATATTATCACCTTGAAGTTTTCACTTTGCGAGTTTTCCTCAAAAGTTCCTCTAAAGTTATTATGTCTCTACAGCTATTAATATTTAGGGCCAACTCAACCTTTGCCATTACCAATATTTTCTCATCTTGTTGCTTGTTTATACTTCTTAATATATTTAATCCAGATGGAACCAAATCTTCAATCAAAAAAGTGGGTTTCAGGCCGTGTTCTGCAAAAACTTCAACTGGAACAGCAACACACATTGCAGGTTTTTCACAATTCATGTACTCCCCTAAAACTTCATCAATGATTTCACTCGTAACAAGGGGCATATCAGCTGTTATTGTAAGCAGCACCTTATCTTGTCCCTGTAAACAGTGCTCCCCAATAAAATATCTGAGGTCCTCTACGTAACCTTTCCCTGGGGTTTGGAGCACCTTTAGATTTTTACCCTGCAAAAATTTTTCTGTTTTGGGGGTGTTTGGGCTTGTTAAAATCACCAGATCATCCACAGCTTCGGCACCTTCCAGTGCTTCCAACACGTACTGGATCATTGGCAAACCTCCAATATTAACCAGAGGTTTTTCACATTCCAATTCCATTCTGGTGCCTTTACCACCGGCCATTACCACTGCTGTTACCATCTGAAAATCCTCCAGGATTCAAGCTTATTAACTATGTAATAATCACAAGTTTTATATACTGCTCTTTGAATATAGCACTCTTCATATTATAAGTTTCTTTTAATCCTAAGTTAAATCTTAATTTAGATCCTAAAAGTTTTAAAGATTTTTTTGGTTCAAAAAAAAGATTTTCAGGAAAAAAATGAGATTTTCAGGAAAAAATGATTATTTTTAAGCGTATTAAATACAAATTAATGAAATCGAACACAGCTAATGAAACCCGGGATGAAACCGGAAAAAATGTTTTAGAAAAATTTTGGAGTGTGAATTTATCCTGAAATGTTGAATATTCTGATTTATCAAAATAGATCATCGAAAAAAAGGTTAAACAAGAAATCATGTGGTGATATTAAATGTTTGAAAATACCAAGACTGTAATTTTACTCACAGTGTTAACCCTCCTCTTTATGGGCATAGGTTACTTTGTAGGATCCCTCTTTGGACTGGGAAGCCTGGGAGCATTGTTAGCCCTTTTAATGGCTGCAGCAACCAACTTTACATCTTACTTCTTCTCAGACAAGATCGTGCTTAAAATGTACGGTGCAAAACTGGTTTCTGAAGAGGAAGCTCCAGTACTCCATTCCATAGTTTCAGACCTTGCAAGGAACGCAGGCATTCCAAAGCCAAAGGTTGCCATAGTCAACAGTGCAACACCAAACGCTTTTGCAACTGGCAGAAACCCAAACAATGCAGTTGTAGCAGTTACAACAGGGATATTAAATCTTTTGGACAGGGATGAACTTGAAGGTGTGCTGGGCCATGAGCTCACACACGTTAAAAGCCGGGACATTCTTATAAGTTCAGTTGCAGCAACAATAGCCAGTGCAATTGTATGGATCGCCAACTTCTCCCAGTTTTTTGCATTCTTTGGTGACGGCGACGATGCTGGAGGAATTATTGGATTGATCCTCATGAGCATACTTGCACCAATAGCTGCCACAATTGTACAGCTTGCAATAAGCAGATCAAGGGAGTTCAAGGCAGATGAAGGTGGAGCAAGGATCTCAGGCAAACCATGGGCACTTGCAAAGGCACTTCGAAAGCTTGAAATGGGCGTTAACGCCAGGCCAATGGATGCAAATCCTTCAACAGCCCACATGTTCATAGTCAACCCATTTGGAGGAAGGGGTAGAACCCTTGCAAAACTCTTCTCAACCCATCCACCAATGAACGAAAGGATAAAACGATTGGAAGAAATGTAAAATCTGGATATTAACACTAAATTATTTAGATCTACCGTTTTAGATCCAATCCTAGATTTTAACCTTTTAAATCCAATCCTAGATCAATCTTTTTTTTAATCTTTTTTTAGGATCTGCTCTCTTTAGGATTTACTCTCCTGGATTATTTTTTATTCTTTTAGATCTACTATTTTATCTTTTAGTACCTATTTTATTCTTTTAGATCTAAATTTTCTACTTCTCATTTTTTTTAGTTAAATCCACGTTAACTCTCTATACTTTTTAGGAATACTTTTTCATTCAAAAACTTCTTCTTATTCTTGAATAGGTTCTTAAAATAGGAATCTTAAGTCAAAATTCTACAGTTGAAAAATTAAATTTGAAAAAACAAAAATCAATAATTAAAAAAAGAATTAAAAAAATGTTAAGAATTTAATTTTAGTAAAAAAAATACAATAAAATTATTGGATAGAAGTTTAAGTTGAATATAAGTTTAAGAAAAAATAATTTAAGAAAAAATAACCTTTTTTTAAAAATTAAAATTTGATAGATTTTGTAATAAAATCTGGTCTGAATATCTAAATGATAAATGATCTAAAACTCTAAAAAAATTTAAAAGTGTAGACGAACTGCCTATAGAAGAGGTTTTAGATGGTCTTAGATGGTCTTAGATAATCTTAGATAATCTTAGATAGTCTTAGATACTCTTAGATACTCTTAAATGGTTTTAGATGAAAGCTTGGGTGAAATCACTCTTTCATCTGCATCTTCCTTCTGTAACCCATTATGCACGGTCCGTTCTGCCTACCGCCAACAGGGGATTTTGTTGTTCCCATAGAATTCATGCAGCGTGCCATAACAGCAGAACCCATGGCAAGAGCGTCTGATATGAATATTACGTTTTTGAAGTATTTTTCTGTGTAATCAAGTATCAATTCAGGTTTTTTACCTGTTATACCTGCCCTTCCCGTAACTCCAAGTACGGATCCATCTTCTATCACACCCTCATTAACAGCTTCTTCAACGAGTCTCTTCACGATCAGGGCACTTACATGATCAAGGGTTGCAAACAGTGTGTTTATGCCGGAAGTTTCATAAATTTCACCACCCAACCGGGTTAGTTCAGGTATTTCATCACCATTTTTACCCACATCACAGCCTATTAACGTTGTACCTGCTGCGTAAGCTGCCTTAGGGTCAACTGGTACTGTTCCAAATCTTTCACGTCCTTCAGGGACTTTCCTTATGTCAACGTACTGATGTGCCTCTTCAGCGTATTTTCGGGCATCTTTCCACTTTGCACCCTTTAAAACATCTTTAGTGTAAAGGTCCAGGGCGGCACCTCCTCTTTCGTCGACCTGATGTGTGCCCCTTATTATTGAGTCTGAGACCGCACCTGCAAGTCCGCAGAAATCACCTACTGTGCGGGCATAGGGTTCTTCGCTGTTGGTTATACGGCCTGCAAGGGTTGTACCAAAGTCCATTGAAACACATGGATTTCTGAAGTCCACTTCTGTCCATTTGGACCCTAACTTTATACCTGCTGTAACAAGCTCCCCTTCCATCTCATTTGCAACCACCGCCTTTCCCGTTGGGGGCAGCACACTTGCAACTGCACCATCAAACTGGACTTTATCAATTAAGGTGTACTCCTGCAGGCGCTCTGGAAAGTTGTCCTTGGACATTGCAGGGGACATCTTCCTTGGAGGTATCCCTGCCTCAAGGCACCCATTTGCAAGGGCAATTATCAGATCTCCCACCTCTTCAGGGGATGCAAATCCTGCTGTAACCCCTGTTGAACGAACAACAAAGTCCAGATCCTTTTCCATATCCACATGGGCCCTTTTCAGAGATTCTAATATGGTTTCTTTAACCATTTCTGATACTGATTCCCTGGTGAGTTCAACATCCCACACAGTTTCTCCAAAGACCTTTTCACCCTTTTTAGGTGGCCTTATGTCACGGGTCATTTTCACGGTTTTGTCCAGCAAGTAAGTGTGACTGGTTCTCAAGTTTGTTGCCGTGAGTATGCACTTGGTTGTGGTGTTTCCAAGCTCCACCGATGCCACGATGTAGTAAGTGTCCGGTTTCATTAAAAGGCCGGAACCTGCTGTTTTCTTCATGTAAGATGTTGATTTTATATCTTCTATGGATGCATATCTGCTTTTAGCCCTAATTGGTTTAGATTTGATACCCAATAACTTACCAAAACGTGACAAAAGTTATCCCTCCAGTAAACCTTAACTCTTCCCTTATATTTCCAAAATCCTTAAATTAACTTCTTCAATTAATAATCCAAAAAAAGGTAGATATAAATTTTATGAAAAAATTCTTTATTCAAACCAAATTTCTAATTTTAAAAGATATCTTCTAAAAAAAATAAATTAAATTACAGAATAGAACTGTAATTTCAAATCCAAACTGAATCTATCCTAGGAATGGTTTTCCGATGGTTAGTAGCACGATTATGGTTAGGATAATTCC
>ENA-UOOH01000256-UOOH01000256.1-fermentation-metagenome-genome-assembly--contig:-NODE-256-length-65138-cov-10.775441_pt1 | contig 65138 bp, 37 predicted proteins | sample MGYA00245778_ERZ724025 | MGnify/ENA primary metagenome ERZ724025 (study PRJEB28704, sample SAMN03018313) | fermentation metagenome | biome: anthropogenic terrestrial biome; feature: soil; material... | reverse complement strand
GACTATTGGATATACTATAGGATATTACCTCGCCATTAAACATGTCAAGTATTGGCGACAGATATATTTTCTCATCTCCAATCTTTACTTGTGTAACATCCGTAGTCCATTTCTGGTTGGGCCGGCTTGCCTTGAAGTCCCTTTCAAGCACATTGGGAGCAATTCTGCCAACTTCGCCCTGTATGAACGGTAGCGGACTTTCCTAATCCTGCATTTCAGCTCCAATATCCCCATTAATTTTTGTACCGTCTTGTGATTTATCCCGTACCCCCTATTCCTCATCTCGGCCGTGATGCGTCGATAACCGTACCTGCCCTTGTGCAGGTCGTATATGTTCTTGATCTCCATTTTCTCACGCTTGTATTTGTCGGCGGAATTCAGCCGATTACGGTGGTAGTAGAAGACAGAACGTGCCATCTGTTTACAATCCGGCAGGATTGTAAGATCATGTTCCTGCCTTAGTCCTTCGATGGCTTCCGCCCAGTCATGCATTCGTGGGCTTCTCTTTCCTCGACTAAAGCTTTGACTTTTTTTAATAATGCATTCTCGGCTCTCAGCCTGGCATTCTCGCTCTGAAGTTTCTCCAGTTCTGTTTTCGGTTCCTGCTTCTTTGCTCGACTCATATCCTTTACCGGTCGTCCCTGTTTATTCTGTACGTGCAGTACTTGATAACCCTCTTTCCTGACGGCCCTTACCCAGCTTTCCAGCGCAGTCATACTTACACCATACTGTAAAACAACCTCCCGTAAAGATAATTTATTTTCAATTACGAGTCTTACTGCTGCCACTTTAAACTCACCGTTAGCACGAACATTTGGCCGCTTTTGCAGACCTTGATCCCCAAAACGGTCATGTTTGCGCACCCATTCCAATATCATCCCCTCATGAATACCGTATTCTCTGGATAGGTGAGATATGGGCGTTCCGTTCCTTACCCGGAATACAATAGATAATTTCTTTTCAAACGTGTGTTTAGACATAAAAATAACCCCCAAAAGTATTTTGTCTAACTTTTGGGGGTCGGTTCACAAATGTGATTTCACCCTCTTTTTATTCGGATATCTATCTGAGAACATATCCCAATATTCATTTCTCAGGAGGTTAAATTTTATTTTGAGACAGCCTCTTTTCCTTGCTTTAAACTAAATTCAATCTGACATTCAGCACACATTTAATATCCCGGATTCTGGAAATAAGCGCCACCGCCTTCCAACGCCTGAGTAAAACCGGTCGGGATGGGACGGAGTGCATACTCCGGTTGAAAGAATTTAGCCAAATCGGGATGCGTAGCCTGCAGATAGTTGTTATTCTTTAACATGCCGGTACGTTTCAAATCATAGAATCTGGCATACTCACCACAGAGTTCACGTCCCCGCTCATCAAGTACAGTTCTAATGGTTACCGTCTCGCTGATTGGATTCGCACCCGCTCTGGCACGTACTTTATTGATATAACCATTTGCGTTTGATCCTCCGTTTACATAAATATCAGCTTCTGCAGCAATAAGGTAAATCTCCGCCATTCGCATAATGAACGTTGCATTTAGATTCCCATTTCTGCTTTTACTTGCATTTGCCACGTAGAAATTACTACTGTTGTGCTTGTTCAACGAAGGATAAAAATAATTAAACGGATTCTCAGAAGAGCCATCGGATGTATAATTGCCGGTGGGATTTTGATAGGAATAGGTAGCATTGATATTTTTCTTCACATCATTGTAGACATCCTTGTAGTCCACCACCAGGTATTTCTGATTGAGCTTCGTGGATGCTTCCACCGCATAATCAGGATCCTGCGGCATGATAAATTTGATTCCCAGCTCCCCGGAAGTGATCTGTTCTCCCACCACACTAGCATCACGATCAAATCTACTTACGGTGGAAACGTCCCATTGATAGTTGGTATTAGCTTTCCACTCCGTTGTAAATACTTCATTGAATCGGGGATCAAGCGTTCCATCTTCCTGGACGTAGAGACTCAATAGATGCTGAGTGGGCATAAAGATACCCGATTGATTCCCTTCCCATGATAAACGAAAATCCTGGTTATCTACAAAAGCGCCAAACTGAAACAGGTTGCAACCAAAATATTCGTTGTTGCGATTCATACGATAATTACCATTACTTGATCCGTGGCCATCGCTACCTGCATACCAGCGATGTTTCCAGAGTGCTTCTTTGTTGTTCCAATTGTTAGACTCCTTGAAAACATCTTTATAATCAGGATACATGAATGCATTGTATTGCGCTCCCCCTGCCTCGGCATCATCAATCAGCATCTTTGCATATTTCAGGGCATCAGCTGCATATTTCTTTGTTTCATCATGGGCGATGGTTTGCAAATAGGCTTTAGCCAGGAAACCCAGGGCAGATTTTTTAGTGGGGATCGTCGTAGTTGCATCTGTGCCTTTTCCCAACCATTCAAACGCAAACAACAGATCGGGTATGATAATCTCTTCGTAGACCGTCAAGGGATCTGATCTTTCCGGTTTGAAACTGATTGATTTTGCCGGTTCAGTAATCACGGTTACACCTCCAAACTGTTCCACAGCATTAAAATAGTAAACAGCTCTCAGGAACCGGGCTTCAGCTACCTTCGCATTTCTCTCCTGCTCGGTCTTAAAAGGAACTTTGTCAGCATAAAAGATGGCGGTATTGCAAGAGCCAATACCATCGTATGTTCCATTCCACCAGTTATTGGTGTATGTGGTATTGGGTGCTGCCCCGGCAAAATACCAAAACCATTGCGTCCAGGATGTGGACATATTTCTTTGATAGGTCCATAAATCGGTATCCGCTTCGGTAAGTGTCATCCAATTGTCGGAACCGTAAAAATATCGTTCCATCGCGAAGTAACACTGGTTGATCAATGTCTGGTACCCCTCTTCCGAGGTCGACATCGCCTCCATGGTAAATCCTCCGGGGTTGTATTCATCCAGTGAACAGGATTCAAGAAAATTGAAGGATATAAATAGGATGATATAGAGTATGATTGATTTAAATTTTAGTTTCATTACAGTACATTTTAGGATATTAGAAATTGATATTGATGCCAAATACATATTGTTTATACAATGGAAAAGCATCAGAACCATTTGATTCTGGATCGGTTCCACTAAGCTGTTTATCAAAAGCCAATACGTATGGGTTGTATGCTGTCACATAGAAACGACAATTTTCAATAAATGTCTTTTGCATGATTTTCGCGGGCATAGTATATCCCAAAGTGATATTCTTGATTTTCAGAAAGGAGCCATCACGAATTGTCAGTGCTGTCATGACATCCTGTTCATCGCCACTGCCCGGTACAGGATAGTATGCCTGCTGATTGTTTTCTGTCCAGTAATCAACCCCTCTCGGCTGGTTGGTCATCGTATTCGCTTTGGCGGTATACCAGCCTAACAGATCACTTTGAATGGTTTGCCCCATACGGGCCATTGCAAAGATCGACAGATCCAGATTTCTATACTGGAGACTGTTGTTCAAACCTAACACATAGTCGGGATTGAGATGACCCAGTATCTGTTTATCATCCTGACTATATTTGTGGACACCACCATCGTCCTCCTTTTTAACGGTTGTAATCTTCACCCAACCCGGCTTCACACCATAGGTATCCAAAGTTTCCTGTGGGGTGTCACTGCTCCAGATACCCTCGTATCTGTAATCATAGATTGAGCGGATCGGATATCCCTCAAAGAGGCTCTCTTTGATCAGATCACCTGTAGGGAGTGATGTAATCTGTTCCTCATTCCAAGTGAAAGTGAAATCTGTTTTCCAGTTGAATTCTCTCGATGCAATATTGTGGGCATGCAGGGCCAACTCAATGCCCTTGTTGCTGGTTTCTGCAATATTTTCCCAACTACTGAGCGGCGCCCCCCACCCGGTAATCCCAGCAGTGATAGGCATTGTCCGTTTAAATAAGAGTCCTGTTGTGTGTGTCTTAAAGAGATCCAAAGATCCGCTTATTCTATTTTTAATAAACCCGAAATCAACTCCTAGATTCCAGTTTTTCGATTTTTCCCAACCAAGACTGGGATTGCCATAGGTTCCCGTGTATTGGGTGAATGGCACAATCTTACCGTCGATGGAGATTCCGGAACTTGAGTAAGCGTACACATTGGTGGCTGACCCATATGCACCCACTCCTCCAGAATTTCCGGTAACACCATAGCCGATCCTCAGCTTCAGATTGGTCATCCAATCGAGGGAGGTCATGAATGCTTCATCCGAAACACGCCAGGCAAAAGCGGCTGCGGGGAAGTTGTCCCATTTATGACCTGCCGAAAGCCAGGAGACACCATCCCAGCGATTGGAGAAAGTAAAGAGATACTTACCCTGCAAAGCATAGTTCATGCGAACGGCATAAGACATCTTCTGTGTCTGGTCAAAACCGGACTCCACATGGGGTGAAGTACCCGACATCAACCGCCAGTAGGACCAGGATTCGAGCTGTTGTCCGCTACTGGCCGCCATATTGAATTCATTCTGACTCTTGCTCCAGGATGTCACAAATGTGGCCCCGAGTGTATGGATATCGTTAAATATCCTGTTGAAAGAAGCAATATTTTCCCAAGTATAACTCCTGCCGTAATTGTTGGTGATGGAGGCATGGGGTGAGCCTGCATAGGAGGGACGGTTAGCATTGGCCTGGTTGCCCCAGAACTGACCTGTTCGGGAGTTGTTCAATGTACCGTTGATGACTGTCTTGATACTCAACCCCTCAAGCGGAATGATTTCAATATTCCCGTTCAGGTTTACATAGGTATTTTTGTTGTTGTTCTCAAACTGATAAGGAATAAAATCTCCGAGTGGAGAATACTGGTTCAACGCATACTCATGATTGATGTTGCCGTTTCCATCATATGCATCACCCAACGGGAAAGCGGACAATGATCTGGTAAAGGTATTGTTAACTCCGTTGTTCCTATCGGCATAATTGATATTTGAAGATAGACCTGTTTTCAACCAATTGAAAATCTCATGGTCTACATTGAAACGAAGCAAGTATCTGTTTTGGTTCTCATTCTTCAACAACCCCTTGTCACTGTCAAACGACAGAGAGGTATAGACCCTGGTTTTTTCATTTCCACCGTTAATTGATATATTGGTTTTATGATTTGTAGCGGTATTGCCGGCAGCCTCATCCACCCAATCGATCCATTTTCCCTGATTATAGGCCTGAAGATTTCCTGCATCGGGCAATAGGGTAGAAATATCGGCCGGATACTGGCCATTCTTGTATTTGTATGCCTCTCGCTGGTATTGCAACCATTCACCGCCAATCATACCATAAAAGAATTCCGGCTGACCGCTGAATCCAAAATAGCTATCCAGACTCACGCTTGTTTTACCTTCCTTTCCTCTTTTAGTTGTAATGATGACGACTCCGTTGGCACCGGCAGATCCATATATGGCCGTTGAGGATGCATCCTTAAGCACATCCACACTTTCAATATCCGAAGGATTTACCTGATTATAGCTACCGGGTATGCCATCGATGATGAATAGTGGAGAGTTGTCACCGTAAATAGAACGTGAACCTCTCAGGAGCACATCGACCCCTTGACCTACCCTTCCGCTGGTACGTATGATATCCATACCCGGAATCTTACCGGAGAGAGCTTCCATCACATTGGTGGTAGGAGCAATGGCAATATCTTCCGAACTCATTGAAGTGACAGCGCCTGTGAGGTCTCTTTTTTTTACTGCCCCATATCCAATGACAACCAACTCATCAAGAGTCTCGCTATCCTCTTCCAGTGTCACGCTAATGAATGTTCTCCCATTCACGGGAATTGATTGTTGTTGCATCCCCACATAGGAAACCTCAATGACTCCATTTACCGGAATATCAGATAAGGTAAAATCGCCATTCAGATCTGTGATTGTTCCGATAGTTGTGCCTCTTAACTGAACTGTAACTCCAATCAACGGTTCATTGTGGTTATCCGTAATCTTTCCTCTTAAGGTTAAGTTTTGAGCAAATAATCCCAAGGAGAGAGAAAAAAGAACCAGAGACATTATCCCTCTCATTAATTTTTGATTTTTCATTTCACTGTTTAGTTAGTTTTATTAATGTTATAAACGTTTGTTCTCATAGTTAATTAAATATATTTCATGTCTTGTTTCCTATTCCATCGGCATCACGGTCAATTGTTCCGGATCTATTTTCAGATATTTGATTCGCTCGCGACGCCAGGTATAGACAACGTGGATGTAACCGTCTTTTCCCTGAATTACCGAGGGATAGGAGTACTGGCCCAGGGGGGAATCTTCGGGTACAAGTGCGGCAAACCACTCTTTTCCATCTTTCGACAGGGCAATATTCAAAGGGGTTCTGGGCCCTTTGCCGGTGCCTCCGGGGGGGATCACATGGTTATACACCAGGAGCTGGCGGCCGTCGATCAGCGTCACGGCATCTGTTCCGGAATTGTTGTTGGGAAGACTGGAAAGTGTCATCTCGCTCCAGGTCTCTCCACCATCGTGCGACCATGACTCGGCCAGTTTTCCTTCCCGGGTTCTGCAAAGCATCTGCAGAGAACCATCTTCGTAAGTTAAAATACTTGGCTGGATGGCCCTGATAGCTTTCCCGTCGTTAATGGGGCCCACCTTCCTCCAGGTCTTGCCTTTGTCTTCGGTCATCTCGAAGTGTACTCTCCAGCCGGGGCTTCCCTCGAGGCTGGAGGGACAGATCATCTTGCTGCCCACCATCACCGGCTTGTTCTTTACGGGTCCGATAAAGCCTTCCGGCAGATGCTCCGGCTCAGACCAGGTGATACCGTGATCAAACGAACGTATCAGGTGGCCTGTCCAATCGCTCACCGAACTCCCTATCTTATAAAAGAGCAACAACTCTTCGCCGGGAACCTGAAAGAGCACCGGATTCCAGCAGGCTTTCCGAAGCGTATCGCTGAGGATGCCGTTGGCTACGGATACCGGAGACGTCCACTGTTCGTCCACCTTTCGGGTGACCCATATTTCCACATCGGGATTTCGCTCCTTGGTCCCTCCAAAAAAAGCGGCAACAAGGCCCTTCGGTGTTTCTGCGATGGTGCTGGCATGGCATTCCGGAAAAGGGGCTGTTTCATAGAGAAACTCTTCCTTCACGATTCCTTTCCTCCAACGGCCCATCCCTGGATCCAGTTCCATGGTGAAACGATACTCACCGGAACCTATTTCACACACGAAGGAGTCGCCTCCGGTTCTTACATTCAGGTAACCTTCCCCGCTCTTTAACAATCTCCCTCCCTCTTTGATGTGTAGGCTATTGAGCGGGAAATGAACTTCCGCGGTACTGTTGGCCGGCACCTTGATGCTCCACTCCAGCTGCTCAAAATTCTTTTTCCAGTGACTTTTCACCTCTCCGTACGGAGTTTTGTAGGAAGCATTCACAAAAGATAATTTTTCAATATCGAAATTGGGCTTCATGATGATCTTTTTGAAGGCCACCTGCTGATCGTCGGACTTTATCCCTGCCAGATTCTCGAAGCTAAAAGGAATAAAGTCACCCAGCAGCATCACATGATTGCCTGAATTCATCTCCGGGTTTGCTGTATCTCCGTTCCAGAGTTCCCAGATGGTTGTCGCTCCCTTTTTGGCCATATAGCCCCAGCTGGGATAGGTGTCATTGGATGCCAACTGAAAAGCAATATCCGCCCTTCCCATTCGGGCAAACTCTTTCAGGATCCACTGTGAGCCAATGACCCCCGTGGTGATGTGGGCACTGTATTGGTTGTTCTCCAGGATGCCATTCACCAGATGTTTCTCCACGGCCGGTATCCAGGCTTCGGGAATCATTCCGAATGCCAGGGGCAACAGGTTGGCAGTTGCCGTGTTGTTTCCGTAGTAAAGGCTGTCGGCATGAAAGAATGCATCATTGAACCCTTGTTTTACCTTCTCTGCCAGCGTACCATAGCGGTCGGCATCTTCCGGAAGGTTTTGCAACAGGGCAAACTTCTTCATCAATTCAAGAATCTTGAAATAGTATGCGGTGGCGATCAGTTCGCCATTGGTAATACGACCCGGGTCCTGCGCATGAATCAGCTCCGGCGATTCGGGCGGCACGCACCAGTCGCCATACTTATCGCGCGGCATGAGGTAATCATCTGTCATATACTCATCCTTCATATGGCGGACCCACTTTTTCATGCTTTCGTAGTTTTTCTCAATCGGCTTCAGATTGCCGAACTGCCTATAGAGCATATCGGCATTGAAAAAGAAAGCGGCAGGCCAGGTGACGACATCCGAATAGTAGTTCCAGAAAGCGGGAGCCACATCGGGAATGGTGCCATCTTCACGTTGTGCTTCACGGATATCATCGGCCCATTTGCTGTAAAGCTGCTGATGCTCGAAGAGATAACTCTCGCCCAGTCCCCCCATTGTCCGGTCGCCCAGCCAGGGCTGACGTTCGTTTCTCTGGGGACAGTCTATCGGCATTCCCTTGTAGTTACCCCGTATTCCCCAGAATGCATTTTTCATGACCTGGTTGATTACAGGGTCGGATGTCTCTATGGTACCGATGAGTTCCATCTGATCATTGACCACTTCGCCGATAAAATTATCTTTGGATATCTCTCCCGGATAGCCAGTTACCTCCACATACCTGAAACCATGGTAGACAAATACCGGAGCCCACTCTTCCAGGCCCTCTCCCTTGAGAATATATTTGTCGGTCACCCTCGCATCCCGCAGGTTATCCAGATAGAGGTTGCCGTCGGCCTGCACTGTCTCGGCAAAACGAAGCTGTACGGTATCTCCCTCGTTTCCTTTCACCTTCATCCGGATCCAGCCAACCATGTTCTGCCCCATATCCAGTATATACTTGTCTTCTTCAAGCCGCGTGACCGAGAGGGGCTTCAGGGTGTCGACCACCTTCATTCCTTCCATCATCTGCGCCCTAAGCGTCCCGTACGGGATGGCCACTCGTTCAGCGGACCCCCAGGAGGAGTCATCGTATCCCACTTCACTCCATCCGGTCAGCTCTTTTCGTGCATCGTACTCTTCCCCGTCGTACTCGTTATTGCTCCGGATGGGGCCGTCGGCAGTTATTTTCCAGGAGGTATCGCTGCCGATCACCTCTGTGCTTCCGTCTTTATACTCTATATAAAAAGCGAGGCGCAGCTTTGGGTAGCCGAAGGTGGGAATCTTATAGGGCTTATAATCCTGTCTCATGGTGTAGTAGCGGCCGTTTCCGAGGGTCACCCCCATGGCATTGCCATTTTCCTTGAGTAGGGAGGTGACATCGTAACTGTTATAGAGCAGCGTCTGTCTGTAATCGGTCGGCGCCGGTGCCAGTACCTGATCCCCTACCCGCTTGCCGTTCAGGAAGAGCTCGTAGAGTCCTTGTCCCGAGATATGTACCACCGCATGTTTTACCGGCTTGTTCATCTCAAACTCTTTCCGAAGGTAGCGAGCCGAGAGCCTCGACCATTGTGTTTCAGAGTCCCACTCCGAGGCCCTGTCCATCCCTATCCAACGCGACTTCCAGTCGTTCTCCGAAAAGAGTCCCGTACACCAGTAGGCGGGACTGCTTTCCGTTGTTTCGCCTTTTTGGGTGGTCACGCTTACCTTCCAGTAGTAATAGCTGCTGTATTTTAGGGGTTCGCCTTCGAACAACACCCATTGTGACTGCTCTGATTCAACCACTCCCGAATCCCATATATCGGCAATGCCCTGATCCAGTTTTTCGCGGGTAGAAGCAACCATAATATGATAAGTGTGCTGCATCACGTTCCGTTCTTCCTCAGCAAAAATACGCCAGCTGAATCTCGGGTTCCTACTGTCTATGCCTATCGGGTTTTCAAGTGCCTCCACCCTTAGATCACCTACTCTCAGACGGGCTGCTACCGGGCTGAGAGATGATAAAAGAAGGATGATCGATATGAATATTGCTCTCCCTTTCATAATGTACGATTTTTATTTCTTTATTTTCCCCTGTGCATCAGGCAATTCGCTCCACGCGGGATCTATATAGTCGCGCGATGCATCTACCGCGATCAATACCCTGTCGTTACCGTAATGGTAACCTTCATCCAGGGAGAAGTGTGTAACCTTATTATCAAACGCTCCTACGAACTCAAGTTGTCCATTCTTTGGCAAGTACCACCATACATTTTTTTTGCTGCCCGATATTTTAGTCAGATCAATCTCCATCGGCCGGCCGCTGTAGTTATACACCAACAGGTAATCGTTGCCGCGGGTAGCGATGAGCCTGTCGTACATGACACCGTTTGTGCCGGCGATCACCGACTGGTCGGGTACCCGCTCGAAGAACGGGAAGGTGAGCATCAGATTTTTCAAATGCTTCATCTGGTTCATCCCCGGATCATTAAGCGCCTGGTACCATGTTTTCTGAGCTCCATAAGCACCGCCAATTCCATCTTTCTTCATCTGCATGATGGAGTTATGCCCGTATGTGTGGCCAAAGGAACCGGCAAAAACCGACCAGTAGGCGTAGCGGCGTACATCGTTGTCGTTCCATTTAAGCTCGTTGGCGTCATGCAGTCCGTGGGGAATATCCTCGTATATCGGTTCGGCGTCGATCACCGGTTTCCGCGGTTCCAGGGCATTGTTACTCTCCACAAACCGCCAGTTATCCTCTTCGGTATTTTCGATGATGGGATACTCACCATCTCCCTTACGCTGCCCGTATCGACGATGTCCCGATTGGAACATGTTGAAGTCGAGCCACTCTTCGTTATTGAACCAGGTGCCCGACATGGTCCTGCCGCGGGGATGGAAAGTCATCAGATGATTGTCGTCATTTGCATCGATGCTTTTAGCCAGAGACTGCCACACTTCGGTTTTTACATCCCCCCGGATATCGCCTCCTATCAGCCAGATGATATTGGGATTATCCCGATACCTTTTGGCAAGAAATTCGCCGTAGAGACGGGCTTCTTCTACATTCATCTTTCCCTGCTGCACGGGGCTTCCCCACACACAGACCATCCCTATATAGATTCCTTTTCGCTCGGCTGCCTCGATGATATAATCCATGTGATCCCAGTATCCATACTCGCCCTCCTGATCGATATTTGTAAAATCAAATCCGAATGGCAGTGCCCATTTTCCATAGACATTTATGGCCGGCATGGTATTCATCACCATCACCTGTACTACGTTATACCCTTTCTGTCGGCACTGCTCCAGATAGTATTCCGCTTCATCCCTGTTTAATCGGGCCGGAAGATACCAGCCTGTGTCACCCAACCAGAAAAAGGGGGTTCCATTTTCATGTTGAAGGTAGCGGTTTCCTTTATTTACCTGTAGTTTACCGTTTTCCCATGGAATATAGGTCTCCTGTGCCATGGCAGTTGTAATCCAAAAAAGGCTAATTGCTATTGTAATCAGATATTTACCCTTGTTCATATATTATTTATTTTATAGATTCCTTCAATTTCTCTATTTCCAATGCTGCCAGGATGAACGATCCTGTTGACTTCGGATCATTTTCTATTACCGGCTCACTGATGTAGTATTTGAACGAGCCATCCCTGGGGTGGCCTGTGATGCCATTTCCTCCCAGTCCCGCTACTGCACAGCAGTTTGTAATTGTATAAGAACCATCTTCTTCGGACTTTATAAAATTGTGGATGATGCCTTCGAACCCGTTCAGTGCAACCTCCCGGTAACTTTCATCAATATAGTTGTTATTGAGCGCCTTTGCCAGGAAATAGACAAAGAGTGCCGATCCCGATGATTCCAGGTAATTCCCTTCCCTGTCTCCTTGATCTGTCACCTGATACCATACACCGGTCGTTGGATCCTGGTACTTTTTGATCCCCGACGCCAGCCTTTCGGTTATCCCCAGTAAGCTGTCACGTCCCGGGTGATTCTCCGGCAGGTGGTCGAGCAGATCCACGATGGCGGCTCCGTACCACCCCATGCTGCGCGACCAGAATCCGGGCGATGTTCCGGTCTCTTTATCGGCCCATGCCTGCTGACGCGACTCATCCCAGCCGTGAAAAAAGAGTCCGCTCTCCTCATCGAAAGTATGGGCATCGATGAGGGTAACCTGATGAACCACATCGTCATACAAGTCAGGCTCGCTGAAGGTTGCCGCATACTGTGCCAAAAAGGGCGATGCCATATAAATACCGTCGAGCCACATCTGATGGGGGTACTTGCGTTTGTGCCAGAAGCCGCCCTCCGATGTACGCGGATGGGTCAGCGACTGGGTATAGAGGGTATCGATTGCTTTTTTATATCGGAGATCCCCGGTTTCGGCATACAAATCGAAGAGTATTTTCCCCGGACTGATATGGTCGATGTTGTATGAATCCATCGAATAGGTTTTGATGCTCCCATCCATGGTGATCAGACTGTCCGCATATCCTTTGGCATAATCAAAATATTGCTGATTTCCCGTTTCCTTCCATAATTCGATCATTGATTTGGCCACCAGTCCGAACGTGTAACTCCATTTGGGTTTTGAGGCATTCTCTATCATCCACAGTTCCGGAAAACGGGTCATTTCGGAAACGGCCATTTTTTCTGACCAACGCTGCTCAACAGCTTTTTCACTTCCCTTGCAGGAAAGCAGCGACAACGATATGGCAGCGGTAACCATAAACAACATATTTTTCATATAGCACATTGGATAATTTTTTATTTGCATGTTATTGATTCAAGTTTCGCATGTTTATATTGAATTGAATACAGCGTAACAAAACATTGTCAGTCGATGACTTAGCGGTATATGTTGCATGCAAAGCTTTAATTATTGATTATTTTCTGTAGAGGATATATGATTTACCCTTTTCGGTCTTCAGATCAACCGTATACACTTTTGGCAAAACCGGTTTATTCAGTTCCACCTCAGAGTGATTCTGTGGCTCGGGAATAACCGGTGTATCATATAATCTGTTGGAATTTGCCCCGGATGCTTTTCTCAACCCTTTCCCTTTCAGTTCGCTGTTTGAACGGATACGGCAGTTGCCTCCATTGTTCGAAGTGATTTTGACCTCACTGACCTCTCCCTCACTCCATTGGATGTCCAGTTCGAACCCACCCCGGGCGAGCAATCCTTTTATATATCCCTCCTGCCAATTATCGGGCAGCGCCGGAAGCAGATAGATAAAGCCATCGTGGCTTTGCATCAACATTTCAGCAATACCTGCTGCACAACCGAAATTTCCATCAATCTGAAAGGGTGGATGTGCATCGAAGAGATTGGGATAGGTTCCGCCCGGGCCTGAATTCTCTCTGACGAGCGTCAACTGATCGGTAATCAGCTGGTAAGCTTGTTCACCGTCGAGCAGACGTGCCCACAGGCATACCTTCCACCCCATCGACCAGCCGGTGGAGGGGCCTTTCCGGTGGATTAGCGAGGTACGTGCCGCATCAAAGAGCCCGGGGGTATGGAAAGGTGAAATCTGATTGCCTGGAAACAACCCGTATAAATGGGATACATGCCTATGCGTATCGTTGGGATCGTCCCAGTCGTGCATCCACTCCTGCAACTGTCCCCATCTTCCTATTTGCATGGGCGCCAGCTCCGGCAGACGTTTTTTCAGATGCGTTGCGTACTCTTTGTCTATATCCAAGACAGAAGAAGCGGCGATTACCGTATTCCACAATTCAAACACCAGTTGATTGTCCATGGTAACTCCAGCCGCAGTGGTTGCCTTGCCTCCGCTTCCGGCATGTACATTTTCGGGAGAGTTGGAGGGAGCCACCACCAGCCAGCCATTTTCCGGTTCATGCACCATGATTTGATCAAAGAATAGCGCTGCCCCTTTTAATATCGGATAGGCTTCGCGCAGGAAATCAAGATCGCCGGTGTAGAGAAAATGTTCCCATAGATGCCTGCACAACCAGGCTCCGCCGGACGGCCACATTCCCGAAGCAGCCCGGTCCACAGGACCTGTAATACGCCAGATATCGGTGTTATGATGCAGCACCCATCCATCAACACCATACATGATTTTTGCCGTCTCCCTGCCGGTTTCTGCAACCTCCTTTATCAACCTGAAGAGAGGTTCGTTCAGCTCCTGCAGGTTCGTCACCTCTGCCGGCCAGTAATTCATTTCGAGGTTGATGTTGGTGGTATATTTGCTGTCCCACGAAGGAAAGAGGGCATCGTTCCAGATACCCTGCAGGTTGGCAGGCTGTCCCCCCGGCTGAGAGCTTGAGATGAGCAGATAACGTCCGAACAGGAAATAAGTGGCCACAAGATGTGAATCATTGGTTTCTTTAAACCGCTGAATGCGCAGGTCGGTAGGAACATCTGCATACATATCTTTACCCAGATACAGCGTTGTCCTATCCAAAAACTGCCGGTAGTGGGCCACGTGTGCCTCTTTCGATCTGTTGAAATTATTGGCTTTTGCTTTCTGTAAATAATCCGAAGCAAGCTTCACCTCATCGCCGGAAATATCCTGATAGTTGATAAAATTTGTCGCGATGGAAACATAGACAATCACCTCATCCGCATTTTCGACGGAAATTACACCGTCTCTGAAGATCACCTTTCCACCGGTGGCTTCCACGGAAGCACGTCCCTGAAATCGTACCCTTCCCGACACTCTTTCGTGGGTAGAGGTCACCCCCGATAACGAAATATGATCCGCACCCGTGCCAATTTTCACGTCCCTGTGCGGAGAGGTCAGTTGCGCATTAAAAGTGATTGCATTTCTTTTATCAGCCGTCAACCGGATTTGCAACACCTGATCCGCGAAAGAGGTGATATACTCTCTTTTGAAGGTGATGCCGTCCACTTGATAGGCGACCAGTGCCTTTGCCGAATCCAGGTCCAGTTCTCTGTAATATCCGGCGTACTTTCCATGGCCCGGGAACGACAATCTCAGGTCGCCGAAGGGCTGATAGGGCATCCCCGAGTTTGTGTTTGACATCACCTTTTCGGTTGCCAGGTCCTGTGCTTCTTGATATTTACCGGCGAACACCAAATCGCGCACCTTGGGGATGTTTTCCAATGCTTCCGGATTCGCATTGCTGTTCGGCCGCCCCGCCCAGATGGTCTCTTCGTTCAGTTGGATCTGGTCGATCGACGGATTACCATACACCATCGCCCCTATCCTGCCATTCCCGAGAGGCAATGCCTCCGTCCAGGTGGAAGCCGGCTTCTCGTACCAAAGTTTGTGTACCTGCGCAACGCTTCCTGAAACATGAATCAGCAGGAAAAAAGTCAATAAACACGTTATAGGAATCTGGTTCTTCTTCATCTTATCTGCTTCAAACAATTAATTTTATGTGAGACTACTTGTCGTCCCGTCTATTTCTTATTCTTTTTCTTTTTCTTTTCCTCGTTCACCTTCTTGACAAAATCTTTGTACAATTGGCGCCAGTTTCTGCCGTTACCGATCAGATACTGCTCGCATTTTGTTTTATATATTTCGAAAATTGCCGAGATCTGATTCATGTTTTTATAATCGATGGCCTGTTCGCGCGCCTGCTTCAGATAGGATAAGATTGTGGCTTCTTCTTCGGGCGTTAAATCAGAAACGATCGCTTTATAACCCCGCATGGTAAAATCGACCTTTCCTACCGTGTATTTATCCAGCACTGCCTCTACTTGTTGCTCACTGAGCACGCGGCGAAGTCCGCTCATCAGCTTCTCGTGAACTTCTCCGGGCATTGCGGAATCGGCAATCATCTCACGGTCGAGTTTGCTGAGTGGCTGGCCGGTCGTGGGATTGATCCCCTCGGGAACAGTGGTGAACGGATGGTTGTTATGCCAGTCCCTCACGGCTCTCAGGTGGTTATAAATCAGTGTATTCAGATGCGAGACATCCTCCTTGCGCTGTAGCCCGAGAGAGGCTACCCATCCGGCTGCTTTCTTCTCGATAGACAAATCGGACAATAAATCTGCATAGAGGCCTTTGTTAAAGTATTCCGATAATTGTTCAAAAGATCGAATGGCATGCTCGGGATACAATTCACCCTCTTTGCCAAATATTTTTAACTCATCCTCCGGTTCAATCCTGACATTGCTTTCATTCAGCATCGACCTGTCGAGAGAGAAGACAGCGGCAAAAAAATCGTAGACTGCCTTTCTCTTGTTGATTCCGAAATCATGTCCCTCTTCGGGGAAGTGCACATTTTGCACATTCTCTGCTGCATCATAAAATGCATATATGTTTTGCAGATAAGGATACTCCAGTGCAGGAACACTCGCTGTCCAGTCCTTCCCGTCCGAAACCACCAGCAGCGGCCGGGGAGCAAACATGGCAATCAGCTCTGCGTTGTTGGTTCCTCCGCAAGAGAGCGTAACCGGCATGCCGCTTTCGCAGGGACATCCTCCGTCGAAATGGGAAGCCAGCATCACCACCGGAGCCACCGCTTTATAGCGCTCATCGAGGACCGACAGTAAAATGGCCTGAGACCCTCCGCCCGATCCGCCCGTAGCCCCTACTCTCTCTCTGTCCACATCTTCTCTTGTGAGCATATAATCAAGAATGGTGATGCCGTTCATTGCCTGAATTATATGTGCCGCGCTTGAGCGATGCGATGCATTGCCGACCTGCTGGGCAGATTCGCCCCATCCAAACAGGTCGTAGCTCACCGTAATGGCTCCCATTCTCGCAAGTGTGCCCATCCTGAGTTGCTGATCCTCGCGGTAACGGCCATCTGCAAAATGTCCGTTGGGGGAGATGATCAATGCGTGTTTCCCTTTGGAGAGAGGGGCATAGATGGAGCCTGCCACATAAAGACCCGGCAATGTTTCAAGAGCAAAATTTTGTACCGAATAACCATCGAATTTCCTTGTTTTCGATAAAATAGGTTTTGAATGTACCCTTTTGGCAAGCAGCGGGTCTATACCGAGATTATCCCTGACTTCACGCTGCAGACACTTTTTTCGTTGTTCCCAACGTTCTTTATCGGGGTAGAGTGATGACAGGTAGGCAAGCATTTTTTCACCATCCTCCGGCGTCCTGCGTGCATATTCATAACTCTTCAGCTTATAATGCCGGTCGCCCTGTTTTATAAACTTATAATCGAAAGGTGCCAGCACATTCGTCAGAGATTCTTCCACCGAATAGGGACGTATTCTGAAGTCGGCGTAAGGAAGTACCAATCCGGCAGTATCAATATCATAGGAAACAGAGACATCAAACCTGACTGAGATATCCTTCAACACATCACTCAACGGTCTTTCGAACCTGTTCTCGTATACCTGTTGTGCGTGACAGACCGTTATGGTTGCGACCAACAGCAACAATCCTATACCTGCATTTTTTTTCATCGTTATTCAATTATCGGTTTGGACTTATCATTGCCCTCGACATCTACGACAGTGTCGATTCGGCCAAAATAGTTGTTTTTAAGCACGATACCCTCATTTTTACCATCCAGCTGTATGAACGACCTGTTGCCGGGCATGGGGAAGCAGCCCTGGATAAAAAGATCTTTTGAATTCTTGACGTGCATAAATGGCTTCTCCACATCCGGTGTTCCTGTCCACACATTGTGCATGGTTATATTTTCTGAGTTCAGCACCTCAAAGGGGGATGAGCTGTCGATCCGCACATCCCTCATGAGAATATTTTTTGCATAATCGATTCTTGCTCCCTCCTTAGACTGAATATTAATGTTGCTCAATGATACGTCCGACACCGTCATCTCTTCCAGGCCGACGATCTCGATGGCCCGGTTTACATCCGTACCGGTAAGTCCCGAGATATGAATATTTCGGAATACCGGCGTTCTCTCCGAAACAGGCTCGGGATCCATATTGCTATATTTCAGGTTCATGATGACTGCCTCTTTTTGTATATTTTTCATCACGATGTTGCTTACCCTGATCTCCTCCACAATGCCTCCCCTGCCACGGGTGGATTTTAGCCGGATACCCCTGTCGGTTCCGTCGAACACGCAATTGGAGATCGTCACCTTTCTCACATCGCCGCTCACTTCACTGCCGATGACCACTCCACCGTGTCCCGACAGCATGGTGCAGTTTGTGATGGTGATGTTTTCGCAGGGAACAGCCAGGTTGCGAGCCTGCTCGTCGCGGCCCGACTTCAGCGTGATACAATCATCTCCCACCGTAATATGACAGTCGGAGATATGCACATTCTTGCACGAGGAGGGATTGATGCCGTCGGTATTGGGAGAATCGGGGTTATTGATGGTGACACCGGTGATGGTGATATTCTCACAAAATTCCGGGTTGAGGGTCCAGAAGGGCGAATTGATAACATGGACACCCTCTATCCGGATATTTTTGCACCGGAGGGTTTGAAACAACGGAGGCCGAAAAAAGCGTCGGTCCAATGTGCCGGTATAGTCTGAATTCGTGAGCCTGTAAAGTTCTTCCACATTGTTGGCACTCTTCCACATAAACTGATATTTATTCAAATCTCTCACGCCATTATTCCGAATGTCAACAATTACACGATAAAACTCATCCCACCATTTTTTGCCCTGCCCATCGATGGTCCCTCTTCCCTTGATGGTGATATTTTCCTCTTCAACCGCATAAAAAAGAGGGGAGAAGCTCTTCATCAGGACTCCCTCGTAGCGCATCTCTACAAAAGGGAGGTAATCGTCAAAATTATCAGAAAAAAGCAAGGTCGCTCCCGACTCAAGTTCTATGGTGATGTTACTTTTCAGTTTGACAGCACCGGTGAGGTATGTTCCTGCCGGAAAATAAAGTGTTCCGCCACCTTCATCCGACAAATCGGCAATGGTTCTGTTTATCAGCTCCGTGTTAATGACATTGCCGCTGTCGTCGGCACCCAGCAGTTTCATATTCACTGTTTTGGCATTCAACTGAGACGAAAACAGAAAGCTTATCAGAATAAATAATGGTAGAGATCCTCTTTTCATGCTACTATATTATTATGGATGTTAGTACGAATATACTGAATTAATGGCGACTCGACGATATGTCCGGATTATAATTTCCGGGTAAAAGTATGTTTCCCGCTTCCCACCACGTGCGTTTCTTTACCGGGGAGGACAATGCTTGCCTCTGTATTTACGGGAATCTGAACATGCAGGGTAAACAGACCATTCTCGACTTTCCAGTCCACCGCAATTTTCCCATAGATTGTTTTTGTTGAGGCCGAAACGTGCGTGAGGTCACCCACCACCTGGGGTACGATCCGAAACTTTTTGTATCCGGGACTATCCATATCGGGCTGTATTCCTGCCAGCCAGGAAAAGAACCATTCATCGATCTGTCCCATCATAAAATGGTTCCAGGATGTTCCCTCCCGTGGATCCCACTGTTCGGTGAGGGTGGTCGCTCCAAATTTCACCTGAAATCCATAACCCGGAACTTCCTCGTGATTGTGCATCCTGTACATCAGCTCGTTCATGTTATTTCCAGCCAATGTCTGAAAGAGATACCGGTTCCCCACATCTCCGGTGGTTAACCGGTTTCCATGCTTTTGAATATCTTTTACCAGATTGGCGAGCACCTGCTCCCTTTTCTCCTCGTCCACCATTTCAAAAAAGAGAGGGATCGCGTTGGAAGCCTGACTCCCTGAACCATACTGAAAGGTTTTCTCATCCAGAAACTGGTTATTAAAAGCAGCTTTTACCCGGCAGGCAAGCTGATGATAGGTGATCTCATCCGCTTTCTCCCCAATCATGGCGGCTGCCTTGCTGAGCAGTGTGAGATCCTGGTAGTAGTGCGCCGTAGCCACCAGCGGCACAGGGGTATTCTTTGAGAATCCGGCCCGTTCACCGTGATAATCATACCAGTCGCCCAGTCCATGTGAAACAATGTGATCTGTGGACGTGGTGGAAAGGTAATCCACATACCCCTTCATTACGTCATAATACTCCTTAATCAGCGAATTGTCCCCATAATAGAGATAATACATCCAGGGTATAAACACCGAAGAGCTTCCCCACTCCGGCGAATCCCGGAAAGCACCGTCAAACTCCACGTACTCGGGCGCAATGCTGGGCACCAGTCCGTTCGGAAGCTGTGCGTCCCTGATATCCTGCATCACTTTAGGGATAAACGTTCGCAGGTCGTAGTTGTAATAGAGCCCCGGCCCGTTCAGATGCACCTGTTCCAGCCAGCCCAGCTTTTCTCGGTGGGGGCAATCGGTAAACAGGGCCTGCATATTGCTTCTTACCGCATTGCCAATAATTCTGTGGGCATTGTTAAAGATGTTGTTTGAGCTTTCGAACGTTGATATTTTTTCGGCTGAATTGTAAATAAAGCAGGCGTTAATTTTTTTGATCTCCGGCAAGATGACATTGCTGCGATTGTCGCTGGCAAACAAATCTGCCTGAATATAGCGGAATCCGTAATAGGAGAATCGAGGATGCCAATACTCATCTCCCTCTCCCTTCAGGATGTATTGATAATAATGCTTGCTTCCGGTCTGTTTTTGGCTGACAGTTCCGTCTTCGTTCAAAGATTCTCCCACGGTCAGCCGGATGGTATCTCCCTTTTGTCCGTCGACCACGATCTCCGGGAAGCCGGCAAGGTTCTGTCCCATATCCAGAATAAAGCGACTATCGGACAGTCTATTGATCTCTTTTGGAGCATAGCGTTCCATGATTTTCACCGGGGCTGCCTGCTGTGCTCTCAGCTTCCCCCGGGGTGCCTCCTGAATTACAACCGGCTGCCATTCGCTGTCGTCGAAACCAACTCTGTTCCAGCCCGGCTGTTCCAGCGTGGCATCGTAATCCTCTCCCCCGTATATGCAATTGAAGGTGACGGGACTATAGCTAAACTTCCAGCTTTCGCCGGACTGCACCTCCTGGACAGTACCGTCGGCGTAGGTAATTCTCATTTTAAAAAACAGCGTAGGAGGTCCGAAGCTGACAAGCAATTTGCGGTACCTTCCCCCCTGTACGTTGTAAAATCCGTTTCCCAACAGGACGCCAATTGCATTTGCGCCGGTTGTCAGGTGTGCTGTTACATCATAGGCATTATAATAGACCGTTTTGTCGTAATCACTTAACAAAGGAGCAAATTCACTCTCCCCTACCTTTTCCCCGTTCAACGAAAGCTCATACTGACCAAGTCCGCTCACATAGGCCACAGCCTCTTGAATAGCCTTCTCCGATGTAAAGGTATGGCGCAGATAGATACTCTTGTGGGAGAGCGGATTCACCTGCTCCCACATCATCTTGTTCTCGGGTCTTTTCAACACGGTAGAGTGAAATTTTCTACCCCTGGGAAGTTTCGCATCCTCTCGCGAGATTGAGCCGATCCACGCTGCATTGAGAAACACCGCCGAGGGGGCCATCCGGAAGTAGCTGCTTTCGCTCCATGCCGAGGGAAGATCCTTTTCATTCCACACCCTCACTCTCCAGCGATATTTTTTCAGCGGTTGCGGAAGTCTCTCGCCACTGTAACGTATATAATGACTCTGTGCGGAACCAATTTTTCCAGTAGCCCAAAACAGGATCTCCGGTCCTTCGGAAACATCGTATATTTCCATCTCGTATGCGGTCTGATGTGTGCCGTTGTCCTCGGAGATGATCTGCCATCCGAACTCGGGATATGCGGAGGTCACCATGAGGGGAGATTCCATCTGATCACAGGTAAGATGAATCGGTTCAAAAGCCCTGATCTGCACGAAACAGAGAAAGAGCATGCTGAGTGATACCAGCGAAAATTTTCCTTTCATGATATTCTATAAAACATCTTCACAAACCAATTTTTCCAGATGAGTAGATTTCCCCACAACCACTCCATCCACAAAGATAATGAACCCTTTTCCCTGATGGTAACGATCACCATATTTATCCCACAGGATGGTGATCATCCTGCCGTGATATGGCACATTATCGAGACAAAACCAATTCCAGGTATCCTCCGGCAATAGCGGATTCACGACAAGGGTATTGTCCTCCTGCGGGCGAAGGCCAATCAGTCCCGTGATGATTAGATCGTTAAAGGTTGAATGATTGTAATACCGGCTTCTTTCCTGGTCGCCTTTCAGCCAGTAACCGGTTATCTCATCCTGATATTCACCAATGTAGGGGCGTCCTCTGTGATACTGCGACTCCACATAGCGTTCCATCAACCGAAAATAGGTGCTGTCACTTACTGTGTTTTGAGTATAGTTGTTCATGAAGTTGGCCATGGCGGTCATGGTCTGACTCGTTGCAAAAGGCCATATTGCGCCGTCCCATTCGCATTTGCAACATCCGGCCATACGGAATAAGGGATGACGGCGCTCTGCCGTAGTCAGCCCGTAAGGTGCCAAAAATCCGCTTTCGTCCGAGACCTGTTTCCATGCAACATCGTATTTACCGTTGTCCGGCAGGTTAAAGTACCAGGGAATATATCCGATAGCTTCTCTCACGTTTGCCAGTGAATCGCCTCTGTGTGTTTCAAAAAAGGCATGTTGGTCGTTCCAGAGATTCCCGGTTACCAGTTCTTTTATTGTATCCCTTTTCAACTGATATGTTTTCGCCATTTGCTCATTCTCTGTCAACGAAAATATTTTCGCCAGTGCATCGGCATTTCCATACATGTAACTGTTGATGGTTGGACGTGCATATTTTTTTCTTCTCCCGCCACTGATCGATTCTTCCATTCCATCCTGCACATCTCCCTGCCAGAAAAGTTTATTGGGCAACCGGTGACTCTCCTCCCAACGCTGGTATTCGGCATGCAGATCGGGCAGCAAGTCGACAAGGTAAGTCGTATCTTTGTCTACAAGATAGCGGTTGTAAATAGCATCTGCAGCCCATGAGCTGAAGTTACCGAACTTTCCCATCGGTTTCCCCTCATTTCCCCTGTACCACGCATGGATATACTGATCGAGATATTGAGGGTCACGAAGCCATCGCGATTCATATATATGATGACCAAATGCACAGGCAATCATGTTGTACTTGTCGGCATAAGACCTGTTCACCAGAAACTCAGTCATGACATATCCTATGGGTGTCTCTTTGATGTGTTTCCGCAAAGACCACCAGCGGAAGTAGTAAATCTCTTCAAAGTTCTTCTGGGGGCATTCAAACAGAGGAATGTTTCTTTTCATCCATTCGCCCGATGCATTGTTGGAGATTGCCTGAGCGATGTTTTCATCTTCCATCCGGTTGAAGTAATCGGCATAATGGCTGAAGCTGTCGTAGCGGAGTATCGCCCCCCCTTGTTTTTTATCCAAATCTACTGTCTGAAATCCTCTGATATAATAGGTTACCAGAGGATCCTGTGCACCCGCATTCGGCAGATCCTCAAAATTATCGGCCGGCGTTTCCGGCGATGGGTGCTGACGGATCTCGCCTGTTCTGAAAACAATTCTTTCGATAGAATGAACGGGAGCGAAGAACCTCCTTACTCCCACTCTTTTATCATCTACATAGATTTGTATTTCGTTGTTGGAAGCCGATAATTCCGCCCTTATCTCATACTCTCTATTTGGTTCGAAATGCATCATGTTGGAGAAGCGTGCACCACCTTTGGCACGAAAAAATCCTTCCGGGGTGAACTCCAGTCGGGAACAGGCAATTCCGTTCTCATCCAGGAACTCAATCTGCAGAGTGCCATTCGAAATCTGTTCCGTCATAAATTTGAAGGTGACACCCAGCTCCGCCGTTTTCGGTATCTTTCGTTCTATTTTGGCATAATCGAAAGGATCCTTATCCTTTAGCACCAGCCATGTATGTCCATTTTTCTTTCCGAGTGACACCGGAGCCCATATTGGAGAATAAATGTTCCAATTGCTTAACTCTGCCACGCTCTCTTTGCCGTTCAATTGATCATTTGCATGGGCTGTAGCTTCCAGTCTCACCGGTACAGGGATGCGGGAAACCCACATATCCTCCTTGTTCACGCTGTAGGTAACCCACAAATCGCCATCGGGAGGCGTACCGTTGCCTTCCTGTATGCCACGAACATACTGGGGACCGTATGATTTGTAGTTTCCTCCGTATCGCATGGGAGTAATCTCCCCGTGAACAAGATTTAATGTTTTGTACTCAAGTCCGTCGCTACTAAGCGAAATGGCCAAAGGCCATCTGAACTCTGCAGGATTATAGACCGTTGCATAGGTACCGTCGCTCAACCGCTGTCCCCAAATTTTCGCATTGCTGTTGATAAATCCTTTTGCCCTCTCCACCGGTTCCAGCCATGTTTTTCCACCATCGTTGCTGACAGAGGTCAATGCATGTTTCCACAAGCCCACCACTTTGCTGTCGGGAAGGTGATAGTAAGAAAATGCCTTGTATTGCTTCTTCAGTGGAATCAACGGGTCATTTCTGTCCGACTCCTCCACCCATTGCATCATATAAAGCGGGTTATTCAAAATTTCCCTGCAAGCTTTCACAAATTCCCTGTCTCTGCTTTTTTCAAAATAGGGATAGTGGGTGTTTTCCTCATTGAACTGATGATTGTAGCGAATAAAATAAATTGGACCCAGAGAGCCATCCTTCCTGATCTCGCGCACCACTCTTCCAATTCCGTTTCCGTCGTTGGGATCATCTTTGTCGTCCAATGCAATGCCGTAATACCCCATTGCAATGAGGCGATCCGATGTAGAGACATAAAAACCCACCCTCTGATGCATGATTGCCTGCAGTCCCTTTGCCACATTTTTGTTCTCAGGCTTGGTAAATCCGTCGGGAACATCGTAGGGTGGAAATAACACTACGGGGCCTCTCCAGCTGTATCCATCTTCCGAAGTCATAAGAAATGTCTGCGAGGGAGGTATATGCTCTCCCACTTCGTCGGACAAGTACTCCAGATAATACTTCCCGTTCCAGTATGCCAGCATCGGCTGATGATTATAGGTCCATCCGAACCCGTTTGAAGCATCCGGATGTTCTCTGTTGGCACGCATAACCTGCACATTGTGTACTCCCACAACCGGCGATAGCTGTCCGTCGTGAGAGGCAGGATTGGAAAGCTCACTCCCGGTGTAATATGGCCGATCCTGCGCGTAGGCTTGGACAGGAGCACATATCAACAACACCAATAAATAAAAAAGGGGGATATTTATATTCATAGCGTTATAAGTTTTTTTCATTATGGTGTATGGAATGCTTTTTCAATCCTTCCAGCACCGATGCGGGTACTTTCGTTATCGTACCGTGCTTGTGTCCGGCGGGGACCGTTATCTCACCGTTAACATCCAAAAAATCAATGAAATCGGATGTCCTCATGGCTCCATAAATTTTCTCACGATACATATCAAAATAGATCAGGTAGTCTTCTCCCACTTTGGTTACGGTGGGTCCTTCAATAAACTCACCGGTGAAAGGATCAGACACGTCGCTATACGGTCCGACGGGTGATTTGGCAAAGGCAACCTTCAAATTCCGGTTCGGCCTTGTATTATCCTTCAGCACGAGCACATAATCGTCTGCAGATCTTTTGACGATGGTTGCATCAATCACACTGAAGCCGGGATCAAGAAATAACTTTGTGGGTGAAAAAGTCTCGAAATCTTTTGTTGTCAGGTAATAGAGACGGTGATTGTTATATTCATCCTCCACGCCGTTTTCAAATTTTCCCGGCACACAGGATGCCCACACAACAATATACTGATCATTTACATCGTCATAAAAAATCTCCGGTGCCCATACATTCACCGTTGTGGTGTCCGTCATGGCCGGAATCATCTTTTGCTCCGACCAGTGAATCAGATCTTTCGATTGTGCATGGCCGAAACCCAGATCGCCCTTCCAGCTCGTGGTCCAGACTAAATGATACACATCACCGGGGCCTTTCACAATGGAGGGATCTCGCATCAGCTGTTGTTTGCCGATATCCGGTTTCAGGAATATTCCCGGAATACTGTCCCAATGATATCCATCTTCACTGTATAGATACCGAAGGCCCTCGTTAGCCGGTTCATGAAATGAGGTAAACAGGTAATACTCCCTTTCCTTCGAATTGCATGAAATAAGGAAAAAGAACAAAACAGAGGTAAATAACAAGAGATTATTTTTCATCACGTTACAAATAAAACAAGCACAATTGCTTCTTAAAGACGGGATGTGTACTGTTTTGTACTCAAAGAGCATTGCATAACCATACGCAGTTTGCGTGCGAAAAAAGAGACTCAGTTACAACCAAAATATTCAGGTGTAACCGAGTCCCTTGATTGTTTCCAAAAAAGATTAGATATGTGCTTACGCTAAGTATACAAATGATGATCAATATCCCGGATTTTGAGCCACTTTTGTCTGATTCTTATCAATGGCATCCTGAGGAATGGGGCGAAGAAATTTATAATTTCCATCGGCTCCCTTCATATCGGATTCGGACACCCCGTCTTCGTTGTATCTTGTGACATATTCAACCAGCTTGTGGGTTCTCTTCAAGTCGGTCCATCTGACATACTCACCTGCCATCTCACGCGCTCTCTCATCCAATATGAAATCAATATCCATGTCAGATGCCGAAACAGCCATTTCTGTCAAAAAGCCATCTTTGATTGTTCCCGGCCTACTGCGTAACTTGTTGATCATCTGTGAAGCTTCGTTTGGCTTTCCGGCACCTATATACGCCTCTGCAGCAATCAGGTAAGCCTCTCCCAAGCGGGCTACAACCACATCATGCGTACTGCAGGTCGAACTGCGATTCGAGACACTTGTATAATCATCAAACTTCTTTATACACGGGACTCCGAAATCCATATGACGTCTTGCCTCCCATGTTGCAGTGGAGCCATCTCCGGTATTGGGAGCTTCCCCACCCGAAGCCAGCGTTTTTGATATTATGGCATTGGTTTTAATTCCATGAGGATCGTCCGCCTTCCAGGCTGCGATATCTGCGTCTGTCGCCCAGTGTGGTGCATAATAGACCCAAATAGGCGTTGTGGTTGGAGCTGTATAATAATTAAAATAACCATTTTTGCTCTGTTGAAATGTGGGAGCATAGGTTCCGTGTAACTCCAGCATAAATGTCTGCTCCAGACGTCCATCTCCTTTTGAATATTTCTGAAAGAGGTTCAATGCCGGAGACAAATTCCCGTCTATCGACTTATTAAGCTGGTACTCCGAACCTCCAAGATATGCACCGAACTGAGACTGCTGGTAACTACCGTCTGAAGAAGGATTTTCCATTGATGCCGCACTGAATTGAACGGACCAGAATAGCTCTTCATTCTCCTCGTTATCGACACTAAATACATCATCAATTGAAAGAGAAGGACTCTTTCCATCTATAGCCTGAAGAGCGTAGGTGATGGCACTCTGAAAATCAGTAGCCTGTGCAATATTCTCTTCCAGTGACTCATAACCTTGTCCATTCAGGTAAGCACGGGTAAGAAAAGCTTTCGAAGCGAAAAAGGCTGCTGCCCGTTTATTGGCTCTGCCAACACCCGAATCATCCCGTCCTTTCAAACGTGATTCATTGCCTGCCAATGAAGTAAATTCTGATATAATAAACTCATATACCTCTTTGAGACTTGTGCGCTCAAAATTCATCACAGCCCCAGTATACATCTCTTTGGTCAATGGAATTGCTCCAAATTGCTGAACCAGCTGAAAGTAATAAAAAGCACGAATAAAACGGGCCTCGTCTACGTACTGAGCACGCACTGCACTCTCTTCCGTCATGTCACCATAGTAGATGACACTATTGGCCAATTGAATTCCCTGGTAACAGCGGGTATAAAAATTAAGCACGTTACTTTCTGATGGGAGTAGCGATTTATAATAATTCATTACCACTCCCTGCGTTTTGCCATCCCCATAAATATCGGTACCGGCACAGAAAATCAGAGGTTGCATATTATATATGCTACGCAGTGACGAATAGGCACTGTTGGTCAAACTTTCAAATCCAGCCGAAGTTTTGTAAAAATCATCCGACGGAACGTTTGATCTGTTATCCTGATCCAGAAAGTCGGAACACCGGATAAACATCGCTATTAACAAAATAGGGATCAGATATATTTTTTTCATTTTCGATAATTATTAGATTAAAAATGTAAGTTCACACCAATCTGAAATGTTCTGGAACTCGGCCCGCCGGTTCCGTCGTTGATGTTGGCATCCGCCCATTCCGGATCAAACCCTTTATAACTGGTGAACACAAACGGATTCACTACATTCAGGTATAATCTCAATTTGGATAAACCGGTGGATGCTATCCATTTCCGGGGCATCGTATAACCCAACGTGATGTTCTTTATTTTGACGAAGGAATTGTTGACAAAAAACATAGAGTTATTGGTGTCGTTGGTATAAAAAGAACCCTGGCCTGCATTGTTACTTCCTCCCGTGGGAAATGGATATTTTCCATAAAAAGTTTCACTCTGCTGTGCGATATTACCATCTGCCCCTAACACGGGAGCTCCCTCGGGTATGTAATAATCAATGTTTAAATGTTGTGTGCCGCGGCTGCTATAGCTTGCATATGACACCATAAACGGGCTGGCTACCCTGCTACCCTGACTTGCATAGAGGGATGCACCCAGGTCCCAACCTTTGTAGGTAAGATTCGAAAAAACAGCACCTGTCCAGTTTGGAGCATCATGACCGATCACCGTTTTATCATCGGCATTAATTGTACCGTTTCCATCCCTGTCAATTATTTTCATTTCTCCCTCGTAAAATTTCGTTTTCTTCGATGAATCAGCCGCATAAGCAGCCGCTTCCTCTCTTGTTGTTATCCCTCCAAGCTCATAACCGTATACCACGTCGATAGGGTGACCTATAAACCACCAGTTTCCGACTAAATCTTCCTTGCCTCCATTTAATTCCAGTATCTCATTTCGGTTATATGCAAATGTAAAGGAAGTAGTCCAGTTCCAGTCGCGAGTATTCACATTCACAGTCTTCAGTTGCAATTCGACTCCCGAATTTTTCACCTTTCCCACGTTATCCCAAATGGAGCCTGTAGATGATCCTACTTCCAGGGGAGTTTCCAGTTCCATCAACAAATCCTTAGAAATCCTATTATACAGATCAATACTTCCACTTAAGCGATTTCCCAATAATCCGTAATCAATTCCCACATTAAATTCGTAGGTTTTTTCCCAGGTCAAATCGGCATTACTCAAAGCAGATCCATATCCAATTACCGGATTACCTCCGAAGTTGTAATTGTATTTTACTCCCGCCATAGCCTGAGTTTCGTATGCACCTACCGATGCATTATTACCTGTCAATCCATAGCTTAATCTCAGTTTTAAATTGCTCAACCATCCGGATGTTTGAGACATAAACTTCTCCTCTGAAACTCTCCACGCAAAAGCAGCGGAAGGAAACATGCCCCATCTGGAACCCTTTTGAAATTTGGAACTACCGTCCCAACGACTTGAAAGTGTGGCCAGATACTTGCCCATGTAATCATAATTCAGGCGTGTCACATAGGATAACATCGAATAATGGGTGTAATAACTTCCCTGGGACTGTACTAAACCGGAGCTTAAGTTATACCAATCCACATCGAAAGGCATGTTCGTTACTATGATGTTGTTCCCTTCCATTTTCATGTCGTACACACTAAACAGACCAAGCAGGTTTATGCTATGATCACCCCAGTTGTTAAGATAATTAGCCTGCGTATCCCATGTGTAAGAAAAGAACTCATCTTGAATATTCTCTGCGTAATTGGTTGCCTGGTTTCTTCTGCTTTCCGACTCGGCACCGTAAAACACCCCCCTGTTCATTTTTTTATATGCTGGAGCAAACGAGGTTTTTAAAATCACCTCTTTTACCGGACTGTACTGGAAGTAAAGGTTGGCCGTCACATCATTACTCCTTGTATCATCTTTTGAATTTTCTCTGTCCACAATCGGATTAAAAGTTGAGGTAGGACCTCCTCCGTTCGGATATAAGACAGGATCCTTACCCGGCTGCAAAATAGGCTGTCCATTTTTTTCTCCTTCCCAATAGAAGGCCTTCATGAGGGGTGTCATTGCAAATCCGTTGTTAACTGAATTTCTGGAACCATTACTATGCAATGATGTTGCCATATTGGTTGAAAAACCGGCCAGAATTTGTTCATTAATCTTATGTTCTACAGCGCCTTTTATATTCCAGCGCTCGTAATTATCATATAACACTCCTTTTTCATCCTGATATCCCATTCCGAATCTATACGAAATATTTTTCGCATTTCCGGAAACGTTAACAAAATGATTTTGCTGATGTCCCTCACGGGTAATAAGATCCGGCCAGTCTGTATAATCTTTCTCAAGGTATAACCTCTTTATCACGGCACTATTTGCGCCCCACACGTTTGCTAAATTGGCCTCACTCATAGTCCACGTTGTGCCACCTGTAGCAGGATTCATTTTTGATGAGAGGTAACGTGAAAAACGATACTTCATAAACTGATCACCATCCATGAAATCCGGCATGTTTGCAATGTTCTTAAAACCATAGTAACCATCATAGCTTACCGTTGCTTTTCCCTCCTGGGTTTCCCCCTTCTTTGTTGTTATCATCAAAACACCGTTGGTAGCCCTGGAGCCGTAAATGGCGGTCGAAGATGCATCCTTCAAAACATCGATTTTCTCGATATCCATCGGATTCAGGAAATCCATGTTATCAAAAACAACTCCATCAATCACATAAAGAGGAGAGCCTCCCTGCAACGAACTCTTTCCTCTGATTTGAATACTCATTTCATCTCCTGCTCTGCTTGAAGATTGAGTAATATTTACCCCGGGGATGGAGCCCTGTAAGGCTTCCATGACTGAGGTGGATCCCTTGGCTGTAATATCTTCTGATCTTACACTCCCTACTGCACCGGTTAAATCAGATTTTCTCACAACGCCATAGCCAACCACCACAATCTCGTCCAGAGACCGTGCATCTGATTCCAATACAATATCAATAACTGTTCTGCCATGAACCTGGATTGATTGAGTTGACATTCCAACGTAGCTGATCTGCAAGGTTGCATTTGACGGAACATCGCTTAGGGTAAAATTTCCGTCATAATCACTTACCGTTCCCTTGCTAACATTTTCACGCAAGATAATGGTAGCACCTATAACAGGCTCATTATTTGGATCTCTTACGGTACCGCGTATCGTTATGTTTTGAGATAACAATCCCAGGGTATTCATCAGCAACCCAAACATAAGACAGCATTTTAAAACATAATGTGTAATTTCCCTTTTCATGCTTAATTAATTTAAAAACGGTCGTTCAACAATATTAACAAATATGCTTTCATTTCTTCAAACGCAAGGTTTAACTTAACAATTATATCTATTGACTACGGTATTGTTTAAACAAATGTAAAATAAAGTCAACCTCTCAAACTTATCTAAGTGATATAAAAACTGTGTTTTTTGACATTTCGGACTGTTTCATATTCAAAATGATTACAAAAAACAAACTTTAGCGTCATACGATATAAAACCAAAAATAATTAAAGATTAAATTTTTATAAATAAAAATGTCAGATAAACTTATATCGGTTTCAAGAAATGATGAAGTGTATTATCGATTCATAATATTTATCATCTTATTGTGGGTTCCTCTTTCTGCAAACAGTAAAGAAACGAAGGGGAAACCAGAAGAACCGGTGTCTGGGCCAAAGTATAAAATTGGTGTATGCGACTGGATGATCTTAAAACGTCAGAAGATAGGCTCTTTCAAATTAACAAGTGAACTGGGAGCTGACGGTGTAGAAGTAGACATGGGGGGACTTGGGAACAGAGAACTTTTTGACAACAAGCTAAGAGACTCCCATTTTGTACAGATGTTCGGGGACGAATCCAACAACTATGGCGTGAAAATTGCCTCGATTGCCATGTCGGCTTTTTATGCACAATCATTCGCAGAAAGGGAAAATTATCGGGATCTTATTGCTGACTGTCTGGCGACAATGCAAAATATGGGTGTAAAAACTGCATTTTTGCCCCTGGGTGTGCAGGGTGATTTGCAAAAAAGGCCTGAGATCCGCCAGGAATTGATCAGAAGATTAAAAGTGGCCGGCGATATGGCTGAGGTAGCCGGCGTGATAATTGGGATTGAAACATCGCTGGACGCTGCCTCGGAAATTACGCTGTTAAACGAGATCAATTCGCCTGCCATCAAGATCTATTATAATTTTCAAAACCCGTTGGAAGCCGGCAGGGATATTTACGCAGAACTGAAACTGTTGGGGAAAGAGAGAATTTGTCAGATTCATTGTACTGATACCGATGATGTGACGTTGCCTTACAACAAGAGGCTGGACTTGCATAAAATAAAAAATGTATTGGATGACATGGAGTGGAGTGGTTGGCTGATTGTCGAGAGATCGAGAGATAAAAATGAACCGACTAACGTGAAAAAGAATTTTGGTACGAATATCAAATACTTGAAGACTATATTTCAAAATGAATCAAATGATTTCTAATTTTTTTATCTATGAATTACAAACAAAAGAAAATGAAAACAAATCGTAGATTAAATGTACTAAAAACCTTGTGTGCATTTAGTTTGATTTTCTTTTACATGCCGTTGACCTTTCAGGCGCATGCAACAGAAAAATCGGAAGCCTTGAAAAATGTGGAGCAAGACATTACAGTACAGGGTAAAGTGATCGATGAGAACGGAGAAGGTATTATCGGCGCCTCAATACTCGTTGTAAGAACCAATGGCGGTACAATAACCGATCTGGATGGTAATTTTAGATTATCTGCAAGAAGCGGTGATGAATTAAGGGTGTCGTATGTTGGCTATGAAACACAAACAGTGAAAGTTACCTCAGCCAATATCACAATACAGATGGTATTATCATCAGAGACACTTGACGAAGTTGTGGTTGTAGGTTATGGTACACAGCGGGTAAAAGATTTGACCGGCGCCGCCACCAATGTAAATATGGATGAGATAGCGGAACTTCCGGGAACCTCAATTATCGATGCCTTGGCTGGTCAGGTGGTTGGATTATCGGTATCACAAAGCAGTGGACGTCCTGGAGCAACCGGTTCTTTCCGGGTACGACAGCCCATGAGCTTCGACGGAAGTTCCTCCTTCAATCAGCCGCTAATCGTCATTGACGATGTGGTGCAGGTAGACGAAAATGGTGAGCCGAGTATGACTGCTTTTAATATGCTGAATCACTCTGATATTGAGAGCATGACGGTTCTGAAAGATGCCTCGGCTGCTATTTATGGCTCCAGGGCATCTGCTGGAGTTATCCTGGTGACAACAAAAAGAGGTTCGGTTGGAACACCCAAAATCTCCTATTCAGCAAAACTTGATTTTTCGGATGCGGTAAGCCATATCAAAACAATGAATGCCTATGAGACAGGTGTTTTTACAAACAGAATGTTCAGGCAGATTGATATGATAAATGGGAATACAAATAATGCACCTTATCTGTATTCTGACAGTGAACTCAATGCCATGAAAAATCTGAATCACAACTGGCTTGATGAGGCTTGGAACTCCTCGTTGTCTCAACGTCATTCATTAACTGTGGACGGAGGTACCGATAAAGTAACCTACTTTGCCGGCATGAACTATCAAAACCAAGAGACAAATCTTGGAAGTGTGCAGGACTACGACAAATGGACCTTCCGCACCGGCGGAGACATGAAAGTGATGTCAGGAATGAAATTATCTGCTTCTGTTTCCGGATTTAACACAAAGCGTACAGGAAACAACCCTCAGGCAAAGATATCGTCCGGACCCTGGGGTAGCCAGAGTCCTTCTCAGGATTATCCAATGCTGCGCCATATGCCGGGTTATATCCCGATAGAGGTTGAGCTCCTGGATCCGGTGACCAACCAGATGAAAAACTACTACACTTCCCCATGGGTCGGTCCTCGCTACGTAAACACATCCACTGATGCCAATGTGGGAAGTGGATTTGCAGTCTGGAACTTTTTTGCCAATGAAGCATCTAAATCCAGAAGTTTCCATGAACAAAACGGGTTCAATGCAAACTTTTCACTTACTTATGAACTTCCCTTTATCAAAGGATTATCGGTGAGAGGAACCTATGCGGTAAGTCATACCAATACGTTCAATAATAACGTAGGAGATTACTACATGCTTGCGCGAGCCGGCAACACCGACAAAGAAGGAATGCATTTGATTGGTGATCACACAATCTGGAATTTCATCAACTATGGTGATCCCGAAGGATCGGATATCAGTAAAAAACCCTCAGTATCCTTTGCTAAAAGCACAGTTAAATCTGAACAAATAAATTTCATGCTGATGTATAACCGTACTTTTGGGAAGCATGATGTGTCTGCTACCGGCGTTGTTGAGCGCGGTGAAGCAGAAGGTCATGATGAACAGCAACTGTATAGAGGACCTGGAAGATCTTATAATGGTGTAAGTGCTACTGCAGGTACATTGAGTACGAATGCTAATGACACATACTTTAGAAGATACGAAAGCGGATCTTTGTCCTATGTAGGGAGGGCGAATTATAAATACGACAACCGCTATCTTCTTCAGTTTGTTGTCCGAGCCGATGCTTCCACAAAGTTTGCTCCTGAAAACTACTGGGGAACTTTCCCTACCGCATCTGCAGGATGGGTTATTTCGGAGGAAAACTTCTTTAAGAATAGTAAAATGAGTGCCCTTTTCGATTTCTTAAAACTGAGATATAGTTTGGGAAAAACAGGTAAAGACAACGTGACTGCGTGGAGCTGGCTTCAGCTATACCAGATAAGTCCTACCGGAGGGCTTGGTTTTGGCAGTATAGGCGGACAACCAACCTCGGGCGCAAATATTAGTGGTACTGCAAACAGAAACATAAAATGGGATAGCTCCATCAAACACAACATAGGATTGGATCTTAATATATTATCCAGTCGTTTGGCCATCACTACAGATTACTATTACGACAAAACAAAGGATCTGATTATGCTTATAGCCGACGATGAAGAACCAATCTATATCGGGGCTAAGCTTCCTCCTATCAACTATGGAGAAAAAGATGCATGGGGTTGGGAGTTTTCACTGAGATGGAACGACAAGATTCATCAGTCACTTCTACCTTCGTGGGGGCCAATCAGATATTCAGTTGGAGTAGATTATAGCATTAGTTGGAACAAGACTGTGCTTGGACAACAAGCCACGTTCGATTATCCGGCAGAGGTGAATGAAAAAAGCAGCTGGACCGGTTATCGCGGACCCGATTATCAATGGGGATTCAAAACTTGGAAACAAACGAGTCAGGGAGATGGTATGCTTCGTACACAGGAGGATATCGACAAATACTGGCAGTATCTTACCGACCTGGCAACAGCAGCAGGAACAACTCCCAGCTATCTGGGTGTTACCTCTAAAGAAAAAATGTATCCGGGAATGCTTGCTTATGAAGATATAGCAGGAGATATTGACACGGAAAACCAAACAATTGCAGGCCCGAACGGGGTAATTTCTCGTGATCATGGTGAGGATTATGCCAAACTGGCTAGCAACAGGCGTCACGGTATCAATACCCGATTAAGAGCCGAATGGGGCAATTTCAGCTGGTCTGCCATGGTCTCTACTGCATGGGGTGGATATTATGCATTAGACAACGACATCCGTCAAGCTATCAATAATAACACTTTAATCTGGTCTCAGTTTTCATATGTAAACGATATGTTTGACCCGGAAGAAAACCCCAACGGTAAATACCCAAGTATGGCCGTTGCAAGTGCTTTTGGTGAGCGTTCTGATTTCTGGATGGTTCCCTCTTTCAGAATGTATGTACGCAATATGGTCTTTGGTTATGATCTACCCAAAGAATTGCTTCAGAAAGCAAAAATTGAGAGATTACAACTTAATCTGACTGGTAACAATCTATGGGATTTTTATAATCCATATCCGGATAAATACAGAAATATGTATGACGGCGGGAGAACTGATTATCCCACATTGAGGACATGGACATTGGGTGTAAACCTGACATTCTGATAAATCTGATTACAATTGAAAAAATAAAAACATGAAAAGAATATTATTTAAAATATTTATTGGAGCTTTCGCACTTATCTATTTGTTATCGTGCAGCGACCAATTTCTGGAGGAAAAAAGAGATTATAACAACCTCACGACGATTGATGTGTTTAGCGACCCTGAACAGGCCAAGGCTGTATTTGCCACCATCTACAAACAAATATTGGAACGTTATAACTCTCCTTTCGCGGGATCCGATCCATTGATGAGACAAGATCAAAACACGGGCGGAAAGCAGCATATCTACACGGAAGAGTTATCTGACGGCGGTTTCAGAGACGGCCGTTACAACGGATCTAACGGAAAGAATACCAAAGCAGGGAATCATATTGCCAACCCACCCTACTGGAACGATCCAAGAAGTTCCTCAAGTAACTACAATAATTTTAACAGATATACCCTTTTCCCGACAGTTTATCTAATTAATAGTTACATTACCGAAATAGATCGTTCCCGGGACTTATATGAAAATGACATCTTTTGGGATCAACTAAAAGGACAGGCTATCTTTGCCCGTGCATGGCTTTATTTCGATGCAATTCGCTTGTGGGGAGGCGTCCCGTACTATGCAACCGAAACAGACCAACCACAACCGGGTGACAGATCGTTACGTATGCCGATACAGGAATGCATTGATAAAATATGCGTAGATTTCGAAGCAGCATCAAAATTGCTTCCTGCAGTTTGGGATGCCGACAACGACGGACGTTTCACATCGGTCGCCGCGTTAGCCATGATCAGCAGGGCCCGTGTGTACGCTGCCAGTCCGGTCTTTAACGCAAGCTGGGATAATCCGGCCAGCGCCAGGTGGCAGGCAGCACTCGATGCCAGCCTTGTTGCGGAAGCAGCGGCAACAGCAGCAGGCTATGGAACAAGCGTAAGCGATATCGATTCTTGGGACAAAGCATTCTATGCATACAACGGAATGCACAACCCCGAAGCGATTATAAAAATACCCAAGAGCGATAACGTGATTCATGGAGCTTTCAATAAATGGGAAGGATATATTCGTCCCGGTGCCGTAATATCAGGTACAGGAGCCGGAATGCCTGCTCCTGATGAGGTTCTGTTGAAGTTTCCCATGAAAAATGGAAAGGCCCCGCTGGCTGAAAACGGATATGACGATGAGAAATTTTACAAAAACAGAGATCCCCGCTTCTACCGTACTTTTGCTTTTTCAGGATGTGAGTGGCCGGGAACAAATACTCAAATTTGGCTTTATACCTATAAATACAGCACTTCTGCAAGCCAAATGTTCCGTTACACAGACGGTAGCAGGGGTGACGGTGGAGCTCAGAAAAAAAGCAGGGCCATCGTATGGAAAATGTCTGACCCCAATGTCCCAGTAGGCAGTGAATCTGTTAGTGGTACTGATATTCTGGAATACCGTTATGCCGAAATATTGCTAAATGTAGCCGAATGCTATGCAGCCAAAGGAGAGGTGAGCAGTGCTGTGAGCTATCTAAGCAAAATCAGAAGCCGAGTGGGTATAGACGCTGCCAATAATTACGGTCTGAATGATGTGACAGATAAGTATTCTGCAATTCGGTCCGTACTGAATGAGCGTGCTGTGGAATTAGCCTACGAAGGAAAACGTTCGTGGGATATGAGACGCTGGCTGCTTTATGAAGGAGGTGCCGGTTTTGACCCGAGACTTGCCGACTTTAATGATGCAACGGGTTCCTATACTCCCGATCTTGCATGGGGAAAAGGATGGAAAATCTATGATGGTAAAGATGGAAGAGCGAATTACACCAAGGAAGATAACGTTCTTACGAAACTTGGTATTCCTAGGTTTTCAGGTACAAAACACTCCAGCAAACTTTGGGCATATGACATTGACAATGTGCATCCCGTTGATGAATGGAACACAAACGAATCAGTAATAGATCATCCGTTGAAAACAAACGAACTGTTACTTGCTGTTCCCGCTATCAAAAGAGGGATGAGCGAAACTCAAAGAAACGCTGCTTTTGAGAAATTGGATGCTCTTTATGAAGGTGTTGGCATGGAAACAATTGATCCCATACAGGATAACCGGATGGGTCATAAATATGCCATGGATAGTGGCACAAAAAATACAGAACAAAACTTCCTGTTTGCATGGCGTGGTTGGTACTATGTTTACCCGATTCATTATGACATGTATACCATTGGGAAGGGGAACGACTGGATTGAGCAGACAGCAGGATGGATGATTGCCAATGCAAATCCAACAGGCACCGGACCGGAGGAACAGGATGGTACTTACATTTATTGTACCGCGGAATAATAAGCTGCATTTTATCGTTAAAAAATGGCTGTTACTATGGGTGACAGCCATTTTTTAATCTTTCACCTTTATTATGATTACAGAATCCAATGAAAAATGTCTACTTTTAAATTAAATAGAATACACAGATGAATAAGAAAACCTTTTTATCGACTTTTATCCTCGTGTTGTTGCCACTTGCATACTTGGCAGCTCAATACCCACGCATCCCCAAAGAAGTACAGGAAGAAGCCAACAAGCTAATGGAAGAGACGCGTCGCCGGTCCGACATGGCCTGGGAAAAAGCACTTCCAATTATTGAGGCGGAGGCAAAAGCCGGCAAACCTTATATTCCCTGGGCTGCTCGTCCCTCCGATCTGCCACAGGCCTCTATTCCCGCATTTCCGGGTGCCGAAGGTGGCGGAGCCTATAGTTTTGGCGGTAGAGGCGGAAAAGTAATCACTGTAACAAACCTGAACGACAGCGGACCCGGTTCATTCAGAGATGCCTGTGAACAAGGTGGCGCCCGCATTGTTGTCTTTAATGTATCGGGGATCATCCGGTTGCAATCGCCCCTTGCTGTTCGTGCTCCCTACATCACCATAGCCGGACAAACAGCACCCGGTGACGGCATCTGCGTAGCTGGAGAGTCATTCTGGATCAACACCCACGATGTGGTGATACGGCATATGCGTTTCCGCAGAGGTGAGACATGGGTCGGACGCCGTGATGATGCGGTGGGTGGAAATCCCGTTGGAAATATCATGATGGATCATTTATCCACCAGTTGGGGTTTGGACGAGAATATGTCCATTTACCGGCATATGTGGAACGACAGCACCGGCAAAAGCGATCTGAAGCTGGGCACGGTGAATATCACGATCCAGAATTCTATTTTCTCGGAAGCACTCGACACCTGGAACCACTCATTCGGCTCCACTTTGGGAGGAGAAAACTGTTCGTTTATGCGTAATCTCTGGGCCAACAATACCGGACGCAATCCTTCGATCGGATGGAATGGTGTATTCAACTTTGTCAATAATGTAATTTTCAACTGGATGCACCGGTCGGTAGACGGAGGTGACTACTCTGCAAAATACAACATCATTAATAACTATTACAAACCGGGACCCGTAACACCCAAAGAGGGGCCGGTAAGCCACCGATTACTGAAACCGGAATCGGGACGCAGCAAGTTATCCCGGAAAGTATACGGCATGGCCTTCGTACATGGAAATGTGGTTGAAGGAAACGAGAGCGTAACCAACGACAATTGGAACGGAGGAGTGCAGGTAGAGGATCTTGCCAATGCGGGTGACTACACGAATGAAATCAGATGGAAATCGCCGATGGCTATGCCCAAAATGACCATCATGGATGCCCGTGAAGCCTATGACTTTGTGCTGGAAAATGCAGGAGCTACACTCCCCCGGCGCGATGCAGTAGACGAAAGAATCGCAAGGGTGGTAAAAACGGGAGTCATTGAATATGCAGAAAATGTGAACCTCAAGGATATCCCAAAATTTGAATATCGCAGATTACCCGACGACTCCTACAAACTGGGAATAATTACCGATATCAGTCAGGTTGGTGGATATCCCGAATATAAGGGTACACCTTATAAAGATTCGGACAGCGACGGGATGCCCGACTGGTGGGAAGAGAAACACGGTTTGAATCCCAACGATCCGGCGGATGCCAACGGCGATATCAACGGAGATGGCTATACAAACATAGAAAAGTTTATCAACGGCATTGATCCGCAAACAAAGATCGACTGGACCAATCCTCTCTTTCATTACGATACGTTGCAGGCCAACGGCAATATTCACAAGCAATAAACAGATAAACAATCCATACGATGAAACTTTTTACAAGAATAAGCCTGTTCCTTATCCTGTCCACATTTGTGCCGTCCTTCATGCTGGCACAGTATCCCCTGATACCGGTAGAAGACCAGGAACAAGGCGACGCTTTTATGAATGAGGTAAAGCGACGCGCAGAGGAGGCATGGGCGAAGGCATTGCCTATCGTGGAAAAAGAAGCACGTGAGGGTCGACCTTATATTCCCTGGGCAGGTACCCCGAAAGCATTACCACAGGCCAGCATACCGGCTTTTCCCGGTGCTGAAGGAGGAGGAATGTTCACATGCGGCGGCAGGGGAGGAAAAGTATTTGTCGTAACCAGTCTGGAAGATAACGGCCCCGGCACCTTTCGGGAAGCATGCGAGGCAGGAGGCGCCCGAATCGTGGTATTCAATGTTTCGGGGATCATACGTCTGAAAACCCCGATTTCGATTCGTGCCCCCTACATCACCATTGCCGGGCAAACAGCACCGGGAGATGGAGTGGTGATTGCAGGCGAATCGGTAGACATCGACACACACGACGTAATTATCAGACACATGCGATTCAGAAGAGGCGAGGTGAACGTGCTACGACGCGATGATGCCGTAAGCGGAGAGGCAATTGGAAACATCATCATTGATCACACCTCCGCAAGCTGGGGACTGGATGAGTCTCTGTCTCTCTATCGAAACATGTGGAGTCCGGAACCCGATCGACATCCCGGCAGAAGCCCGGAAAAACTGCCTACAGTAAACATCACCGTTCAGAATAGCATCATCGCAGAGACGCTTGACACCTATAATCATGCATTTGGAAGCACCTTCGGGGGCCTCAACAGCACCATGGCCCGGAATCTTTTTGCCAATAACGTGGCACGCAATCCTTCCGTGGGAATGTGGGGTGACTTCTCGTTCGTGAACAACGTGATCTTTAACTGGTGGAACAGAACCATGGATGGGGGAGATTACAGATCAATGTGGAATATCATCAACAATTACTATAAACCGGGACCCATTACCCCCGAAGAGAGTCCTATCCGATACCGCATTGCGAAACCCGAAAAAGGAAGTATTGATTCTACGATTTTTGGCAGAATATACGCAAATGGAAATAGGATACACGACAACAAAGAGGTGTCTGACGATAACTGGGCCGGAGGCATTCAATTGGGCATGCCGCATGAGGAGGCAGTGAAATATTTTGATCAGGTTCGTGCCAGAACCCCGTTTCCCATGGCCGATGTAAGGATCATGCCTGCCTCGGAAGCCTTTGAATGGGTATTGGATCATGCCGGTGCCACCATCCCCAAAAGAGACGAGGTGGATACACGTATTGTGAAACAAGCAAGAACCGGCGTGATTGAATATCAGGAGGGACTGGATGCCAAAGATTCAAAATACGTAAAAAGAAGGCTGCCTGCCGACTCCTACAAAAAAGGGATCATCACCGATATCAGTCAGGTGGGAGGTTATCCCGAATATAACGGAACACCATACACAGATTCCGATAGCGACGGAATGCCCGACTGGTGGGAAGAGAAACACGGTTTGAATCCCAACGATCCGGCGGATGCCAACGGCGATATCAACGGAGATGGCTATACAAACATAGAAAAGTTTATCAACGGGATCAATCCGGAAACAAAAGTCGACTGGAGCAATCTGCAGTTTAACTATGATACGCTACGTGAAAAGGGGTACCTGCATCAGCAATAGCGCCATCAGAATAACCAAAAAAGTATTTACACAACAATCAAATAGTATCGTATAACAAACAGGATGAAAAGAAGTATCATTGTATTTTGCTTCATGGCGTATGGATTGTTTCCTATAATCGCACAAAAGGCAGAGACCGCTGAAGCAAGACAGTACCTGGAAGTACTAAAGAAACGTTCCGAAAAAATATTGGATCAGTATGTTGAGATTCCTGTGGGGGAACAGCGGGAAAAAGTCAGGGACTTAATGGTCAGGCAGTACTGGGATCTCAACAAAGTACACGACACCAAAAACACCAAAATAGAGGGACTGAAAAAGTCCGGTCTCCCCGCAGGTAAATTTGAAAAAAAGAAAAACGGGGTAGAGAAAAAGGCTGAAAAGAAGCTGCTGAAGCTTCAAAAGAGATATATCAAAAACCTATCCAAATATTTAAATGAAGAACAGATTGACGGCATTAAAGAGGGAATGACACTGGGGGCAATGGCCCATAACTACAGAGGATTTACCGAGATGATACCGACACTCACATCAGAAGAGAAGGAGTATATCAGACAACAATTGCTGGATGCACGCAACAAAGCCATGAACATGGGTTCTTCGGAAGAAAAGCAGGCCATTTTCAGACAGTACAAAGGCAAGATAAACAATTATTTGTCGGAAGAAAAAGGGTATGATCTGAAAAAAGAAGGCGAACTGTGGCAGGAAAGAATTAAAAAGGCAAAAAAATGAAGCTCCTGCGCGCCCTGTAAGCAGATAGAAATAATCTATCCTATATTGAGAAGCAAATACTTTGATGTTATATATTATATCTATAAATTTGCAGTAGTTATAAACAAAACAATTAAATTATTGCATTATGAGAACAGTAGATTATTTACAGTTAGACCCGAAAAGTACTGAAAAAACAGTGGATGGTTTGCAAAAATTATTGGCCAATTTGCAGCTTTTTTATACCAACCTGCGTGGTTTCCACTGGAACGTGAAGGGTGTAGAGTTTTATGGCTTACACGCCAAACTTGAGGAATTCTACGACGATACCGCCGAAAAGGTGGATGAGGTAGCGGAGCGTATTCTGATGCTGGGAGGCGTGCCTGCTCATAATTATACCGAATATCTGAAAACTTCTTCCATCAAGGAAACGGGAGTTGTGAGCAATGCAAAAGAAATTGGGAAAAATCTTCTCGATTCGATGAAAGTGTTGATCAGCCTGGAGCGTGAAGTACTTGAAACAGCTTCTGAGGGTAACGACGAAGGTACTGTTGCCCTGATGAGCGATTTTATTTCGGCACAGGAGAAAAATATTTGGATGCTTACTGCCTTTCTCTCGTAAGAAAGAAGCATTCGGAGACAGCAAAAGCTCTCCACATTAATTTTAAGATCCCCAAAAGTATTTGCCTTACTTTTGGGGTTTTATTTTCCCTCTATGACAGTCTTAAATAGTTTTCGGTAAGTTTCGCCTACGGGTATCTGTTTTTTGCCGATGGCGATACGGTTCTTGTTCACGCTGCTGATCTTGTTTTTGTGAATGATGTAGGAACGGTGAACCCGCATAAACCGGTCGGGTGGCAATTCTTCTTCGAGCTGCTTCAGACTCATCAGTGATAAAATAGGTTTTGGCTCACTTTCGGTGTATATCTTCACATAATCTTTGAGGCCCTCGATATAGAGTATATCCTCATACAGCACATGCAAAAGCCGGTATTCCGATTTTACGAAAATACCCACGTTTTCGTGGATCGTCTCGGCTTCAGGCTTTGCCGCGGTCATTTCAAACCACTCCAAGGCTTTTCTGGCAGCTGCGAGAAACTCATCGAAAGAAAAAGGTTTCAACAGGTAGTCGAGGGCACTCACCTTATACCCTTCCAGGGCATATTCGCTGAAAGCAGTGGTGAAGATGATCCGTGTACGGTGACTGATGACACGGGCGAAATCCATGCCGCTCATTTCAGGCATCTGTATATCCAGAAAGAGCAGATCCACCTTTTCTTCTGCAATATGCATCATGGCAGACCTCGCATTGCTGTATTTGCCAGTCAGCCGGAGAAAAGGGGTTTTTTGTACGTACGATTCGAGGAGAGACAAAGCCAGCGGCTCATCATCCACGATCCAGCAATTCAGTATCATCCTGTTGTTTTTTGGTGTCTATAACAAGCACGGTGGAATAGACATCACCTTCAATCGTTGTATGCCACAGGTAGCTATCCGGATATAGAAGTTCCAGCTTTCGTCTTACCAGTCCGAGGCCTATTCCGCTACCGCTTTTGTCCTGTTCCGATTTTGGAAAATAACTGTTTCGCGATACAAACTCAATCTTTCCATCGGGCTGCTCTTTCAGCGAAATATCGATAAAAGAGGGTTTATCACCGCTGATACCATGCTTGAATGCATTTTCGATCAAAGATATAAAAATGAGCGGAGAAATAAGGGTATTTCCCGTTTTCGAATAGGAGAAATTGGTGGTTAACTTCACATTGTCGGCCAGACGGATGCGCATCAATTCGATGTAGTTCCTCATAAATTCGGCTTCCTGGCGCAGCGGCACATATGTCTGGTTGTTGTCATACAGCAGGTGGCGTAACATCTTGCTTAAGTCCATAACTGCCTGCTGCGCCTTGGGGGGATTAAACTCAATCAGTGCATAAATATTATTGAGGGTGTTGAGCAGAAAGTGCGGATTGATCTGGTTCTTCAAATTCTGCAATTCGGCCTCCGATTTTGCTTTTGCCAATTCTTTGCGTTCATTGTCCACCTCAAACCACCGTACCGTCATTTTCAGTGCCACGCTCAGTCCCATCACCAAAAAAAGAGAAGTGGAATTACGGACAATGAAAAGAAAAGGAAAAAAATGATTGCGCCTTCCACGCCATCTCGGCCGGAGATGAGGCAGCAAGTATTCAAGTAGTTCTTTACCATAGTGCATCAAAAAGGCAACGGTAATGATCAACAGAATGTTAAAAATGACGAACTCCCTGGTTTTACCCCTGTGTAGGAACTTGTCGATCAGAAAGAGATAGTTCAAGTAAAAAACCAGCATGAATCCCAACATTTCAGGGATTGATCGTAAAAAAGGGCGCCAGGTGAAGACACGTTCTGAATCCATAAAAAAGTATGGGAGAATGAATATCACTCCCCATAACAACAGGTGGACAACTATATTGTTCCACCTGCTTCGCCGTTTTTGTATAAAGATCTTCCCCATTCGGTTACATTTCGATATATTCAACAAATTTAGCGATTATTTGCATAAATCAATCATTATTTATATAATGAATTTTTTTCGAATCATCGGCCATGTCCGCCATGATCGTGTCCGTAGCCTCTCTGAGGCATCATGTCACTCCGCGTGGCTCCTCCTTTAAAGATATTGAACCGATACACGAAATGCACCATAAAATAGCTTGTGAGCGTATTGGTGGTTGTATCACGTATATAATTGGAAGTTACACTTCTGTTGATGTTGCTGCGTTGCTGCAGGATATCGTATATTTTGAAGCGGATAGTTCCATTTTTCTGTTTAAACAGTGTCTTTTGCAGTGAGGCATTCCACAGCCATTCGTTCTGTTCAAATCCATCGGAATAACCAGAGTTGGTGGAGTAATTGATATCGCTCTCCAACGTGAGATCCCATGGCAGGTAAATAGCTGTGGTAGCATTCCCGCCATAATTGAAATACTGCTGGTCACTCTGCCCCTGGAGACTGTTGGTGACATTATTGAAATTTAGGTTTCCCCGGATACCAAAGTCGAACAGGTCGGATCGATAGTTCAAGCCGAGCACTTCGGCCAGTGATAATCGTTTGTTGGTGTTCATGTCTTCATCGGTAAAATCGTTTGCTTCTGCATCATTTACGATGGACTTCGAAAAACCATTCGTAAGGTTGTAGCTGGCAAACGACATGGAGAATACCGAGAATTTGATGTTTTTAAGCGGCACATTAAACATGATGCGTCCATTAGCATTCCAGTTACCCGTCACATTTTGATAGGTTGACATCTTTCGGCCGGTATTTACATTGGTAATGGTGGCCCGAACAATGTCGTTGGTAAGGTACCCCCCATTGATGAATGCGTTAAAAGAACTTGCCTTTTCCGGATTCGATATCTGATAGCGTATGTTGAGACGATGCTGAAACGAAGGTTTCAGGTTGGGATTACCGTAACTGATGTTCAGGGGGTCTGAAACGTCCACGACCGGTGAAAGCTGTGAAACCGAAGGCTGATCCGTATTGCCGAAATAACGAATTCTGAGGTTGTGGGTGCGGCTCCAGCGATAATTGAGCTGTGCCATAGGGGCGTAGTTGATCACGTCCTGCTTCCCGTCATACTTTATGTCCGATCCGATAAATGTTTTACTTCGGGAAGAGGATGGCTGCATGGAGAAGCCAAACAGGTAATCAAATTTCTCCCGAACCGACCTGAAGTTAACCTCCAGCTCCTGATTCACAAAATTGTTCTCCAGACGCTTGCTGTAAAGCGTATCGAGTACTGTGTAGTTTCCGGATTCATCTCTTGAACGGGTGTCTTTGTCGGATTCCGAAAAATTTTGTCTGTATTGGTATGCCAATTGGAGGAAATTATTCGTTCCTATCGGTTCCACGTAAGAAACATATCCTCGCCACGACTGGCTACTGTTGACATTGGTAAAGCGCTGATCTATGATATCGTTGGGACGTGTTCCGTTGTAGAATGTACTCGACTTACTGGTACCCTCGTTATCGGAGTCGCCTGTTTGGCCTCTCAGCTGCACACTCAGCACCCTACCCTCTTTACCCAGCTGACGACTTGCATCGAGATTGAATGACATATCCTTCCCCTTTCCCTCTGAAAAATAGTCCGATTCACCATGGTTGATGGTATCACCAGTCAGTTCACTTACCGTGAGGAAATCACCCGTTTCGTTGCGGTTATTGTTATAAAACGATACCTGGGGACGGAAAATGATTTTGGTGAGCGAGTCCGGATCCCACTCAAGCCTGAAGTCCAGGTTAAAGTTCTGACTTTTATTGTTTGCCACATTGCTCTCCTCTTCGAGCGTATTGCCTGCACTCAACAAGTTCTGAGTGAAAACGTTGGAGAGAACATTGTTGTCTGTATATCCGTAACGGACATTTCCTCCAAACTTTAACTTTGGCGTAAACTGCTTGCTGAAGTTCCCCCCCAGGTTGGCCGAAGTAGCAATACCGTCTTGTCCGCCAAACATCATTCCGCGGCCACCGCGCCCTCCCATGCTTCCAAACATGGAGGAAGCCAGATCTGAAAAACCGGCATTGTTCGTATTGTTGATACCCCCGAGGAAAGTATACTGATCTTTGTCTTTCATGTAATTAACCATGGCGTTTCCCTCATAACGCTCTTTGCTGCCATAGCCTGCAAAAGCACTGCCGAAAAGGCCTTCTTTCATCCCGGGGCGCACCATCAGGTTGATCACATTTTCCTCCTCACCATCATCAAATCCGGTCATCTGTGCCATCTCTGTCCTTCTTTCAAGCACCTGTAATTTTTCGACCATTTTAGCCGGCAGGTTTTTTGACGCCACCTTCGGATCGTTGCTGAAAAATTCTTCCCCGTCTACCAGTATCTTCTTAATTTCTTTTCCATTCACCGTAATTTTTCCTTCGTTGTCAATTTCCACACCGGGCATTTTCTTCAACAGATCTTCTACCACCGCACTCTCTGTAACTTTATACGAGTCGGCATTGTACTCAAGTGTATCGCCCTTCACCGTAATTTCCGGAGCCTTGGCGGTGACTACCGTTTCCGACAGCATTATGTTGTCATTGCTCAGGATGATATTTCCCAGTTTCACGTTCGGGTGTGAAGATGTCACCTGCACATCACGGTACACATCGTTGTAGCCAATAAAGGAAATATGCAGGATATACGATCCGCTTTTCACAGGGATCGTGAACAAACCCTCTGCATTGGAAGCTTTGCCTGTCACGAAGGCGCTATCCGCACGCTGTAATACCCGTACGCTGGCCAGGGGAACCGGTTCTTCCGTCTCCTCATCTATCAGCTTCCCTGAAATAGATGTTTCCGATTGAGCCTGCGCGATCATCGGGAGAGTACACAACGAAAGCGTAATCGCTAAAATAAATAATTTCTTCATAGTCGTGTTATTGCCTGATACTTTTCTTTTAAACTGAAATGTACCGCAAAAGTATACCCATCAAAAAATCCAGGCAAAAGAAATAGACAAACTGCGTGATTTCATCGACCAATGAAGGCTTTCAGACAATCAACCCGATGGCAAAAGAGAATAAAAGATTGAAGAGTGTATTCATGTTGGCATTTTTTTTTAATTTTGCACGCGTTTCAATTGTCAAAGAAAAATTCTGATATTCATCCTGAAAAATTGATTCATTATCTTATGTTAAAATCATTAAAAAGTGAAGATTGGGTGGCCACAATTATTGGTGCCGTCATCCTTCTGCTTGTTATCCTTTCGCCTTCCTTCATGAAGAATTACGCATATATGTCTGTGATGGTTGCTATTTTGGCTTACCTGGGATATCTCTTCATGGGAAACAAAGACAATGGCAGGTTTCTGCTCTCCTTTGCAGTCGTGTATTTGCTGGCATGGCTGGCCACCATCATTGCCGGCTTTACCCCCATCAAAACCATGGGGCTTGAGTCGGTATTTTTTGCCGTCATTATCGGCCTGCTTATCCGCAACACGGTGGGACTACCCAAATGGCTGGCTCCGGCTGTAAAAAGCGAATATTACATCAAAGCCGGATTGGTGATCCTGGGTAGCTCCATCCTGTTCAACGAGATCATGAAAGCAGGTGCTCTGGGCATGGTGCAGGCTATCATTGTGGTTTTGTCGGTTTGGTATTTCAGTTTCCGGGTTGCCAACAAAATATTCAAAATTGACAAAGAGATGTCAATTTTACTCTCCAGCGCAGTTTCTATTTGTGGGGTTTCGGCAGCGATTGCAACCAGCGGTGCCATCAAGGGAAATCCCAAAAAGCTCTCTTTCGTGATTTCGTTGGTGTTGATCGTTGCCATCCCTATGATGTACCTCCTGCCCTATTTGGCCAAGTGGATGGGGCTGAGTGAAGAGGTTGCGGGCGCCTGGCTGGGAGGCACAATCGATACTACTGCAGCCGTGGTAGCCTCCGGCAAGTTTATTGGTGAAACTGCCGAACAATATAGCGTCATCATCAAGTCTGCACAGAATGTACTCCTGGGGGTAGCTGCCTTTGTGATTTCCATCTATTGGTCTTACAAGGGTACAAACAACGATATCCGCCCTTCGGGCAGCGTTTTATGGAATCGATTTCCAAAGTTTGTCATCGGCTTTCTGGTTGCATCATTGGTATTTAGTTTCGCCTTCGATGTCGAAACGGGGAAAGCATTGTCTAGCGTGGGCAATAAAGGCGCGCGCGGCCTGCTGTTCTCATTGGCATTTGTCTGTATAGGGCTGGAAACCGACTTTCGTTATATATTCAAGAAGGAGAATGCCAGGTATATCTGGTCGTTCCTCACTGCACAAACTTTTAATATTTTAATCACCTTGCTTGTCGCCTGGTTGTTGTTCAAAAGCATTTGATATCATATTTTCCAAACAAAACCACGCTTACGTGCGTTCTTTGAAAGTTCGTATCAACATAAAATTCCCGGAAAACAGTTTGTCAACTTTAAAACGTTTTTTGGTGATTAAACAGTAAGCATCATCCCGATGAAACGATTTCTTCGTCTTCTCGTCAACATAGCCGTCGCCAACACAAGCACCTACCTGCTTTGGAGCGCCTTTTCATTCTGGATTTACCTCGAAACCAAGTCGGTGCTGGTACTCTCGGTACTCAGCGGCACCTATATGCTGCTGGTTACTCTGTCCAGCATGTTTTTCGGGACAATTGTCGATAAACACAAGAAGAAAAAGGTGATGACGGGGGCATCGGTTGTAACAATGATACTACTGCTGCTGGCGAGCACTGTTTTTTTTCTGACCGGCACAACCCATATTGCCAACATGTCTTCACCCGCATTTTGGCTTTTCTCGCTGCCTCTTTTATTGAGTGCACTAACCGGTAATCTTCGGGGGATTGCACTCTCCACTACCGTATCTCTGCTTGTGCCGAAACAGGACTATGCCCGTGCCAACGGCATGATAGGAACAATTCAGGGGTTCGGGATGATCGCCAACACCGTGTTCAGCGGACTCATTATCGGCTACCTGGGAATGGACTGGGCCATTTTTATTACATTGCTGCTGTCGGCTGCCACATTGGTTCATCTTTTCTTTCTCTCCATTCCCGAAGAACAGATTGTACACGACAGACACCTGCAAAACAGCCATATCGATTTTCGGGGAGCTTTCAGAGCAATACATATGGTGCCGGGACTGATGGCACTTATTTTCTTCACCACATTCAATAATTTCATCGGTGGTGTCTTTGCGGTACTGCTTGATCCGTACGGGCTCACTCTCTTCCCGGTGGAGATCTGGGGTATTATCCTTGGATTTACCGGTACCGGATTTATTCTGGGAGGATTACTCATCGGAAAGCTGGGACTTGGCAAAAGCCCACTTCGCTCGTTACTTCTCGGCTACATACTCATCAGCTTCATCTGTATCTTTTTCACCCTGCGGGAAGGGTCGGTTTTATTTGTGGGAGGAATGTTTCTTTATATGCTCATTGCGCCGATCATTGAAGCAGGTGAACAGACCATTATCCAGACCGTTGTACCAAAGCCAAAGCAAGGTCGGGTTTTTGGGTTCGCACAAACAGTAGAAGCAGGCGTGACGCCTGTTTCAATCTTCATAATTGGTCCTTTGGCACAAACTATTATTATTCCGTATATGAAGAGCGATGCAGGAAAACAGGCATTTGGCCGGCTACTGGGGGAAGGCGATACGCGCGGCATTGCGCTCACCTTCGTGGTGGCAGGTGTTTTCATGCTTTTGTTATCACTTCTCGCTCTCCGTTCAAAAGCCTATCATATTCTTTCAGCGTCCTACAAGTGTAAGATGGACAAAGAGGAATAATCAATCAGAGCTCTCTGGCCAATTTCAGCCATCTGAAGTTGGCACGTTCCACCGAAATATCGGACCAGCTGTCGACATTAAACTCAAAACAGACTGCCGAGCAAGTAGGAAGGTTGTCAAGCCTCACACCCAAATCATTGATCAGGTCGGTCACTCCCGGATTATGTCCCACATAAAGACAGCTCTCCACGTCGTCCGTCAACTTGGAAAGGACATTCAGTATCCACCGGGAGGGTGCAAAATAAAGGTTTTGGTCTGTTTGAATCTCATCTTCTGGATAACCAATTTGCCGTGCGGCAAGGATGGCCGTTTCGTGTGCCCTTCTTGCGGAAGAAGAAAGAATGAGGTTGGGTGTACCAAATCTCTTTAGGATATAGCTCCCCATGGCATCCGCATTTTTCCGGCCACGATCGGTAAGGACACGATCGTAATCGTCCTTGGCCATTGTATCTTGTTCGGCTTTGCCGTGACGAAGAATTATCAGTTGTTTCATATCAACCCCAGCTTAAAATAACTTTTCCACACTCTCCGCTTTCCATCACATCAAATCCCTTTTGGAATTCGTCGATACCGAATCTGTGCGTGATGACAGGCGACAGGTCGAGGCCTGAAATAAGCATCTGTTCCATCTGGTACCATGTCTCCCACATCTCCCGACCATATATCCCCTTTAGAGTCAATGCCTTGAATATAACTTCGTTCCAATCGACCGTTGTGTTGTTGGGCAGGATGCCCAGCAGGGATATTTTGGAACCGTTGTACATGTTGTCGATCATCTCGCGGAAACCTGCCGGTGAGCCGGACATCTCCAGCCCCACATCGAAGCCGCGCATACCCAGCTTCTTCACTGCCTGCGCAATAGTTTCCCCTTTTGAAGGATTGACGGTGAGCGTGGCGCCCATCTTTCTGGCTATATGGAGACGGTATTCACTCAGATCACTCACTACGATATAGCGTGCACCCGCAAAACGACAAATGGCTGTGGCCATGCTGCCGATAAGACCTGCTCCGGTAATCAGCACATCTTCGGCAATCAGCGGAAAAGACAGGGCTGTGTGGGTGGCATTGCCAAAAGGATCCATGATGGAAGCAATTTCATCGGGTATACGGGAGTCAAGTTTCACCACATTCGATGCCGGCAGGGAGAGATATTCTGCAAATGCACCATCGCGATTGACGCCCACGCCGACGGTATTCTCACACACATGCAGCTTGCCACGCCGACAGTTACGGCAATGTCCGCAAGCAATGTGCCCCTCACCCGTCACCCGATCTCCGATTTTAAGGTTTTCTACGCCACTGCCCATATCCACAATTTCACCAACATACTCGTGACCGATTGTCATGGGGGTTTTGATGGTTTTCTGTGACCAGTCGTCCCACTTATAAATATGCAGGTCGGTCCCGCAAATAGCTGTTTTCTTTATTTTAATCAATACATCGTTCACGCCGATGGAAGGAACGGGTATTTCTTCCATCCAGATGCCTTTTTCGGGTCTTCGTTTTACCAGTGCCTTCATTTTATTCAGTTTTCAAATTTCAGTTCGACAACTACAAATCACTGACACAAAATCAAATTACCCCTAATTTTTTTCCAATTTTGACAAATGCATCGATAGCTTTGTCAAGATGTGCCCTTTCATGTCCTGCGGAGAGCTGTACCCGGATACGTGCCTGCTCTTTGGGTACCACAGGGTAATAAAATCCGGTCACATAGATTCCTTCTTCGAGCAGTTCGGATGCAAACAGTTGTGATAGTTTGGCATCGTAGAGCATCACGGCACAAATAGCCGATTGTGTGGGCTTAATGTCGAAATTAGCCTCTTTCATCTTTGCGATAAAGTAATCCACGTTCTCGTGCAGTTTGTCCTGTAGATGATTTGATTCCTGCAGCAAACGAAAAGCTTCCACACCCGATGCAGCCACCATGGGAGGAATGGAATTGGAGAAGAGATAAGGACGCGAACGCTGACGCAGCATGTCGATGATCTCCTGTCGTCCGGAGGTAAACCCGCCGATAGCACCCCCGAAGGCTTTGCCCAGGGTGCCGGTGATGACATCCACTTTGCCCATGACGCCATATTGTTCCGTAACTCCTTTTCCGGTTTTGCCCACCACACCGGCGGAGTGACTCTCGTCGACCATGACTAGTGCATCGTACTTTTCTGCCAACAGCAGGATTTTATCGAGTGGCGCCACGTTGCCGTCCATTGAAAATACGCCGTCGGTGACAATAATTCGGAAACGTTGCTCCTGTGCTTCCTGCAGACTTTCCTCCAGACTGACCATGTCGGCATTCGCATAGCGGTAACGTTTGGCTTTGCAGAGACGTACCCCGTCGATGATGGATGCGTGGTTCAACGAGTCGGAGATGATGGCGTCTTCTTCGGTAAAAAGAGGTTCAAAGAGACCTCCGTTGGCATCGAAACAGGAAGCATAGAGAATGGTATCGTCTGTTTTAAAAAAATCACTGATGGTTTTTTCAAGTTCCTTGTGGTAATCCTGTGTGCCACAGATAAACCGGACCGACGACATGCCGTAGCCCCGTTCGTCAAGGGCTTTCTTTGCTACAGCGATCAACCGTGGATGATCGGATAAACCGAGGTAGTTGTTGGCACAGAAGTTGAGTACCTGCTGACCGGATTGTACCTTGATCTCTGCGCGTTGTGGCGTAACAATGACCCGTTCATTTTTATAAAGGCCTGCCTCCTCTATGGCTTTCAACTCAGCCTGCAAAAGTTGTTGTATTTTTCCGTACATATTCTTCTTTTTTTCTGTGATCTGTTTTCGGTGTTTTGCTTTGTGGTTTTTGTGCCACTTAATTTATTGGAGCCTGCAATTCGTTCCGGTCGTCATCCATTTCGTCGAGCAAAGAGGGCGGCAGCGATTTTCTGGCTTTTACTCCCAGCTCGCGCAGCTTCTCTGTCTGTCCGATAAGATTTCCCCTACCTGCCTTCAACTGTCCGTAAGCACTCTCATAACTTCGCTGGGCCCTGTTGAGATGAATTTCAATATCGGTAAGAGAATCGACAAAGTTGACAAACTTATCGTACAGCGCAGCACCCCGATCAGCAATCTCTAAAGCATTGCGGTTTTGGTATTCACGCTTCCACAAATCTACAATTAATTTCAATGCAGCGATCAGGTTTGTGGGACTGATCAGCAGAATTTTTTTTTCGTAAGCGTATTGCCAGAGGCTCTCCTCATGGCGCAAGGCCAGCATATATGCCGGTTCATTGGGGACAAACATCATCACGAAATCGAGCGAATCAGCATAATTCTGATAGCTTTTCCGGCTCAGCTCATCGATATGTTTCCGTACCGAACGAAGGTGTTCCCCAATGAACTTCTTCTGTTCTTCCGGATTATCGCTGCCGGTATAGCCAGCATATGCCGTGAGTGATACTTTTGAGTCAATGATCACCTTTCGGTTATCTGGATACGCAATAATCACGTCCGGCTGCATTTTGGATCCGTTCTCGCCGGTATAGTAATTTCCATCATGGTCTTTCAGAAATTCCTGGACGAAATACTCCCTTCCCTTCACCAGCCCTGACCGCTCCAGAATGTTCTCCAGGATCACCTGCCCCCAGTCGCCCTGTGTTTTGGAATTACCCTTGAGCGCATTGGTCAGGTTGTTGGCTTCGTTACTGAGACGGTCGTTTAGCTCCCGCAGGTTTTTTACTTCCTGCCCCAATGAGAAACGCTCCTTCGCCTCGGTGACATATACCTCTTCCACCTTCTTGCGGAACGTATCGATATTCTCTCCCAGCGGTTTTAGGATCCTATCCAGATTTTCTCTGTTCAGGTTCGTGAATTTTTCGGTTTTCTCCTCCAGTATCTTTGATGCAATCTGCTCAAACTCCAAGTTGAACTGTTTATGAATGGACTCCATCTCTTTCTTCTGCAGCTCCAGCTTCTCGGTCAGCATTTTATTTTCTGCTGTGTACGTGGCAAGCAACTTGTTGGTCTCGTTAAATTCATCGGTAATTGTCTTCAGATCAGACTTATAACGCGCAATATCCTGTTCCATATCCGACAGTCTCTGACTGGAGACAGCAAGTTGGGTGTTCAGCTTTTGATTCTCCTGCGAGAGTGTCTCAAATCTGCTTCTGGGAACGGTTTTCGACTGTCTGTACAGCGAAACAATAATCCATGCCAGAATGCCACCTATCCCACAACCCACCAACATATAAAGGAGATCTGCGTAATCTTTCACGATAAACCTGTTAAATTCACGATATCTTTTCTCTGTGCTATTTGATATTTCTCAGCACATGGCCCATGCGTTTTTTTTTCGTCTCCATATAAAAATGGTTATAAGGATTGGGCGTGATTTCCAGCGGCACATTTTCCACTACTTCCAGGCCGTACGACTCCAGGCCGATCCGTTTTCTGGGATTGTTGGTCATCAACCTCATTTTCCGCACATCAAGGCTGCGCAGAATCTGAGCCCCCACGCCATAATCTCTTTCGTCGGCCTGATATCCAAGATGCAGATTGGCATCAACGGTGTCGAGGCCCTGTTCCTGCAGCTTGTATGCCGCAGCCTTGGCCATGAGCCCAATACCGCGTCCCTCCTGATTCAGATAGACCAGTACGCCTCTGCCCTCCTTCTCAATCAGCTGCAATGCCTTGTGCAGCTGCTCTCCGCATTCACACCGCATAGACCCGAAGATATCGCCGGTCATGCACGAAGAATGCACCCTCACCAGGATTGATTCATTTTCGTGCCACTCGCCCTTTATGAGTGCAACATGCTCCTGTCCGGTAGCTTTTTGCAGAAAGGGAATCATTTTAAATTCACCGTATTCGGTAGGAAGATGCACCGCCTCTCCCCGTTCGATGAGCGACTCAGTCTGCAATCTATACTTGATTAAATCGGCCACTGACACAATCTTAAGATTGAATTTTCTGGCCATCTCCATCAATTCGGGAAGGCGCGCCATTGAACCATCTTCTCTTTTTATCTCAGCGAGTGCTCCTGCAGGATACAATCCGGCTAAACGGGCAAAATCGATGGTTGCCTCGGTGTGTCCTGCCCTGCGGAGTACCCCCTTTGACTGTGCTCTTAGCGGAAAAATATGACCCGGACGGCCAAAATCTTCCGGTGCTGTCTCCTCTCTCGTAAGAGCAAGGATTGTCTGCGCCCTGTCGTAAGCCGATATACCTGTTGAGCAGCCATGAGTAAGAAGATCGATGGAAACGGTGAAGGGAGTAGAGTGTATGGATGTGTTATGGGTAACCATCATCGGCAACTCCAGCTCTTCGGCGCGTTCTTTCGTGATCGGGGCGCAAATGAGCCCACGGGCATGGGTTTCCAGAAAGTTTATCTTCTCCGGAGTAATACACTCTGCCGCTATAATCAAATCGCCTTCATTCTCTCTGTCTTCATCGTCAACAACAATGATAAAATTTCCTTTTCGGATCTCTTCAATAGCTTCCTCTATGGTGTCTAATGTAATTTTTTTTTGCATATCTCAATTTAGTTTTTTACGCTATAAACACGCTGCCAGGTGCATGTGTTTCACTTATAATTTCAATCATTTCGCCACTCAGACGTTTTACATCTTTCAGGTCTTTTTTGGTCCTGAGTTCAAACGGTACCGATAATATTCGCAGGACAAATCCCACAGGGAAAAGATACATACATATTTTAGCCCAAACAGAACAGGCTTTTAACAACCGTATTTTCGTAATGAGCACCGGGAACTCCTCTGCCTTTGCCAGTTCTTCCAAACTCCGGGAGTTGGATAATTGACTAAGAATGATCTCCATGGAGCTTTTAATAGTGTGCAGTTCTTTTTCGTATGCACCATCGGTCCAATAGGTTTTATATGATAAACGGTTGTATTTGATGAGATAACGGTCTATCTCATCCGAAAGCCCTGACAGTGAACGAACAATTTCTTCGTATCCGGGACGGTCGATGATTACGCTTTTTACCGGGTATTTTCTTTTTTCACGAATGAAGAATAATTTTTTAAAGAATTCCCAATAGGTATCTGCATTCATAATCACCGAATCGTTCATTGCCTTGTAGGTCAAAAAGATGCCGACAGGAAGAAGAATGAGCGAACTGAACCACATCCCAAACCAATGCTCCCATACCCCGTCGCGCGTCATCTTGTATCCAACATTATCCACAATATAGTAAATGATGAAGAGCACCACCGAAATGACGATAGGTGTCCCCAAACCGCCCTTTCTAACGATGGATCCCAACGGAGCACCAATAAAAAAGAAAATAAGACAGGTAAAGGGAATGGTAAATTTGCGGTGCCATTCTATCCAATGGCGGTTGATGGTCTTTTGGGTGGTGGTTTTATTGAGTGACCGGAAAAGAAACTCGTTGCTATTGTTGTCGGCCTTCATAAAAGCGCTTTGCAGGATAGTCGATTGCTGTTCTAGTTCTTTTGACTGCAGCAACGTATCGGGTCGTGGAACTTCCACTCGGGTATCCAATGAACCCGCCATGAGTGAATCCTTCTTTTCAGAGGGATAACTATTGCGAAAAGTAAGGTAGGAGTAATTTTTCATCAGGTTTCGGTCTACCCTGTTCACGCTGTCCATAATCATCGTCATGGAATCGATGGATGTACCCAGCTCTGATAAGTTCTTGGACACATAATTACTGGTTGAACTTCCTTCAATCACCTCCTCTCCCATGCGGTTAAAATTGGCATCATAAGAGATCATCATGGTCTTCGTATCGAAATTTTCTCTTGCGTATGGTACAAAATCGACAGCATGCCGGGGAGTAGTGCCTTGTGTGAAATTTTGGAACTGCTGCCCGCTGTACATGGTGAAGATCAGCATGGTTTTGTCTTCGGTCGAGTTCATTTCAGCCGAATCACAAATGATTACAGCCATGTTGTCAAATCCGTTAGCTACATCGTAAATGAGCACATCATACAGCATTCCCGTTTTGCGATCTTTTTTATCGACATAAATGTTGTAACCATCAATTTCTTTATAAAAAACGCTTTCGGGCACATCCAGCTCGGGAGAAGCCTGGCGTATGGAGATGAGCAGCGAATAGAATTTGGTCTGTATCTTTGGAATGGCATTATTCTGAAAAAAGAATGCCCCCACACTGATAAGAAAGATAAGGATTATGAGAGGCTTCATGATTTTCAGCAAGGGAATACCTGCCGACTTGATGGCCAACAGTTCCAGATTCTCTCCCATATTTCCGAAAACCATCAGCGATGCCAATAAAATGGCCAACGGCAATGCCATGGGAATAAGGTTCAGGGCTGCATAAAAAAACATCTCCCCGATCACATCAAGCCCCAGGCCTTTGCCCACCATATCCTCCACATATTTCCATAAAAATTGCATCAACACCAGAAACAGGCATATGGCAAAAGTCATCAGAAAAAGCGGTATAAAGGTCTTTAATATATAGCCATATAACCGCTTTATGTGGAAAAATTTACTCATTAAATCTGAACAAAAAGGGACCCGTTTAAATTGAAGGCAAAGATAATAAAATCAAACGGACAATTGTGGTTTCGAATAGGTAAAGATGATTAATAAAGGGAGCAAAATAAATCATGAACAGGCTCAGATGCCCAACCTTCTCTTCATCTCGTCTACTTGCGACTCCCACAAAGCGATGGAATCTCCTTTTTCATCGGGTTCTGCAAAATCGGTGATCTCCAGCGTCATGTCGCCCGACAAATCCAGCTTGTGCAGCATGAACTCAAAATAACAATTCTCTTCATCCTCGTCGATCCATTGATAGCGGATACTTGATTGCGGTTTCTGGTTTACAATAACTGCCTGATTTTGTGTTTTTCCCCAATAGAATGTGTAAATAGTCTCGGTCTCATCCATTGACACCTCATCTGCAAACCATTCCGAAAGACCGTCTATTTGGCTGACCATACGCCACAAGCTACTCTGAGTAGCGTTTCCCATAAGGAACTCGATATGGAATTTTTCTTTGGACATGTGTTGTTTTAAAACAGGTTTGCAATATACAACTTTTTTTTTGTTCCATTGCCAAAAGTTCACAAAAGTTAGACTATTTGAGTCACCTCCGTTCCTCGATTTTCAATTGAGTCGCCTCCGCTCCTCGATTTTCAATTCTCACGATGGCATGGCTCGCACAAGCTCGGCTCTACTCATCTGGTTTAACAAAATAGCTCCTGAAATCAAAAAAGCTGTCTTGTATGACAGCTTTTTTGTAATTGGATATTTACCGGTCAAATTATTGTACCGGAATATACTCCACAAAGGCCTCTATTGCTTCGTAAGAGGCCAGGCCAAGCTTCCAGTACATATCGGCCGTGGCACGGTTTCGTTCTTCCGAGCGTTGCCAGAACAATCTCTCGTCGTCACCAAGGAATGGAGCACTCTCCATTTGAGACTGGTGTCTCAAAATAGCATTTCGTTTCTGGCGCAGTTCTTCGGGAGAAAGCGGTACGGCCATTTCAATATGATCTATCTCCCACTCCATCCAGGCACCACGGTACATCCAGACGCGGCAATCTTGGAACCATTCTTCTTCCTTGAAGATGTCGATGGCTCCAAGAATGGCATCGAGACACACCTTGTGGGTGCCATGCGGGTCTGCAAGATCTCCTGCAACATAGATCTGATGCGGTTTGATGGTTTCAATAAAATCTTTGACAATCGTCACATCCCTTTCGGAAATGGGATTTTTTTTCACCTTGCCTGTTTCATAGAAGGGAAGGTCAAGAAAATGTATATTTTCCTCGGGAAGGCCTACGTATCTGTCTGCCGACCGGGCTTCTTCGCGACGTATTCTCCCCTTAATAAAAAGGATGTCGGGTGTATCGATATCCTCCTTCGTTTTTTCGTGCAAGAGATAGTGACGAATCTTCTCATATTTTTCCAGAAGACCGGTGTTCTCGGGATTGAATTTTTTACGCATGCTATTCAGAACCGAGATATAGCGGATTACTTCTTCGTCTCCCACTGCAATGTTTCCGGATGTTTGGTAAGCCACATGCACCTCATGCCCCTGATTTACCAGTCGCTGAAAAGTACCACCCATGGAGATCACGTCGTCATCGGGATGCGGACTGAAAATAATTACCTTTTTGGGATAGGGCTTTGCCCTTTCGGGTCGATAGGTATCGTCTGCATCAGGTTTTCCTCCGGGCCAACCGGTAATGGTATGCTGCAGATCGTTGAATATCTTGATGTTTACATTGTAAGCTGATCCATAGAGGGTGATTAGCTCACTCAGCCCATTGTCATTGTAATCCTTGTTGGTCAACTTCAGGATAGGCTTGTTCACCACACCACAGAGCCATACTATGGCCCGACGAATGAGCTTGCTGTTCCACTCGCAATTGGTGACAAGCCAAGGCCAGCTAATGCGCGTTAGCTCCGAGGCTGCCGCAAGGTCCACAAACACTTTTACTTCAGGATGAGTCTGCAAGATTGAGCCGGGAACCAAATCAGTTACAGGGCCTTCCACAATATCCCGGATGCTCCCGGCTTTTTGTTCGCTCCATGCCAGGAGGGCAATCTTTTTGGCATCCATCATGTCGGATAGCCCCATGGTGATTGCGCTTAACGGTACTTTGTCGAGTGAGCCGAAGTTGCGGGCAATATCTTTGCGTGAGTCTCCATCAAGCATGACAAGCCTTGTTTGTGAGTGAAGGCTGCTTCCAGGCATATTAAAGCCCACGTTCCCCTTGCTCCCTAATCCCAACAACAGGTAGTCGAGTCCACCCTTATCGGCCAGATCCTTCTCAAATGCATCACAGTTCTCGGCAATCAGATCCTTCTCGATGGTTGCATCGGGTGAGAAGATGTTTTCCGGATCAATATCTATTTGATTTAAAAAAAGGTCCTTCAACATCTGCAGATTGCTGAAAGAAAAATCAAGCACAGGATAAAACTCATAAGTGTTAAAAACAACCAGATTTTTAAAACTCACGTTTTTTTCCCTGTGTTGCCTGACCAGTTCTTCATAAACCGGCAGTGGCGAAGTACCTCCACTGACTCCAAGCACAAAATGTTCTCCCTTCTTTTGTTTTTGTAACATCTCTTCCACAATGTCGTTTGCCACCTTTTTGGCAGCTCTCCTGGCCTCTTCATAGATTGCGACAGGCAACTTCTCATACCGTGCAAGATTGTACTCTTCAAAATCGTTTTCCGGACGGTAGTACTTCTTGGGAACCCGTTCGAAAGTAATGTGTGAACTCAGATCTAATCTCATATTTCTCTATTGATTTTATATACGTTGTTTATACCTAACATAACACCTTGAGGAGGTGACATGTTTATTTTTTATGACTTTTGCTCACTCCTGCGATCCATCTTGCGGGTTACCTGTCCGTAAATAAGAAGGGCAATGGCAGAAATAGCGCCGATAGCCACGAAGACATACCAGATATGGTGCGCGTTTTGCGTGGCCTCAGCATAAGCAACCGTGTCCAATACACCGGACTCCCCCGTGAACAACCGTGGATCGGGTAAATATTTATCCAGCAAAAATCCCGAAAGGCCGAAGGCAAACAGGAACGAGAAGAAGGAATGCAGATGGCTAAATCCCAAATAAAGGCCCTCCTGCCCCTTAGGCGCCTGCAGCGAAAAATATTCCAGGTAACGGGGCGAAATAAAACATTCCGCAATTGCCTGCATGCCAATGCCTATGATCATCATGAACGCTACAGGATGCAATCCCAGAATATAATCTTCCCCAATTTGCGTACCAAAAGACATAATAAGTGCAGAGAGAGGGATAATGAACATTCCCACCATCATGGAGGTGATGGCACTTCGTTTTTTCATCATGGAAGTCACGAAGTTTACAGTCACAAAAACCACCAGCGGATTCACATTCGCATACCACCCGGGGGAGGCACTCTCTCCAATCAACCTTATCACATATTTGGGCATGGTGGCATACATCTGACTTTGAATAACCCAGAAGCCGCTCACAATCAGGATCAATAGCATCAGTCGACCGTTAAAAACCACCTTTACCAACGAACGGCCAATCTCGGCAAAGCTTTTCCCTTTGCCTTCTGTTTTGGCCGATTGATAAAACAGATATACGGCAATCAGCGCCAGAAGCGTCATTGCTGCCGAAAAATAATTCAAGTATACAAGCCCCTGGTCTCCCATGCTCCTACGCAGCGGATCGACCACGGTTTTGCCGGTAAATGCGCCAATATTTACCATCATGTAAAAGATGGAATAACCGCGCGCTCTATTTTCCGGTGTTGTTTCACGGGCTACCGTCCCTGAAATAACAGACTTGATGAACGATCCTCCAATTACTACCAGTATCAGCGGCGCAACGATAGACCATCGCAGATAACTCTCTTTCAGCCCCGTATAGGTAGTGGTCATTTCATAATCTACCAGTCCGGCACTCTCGAGCATCGTGGGCAAAACACCCAGCCCTGCATACCCCACGGTAAGTAAGGTGAACGCGAGAAGAATCGCCGAGCGGAAACCTATTTTATCGGCATAGGCACCGGCAAACAGCGGTAGCAGATAAAGGGAAGCCGAGAATAGTCCTGCAATCACACCTGCCTCAATATCAGAGAACCCCCAAACGTTTGACAGATAGAGGGTAATTACAATAAAGACCGCATAATATGCCAATCGCTCCAGGAGCTCTACAAAATTGGCAACCCAGAAGGGTTTTGAAAATTTTACCATCAGAAGGTATTTTATGTTAATTTAAATGCAATTTTTAATATCGTGGACAAAGATAAAAAATATTTTGATTATCGAAGAGGCAAATCCGGTTTTTGGCTTTCCCTAACAGTAGTTCCTACTCCAAATCAATCACCGTAATTCCCGCACCGCCAAACTGTACATGTTCATCCTGAAAATGCGACACACCATGCACCGTACCCAGATATTCACGAATAATCTGGCGTAAAGCCCCGGTACCGGTTCCATGCAAAATGCGCACCCGTGCAACGCCCAGCTGAATCGCATCGTCAATAAAATACATGACCGCCTGGAGTGCCTCATCCCCCCGCATTCCCCGTACATCAATATCCTGCCTGAAATTCAATTTCCGCTCATGCAGCAGATCGCGGGTATTCGATGCTTTCTTTTCCTTTTTAAGCTGATTGTTGCTCACCCGTTCCAGACTACAGAGATCAACCGTGGTTTTGATCATTCCAAAAGCAACGATTGCTTTTTTACCGTTTATTTCCATCACCTCGCCTGTAGTGGTCTGTCCTTTGATGCGTACAGCATCCCCTACTAGCGGTTCTTCCTGGATGACCGCAGATGATGAGGGAGTGTTTTTTGCCTTTTTGGCCAGTTTCTTTTGACCTGCTATCTCCCTCTCATCGTGATCGGCAGCCAACACCTGCTTTCTGAAATGGCTTAGAGACTCTCTAACCTGTTTGGTTTTTTCTTTTTCAGCCTTTGCCTCGCGAATTTCCCGGATGGTATTTTCAATGCGAGCGTTACTTTCTGCCAGCATCTGTTCTGCCTTCTGCCTGGCTTGAGCAAGAATCTCCTTTTTCTCTTTGTTGATATCCTCCAGGCCGGTCTCATATTTCGTGGCGACCTCTTTCAGACGGTTGCGCTCACGGCGTATCTCGTCGCGTTTTCGCTCCCAGTAACGCCGGTCGCGGGCAATATCCTGCAAGTATTTGTCCATGTTGATATAGTCGCTCCCCACAATCTCTGAAGCATGTGCAATCACCTCCTCCGGTAAGCCGATTTTACGGGCTATTTCCACCGCAAAGGAACTACCGGGGTTACCAATGGAAAGGCGAAAGAGCGGCTGCATTTCATGCCTGTCATACAACATGGCCCCATTCACTACCCCCTCATGTTCGTTGGCAAAATGTTTCAGATTCTGATAATGCGTGGTAATCACACCGTACGATTGTTGTCTGTTAAACCGATCGAGCAGGGCCTCCGCAATGGCAGCACCTATCTGCGGCTCGGTACCGCTCCCGAATTCATCGATCAGCAGCAAAGACTTCGCATGACAGTTTCTTTCGAAATATTTCATGTTCATCAGATGCGAGCTGTATGTGGAAAGATCGTTCTCGATAGATTGCTCGTCACCAATATCGATAAAGATATCTTCAAAGACACCAACTTTGGAATTTTCTTTTAGCGGAATCAGTAAGCCACATTGTACCATGTATTGCAGCAAGCCGACCGTCTTCAGACAGACCGACTTGCCACCGGCGTTAGGACCGGAGATTACCAGGATTCTGCGTGTTTCCTCCAGTGTGATATCAAGCGGAACAATTTTCCTGTTTTGCTTCTTCAGGGAGAGATAGAGCAGCGGGTGCACCGCCTCAACCCAATCGATCAGCCGTACATCTTCAAGAGAAGGCCTGATTCCTCCTATTTGTTGCGCGAAAGCCGCTTTGGCCTGAATAAAATCGATCTTCGCCAAAAACTCATACGACTCCAGCAAGTCGGACAGATAGGGGCGAAGATAGTCTGTAAAATCAACCAATATTCTAATAATTTCGCGTCGCTCATCACTTTCAAGCTCACGGATTCGGTTGTTGGCTTCCACCACCTCCGACGGTTCAATAAAGACGGTCTTGCCCGATGCCGATTCGTCGTGTACGATCCCTTTGATCTTTCGCTTAAAGGAAGGGTTCACCGGAATCACCAGTCGGCCATCGCGCATACTTGGTGCCACATCTTTTTCCACAAATCCTTCGGCTTGTGCCTTCCGCAGGATGGCATTGAGACTTTTGGAAATTCCATTCGTCGTGGAGGTAAGTTCACGCCGAATTTCCGACAGGCGGGAGGAAGCATTGTCCTTCATCTGGCCAAAGCCATCCAGCAGGCTGTCAATTTTTTTGGTAATCTCCGGGAAAACAACCACATGACCCGCCAACGCAAGCAAGTGAGGATAGCGGGGTGTCTTCTCTTCGTCACGCCGCAGAAATGCCACAATGCCGTTGATAGTCTGCAGCGAACGGCGCAGTTCGAAAAGTGCACTCTGGTCGATCCAGGCACCTGCCACACGCACGTGCCTCAGTACCGGGCGCAGATCGTAAAAATGATCGGCCGGGAAAGTATCCTCTTCCTCCCTGATACGCACAAACTCCTCCGTTTGCGATAAAAGCGTGCTTATATCATCAAAAGAAGCAGAAAAATGCATCTCCTCCACCTTCTCTCGTCCAAGTATGCTCAAACACCGGTCGGAGATCAGCTGCCGTACTTTGTTGAATTCTATTTTTTGCTCAAAATTATCGGGATAGATCACGTCGTTGAATTTGTAGGTTGCGTTATACGCCTTATTTATCCCGCAAAATTACAATTTTATGATGACTAATGCTATTCAGCCATTCACTTTTCCCTTTATTTTTCCCGGAAAAAATTACAGGGTATCCACTTAAAAAACAGTTCTTGTGTTTTCTGGTAATATTTTTGGTTTTTCTAGTTGCAGAATTCAAAAAGTTGTACTACTTTTGCACCTCGAATTCGGGAATAAACTTCCTGTTTTGTTTGTTGGTCAGAGCAGATGATTCATCATCATGAGGTCCCAAAAGCCAACCACGGTGTTCTGTATTTTAATGGCGAGATAGCTCAGTTGGTTAGAGCGCATGATTCATAATCATGAGGT
>ENA-UOOH01000255-UOOH01000255.1-fermentation-metagenome-genome-assembly--contig:-NODE-255-length-65362-cov-9.922780_pt1 | contig 65362 bp, 59 predicted proteins | sample MGYA00245778_ERZ724025 | MGnify/ENA primary metagenome ERZ724025 (study PRJEB28704, sample SAMN03018313) | fermentation metagenome | biome: anthropogenic terrestrial biome; feature: soil; material... | reverse complement strand
ACCTGCCCGCTTTTCAGCTTTTCCAGTTTGCGAAAATCTGCCGGGTCTGCTCGAAAAAGTCTTTTTTCATCGTGATGGTCCCGTCGGTTTCGGTTTTATACTCCCGGGTGATTCCGACCGGGTTGCATCCCCCGCGCTGCCGCTCCACCTGGTCCGCCGTAAACCGGTTGCCGCAGTTCTGGCACACCAGCGTGTCGCCTTCCAGCCGGTAATACCCGCGCCCGGAGCTGTAGCAGACCTGGCAGGTGTTGAACGCCGTGCGGACGGAGCCGTCCGGGGCCCTGACGGCGAGCACCTCCATTTTCGTCCCGTCGGCCTCGTAGGGATAGAATGAGGGCGTGGAGGAGACTTCGCTTTTCTGGATCACCAGGTCGCCAGACGCCTGCTGCGCGCTTTTGACGGGCCCGCCCACCGCGGAGGACCGCGCCCGCCCCAGCAGAACGGCGGCGGCAGCCGCGCCCGCGACGACGACGGCTCCCAAGACCAGGAACAGCCGCTTCTTTTTCTTCATAGTGTTCACCCTTTCTTCAGTTTCTCCAGCATTGTACCAGAACAATATGGAGATCCGATGAAGATTCGCAGAAAGAAAAAATTTCCCGCCGCCCGGCGCGCCCGCCGGCTGGAAGATTCGGACCGTAAAAAATCCGGCGCGCCGGGAACGGCCCGGTGCGCCGGATTCAGGGAAGGGGCGTTTTGCGCCCCGGTTTTTATCTGTGTTTCCGCGGTTCGATGCCGAAAAAGCGGTCCAGCTCGATTTCCGGCAGGCGCGGGTACACCGCGTCGGCGCCGCCGAGCGTTTTGGGGCTGCCGATTCCCACGGCGCCCATCCCGGCGCTCTTCGCCGCCTGCAGCCCCGCGCGCGAGTCCTCGAACACCACGCAGTCCTCCGGCGCCAGCCCCAGGGCGGCCGCACCCAGAAGGAACACCTGCGGGTCCGGCTTGGCCCGGGTGATTCTGTTGCCGTCGACCACGGCGTCGAACAGCGGCAGAATTCCGGTCACCCGCAGCACGAGCGGGGCGTTTTTGCTGGCGGAGCCGAGCGCCGTTTTGACCCCCGCGCCCCGCAGCGTGCGCAGCAGGTCCTCCGCGCCGTCCAGCAGGTCCGAAGCGTCCATCCGCCTGACCCGCTCCACATAGCGGCGGTTTTTCCATGCGGCCAGCCGCTCTTTCTCCCGCTGCGAAAACCGGCCCTGCAGCCCGCCCGCGCGCAACAGCAGGTCGAGGGACTCCATCCGCGAGACCCCCTTGAGCCGCTCGTTCTGCCCGGGTGTGAACTCGAACCCGAGCTTTTCCGCCAGCTCCTTCCAGGCGAGGTAGTGGAATTTTGACGTGTCCACCAGAACGCCGTCCAGGTCGAAGACCGCGCCGCGGTACCTCACGGTTCCGCACCCCATTTCTCCAGCGGGACGGAAAGCCGGTCTTTCAGCACGTATTTTCTCCCGTACAGAAAAACCGGCTTCGCCGTGCCGGAAAGCAGGGTGAGCTCCGCCTTTTCCCGGCGGACGGAAACCTGCAGCAGGCTGTCCTCTTTTCGCAGCTTGAACGCATACCCCTCCCACGGACGCGGCAGGGCGGGGGCCAGGTGCAGGCCGTCCTCCTTGATGCGCAGCCCGCCGAAGCCGTAGACGATGGCCATATACACGCCGCCCATGTTGGCGGTGTGGATTCCGTCCCTGGTGTTGCCGTGCAGGTCTTTGAGGTCCATCTCCGCGGAGTCGCCGAAATACTCGTACGCCTTCTCCGCCATTCCGAGCCGCGACGCCATGATGCAGAAGATGCAGGAGGAAAGGGAGGAGTCGTGGGTCGTGATCCGCTCGTAGTAGCGGAACGAGTTCCGGATGGTGGAGAGTTTCTGCTCGTCCTCGAGGACGAAATGCGCCAGCACGGTGTCCGCCTGCTTGCAGACCTGCCGGCGGTAGAGCGCCAGCGGGTGGTAATGCAGCAGCAGCGGGTAGTTTTCCCGCGGGGTGCCGGCAAAATCCCACTTTGCCTTTGTGAGGAAAGAGTCGTCCTGGGGGTTGATGTCCAGCGCCTCGTCGTAGGGGAGGTACATCCGGTCCGCCGCCTGCTGGAATTCGCGGATCTCCTCTTCCTTCAGGCCGATTTTGGCCGCGACCGGCGCCAGCTTTCCCCTCCGCTGCAGCAGGCGGTAAAACTTCACCGCCCACTTCAGGTTGTACCGGGCCATCAGGTTCGTGTAGTAGTTGTTGTTGACCAGGCAGGTGTACTCGTCCGGGCCCGTCACGCAGCAGATCTGGAACTTTCCGTTCTGATAGTTCCCGGCGTCGAGCCAGAGGCGCGCGGTCTCGAACAGAATCTCGGCCCCGCACTCGGCGATAAAATCGAGGTCCTTCGTCACCAGGTAGTAGTTGACGATGGAGTACGCGATGTCCCCGTCGATATGGTACTGCGCGCTGCCCGAGGGAAAATAGCCGGAGCACTCTTTCCCCATGATGGTCCGCCAGGGGTAGAGCGCCCCTTTGGCGTGCCCCAGGATGCGGGCGTTCTGCCGGGCGGCGTCGAGCGTGAGGGAACGGTAGGCGATCAGGTTTTTCGCAATCTCCGGCTTTGTGAGCAGAAAATAGGGCTCGATGTACATCTCCGTGTCCCAGAAATAATGCCCTTCGTACCCTTCGCCGGAAAGTCCCTTCGCCGCAATGGCGCAGTGCGGGTCTTTCCCGACGGACTGGACCAGCTCGTACAGGTTATAGTTGATGGCGCGGCTCAGCTCCCCGCCCCCCTGCAGGCTGACTTCCCCCGTTTCCCAGAAATCGCGCAGGTACTCCTCCTGCAGCCGGTACCATTCCCCGAGGGGGCGGACGGCGGCCCGGGCCAGGATTTCCAGCGCGGCGCGGCGGCAGTCCGGGTAGCGGACGGAGTCGCAGAGCACGGCGTACTTCGTGAGCGTCACCTGCTCCCCCGGCTCGATTTCCGCGGCGAACTCTTCCCACGCCGAGCTTCCCCGGGCCTCCCGCCGGGCGGAAGCCGGCTTCGAGAGGCGGTTCTGAACGGCGCTCGTCACAAAAAGGCCGGATTTTGATGTGCGGGAGGTGACCACGGAGCAGCCCTGCGGGGAAAACGAGGCCTGGCCGGGCGTCAGGTACTGGGGCGCCTCGCCGGCGACGCGGGGGTCCCCCGGCGCACAGTAGTTTTTGACCCTGCCGATGTGGGAGGAGCGGAACTCCAGCTTCCCGGAAAAATCGACCGATTTGACGCGGTACTCGATGGTGAAGAGCGGCAGCAGCGAAAACGACGCCATCCGGACGATGTCGATTTCGGCTTCCCGCCCTGCCGGCGAGCGCCAGAGGACGCGGCGCTCGGTGACCCCCTTCGCCATGTCCAGCCGGCGTACGCTGGCCAGAACTGTCCCCGTGAACATGCTGAAGGGCTCGCCGCCCAGCTTCACCGTGATGCCCTGCGTGTCGGCCACGTTGAGCATGGTCTGCTTTTCCGTCGCCAGACCGCAGAGGTTTTCCGCCTGCTTCATCTCGGCAAAATCGTAGAATCCGTTGATGTACTGCCCCCGAATCGACTGGAATCCGGCGGGGTAGCCTTCCTCAAAACTGGAGCGGACGCCCAGGTACCCGTTTGCATTGTGGAACAGGGTCTCGTAAAGCAGCAGGCTGTCGTTTTTCAGGCTGAAATTTTTAACTTCATAAATTCTGTTTTCCTGATTCATAGCTACTCCTTGACCGCTCCCGAAACCAGGCCGGAAACGATCCTTTTCTGGAAAATCAGCACGATGATGATGGTCGGGATGGTGACGACCACGGTCGCCGCGGAGACCTCGCCCCAGAGAATCTGGAACTGCGTGCGCAGGAACGAAATTGCGACGGGCACCGTCTGCATCGGGATTTCCGTGTTCAGCGTCGCCGTCAGCAGGTACTCGTTCCACGCGGCGATGAACGTGATGATCGCCGTGGTGAACACGCCGGGAGCGGCGAGCGGAAACACGATGCTCCACAGAATCCGGGCCGGGGAGGCGCCGTCGATTTTGGCCGATTCCTCGATGGAGAGCGGGATGTTCCCGAAATGGGCCACCATAATCCATACCGCCATCGGGATGGTGATGGTGGAGTAGGGCAGCACGATGAAATAGCTGTTCGTCCAGTGCAGCGCCGTGAAGAGATTGAAGACCGGGCCGACGACAATCATCTGCGGGAACATCGAAATCACGAGAATCAGGCCCATCAGAAGATTTTTGAAGCGGAAGCGGAACCGCGAGATGGCATACGCCGCCAGGGTCGAAACGACGATTACGTACAGCGTCGTGATGGACGAGACAATCAGGCTGTTCTTGACGGAGGAGAGGATGTTCTTTCCCTTCAGCACGGACGTGTAGTTCTGCAGGGTAGGCGTCCGGCTGAAAACGCGGAAGGCGTTGTCGCCGAAAATATCCGCCGAGGGCTTGAAGGACGTGACCAGAATCCAGAAGAACGGGAACAGAATCAGCACGAGAAACACGGCGGTCACGATGTAAAACGGCCAGTTGTTCTTTTTCATTTTTCCGCCTCCCTCCTCATTCCGCTGACATCACGTTTGCGCCGAGGGCCTTGACGAACAGGACCGCAATCAGCAGCACGCAGGCGAACATGAACATCACGACGACCGAGCCGTACCCGAAGTTCATCTGCGAGAACATGGTCTTGTAGGCGTAGACGGAGAGCGTCTCCGTGGAGCCGCCGGGCCCTCCGCCCGTCAGCACGGCAATCAGGTCGTAGACGCGGAACGCGTCGAGCGTGCGGAACAGCACCGCCACCAGGATGGAGGGCTTGAGCAGCGGAAGCGTGATTTTGAAAAAGGTCTGCACCCTGCCCGCGCCGTCGATGGCGCTGCTCTCATACAGTCCCCGGTCGATTTCCTGCAGGCCCGCCAGCAGCAGCAGGGCCATGTAGGGCGTCGTTTTCCAGACGTCGGTGAGGATGGCGGCGGACATGGCCCCCGGCCCGCTCAGCAGCATGGACTGCGCGGAGGGAATCAGGCCCGCCCGGGCGAAGAGGTGCGAGACGATGCCGCTGGAGCCGTCGTACAGGTAGCTCCAGATCAGCGCCGAGACCGCCGTGGGAATCGCCCACGGAATCAGCGCGCCGGCCCGTATCAGCCCGATGCCGCGGACGGTTCTGTTCATAATCAGGGCCAGCGCGAGGCCGAGCACGAACTCGATGGCGACGGAGACGACCGTAAAATAGACCGTGTGTCCCAGCGCGGAGAAGAGGCGGCGGTCCCCGCCGATTTTTTTGTACCCGTCGAAACCGATGAAGTTGGACGGCGAGACGCATTTTCCGAGCTCCTCGAAGATTTTCGGGAGGGACTCCGCATTGGAGTACGCCGGGTTCGGGTGGTCCCGGTACAGGGCTTTTACCTCCGATTCCAGTTTTTTCGTCGCATCCGCCAAATTCCGGCTCTGCTTGGCCGCAATTTTTCCGTCCGGCAGGGAAGAGAACCGCCGGATGTAGGCGTCCGTGTCGCGCAGCGCGGCCTGGAAACCGGCGGCGGCCTTCGCGTCCTTTGCCGCGGCGTCGGCGTCCTGCGCCAGAAAGAGCTTGACGTACTCGCTGTTTTCCCGGAACTGCCGGGAAGAAAACGTGCCGGAAAAGCTGAGCGACGACTTCTGGATGTCGTTGAGGCGAAAATCGAAAAAGCTGTAGGCGAGCGAGGTCAGAATCGGCCAGATGGAGAACACGGCGAGAATCAGCAGCAGCGGAACCAGAAACTGGAACTGCCGAAAGGTCATTTTGTTTTTCATAAAGGATACCCCCACAGACAGACCGGAGCTTCAGAACAAAGCGGGGCGCGCATCGGTTCGGTACGCGCCCCGCTTTTTAAGGAATCGGACTTTATGGCTGCAGCGCATCCTGCACGGCTTTTGCCGTCGCATCGGCGTCCTGGCTGCCGGAAAGATATTTGTGGACGTTGAGCTGGATGGTGTCACTCACCTTCGAGTAAGCGCCGGAGACCGGCCTTGCGATGGTGCTGGCCATCGCCTTCTGGAACCCCTCCATCGTGAGCAGCGGGTTCGCGGCGACCACGGTGGAATCGGTGATCAGGGCGTTGTAGCCGGGCAGGTAGGCGCCCTTGGTGGACATGACCTTCTGCCCTTCCGGCCCGGCGAGGAATTTGACGAACTCCCACGCGCCGTCCGCGTTCTTCGACTTTGCGTTGATGCCGAGCAGCCAGCCGCCCACGCATCCGCCATTCGGCAGCGGAGCGATGCCGACCTGCTCTTTTTTCACCGCCACGTCGCCCGCCTTAATCAGGCCGTACTGGTAGGGCCAGTTGCGGGAGAAGACCGACTTCCCGTTTTTGAAGCTCGCGTCCGTCGAGCCTTCGTTGTAGTTCAGGATGTCGGCGGGCACCAGCTTGGAAGAGGTGAACTTCTTCATCGTGGTCAGGCCGTCCTTGATGTTCTTGAAGTTCGCCGTGAACTCGTTCGCGTTGCAGGTCAGGCCCTCGTACTGCTTCGCCTGGAACGCGAACCCGTCGGCCGTGCCCTTTTTGCCCTTGTATTTCTGCGCCATCCGGTAAAGGTCGTCATAGGTGTATTTGCCGCTGACGAGCTTCTGCCCGTCTTCCTTCGACACGATGTCCGAGCGGTAATAGAGCAGCGCCACGTCCGGGAAGAACGGCAGGGTGTACTGCTTGCCCTGGTAGCTGCCCGAGGCCATCGACCCCTTGTTGAAATCCGACTTTTTGTAGCCGGCCTTGCTCATCTGCACGTCGATCGGGGAAAGGTACCCCGCCGCGGCGAACTCCCCGGCCCAGACGACGTCCAGCGAAATCACGTCGTAATCGGACGAGCCGGAGGAAAGCGAGGTCAGCAGCTGGTCGTGCATCTGCGCCGAGTCGTTGGTGAACTGCTGCCATTCCACCTTGTACTTGCTCTGCGATTTGTTGAACGCATCCACCGCGGCCTGGGTGGCGGGCGTCGAATCCGCCTGGGCCCCGAACTTCAGCGTCACGGTTCCGCCCCCCGAGCTCTCCTGCGAGGCCGGGGCGGAGCTGGACTGCGCCGGCGCGGGCGCGGACGAAGACTGCGCGCCCTGGCCGCCCGCGCAGGCGGCCAGACCGGCAATCAGGCAGAGCGACAGAAATGCCGACAGTATTTTTTTCATAATGACAATCCCCCTTTTCAGAATGAACTCCCTTTCAGAACAAGGCTATTGTAGCCCGAAAAAAACGATTTGTATTTTAAAATCTTCATTTTTATTATATAATTATAACAATATGAAAAATATTATATAAAAATATATTTTTAAGAGGGGAAAAATATGATTCGCCTTGATTTTTCCGAGCAGATGAACCTTTTTTATTACACGGTCCATCTCCCCATCGGCATCCTGCAGAACGGGGTCCTCAGGCAGTCGCTGCCCAAGCGGATTGAGACGGCTCAGGCGCAGGTCGCGGGCCGCCCGTCGTTCTCCGTCCCCTACAGCCCGCAGGAGCGCGCCAGCCCGCAGTTCCTCTCCAGCGCATACGGCGAGCGGTTCATCGTCACCGTGATTGACGACACCTTCGCCGCGGCCGCCGGGCCGTTTTTGACGGAGCCGATGCGCGGCGGCGCCCTGGTCCGCATCATCCGGAGCCGGAAAATCCCCCTCGGGCTCAAGGCGAAGCTGGAGGCGTACTACCGGGGCCTGCCGATCGTCAGCCCGCAGACCTATTATTACTGCGGCAAGCTGATGTCGCTGCTGTTCGGCCCGCGCAGCCTTGAGGCCGGCCCCGAGCCGCAGCCGGTGGGCCGCGAGGTCCGCTTCATCCAGGAATACTTTCACAACACGCTCAAAAACCGCGAGAAGATGTTCACCCATCCGCCCTATTTTCTGGAGAAGCGGCTGATTGGCCAAATCAAAATCTGCGACGAGGCCGGGGCGCTTTCCACGCTGCGGGAAATCAACCTGCTCAACCGCGCCGTGCTGGCCAAAGATCCGCTGCGGTCCCTCAAGGACTCCATCATCTGTTCCTGCACCTTTTTCACGCGGGCCGTGATAGACGCCGGCGTGTTCCCGGACGTCGCGTTCACGTACAGCGACACCTTTATCCAGGAGATTGAGGAGATGGGCAGCCTCTCGGCCGTCCGGGACTTCGAGCGGGAGATCGTCCGGCAGTTCATCGGCCTGGTGCGGGAAAAGAACTCCGAAAAGTATTCCCGGCCGGTGTTCGACGCCATGCAGTACATCAACAACAACCTCACGCAGGACCTGAGCCTCGCGCGGATTGCCAGGCACGCCTTTGTGCACCCGAATTACCTGAGCGGCCTGTTCAAAAAAGAAACGGGGCGCTCGGTCACGGAGTTCGTCGCCCGGCAGCGCATCCTGGAATCCGCCTATTTTGTGAAGTACACCGATTACGACATCGCCGACATCGCGAATTTCTACCGGTTCTGCAACCAGAGCTATTACTGCACCCTTTTTAAGAAATACCTTTCGGTCTCCCCGAAGGAATGCCGCAGAAAAGCCGCCGCGGACGAAAAAAAGCCGCCGGGTCCCGCACCCGGCGGCTGAACGGAAGATTAACGGCGAAAAGTCCCGGGCCGGCGCCCGCCCGCTCACGTCATTTTGACACCGGCGAAGCTGTGGAGCTCGGTGACGTTTTCCGTGACCGTGCGGCCGTCCGCCTTGGCGAGGAGACGGGCCCGGTTCCTTTTGATGTTCCGCAGCGTCTCCACGCCGGCCGGCCCCGCGATGCAGCCGCCCTCGCAGGCCATGCCCTCCACGAAATTCTCCGCCAGGCGGCCCGCTTTCAGGATGGCCAGCGCTTTTTTGCACTCTTTTGCGCCGCTGCAGCGGGCGCAGGAGACCGGGGCCTGGAAATTTTCCTCTTTCAGGACCTTTTCCACCGCGCCGGCGACGCCGCCGCTCTGGGCGAATCCTTTTCCCGCCAGGCTGCCGTCCTGCGTGTCTTCCGCGGCTTCCTCGGCGTCGATGCCCTTGGCGTGGAACATCGCGTCCAGTTCCTCAAAGGTCAGGACGTAGTCCGCCGTGTCCTTCACTTTGGTGATTTCCAGCTTTTTCGCCACGCAGGGGCCGATGAAGACCACCTTGGCCCCCGGGCTGCGGGAGCGGACGTACCTCGCCACGGCGGTCATGGGGGAGACCGTCGTGGAGACGTTCGCTTTCAGCGCCGGAAAGTGCTTCTCGATCATTTCGACGAACGCGGGGCAGCACGAGGACGTCATCTTTCTGCCGCCCTGCACCGCTTCCTTCAGCTCGTGCGCCTCGTGCGAGGCGACGGCGTCGGCCCCGAGCGAGACCTCGACGGCGTCGGAAAAGCCGAGTTTTTTCAGCGCGCTTTTCAGCATGCCGACCGTCGCGGTCCCGAAGTGACCCTCTATCGCGGGGGCAAAGACGGCGATTACGGGGACCCCGCTTTTGATGGCCTCGATCACGTCGATAATCCGGGAGCGGTCCGTGATGGCGCCGAACGGGCAGGCTTTCATGCAGGCCCCGCAGCTGATGCAGCGGCCGTAGTCGATGGCCGAGCGCTGGTACTCGTCTTTTCCGATGGCGCGCACGGGGCAGGCCCTCACGCAGGGGCGCAGCGTGTCGGAGATCGCGTTGTACGGGCATGCGGCGGCGCACTGCCCGCACTCCTTGCATTTTTTCGGGTCGATATAGGCCCCTTTGGCGGTGATGGTGATGGCGCCGAAGCGGCAGGCTTCCCGGCACTTGTGCGCCAGGCAGTTCTGGCAGTTGTCCGTGACGCGGAACCTGCTGATGGGGCACCCTTCGCAGGCCGCCGGCAGAACGCCGAGCACTTTGTCGTCCAGCTGCCCGGGCAGGCTGTGCCCGCACGCGGCCGCGAACCGCTCCCGGATGATTTCCCGTTCCTTGTAGATGCAGCAGCGGAACGTCGGCAGCGGGCCGGGAATCATCTGATACGGGATTTCCTGGGCATGTTCCGCCAGGCTGCCTTCATAGGTATATTTTGCGACCCTGGTCAGGACCGCGATTTTAAGGTACTTCGGCGTATTGTCCATGCGGTTCCATCTCCTTACGGCTGGTATGTGGATGTTTTCTCAATGGGATGCGGTCTTTTCTGACACGATTCTCATCGGCGGCCCTTCGAGGCAGTAAACCACGTCCGCCAGCAGGCCGGCCTCTCTGCGGTCGTGCGTGATGAAGACCGTGAGGGATTCTGCGGCCTGTGCCCGGAACAGGGCAATTTCGCGCAGCTTCGCCTTCTCGTCAAGCGCCTGGAACGGTTCGTCCAGCAGGAAGAGGTCCCCGCCGTATGCGAGCGCGCGCGCGATGACGGCGCGGCGGCGCATCCCGCCGCTCAGCTGCACCGGCAGCTTTTGCTGGTCCTCGCCCTCCAGCCCCGCCCGGCGAAGCCAGCGGGCAGCCGCGTGCAGGTTTTCCTTCCCTCTGCCGGGAAGGACGGCCGCCACGTTTTTCAGGGCGGAAAACCAGGGCAGCAGCCTGTCTTCCTGGAACAGGTAAGAGATTCTGCGGATGCCGTCCCGCGCGATTTCCCCGGAATCCAGAGCCTCCAGCCCGGCAATGCAGTTCAGCAGGGTCGTCTTTCCGCAGCCGGAAGGCCCGAACAGGCAGATGATTCCGCGTTTGGGGAAACGGAGGGAGAAGCCGTCCAGCACGGTTTTATCCGCATACCGCTTGTGCGCGTCTCTGACGATGAGCCCCATTTCAGGCATCCGCCTTCCCGCCGCCGCAGAGCTTTTCCTTTGCTTTCGCCATCCCCGCGAGCACCAGCTTTTCCAGGGCTGCGCTCATCAGGACCACGACGGCGGTCCACGCGAAAAGGTCTGTCGTTTCCATATAGATTTTTGAGTCGTAGATGCGGCCGCCGATGGAAAGCTCCGCGTTGGCCAGAACTTCGGCGGCGATGCCGGCCTTCCAGGCAAGCCCCATGCCGGTCGTGCACGCGGCGAGAAAATAGGGCGCGACCGAGGGGAGGTAGACGTACCGCACCGCTTTCGCCGCGCCGAAGCGGTAGCACCGCGCCATCTGCAGCAGGCGGCGGTCGGTCTGGGCGATTCCCTTCGTCACATTGCCCCAGACGACCGGCAGCACGATCAGGAAAGAGATGAACACGGGCACGTGCGGCGGCCGGATCCAGACCAGCGCCAGGATGATAAAGGAGACGACCGGGACCGTTTTGACGACGCCGACGAGGGGGCTCAGCAGGTGGTACAGGATGCGGGAGCCGGCGGCCGGCACGGCGAGGAGCACCCCCGCGGCGGTCCCGGCCAGGAAGCCGCCGGCCACATGCAGTACGGAACGGAGGACCGTCAGCCAGAAGGCGCCTTCCCGCGCGAGCTCGCAGAGGCGCTGCGCGACGCGGCCGGGGGAGACAATCAGGATTTCCTGCCCGACGGCCCGGCAGGCCACCTCCCAGACGCCCACCCAGAAGGCCGCGGCGGCGAGATTCTGCAGAAACTTCCGGAAAGCGGGCCTGGCTTTACTTTTGATAGTAGAAGTCATCTTTCGGCAGTTTTCCTCCCACAGATTTGGGGTTGAACTCGTACAGCAGCTTCAGAAAGCCCGGAATCTTTTCTTTCATCCCGCTGCCGTCGATATAGACGATGCTGCAGTTCGGAATCGCCTTCTGCGCGACGGCCGACGGCATGATGCCGTATTTCCCGGAGAGCGCTGCCGTCTGCCTGACGTTGGCCGTCGCGTATTCCGCCGAGGCTTTGTATTCGTCGAGGAATTTGTTGAACGCGGCCCTGTTCTTTTCGGCGAAATCCCTGCGCACCATCAGCCCGCCCATCGCGAGCGCACTTTTGCCCTTCGACGCTTTTTCCCATTCTTTCGTGAGGTCCAGCGCAATCCGGATTTTCGGGTTCTTCGCCAGCACCTGGGTCACGAAGGGTTCCGGCAGAACCGCCGTCGCCGCTTTGCCGGAAATCATCAGCGCGGCCAGCTCGGCGTGCTCCGCCTTGTACTGGACCTTCACGTCCTTACCGGGCGTCAGGCCGTTCTGCTTTAGGATGTAGTTCACCGCGTACTCGGGGGTGGCGCCCTGGCCGGACGACGCGATGGTCTTTCCCTTCAGGTCCTTCACGGTTTTGATTTTCGGGTCGGTCGTCAGCAGGTACAGGACGCCGAGCGTGTTGACGGCCGCAAGCTGGAATTTGCCGCCCGTCTTGTTGTACAGGGTGGCGGCGAGGTTGGTGGGGACGGCCGCCGCGTCCGCGTCCCCGGACGAGATTTTCGCGACGATCTGGTCGGGCGAAGTGGCCAGCGAAATTTTATAGGCGTTGGCCGTCTTCCCGGCGTCGTTGTCGCTCATCAGCTTCAGCATGCCGATGCCGGTGGGGCCTTTCAGCGCGGCCAGGCGGAGTACGGGCTTTTGGGTTTTCTGCGCTGCCGCCCGGCTGGAGACAGCCGCGGAGGGGGCGGAGCTTTCGGCCGCGCCGGTTCCGCATCCCGCCGTGCCTGCCAGAAGCAGAAGAACGGCGAGCAGCAGCGCGGCCGCTTTTTTGATGTGTTTCATTTTACTCTCCTCTCAAAGCCGGGACGGGCAAAGCCGCGTCCTGAATCTCTAAAATTACAGAGGAAACGGAGAAAGCCGCGGGCGGGGCCGCCCTTTTAAAGCGGACTTCCCTTACGGCAGCCGGACGGCCGCGGAATTTTCAGGTTCCTGAGGCCGCGCTTTTCCTCTCAATTTCCATCTATTCAGTATACCTGAAAAGCGATTTATTGTCAATTAATTAACATGGGCTGGGAGAAAGTGGGCGGCCTTTTTCGGCGGAAAAACAAATTTTTTTGAAAAGCCGGGCGCTGAGCCGTTGAGAAAATGGACCGTTTCCTGTATAATACAAGAAACAGTATTATTATCGTTTTGATTTTACAGGAGGGCGGTTATGAGTAAACATCCTTTCGCAAATATCCGGATTCCCATCGAGGCGAACAATCCGGCCATCCGCCGCATTGAAGCGCTGTGCATCAAATGCGGGCAGTGCCGGCGCGTCTGTGAGAACGACATCGCGGTCGGCAGGCTGTACGACCTGGAAAGCACCGGCGACGTTCCCATCTGCATCCACTGCGGCCAGTGCGCCAATGCCTGCCCCGTCGATTCCATCACCGAGGTGTACGAGTATCCGGCCGTCCGCGAGCTGACGAAGCGCAAGGACAAGGTCGTTATTTTCAACACGTCCCCCTCCGTGCGCGTTTCCCTGGGGGAAGAGTTCGGGATGCCGGCCGGGTCGTTTGTGGAGGGAAAAATGGTGGCCGCCCTGCGGGCGCTGGGCGGCGACTATGTGCTGGACACCAACTTCGCGGCCGACCTGACCGTCATGGAAGAAGCGGCGGAGCTGGTCGAGCGCCTGACCAAAAAGACGAAGCCCCTGCCGCAGTTCACAAGCTGCTGCCCGGCCTGGGTCAAATTCGTGGAGACGTTCTACCCGGAGTTTCTGCCCAACGTCTCCTCCGTGAAGAGCCCGATCGGCATGCAGGGGCCGACCGTCAAAACCTATTTTGCGCAGCAGAACGGAATCGACCCGCGCAGCATCGTCAATGTGGCCGTGACGCCCTGCACGGCGAAAAAATTTGAAATCCGCCGGCCGGAGATGAACGCCTCCGCCGCGTACACCGGAATCCCGGACCTGCGGGACATGGACTATGTCATCACCGCGCGGGAGCTTGCGCGGTGGATTCGGGAAGAGAACATCGACTTCGCCTCCCTGCCCGACAGCGGCTATGACCCGCTGATGGGGGCCGCGTCCGGGGCGGGCGTCATCTTCGGGAACACCGGCGGCGTGATGGAGGCGGCGGCGAGGACCGCTTACTATGACGTGACCGGAAAAAATCCGCCGGAGGATTTTCTGGACCTCAAGCCGGTGCGCGGCATGGACGGCATCCGGGAAGCGTCGCTGGACATCGGCGGAATCCGGGTCCGGGTGGCCGTCGCCCACGGGACGGCGAACGCCCAGAAACTTTTGGAGAAAATGAAGGCCGGCGAGGCGGAATATGAATTTGTGGAGGTCATGACCTGCCGCGGCGGGTGCATCGGCGGCGGCGGGCAGCCCAAGACCGCCATCCCGATGAGCGACGAGATCCGGCTCAAGCGCATCGCCTCGCTTTACCGCAAGGACCGGTCCCAGAAAATCCGCATGAGCTACGAAAACCCGGACATCCAGCGTGTCTACCGGGTGTTTTACGGGAAGCCCCTGAGCGGGCGGGCCCGGCAGCTGCTGCACACCGCGTACCGGGACCGGAGCGGCGACCTCGGACCCAAGGGGATGCTGAAGCCGGCGGAGGCGAAGGAGCCGGAAAAAGCGGAAAAGGCGGCCGCGCCCAAGAGCGCCAAGAAGCATGTGACAAAATGGCGCTGCAAGGTCTGCGGCTACATATTCGAGGGGGAAAAGCCCCCGAAGACCTGCCCGATCTGCGGCGTTCCGGCCGACCAGTTTGAAAAGATAGAGGATTGACACCCGATGGGCGGGCGCCCCGCACTGTGGATTCGGTGCGGGGCGCCCGCCGCGTTTCCGGGAGCCCGGCCGCCCCGCCCGGATGCGCGGATTCCCGGCCGAAAATCGGCTTCAAAGCCGGCCCGGCCGTTTTTGGGGGGCTGCCCGGCGGCGAAATTCGCGCTTGACAAACAAAGGCCTTCGGATTATATTAGAAATACAAATGGAAAGCATTTGCAAGTATTTTTTGGAGGCGGAATCATGTTAAAACGGTATACGGCCCTCGTGCTGAGCGTCGCGGCCGCCGTGAGCGTGGGCCTTTCGGCCTGCAGCAGCGGCGGGCAGACTGCCGGGTCGGAGGCGTCCAGCGCAGCTTCTCAGCCGGCGGGCGCAGTTTCGCAAGAAAGCAAAGCGCCCGAGGGAAAACTGCAGGTTTCGGTGTCGTTCAACGCGATGAAGGAGTTCGCCGAGGCGGTCGGCAAAGATAAGGTGGAGGTCACCACCATCATCCCGAACGGCACCGAACCGCACGACTTTGAGCCGAAGGCGCAGGACCTTGTGAGCCTCGGCAAGGCGAAGGTGTTCGTGTACAGCGGGTTCGGGATGGAGGCCTGGGCGGACAAGGCGGTCCAGTCCGCGGACAATCCGGACCTCGTGGCGGTCGAAGCCTCGAAAGGCGCGGAGCCCCTCAAGAATACGGACCCGGGCGAAGTCAAGGAACACGGGCAGTACGACCCCCACATCTGGCTCAGCCTGAAAGGCGCCGAAACCGAGGTCAGGAACATCGAGGCCGGCCTTGCGAAGGCGGACCCTGCCAATCAGGATTATTACAGCAAGAACTGCGGCGAGTTCGTCTCCAAACTTGAGAGCCTGTATTCGGAATACGATCAAAAATTCAAAGCCGTCCCCAAAAAGAGCTTTGTCACGGGACATGCCGCTTTCGGCTACCTCTGCCGGGACTTCGGGCTGCAGCAGAACAGCGTGGAGGACACCTTTGCGGAGGGGGAGCCCAGCGCGCAGCAGCTTGCCGAGCTGGTCAAGTACTGCAAAAAGAATCAGGTGACCACGATTTTCGCGGAGGAAATGGCGAGCCCCGAGGTCTCGAAGACGCTTGCAGATGAAGTCGGCGCCAAAGTCGAGACCATCTACACCATAGAGAGCGCGGAAGACAACAAGGACTATCTGGAACGGGTGGAGAGCAACCTGGGCAAAATCTACGCGAGCCTGGGCGGCAAAACCTGAAGCGCGGAAAGGCCCGGGCGCTCAGGGCCGCCGGCAGACAGATTTTCCCCCTTGCCGCATCCCTGCGGCAGGGGGAATTTTGTCGAAAAAACGGGCGGCTCCCCGCCGCAGGCATTTCCGGGCCGGTCCGCGCCGCGCCCCCTTTACGGCGGGGCGCTTTCTGTGATATAATTTTTAAACGATACGGATGATTCTGCTGTCTGTATGACAGGAATTACGGATTGATTGCGGGCCTGCCGCAGTCTTTTCTCAGTACAACTTTGCAAAGCGAGGCGCAGCCATGGACGTGAGGCCGGGGGACATCCTGGTGATGAAGAAAAAGCATCCGTGCGGGGGCAGCACGTTCCTCGTGCTCCGCTCCGGCATGGATTTTAAAATCCGCTGCACGAAATGCGGGCACGAAGTCATGCTCCCGCGCCTGAAATGCGAGAAGAATATCCGCAAAATTCTCCGCGGCCGGCCGGAGGGGCAGCCTTAGCGGACCTTCCGATATTGTAATGCGGAAGGGGAGAGAAAAATGTTTGAGAATCTGGCTGTGTTTGAAAGGCGGTATCGGGAGCTCGGCCGCCGGCTGTGCGACCCGGCGGTCGCCGCCGACCCGCAGGCCTGCGGGAGGCTCACGAAGGAATACAAGGAGCTCGAGCCGATTGTAGCGGCCTGGCGCGCCCTTTGCAAAGCGCGGAAGGACGAGGCCGAGGCGAAGCAGATCCTGGCGGAAGGCGGCGGCGACCGCGAGCTGCGCGAGATGGCGCAGGAACAGCTCGGCGCGGCGCAGGCCGACCAGGCGCGCCTTACGGAAAAGCTGAAAGTCCTGCTGCTGCCGAAGGACCCCAACGACGGGCGCAACGTGATTGTCGAAATCCGCGCGGGGGCGGGCGGCGAGGAGGCGGCCCTGTTCGCCGCCGTGCTGTTCCGCATGTACGGGATGTACGCGCAGCGCCGGGGCTGGAAGACCGAGATTTTGAACGCGAACGAGACCGAGCTCGGCGGGTTTAAGGAAATCAGCTTCATGATTACCGGGCGGGGCGCCTATTCCCGCCTGAAGTACGAGAGCGGCGTCCACCGCGTGCAGCGCGTGCCGGAGACCGAGCAGCAGGGGCGCATTCACACCTCGACCGCGACCGTCGCCGTCCTGCCCGAGGTGGACGAAGTGGAAGTGGAGCTGAACCCCGACGACCTCAAAATCGACACGTTCCGCTCCAGCGGCGCGGGCGGGCAGCACATCAACAAGACCTCGTCCGCCATCCGCATCACGCACCTGCCGACCGGCATGGTGGTGGAGTGCCAGGACGAGCGCAGCCAGTATAAAAACAAGGACCGGGCGCTCAAAATTCTGCGCTCCCGCCTCTATGAGAAAAAGCAGCGGGAGCAGGACGACAGAATCGCCGCGGAGCGCCGCTCCCAGGTGGGCACGGGCGACCGGTCGGAGCGCATCCGCACCTACAACTACCCCCAGGGGCGCGTGACGGACCACCGCATCGGCCTGACGCTCTATAAGCTGGAGAACGTGCTCGACGGATCGCTGGATGAAATCATCGACCCGCTGATTGCGGCCGACCGCGCGGAAAAGCTGAAACAGAGCGGGCAGAGGGATTCGCTGTAGCTTTTGAAGCGGAATTTTTTGGAACTTCGGAATCCGGAAAGAGAGAGATTCATGCATACCCTGCTGCTGGACGCAAAACAAAAGGGAGCCGTCGAAAAAGCCGCCGAGATCCTGCGGAACGGCGGGCTGGTCGGCATGCCGACCGAGACCGTCTACGGGCTGGCGGCCAACGCGCTGGACGGGGCGGCCGTCGCGAAGATTTTCAAAGCCAAGGGCCGCCCGCAGGACAACCCGCTGATCGTCCATGTCTCCGGCTTCGGCCAGATCGGCCGGCTGGTGGAATCCGTCCCGGAGCGGGCGGAAAAACTGGCGGAGGCCTACTGGCCCGGGCCGATGACGCTGGTGATGAAAAAGTCGCCGCTGGTGCCCGACATCGTGAGCGCCGGCCTGCCGACCGTCGGCATCCGGTTCCCGTCGCATCCGGTGGCGCGGGCGCTCATCACGGCGGCGGGCGTGCCGATTGCGGCGCCTTCGGCGAACCGCTCCGGTCTGCCGAGCACGACGACCGCGCAGCACGTGCTGCGCGACATGGGCGGCAGAATCGACGCCGTGCTCGACGGCGGCCCCTGCGGCGTGGGGGTGGAGTCCACCATCGTGCTGCTCACGTCGGACCCGCCCCGCCTGCTGCGGCCCGGCGGCATCACACTGGCGCAGCTGCGCGCCGTGCTCGGCCGCGTGGACGTGGACCCCGCCGTGCTGAACCCGCTGCCCAAGGGCGCGCGCGCGCTGTCGCCGGGGATGAAATACAAGCACTATTCCCCGAAGGCCAACGTGATTATCCTGCACGGCGGCGAGGGGGACTACGTCCGCTATGTGAACGCGCACGGCGGGCCCGGCGTCTGCGCGCTGTGCTACAGCGGCGAAGAGAGCCTGCTGCGCGTCCCCGCCGTCGCCTACGGCGGCGAAAAGGATTACCCGGCGCAGGCGCGCCGCCTGTTCGACGCGCTGCGCCACCTGGACGACATCGGCGCGCAGACGGTCTACGCCCGCTGCCCGAAGCCGGAGGGCGTCGGGCTCGCGGTCTACAACCGCCTGATGCGCGCCGCCGGATTCGAGGTCGTCTCCGTTGGATAAGCCGGTCATCGGCCTGACGGGGCCGACCGGCGCCGGCAAATCGACCGTGGCGGCCGTGTTCCGGCGGCTCGGCTGCGCCGTAATCGACGCCGACCGCATCGCCCGCTCCGCCGTGGAGACACCGGCCTGCCTCGCCCGCCTGCGGGCCGCCTTCGGGCCGGACGTCGCCCCGGGCGGCGCGCTGGACCGCGGGGAGCTCGCGCGGCGCGCGTTTGCGTCGCCGCAGGCCACCGCGCTGCTGAACGCCATCACCCACCCCGCCGTCATCGCCGAGTCGAAACGGCGGATTGCAGGGGCGCGGGAAGGCGCGTGCCGCGCCGTGGTGGTCGATGCCCCCCTGCTGTTCGAGAGCGGCGCCCAGACCCTCTGCACCGTCACCGTCGCCGTCACGGCGCCGGAAGAAAAGCGGCTCGCGCGCATCCTGCGGCGCGACGGGATTTCGGAACAGGCGGCCCGCGAGCGCATGGGGGCGCAGCACGGGGCGGAATACTACACGCGGCGCGCGGACTACGCCCTCGACGGCGGCCGGGAGCGGGCCGCCGTCGAGCGGGCGGCGGCCCGGCTGCTGGAACGCATACTGGGAGGACGGGATGACACGGGAACGGATTAAAAAGGTACTCCCCGCCTGCGTGCTTCTGGCGGCGGCTGTCGTCGCGGGGGCGTTTCTGCTGCGGTGGGCGCACACGCGCTTTCTGCAGCAGGCGTACCCGTGCGGGTACGCCGAAATCGTCACCCGGGAGGCCCGGCGGAACGGCCTGGACCCGGCCCTGGTGTACGCGGTGATTCGGGCGGAGAGCAATTTCAACCCGGAGGCGGAGTCCCGCGCCGGCGCGGTCGGCCTGATGCAGCTGACGCCCGACACGTTCGAGTGGCTGCGGCGCCGGGAAAGGGACGGCGGCGCCTTCTCTGAGAGCGACCTGCGCCGGCCGGACGTCAACATCCGGTACGGGTGCCGCTTCCTGGCCCTGCTGATGAAAAAGTACGGCATCCGCCGCACCGCGCTGTGCGCCTACAACGCCGGGATGGGGACCGTCAACGCCTGGCTGAAGGACGCCGCGGTCTCAAAGGACGGCCGGAACCTCGACCGCATCCCCTACGCCGAGACGCGCGGCTACGCGGACGCCGTGGAGGAAAACTACCGCCAGTACAAACAGCTCTATCATATCTGATATTTTTCATAAAGGAGTGTTGGTCCATGCCAAAAAACGAAGACGTGAAGGCGCTTTCCAAAAAGCTTCTGATTGACCGCCGGAACGGCTGCCTGAAAACGCCGGAAAAGACCCTGACGGACGCCGACGCCTACTGCGAGGACTACAAAAAATTCATGAACACGGCGAAGACGGAGCGGGAAGTCACCGCCTACGCCGTGGAGCAGGCCGAAAAGCGCGGCTTCGTCCCGTTCGAGCCCGGCAGAAAATACAGCCCCGGCGACAGGGTCTATGTGAACAACCGCGAAAAATCGGCGATCCTCGCGGTCGTCGGCGAAAACGGCTGCCGCGACGGCATCCGCATCGCGGCCTCGCACATCGATTCCCCCCGCCTGGACCTCAAGCCCCACCCGCTGTATGAAAAAGACGGGCTCTCCCTGTTCAAGACGCATTACTACGGCGGCATCAAAAAATACCAGTGGACGACCATTCCGCTCTCCATGCACGGCCGCATCGTGCGGAAGGACGGCACGCGCCTGACGGTGAACATCGGCGAAAAAGAGGGCGAGCCGCAGTTCTGCGTGACGGACCTGCTGCCCCACCTGGCGGACGAGCAGATGAAAAAGACCCTCGGCAAGGGCGTGGAGGGCGAAAACCTCAACATTGTCGCCGGCAGCCGCCCCATAAAGGCCGAGGAGGGCGACAACCTCGTCAAGCTGAACGTGATGAAGCTGCTCAATCAAAAATACGGCATCACGGAAGAGGACTTCGTCTCCGCCGACATCGAATTCGTGCCGGCCTTCAAGGCGACGGACGTGGGGTTCGACCGCAGCATGATCGGCGCCTACGGGCACGACGACCGCGTGTGCGCCTACCCCGCGCTCACGGCCATCCTGAACGCCAAAACGCCGGGCCGCACCGCCGTCACCGTGCTGGCCGACCGCGAGGAGATCGGCAGCACGGGCAACACGGGCCTCAACTCCCAGTTCCTGCGCTATTTCGTCGCCGACCTCGCGCAGTCCGAAGGGGTGCGGGCGCGGCAGGTGCTCAGCCGTTCCAAGTGCCTTTCCGCCGACGTGACGGCGGCCCTCGACCCCACCTATGCGGATGTCTACGAGCCGAACAACTCCTGCTACCTCAACGGCGGCGTCGGCATGGCGAAATACACGGGCGGGCGCGGCAAGAGCGGCTGCAGCGAAGCCACGGCCGAGCTGGTCGCGGAGATCCGCTCCCTGTTTGAAAAGAACGACGTGCTCTGGCAGATCGGCGAGATGGGCCGCGTCGACGCGGGCGGCGGCGGCACCGTGGCGCTCTATATCGCGGGCATGAACGTCGACGTGCTGGACATCGGCGTGCCCGTCCTCTCCATGCACTCGCCGTTTGAGCTGGTCTCAAAGCTCGACATCTACATGACCTACAAGGGCATCAAGGCTTTTTACGAAGCGTAAGGGCTTTTTTTCCCGCCTTTTCCCCGCCCGGCTTTTCCGGGCGGGGAAATTTTCACGGAACTTCTTTAAAGTTTTCCACGGTTGAGATATAATAGTTTCAGGAAGAAGTTTTGAAAAGAAATGCGCGGATGCGCTTTGCTGCAAAGCAGGGAAGGCAGGGAATCCAATGGCTGTCACATATACCGTGTCCCTTTCAAAAATCATGAAGGAACTTTCGCTGAACGTCATCAGCATGCCGTGCGACCCGGATAAAATCCTGATTTCTTCGCCGGACGTGAACCGCCCCGGCCTGGAGCTGAACGGATTCTTCGACTATTACGACAGGAGCCGCATCCTGATTTTCGGGAATGCGGAGACCGCCTTTCTGAACGCGACCCCGCCGCAGCAGCGGTCCATCGTGCTGGACGCGCTGTTTTCCCGCAGGCCGCCGGCGGCGATTATCGCGCGCAACCTGCGGCCGGTGCCGGAACTGCTGGAGGCCACCCGGAAGAACGGCGTGCCCCTGCTGAGCACGCCGGAGACGACCTCCACCCTTGTGGCGAGCCTGGTGGCCTATATGAACGTGGAGCTCGCGCCGCGCATCACGCGGCACGGCGTGCTGGTGGAGGTCTACGGCGAGGGCATCCTGCTGGTGGGCGACAGCGGCGTCGGCAAGAGCGAGACCGCCATCGAGCTCATCAAGCGCGGGCACCGGCTGGTCGCCGACGACGCCGTGATCATCCGCCGGGTCTCCAACAAGTCGCTGGTCGGCGAGGCGCCCGACAACATCAAGCATTTTATCGAGGTGCGCGGCATAGGGATTATCAACGCGCGCAGGATTTTCGGCATGGGCGCGGTCAAGCTGACCGAAAAAATCGACATGGTCATCAACCTGGAGATTTGGGACAATCAGAAAGTCTACGACCGCATGGGGCTTGAGAACGAGTTCACCGAGATCCTCGGCATCAAGGTCCCCGTGCTGACCATCCCCGTCAAGCCGGGCCGCAACCTCGCCATCATCATCGAGGTGGCCGCCATGAACAACCGCCAGAAAAAGATGGGGTACAACGCCGCGCAGGAGCTGCTGAAAAACCTGGGAATGGACAACCCGGTCGACAAGGACGCCGAGAAAAAGGTCAAGCTGAATTTTTAGGCCCGGCGCGGCCCGGAGCCAAAAACACAATGAATTAATGAATTTATATTTTTCATAGAAATTTTCCAAGGAAACGGAGCAGAAAATGAATCTGATTGCCGACACCCATATGCACACCGTCGCCTCCACCCACGCGTACAGCACCGTGCAGGAGATGGTCCACGCCGCGGCGCAGCGGAAACTGTACGCCGTCGCCATCACCGACCACGGGTACCGGATGCCGGGCTCGCCCGGCGCCTGGTACTTCAAAAACATGACCACTCTTCCGCGCGTGCTGGAGGGCGTCCTCGTCCTGCGGGGGGAGGAGGCGAACGTCGTCGATTTCGAGGGGAACCTCGACCTGCTGGAGAAGGACGCCAAAGTGCTGGACTGGGTCGTCGCCTCGATGCACCACCCGGTCCTCAAGGACTTTGACCCCACGCCGGATGAGGTCACGCACGCGTGGCTGAACGTGGCGAAGGACCCGAACGTGAACGTGATCGGCCACTGCGGCACCGAGGAGTACCGCTTCGACTATGAGCGGGTGCTCCCCGAGTTCGGCCGGCAGGGCAAGCTGGTCGAGCTCAACGAAGAGACGTTCACCGGCCGCCCGGGTTCGGTGCAAAACTGCGTGCGGATTATGAAGCTCTGCAAAAAGCACGGGGTCCCCGTCATCGTGGACTCCGACGCCCATTTTTCCACGCTGGTCGGGCACTTCGAGCACAGTTTGAAGCTGCTGAAAGAAATCGAATTCCCGGAGGAGCTGGTGGTCAACTCCAGCGTGGAGCGCTTCCGCGCCTACCTGAAGCAGTACACCGGCGTGTTCCGGGAACAAACGTCGGACTGACCGGAGGAAGCTATGAACCGGATTGAAGAACTGGGGAGCCTCGCGCGGTCGCTCGGATGCGAAGCGCGGTACGGGGAGCCCATGAGCCGGCACACCACCTTTAAAATCGGCGGGCCGGCCGACCTGTTTCTGACCGTGGAGGACCGCCCGTCGCTGCAGAAGCTCTGCCGCAGGGCGGCGGAGCTGGAAATTCCCGTCTTTCCGCTCGGCAACGGCTCGAACCTGCTGGTTTCGGACGAGGGGATCCGCGGCGCGGTCGTTTCGTTCGGCGGGGGATTCCGCAGGGTCGAGCTCTGCGGCGAGACGGCTCTGGAGTGCGGCGCCGGGGCGTCGCTGGCGGCGGTGTGCAGCTTTGCGCGCCGCTGCGCGCTGACGGGGCTGGAGTTCGCGTGGGGCATCCCCGGTTCGGCGGGCGGGGCGGCGTTCATGAACGCCGGCGCCTACGACCACAGCGTCTCGGAAGTGATCGCCGCCTGCTCGCACGTCGCGCGGGACGGAAAAGCCGGCATCTTCCGGGGCGAAGAGCTGGAGTTCGGCTACCGGCACAGCGCGTATTCGGGCGGCGGATACTGCATCACGGGCCTGCGGATAGCCCTGCGGCACGGGAACCGGGAGGAAATCTCCGCCCGGATGGAAGAGCTGTACCGCCGGCGGCGGGAAAAACAGCCGCTGGACCTGCCGAGCGCCGGCAGCGTGTTCAAACGGCCGAAAGGCCACTTCGCCGGAGCGCTGATTGAGCAGTGCGGCCTGAAGGGCCGGCGCGTCGGCGGGGCGGCCGTCAGCGGGAAGCACGCGGGGTTCATCGTGAATCTGGGCGGGGCGACCTGCGAGGATGTGAAAAAACTGATTGCCGTCATCCGGCAGACCGTGCTCCGGCAGACCGGGGTCCGGCTGGAATGCGAGGTGCGGATGGTCGGCTGACGGAACTCTGAGGGAGCATGAGGAATGGAATTTCTAATCGTTACGGGGCTTTCCGGCGCGGGAAAAACGCGGGCGAACAACGCGCTGGAAGACATCGGCTTTTTCTGCGCCGACAACATCCCGCCCAAGCTGATCACCACGTTCTACGAGCTGTCGCAGCAGGCGAAGGGGGCCCTTTCCCGCGTGGCGGTGGTCACGGACATCCGCGGGGGGGACATGTTCTCCAGCCTGATTCAGACGCTGGACCAGATGACGGCCGAGCACAAGGAGTATAAAATCCTGTTCCTCGACGCGAACGACTATGTGCTCATCAACCGCTTCAAAGAGACGCGGCGCAAGCATCCTTTGGCGGACAACTGCCTCGGTTCTCTGGAGCAGGCCGTCAAGCTGGAGCGCAACGTGCTGCGCCCCGTGCGGGAGCGCGCGGACTATATCATCGACACCTCGTACCTCTCGCCCGCCCAGCTCAAAGAGCGCATCTCCAGCCTGTTCCTCGGCGACGCCTCGGACGCGCTGATGATCCACTGCCTGTCGTTCGGGTTCAAGTTCGGCCTGCCGACGGAGGCCGACCTGGTCTTCGACGTGCGCTGCCTGCCGAACCCGTTTTATGTGGAGAGCCTCAAGCACCTGACGGGCCTCGACCGGCCCGTGCGGGAGTATGTGATGAAGTCGGACGAGACCAAGGGCTTCGTCAAGCGGCTGTTCGACCTCATCGACTATATGATTCCGCTCTACTGCAACGAGGGGAAGAGCCAGCTCGTCATCGCCATCGGCTGTACGGGCGGGCACCACCGGTCCGTCACGCTGGCGCAGGTCCTGTACGAGCACCTTCTGGCGCAGAACCTGCGCGCGAGCGTCAACCACCGGGACATCCAGAAAAAATAATCCGGAGGCGGGGGCCGTGTCCTTTTCATCCGAAGCGAAAAACGAGCTGTGCCGGCTTTCGCCGCGGCCCTGCTGCCGCCGGGCGGAATGCTACGGCCTGCTGCTGTTCGGGCGCGGCTTCTCGCCGGCCGGCGTGTCGCTTGCGACCGCGAACCGCGGCGTCGCCCGGCGCGCGGCGCAGTTCGCGGCCGAAGTGACCGGCGCGGTGATGGAGGTCCTGCCCCCGCGGCCGCGCCGGAGCGGCCCGGGCGTCTACACGGCCCGCGCCGCCGACCCGGCCCAGGCGGGCCGGGTGCTGGCGGCCCTGGGGCACACGGGGCGGGAAGTCAGCCTGCGCATCAACCTCGCCAATCTGGAAAACGAGTGCTGCCGCCGCGCGTTCCTGCGGGGCGCTTTTCTGGCCTGCGGCACGGCGGCCGACCCGGGCCGGGAGTACCACCTGGAATATTCCGTCCCGCACCGCAACCTGGCGAACGACCTTTTCGGCCTGATGCGGGACATCCTCGGCCTGGACCCGGAGCCGCGCGTTTCCCGCCGCGGCGGCGCGTACGTCGTCTACCTGAAGGGGGCGCAGCGCGTGGCGGATTTTCTCACCTACCTCGGCGCGCCGGACGCCGCGATGCGCCTGCTGCAGGTGCGCATGCTCAAGGACCTGCGCAACACCGTGAACCGGCAGACCAATTTCGAGACGGCCAACCTCGGCAAAACGGCCTCCGCCGCGGCCGGGGAGGTCCTCGCGATTCAGAAAATCAAGAGCGCGGGGGGCTTTTCCCTCCTGCCGCGGGAGCTGCGCGCCCTCGCTGCCCTGCGCCTGCACCACCCGGAGCTTTCGCTGCGCGAGCTGGGGCAGCGCCTCTCTCCGCCGCTGAGCCGCTCCGGCGTCCACCACCGTCTGCGGCGCATCCTTGAGATCGCGGAGCGTGTGCCGGGCGGCGCAAACCTGAAAAGGAGCTGACCCTTTTGTTCGTCCATCTTCATGTGCACAGCGAGTACAGCCTGCTGGACGGCGCCTGCCGCATCGACCGGCTGGTGGACACCGCCGCGCAGCGCGGGGCGCCCGCCGTCGCCGTGACCGACCACGGCGTGATGTACGGGGCCGTGGATTTCTACAAGGCCGCCAAGGCGAAGGGCATCAACCCCATCATCGGATGCGAGGTCTACGTCGCGCCGAGGACCCGGTTCGACAAGACCCACGAGCTGGATTCCGAAAACAGGCACCTGGTACTTCTGTGCGAGAACAACACGGGGTACCAGAACCTGATCGCCATGGTCTCCAAATCCTGGACGGAGGGCTTTTACTCCAAGCCGCGCGTGGACTACGACCTGCTCCGGCAGTACCATGAAGGCCTGATTGCGCTTTCCGCCTGCCTGGCGGGCGAGATACCGCGCTGCCTCCTCGCGGGCGACTACGACGCCGCCAGGGCCGCCTCCCTGCGCTACGACGGCATCTTCGGCCGCGGGAACTTTTACCTGGAGCTGCAGGACCACGGCCTGCGGGAGCAGAAGGCCATCAACCCCTCCATCATCCGCCTCTCCCGCGAGACGGGGATTCCGCTCGTCGTGACGAACGACTGCCATTACATCCGCCCCGAAGACAGCGAAATGCACCGCATCCTGCTCTGCATCCAGACCAACCACACGATTCAGGACAGGGACGCCATGGAGTTCGGCAGCGACCAGTACTATTTCAAGACGGAAGAGGAAATGCGCGCCCTGTTTCCCCAGGTGCCGGAAGCCGCCGACAACACCGTGAAGATTGCGCGGCGCTGCCATGTGGAGTTCGAGTTCGGCAAGACCAAGCTGCCCCGGTTCGACACGCCGAACGGGCAGGACAACGTCGCCTATTTCCGCGAAAAATGCTTCGAGGGGCTGCACCGCCGGTACGGCGAGCACCCGGACGAAAAGATTGTGAAGCGGCTCGAATATGAGCTGGACACCATCCAGAAGATGGGGTACGTGAACTATTACCTGATTGTGCACGACTTTGTGCGCCACGCGAAAGAGGTCGGCATCCCCGTGGGCCCGGGCCGCGGCTCCGGCGCGGGGAGCCTCGCCGCCTACTGCATCGGCATCACCGGCATCGACCCCATCCGGTACAACCTGCTGTTCGAGCGCTTCCTGAACCCGGAGCGCGTGAGCATGCCGGATTTCGACATCGACTTCGCGGACGAGCGCCGGCCCGAAATGATCGACTACGTCGTGCAGAAATACGGCGCGGACCACGTCGCGCAGATTGTGACCTTCGGCACCATGGCCGCGCGCGGCTCCATCCGAGACGTCGGACGCGCGATGGCCATCCCCTACGCCAAGGTGGACGAGATCGCCAAGCTGGTCCCGATGGAGCTGAACATCACGCTGGACCGGGCGCTGGAGGCTTCCGGCGAGCTGAAGCAGCGCTACGATTCCGACCCGCAGGTCCACAGCCTGATTGACATGGCGAAGCAGTTGGAGGGCATGCCGCGCAACGCCTCGACCCACGCGGCGGGCGTCGTCATCACCGACAGGCCGGTCGCGGAATACGTGCCGCTGGCCAAGAACGGCGACTCGGTCGTCACGCAGTACACCATGACCACGCTGGAGGAGCTTGGCCTGCTGAAGATGGACTTCCTCGGCCTGCGGAACCTCTCGGTCATCCGGAACGCGCAGGACATGGTCGCCGCAAAAAAGCCCGGTTTCCGCATCGAGGACATCCCGATGGACGACCGGGCCGTCTACGAGATGCTGAGCGCCGGCGCGACGGACGGGGTGTTTCAGTTTGAATCGGCCGGCATGCGCAGCGTGATCATGCAGCTTCGGCCGGAACACATCGAGGACCTCATAGCGGTGATATCCCTGTACCGCCCGGGACCGATGGAATCCATCCCGCGCTATATCGAGAACCGGCACAACCCGTCGAAGGTGACCTACCGCCACCCGCTGCTGAAGAATATCCTGAACGTCACCTACGGCTGCATCGTCTACCAGGAGCAGGTCATGCAGATCTTCCGCACGCTGGCGGGGTATTCCCTCGGCCGCGCCGACATCGTCCGCCGCGCCATGAGCAAAAAGAAGCACGACGTGATGGCGCGCGAAAAGGAGATTTTCATCCACGGCCTGGTCAACAAAAAGGGCGAAGTCGAGGTGGAGGGCTGCGTGCGCCGCGGCGTGGACGAGGCCACCGCAGAGGCCATTTACGGCGAAATGGCAAATTTCGCCTCCTACGCCTTCAACAAATCGCACGCGGCCTCCTACGCGGTCGTCAGCTACCAGACGGCGTGGCTCAAGTGCCACTACCCGCGCGAGTACATGGCGGCCCTGCTCTCCAGCGTGCTGGACAACACCAACAAGCTCTCGGCCTATATCGCGGAGTGCCTGCGCCTGGGTATCCATGTGCTGCCGCCCCAGGTGAACGAGAGCGGCAGCGGCTTCACTGTCTCGGGGAAAGACATCCGATTCGGTCTGCTCGCCGTGCGGAACCTCGGCCGGGGATTCATCGACTCGCTGGTCGCCGAACGGGAGAAGGGCGGCAGGTTCACGGGGTTCTTCGACTTCTGCAGGCGGATGTACGGCGGCCTGAACCGCCGCGCGCTCGAAAGCCTCGTCAAGAGCGGCGCGCTGGACGGCCTGGGGCTGAACCGGCGGCAGATGCTCTCCGGCGTCGACTCGGTGCTGGACTATCTGGACGAGGACCGCAAGCAGAACGTGGAGGGGCAGATCGGTTTTTTCGACAACGACTCCGGCCCCGGGCGCGGGGAATTCCGCATCGGCCCCATGCCAGACCTTTCCCCCGCGGACAAGCTCGGCATGGAGAAGGAAGTGACCGGCATGTACCTTTCCGGCCACCCGATGGCGGCCTATGCGGGGATGTACGGCGCGCTGCACGCCGTGCGCCTCGGCGAACTCGCCGAGGCGAAGGAGGGGAACAGCCGCTGGCGCGACGGCGACACCGTCACGGTGCTGGGCATCATCCAGAAAGTGCGGCTCAAGGTCACCAAGAGCAACAGCACCATGGCGTTCGTCACGCTGGAAGACCTGTACGGCTCTATCCAGATGCTCGTGTTCCCCAGCACGCTCACGGAATACGCGGCCCTGATTGCGGAGGGCAAAATCGTGAAGGTCGAGGCGCGCCTCAGCATCCGCGAGGACCGGGACCCCGAGCTGGTCTGCCAGGACATCGCCGAGGCGCCGTCCCCGCGCGGCGAAAAGACGGGCGCCGCCCGCAGGCGCTCCCACCAGCGGCCGGGCCTGTACCTCAAGGTCCCCGGCGCGGACAGCCCCCTGTACCGCAAGGCCTGCAAATACCTGGCGGTTTTCGACGGCCCCACGCCGCTTTACATCTATTTCTGCGACAAAAAAAAGCTGATGCTCGCGCCGGTCTCCATGCGCGTCAGCGTGAACGACGTGCTGGTCCAGGAACTGAAAAAGCTGCTGGGGGAGCGGAATGTGGCCGTAGTTGACAATTTGCAACAATAATCTATATAAGAGGTAAGAAAATCCATATTCCGCCCTTGGCTTTTTCCTGCTTTTTCGCTTATAATAGAGAGAGTTCCAGTTTTGTTTTGGCTTAAAAAATGCAGATCCTGCCGGTTCGCAGGCGGGAAGTTCGACAAGCGTACAGGAGGGTACTCATTATGGCTACAAAAGCAATTGCCGTTTTGACGAGCGGCGGCGACGCGCCGGGCATGAACGCTGCCGTGCGCGCCGTGACCCGCGCCGGCCTTTCCTATGGGATGCGCGTGATTGGCGTCCAGCGGGGATTCAACGGCCTGCTCAACGGTGAAATCGTCGAAATGAATCTGCGCACGGTATCCGACATCATCCACCACGGCGGGACGATTCTCTACACCGCGCGCAGCCCCGAGTTCAACACGCCGGCCGGCGTGCAACAAGCGGCGGCCAACTGCCGCAGGCTCGGCATTGGCGGTGTCGTGGCCATCGGCGGCGACGGTTCGTTCCGCGGCGCGAGGGACCTGACGGACAAGGGAATCCCCTGCGTCGGCATTCCGGGCACCATCGACAACGACATTGCGTCGAGCGAATACACCATCGGGTTCGACACCGCCGTCAACACGGCCGTCGAGATGATCGACCGCCTGCGCGACACCATGGAGTCCCACGACCGGTGCAGCGTGGTGCAGGTGATGGGCCGGCGGTGCGGCGACATCGCGCTGCAGACGGGCATTGCCGTCGGCGCGACCAGCATCCTCGTCCCGGAAGTGCCGTACGACTTTCAGAAAGACATCGTGGACCGGATGCGCTTTACCCAGAAGACCGGCAAGAAGCACTTCATCATCGTCGTCGCCGAAGGCGTGGGCGGCGTCGACAAGCTGGCGAAGGATATCGAGGAAGCGACCGGCATCGAGACCCGGGCGACCGTCCTCGGCCATGTGCAGCGCGGCGGCTCGCCGACCCAGCGCGACCGCGTCGTCGGCAGCGAGATGGGCTGCACCGCCGCGACGCTGCTGTACCATGGCAAGGGCAACCGTGTGGTTGTGATGCGCGGCGGCAAAATCGTGGACCTCGACATCACCGAGGCGCTGAACATGAAGCGCACGTTCAACAAGCCCCTGTACGACATCGCGCTCAGAATCTCCATCTGAATTTTCCGTCCTTTTATTTCAGACGGGTTGACAATCGGGCCGAAAGGGCATATACTGTTTCATAATCAAACCGGTGAGTAAGAGGAGTACTCCGGGTTCGGCACAGGAAGCAGAGAGCCGCAGGCGGTGGAATTGCGGCACAGTGCCCCGGACGAATGGGCTTACGAGGGCGGGGTGAACGGCGCTTCGGCGCCCGGTAGCCTCCGACGGGAACTTCGCCCGTTATCAAGGAAGCGCGCATGCCCGTAGGGGACGTGCGCGGAACGAGCGGGCGTTTTCGCCAATTTGGGTGGTACCGCAGGAAGCTATGCTCCTGTCCCTGAAAATTCAGGGACAGGAGTTTTTTTATTGATAATTATTGATATTTGTCAGGAGGGGAAAATCATGAGAAAATCCATTCAGAAAAAACTGACCGTCTGCCTCTGCGCGCTTCTTTCGGCGGCCGTGTCGGCCTGCGCGGCCGCGCCCGCCGCGTCCGGGAGCTCCGGGCAGGCGTCCGCCGCGCAGGCCGGGGAGAAGAAAGCGACCATCGGCGTGATTCAGTACGCGACGCACCCGTCGCTCGACAACTGCTACAAGGGCTTTCTCGAGGGCCTCAAGGCCGGCGGCTTTGAAGAGGGCAAAAACCTTAAAATCGACTTTCAGAACGCTCAGGCGGACAATGCCAATTCCGACCTGATGGCGAAGAACATGGTCTCGAAAAAATACGACATGCTCGCGGCGATTGCGACGCCCGCGGCGATGTCCGCCTACGGCGCTGCGAAGGACACGCAGATCCCCGTGGTGTTCGTCGCCGTTTCGGATCCCGTCGCCGCCGAGCTGGTCCAGTCCCTCGAGAAGCCCGGCCTGAACTGCACCGGTTCCTCGGACGTTCTGCCGCTGGAAGCCCAGCTCAAGATGATCCGCGCATTCCTTCCGAAGGCCAAGAAAATCGGCGTGCTCTACACCACGAGCGAAGTCAACTCGGTCTCCACGCTCAAACGGTTCCGCTCGCTCGCGCCGAAATACGGCTTCTCGGTAGAGGCCGTCGGCATCAACAATTCTTCGGAAGTCGCCTCGGGCGCAGCCTCGCTGGTTGCCAAAAAGGTGGACTGCGTGAACAACTTCACAGACAACAACGTCGTCAACAACCTGAGCACCCTGCTGCAGGCCACGGACGGCGCCAAAATCCCCGTTTTCGGCTCTGAAATCGAGCAGGTCAAAAACGGATGCCTCGCGTCCGAAAGCATCGACTACGTCGCCCTCGGCGAAAAGACGGGGGAGATGGCCGCCAAGATTCTGAAAGGCGAGGCGAAGGCCCCTGAAACGCCCGTCTATACGGTGCGGGAAGGCAAGCCCGCCTACAGCAAGGCCGTCCTGCAGAAACTGGGGCTGACCCTTCCCTCCGGCTTTTCGGACGCCGAGGCCGTCGGCTGAATCCGGGGCGGAACCGAAACAAGCGAAAAGGAAGCGGAACTCTTTATGGATATTCTGTTCGGGCTGGCGGCCAACATCCTGCAGGAGGGCTTTGTGTACGCCATCATGGCCATCGGCGTCTTTGTAACCTACCGCGTGCTCAATTTTCCGGACCTTTCGGTGGACGGCACGTTTCCGCTCGGCGCGTGCGTGACCGGGGCCCTGATTCTCGGCGGGGCGGACCCGTGGGCCGCGTGCCTGGTCTCGTTCCTGTGCGGCGCGGCGGCCGGATGCGTGACGGGGCTGCTGCACGTGCGGCTGCACATCACGGACCTGCTTTCCGGCATCCTGGTGATGACGGGCCTGACCAGCATCAACCTGGTCGTGACCGGGGGGTCCTCCATGCTGGCCTACTACAGCCGGCCGACCGTCTTTTCGGCCGGACCCGCCGCGCTGATTCCCGCCTCCGCGCGCGTCTGGCGCGTGCTCGCCGTGGCGTTCGCCTTCTGCATCCTGATTAAGCTGGCCGTCGACTGGTACCTGCGGACGAAGTCCGGCCTGCTGCTGCGCGCGGCCGGCGACAACCCGCAGTACGTCGTTTCCCTCGGCCGCGACCCGGGCATGCAGAAAATCCTCGGCCTGACGCTCGGCAACGGCCTGACGGCCCTCTCCGGCTCGGTGCTGAGCCAGCAGGCCGGCTCGGCCAACGTGTGGAGCGGCACGGGCATGGTCGTGATGGGGCTCGCCTCGGTCATCATCGGCACCAGCCTGTTCGGGCGGGTGAAGATCATGCGGGCGACGACCGCTGTGGTCCTCGGCACCGTCGTCTACAAAACGTGTCTGGTGGTCGCCATGCAGCTCGGTCTTCCGGCCAACTACCTCAAGCTGCTGATGGCGGTTCTGCTCACCGTGGCGCTGGTCGCGAACCGCGCCGCCCCGTTCCGCGGAAAGGGGGAAAAGCGCGATGCCGTCTCTTCAGACCTCTGAGCCCGCGCGCGGGTTCGCCGCGGAGCTGCGCCATATCGACAAGACCTTCGGCGCCGGGACCGCCGAAGAAGTGCCGCTGTTCCGGGACTTCAGCTTTGCGATGGAGAAGGGGAGCTCCGTCTCCGTGGTGGGCAGCAACGGTTCCGGCAAGACCACCCTGCTGAACATCCTGTGCGGCAGCGTCCGGCCCGACGCCGGCGAAGTGCTGCTCGACGGCGCAAGGATCGACCGCCTGGCGGAATTCCGGCGCTCCCGCCTTCTGGGGCGTGTGTTTCAGGACCCGGCCGCCGGCACCTGCCCGCGCCTGACCGTGCTGGAGAACCTGTCTCTGGCGGAAAACAAGGGCAGGCGGTTCGGCCTTTCGCGCGGCGTTTCCAGAAAGCGCGCCGGCTTCTGGCGCGCGCAGCTGGAGCAGCTCCACCTCGGTCTGGAGGACAGGCTGGACGTCCCCGTCGGCAGCCTTTCCGGCGGGCAGAGGCAGGCGCTGGCGCTGCTGATCTGCACCATGGCGCCCATCAAGCTGCTGATTCTCGACGAGCACACGGCGGCTCTTGACCCGAAATCGAGCGAGAACGTGATGGAGCTGACCGAGCGCTTCGTCCGCGAGAAGGGAATCCCCGTGCTGATGGTCACGCACAACCTGAAATACGCCGCCGCTTTCGGCGACCGGCTGATTATGATGCACCGCGGGAAAATCGTCTTCGACGTTTCCGGCGCGCAGAAAAAGACGCTCGGCATCCGCGAGCTGACCGACCGGTTCGACGAAATCAGCATCGAGGACGGGAACTCCGTCTGACGGCCGGATTCCGCTTTCCCCATGGCATTTTTCCCCGAGCCGCTCCCGGCCCGGGGTTTTCTTCTGCGGCGGGAAGGCCCCGCGCGGCGGAAAAACGCGCTTTGCGGTTGACAAAAAAAATCGGGCATCCTACAATGAAGAGGTACCCGAAAAAATAGAATGATTCAGGAAAGAATGGATGGATTGATGGAAAAAGAAAACGGTCCCGCCCGCAGAAGACCGGCCAGCCTGATTGCCAAACCGAACCCGCACAGCCGGGTCGGCCGGGTCGTCGGCGTGGTCAGCGGAAAGGGCGGTGTGGGCAAAAGTCTGGTGACCGCCCTGCTGGCGGTGCTGCTCCGGCGGCGCGGGCTGGGCACCGGGGTGCTGGACGCCGACATCACGGGCCCGTCCATCCCGAAGATGTTCGGTCTGCACGAAAAGGCGGTGGGAAACAGCGAGGGCATTTTCCCCGCCAAGACCGCGGCGGGGATACAGATCATCTCCTCCAACCTGTTGCTGGCCGACGAAAGCACGCCCGTGGTCTGGCGCGGTCCGCTGGTTTCGGGGATGGTGCGCCAGTTCTGGACGGACGTCATCTGGAAGGACGTGGACTGCCTTCTCGTCGATATGCCGCCGGGCACGGGCGACGTGCCGCTCACGGTGTTCCAGTCGCTTCCGATCGACGGAATCGTCGTCGTCACCTCGCCGCAGGGGCTGGTTTCGATGATTGTCTCCAAGGCGGTCAACATGGCGAAGATGATGGGCGTCCCCATCGTCGGAATCGTGGAGAACATGAGCTATGCCGTCTGCCCGCACTGCGGTGAGAAAATCCGCGTTTTCGGCGACAGCCACGCCGAGGAGACCGCCCGCCGCTACGGGCTGCGCCTTCTCGACCGGGTCCCGCTCGACCCCGGGGTTGCGGAAAAATGCGACGCGGGCCGTGTCGAAGAAATCGAGGCGCCGTGGCTGAAGCAGACCGCCGAAGCCGTGGCCCGGCTGAAAAAGCGGGAGCGCAGGCAGCCGTGAAAAAGCCGGAACGGCGCGGTTCCCGCCCTGTTCCGGCTTTTTCGTATGGACATGACGGCCGGGCGAAATGTTCTTGCCGCCGCCTGCAAAAGATGACAGACTGCACACAGCGAAAAAACGGGGGGATTTTATGAGAAAACCCGGCCGGCTTGCGGCCGCTCTCGCCGCCGCCCTGCTTGTGGCCGCTTGCGGCTGCGGCCGCGCAGCTTCGCCGGCGGAGGCGGCTTCCGGCTCCGCGCCGTCTTCCCGCGCGGAGCAGAAATCGTCCGTCCCGGCGTCCCGGGCGCCCGTTTCCCAAAAACTCCCGGCGGCTTCTTCGGCCGCGCAGGCCGACCCCGCCGTGCTGGACGACGCGGTGTTCGTCGGCGATTCGGTTACACTGAAGCTGAAGAACTATGTGACGCTCCGGCGCAGGGCGGACTCTTCGTTCTTCGGCAGGGCCAAATTCCTCGTCGCGGGCAACATGGGCAGCGGCAACGCCCTGGCACCGCTCGGCGAAAATTCCATCCACCCGCCCTACAACGGCAAAAAGGCCCTGCTGGAAGACAGCGCGGCCCAAATGGGGGCCAAAAAAATCTTCCTCATGCTCGGCGTCAACGACATCGCGCCCTATGGGGCGGCCCGCGCGGCGGCGAATCTGGAAAAGCTGTGCCTGCGGTTTCTGGAGAAGCGGCCCGATGCGCGGATTATCCTTCAGTCCGCGACGCCGATGCTGAAGAGCAAGCAATTGAAAAAGCTGAACAACGAAAGTATTTCCCAGTACAACGGCCGCCTGCGCGAAATTTGCCGGAAGCGCGGCTGGGATTACCTGGACGTCGCCTCCGTCCTGGCCGGAAAGGACGGGGCGCTGAAGCCGGAGTACTGCAGCGACCCGGAGAGCCTGGGCCTGCATTTCACTGACGAAGCCTGCAGAATCTGGATTCGCTACATCCTGACCCATATCAAAACCTGACGGGGGGGCAAAATATGAAAAAGGCAACCGCCCTGCTGGTCCTCGCAGCGCTGCTGTTTCTGGCCGCCTGCTCGAAACCGGGCGCGAAAAGCGCCGACCTCGCGCAGGTCCTCTCACAGATGAAGGGCGCCGCCCGGAATTCCGAGATGATGGACCTGACCGGCGACGACCTGATGCCGAATTACGGCATCGACCCGGCCGATACCCGCCAGTTCGCCGCCTGTGTGGACTCGACCGGCACGAAAGGGGACGAGATCGTCCTGATGCAGGGGAAAGACGGCGCGGCGGCGGACCGCATCCGGCAGAAGCTGGACCTGCGCTATAAACAGAAACAGGCGGAGATGAAGGATTACCTGCCGGAGGAGTACGCGGTGCTCAAGCAGTGCCGGGTCCGGCAGGACGGGGAGTATGTCTGCCTGATTGTTTCCCCGCGGCACGAGGCCCTCGAGAAAATCTATGCGGACGCACTCGGTCTGTGAAGGACGGAGGGGTCAGCCGCCGGAGAAGACGAATCTTTCGACCGCGGCGGCGACCCCGTCCTCGTCGTTCGAGGCCGTGACGAAATCCGCCGCCTGCCGGGCGGCCGGCTCGGCGTTCGCCATCGCGACCCCGAAGCCCGCAAACCGCAGCATGGTGACGTCGTTGTCCGCATCGCCGAACGCCATGACCTGCGCGGGCGCTACGCCCAGCTTCCGGCACAGGTGCCGGAGGGCTTTGCCCTTGCTGCAGGAGGCCGCGTTGATTTCAAGGTTGACGAACCCCGAGCTTGTGACCGTGTACGGGCGCATCCCCTTCAGGCGCTTTAGGATTTCCGGCCGCAGTGCCGGCGGGAGAAAGGGGACGTTGATTTTTTCGACGGAAAGGCCGCGGGCGGCGAGGTAGCCGGGCAGGTCTTCGACGAACTGCTGCGAGCGCAGGATGAACCGGAGAATCCGGTCCGGCAGGGGGAACCGCCGAAGCAGCCGGAACTCTTTCCGGTCAGAATAAGAGACGCCCCCGCAGTACGCCTCCACCATCAGGCCGTAGGACGCAAAAAGGCGGATGATGAAGTCGGCGTCCCGGGTCGGCATCGGGTTTGTGTAGAGGGCGGAAGAGTCTTTGAGGTCCCACAGCGAGCCGCCGTTGGCAGTGACGGCGTACCGCACGCCGGGGATGGAGCGGACCGGCTCCGGCAGCATCTTGACGACCCGGCCCGTCGCTGGGACCACCAGCGCGCCCCGCGCGGCGGCTTTTTTCAAAACATCCCGCGTCCGCCCCGAAACGGTGCCGTCCGACCGCAGGACGGTGCCGTCCATGTCCAGCGCCAGCAGCCTGATGTTCATCGGCCGCCTTCCGCGCGGTTCATCCGGTCTGCGAACGCGGCGATCTTCTCTTCGGAAAAAGCGATGAAGTCGCTTTTTCCGTCGGGGGCGGCGATCCCGTGCGACCGGGCGTAAAACCCGGCGATGATTTTTGAGGCGAAGCGCTCCGCCGGGTTCATCGCCGTAAAATAAAAAGCGCCGCCCAGCGCCGCGCCGGCGGCCAGCCGGCGCACGATTTCCGGCGGAAAATTGCGCTCCAGATAGGCGCGCAGGCTTTTTTCATCGTCCGAAAGGCAGGAGAAGAAAATCCCCATCGGCTTTTTCAGCAGCTCGCTTTGGTAGGTCCTGCAGTACCGCCTCGCCGCTTTCTGCACGGCGCCGCCGTAGACGGAGCAGCCCAGAATCACTTTGCCGTAGGGCGCGGGGTCCGCGGCCGGGTTCCGCTTTAAGTCCACAACGTCGACGGGGCCGGCCGTGAGCGCCGCAATTTTGCGGGCGCATTCCGCCGCCGCGCCGTGTGTGGTGGTGTAGGCAATCAGAGTTTTCATTTTTTCTCCTTTATGTTTTGGGGACCGGATTTTCAGCAAAATCTGTCACTCATAATCCGCCCGGGACCGGATATGCTGTGAACAGGCAGGAAAAGTCCCCGGATTGGAAAGACGCATCGTAACCCGGGCGCTCTTTCTGTTAGGGCAGGCTGACAGCCTGCCCGGACTTTTTTTATCCCCATACGCCGCGCAGCGCGGGAAAAATCCATTTTTTTCATTTTATCCCCGGCGGGCGCCGATGTCAAGCCGGGCTGGCGGCGCGCCCGGTTTTACTTTTTTATACCGGCATGCTATACTAAAAAATGTATGCCGCGGGGCGGCCCGTGCGGCGTGATTCTGGCATAAAAGAGGTTGGGTTCATTGAAAAAAGGGATTCTCTCCATCGTCCCGGCAGTGTTCTTCTTCAGCGCCGTCCAGCTCGCGCTTCTGCGGTTTCTCATCGGCGGGCTGATTCTGCTCCCGCCCGCGGCCCGGGAAATCCGGAGGGAAAAAGGCGCTTTTCGGCGCAACGGCGTCCCCGGCGGGGCGGAGCGATGACGCCGCCCGTCGAAATCCGGCGCTCCCGGCGGCGGACAGTCTCCCTTTCCATCACCGACGACCTCCGCGTTCTGCTCAAGGTGCCGCTTGGCGTGACGGACGCGGAAGCCGCCGGGTTCCTCCAAAGGCACCGCCGATGGATTGAGAAGCATCTGCGTCTGTGCCGGGAGCGGCAAGCAAGGGCGCCGTCCTTCTCGCCGGAGCAGGTTGCGGCGCTCAAGGAACGGGCCGCACGCTTCGCCGCCGAACGGGTGCCGCGGTACGCGGCGGAAATGGGCGTCGCGCCGGCCGGCGTGAAAATCACCTCCGCCGTGACGCGCTGGGGCTCCTGCAGCGGAAAAAACCGGCTCTGTTTTTCGTACCGCATCGCCCTTCTCCCGCCGGACGCCGCGGAGTATGTGGTCGTGCACGAGCTTGCGCATATCCGGGTGAAGAACCACGGCCCGGGATTTTACGCGGAGGTGGCCCGCTATTTGCCGGACTACCGCCGCCGGATTGCGCTCCTGAAGCGGGCGCAGCGGGAACTTGGGCTGTGAGGGCATAAAAACGGACCCCGCGGAATGTTCCGCGGGGCCCGATGGACAAAGTGGGATAAAAATCAGGAAACCTTGCTCTTCTGCTCGACCTTTTCCCTGATTCTCGCTTTTTCTTCCGCTTCTTTTTTCTCTTTGAGTGCGGAGCGCTCCTTGGCGGCGCTGTGGTCCCAGAGCTCCTTCGAGACCTTCGCCCATTCCTTTGCGGCGGGCACGCATTTTGCCGTAAGGGAATCGACGTCTTCCGGATGGACCAGGTCGGTCGATTTCGCCCCGGATTTCTTGACCATCTGAGCCAGGCGGCCGGGGTTGTCAAGCAGCGGGCACGGGCGAAGCTGGTTGCTGTTGAACGGCTGGTTGCGGCGGTACTGCATGAACAGCGGGGAGCGGTACGCCTCCAGCAGAGTTTTGTCTTTGATGTTGCTGTCCGCGTAGTGGATGAACGCGCACGGCTCGATGTCGCCGTTCGCGTTGATATGCAGGTAGCAGCGGCCGCCCGCGATGCAGCCGTTCACATACTCGCCGTCGTTCCAGAAGTCCATGGTGAAAATCGGCTTCGTCCCGCGGAACTTGCGGATCTGGTCGTACATGAACTTGCGCTGGTCTGCGGTCGCAATCAGGTCTGTCACGGCGTCTACCCCTATGGGCATATATGTGAACATCCATGCGAACTTGCAGCCCTGGTCAATCAGAAAATCGAAATACTCGTCGCTGCCGATATTCTCGGCATTTTTGCTGGTATAGCACAGCGAGGCGCCGAACGGCAGCTTTTTCGACCGCAGGAGCTTCATGGCGCGCAGCACGGCCTGGTAGGTGCCCTTGCCGCGGCGGGAATCGGTCTGCTCTTCGTAGCCCTCGATGCTGATGGCCGGCACGAAGTTCTTGACCCGCAGCATGTCGTCGGCGAATTTTTCGTCGATCAGCGTGCCGTTCGTAAAGGCGAGGAACACGCAGTCGTTGTGCTTCTCGCACAGGCGGATGATGTCGTCCTTGCGGACCATCGGCTCCCCGCCCGAGAGGATATACATAAAGGTGCCCAGTTCCTTGCCCTGCTGCACGATGTCGTCCATCTGCTCGAAGCTGAGGTTCAGCCGATGGCCGTATTCCGCCGCCCAGCAGCCGATGCAGTGCAGGTTGCACGCCGAGGTCGGGTCGAACAGGATGGCCCACGGAATGTTGCAGTCGTATTTTTCGACGACCTTGTTTTTGCGGCGGCTGCCGAGGATGCAGGCGTTGATGAGGAAGTTCTCGAACAGCTTCTTGCGCACGCCCTCGTCGATGTCGGTGTAAAGGCTGCTGATCAGCCGGTTCCAGTTGTTGTCCGGGTCCTTCATGAAGCCGTCGACCATGTTGTAAGCGTTTGCAAAATAATTATCCCGGTCAAATTTACGAAGCCAGCCGATAAGCTTCGGCACGTTCTCCTGCGGGTTGCTGTCAAGGTACGACAGCACCCGCTTCAGGCCGAAGGTCTCCAGCTTTTCAGTCATCGTGGTACTCATATCGTTATACTCCTTTTTCAAAAAAACTACAGAGATACCCGCCTTTATGTTTCTTTCAGAATAACATGGTTCCGGGAATTTGTATCTATACAGTTTCTCCTCAAAGTAAAAATTTTATACAGAATCAGGAAAGTGTCACAAGACCGAAACCATCCGCGGCCCGATGTGCGCGGGCGCCGGTTTGGATTGACAGGGACGCCGCTTTATTGTATGATTTGAACCGGAGTCGCCCGGCCGAAAGGGCGGAAAGTGTGGGGGCTTTTGAGCGATGAAACTGCAAAAACTGCTGGACGGCCTGCGCTATACCTGCGGCAGGCCGATAGAGGACCTGGAAATCAATTCCGTCGTGTACGATTCGCGCAAGGTCGCGCCGGGCAGCCTGTTCATCTGCCTGCGCGGCTTTTCGGTGGACAGCCACGACTTCGCGGGCAGGGCTGCCGAGGCGGGGGCCGCGGCGATTGTGGCGCAGCGGCCGGTGGAATGCGGGGACACCCCGGTCGTGATGGTGGAGGACACCCGCTACGCGCTTGCGGTGATTTCCGCGGCGTGGTTCGGCCATCCGGCGCGGGAGCTGACGACCGTCGGCATCACGGGGACCAAGGGGAAGACCACCGTTTCCTATATGATCCGCTCGATTCTCGAAGCGGGCGGCATCAGGACGGGCGTGATCGGGACCATCGGCATCGTCATCGGCGGCGAGGTCGTGAAGACCGACAACACTACGCCGGAATCCTACGACGTGCAGAAGTACCTGCGCCGCATGGTGGATTCCGGCTGCAGGGCCGCGGTTCTGGAGGCCTCTTCCATCGGCCTGCGGGACCGGCGCGTGGCCGGTTTCCTCTTCGATTACGGCGTGTTCACCAATTTTTCCCCGGACCATATCGGACGCAACGAGCACAAGGACGTGGCGGAATACATGCACTGCAAGAGCATGCTGTTCCGCCAGTGCAGGACCGGGATTTTCAACATTGACGACGAAAACTGGAAGGGCGTGGCCGCCGGGCACACCTGCCGGGTGGAGACCTACGGCTTCGGCAAAGACGCCGGGCTGCGCGCCTCGGGGGCGCGTCTGTTTTCGCGCGCGGGGCGCCTCGGCGTGCATTTTAACCTTGAAGGCCGCCTGAATTTCGGCGTGGACGTCGGCATCCCGGGCCGTTTCAGCGTCTACAATGCGCTGGCGGCGGCGGCGGTCTGCCTGCACTTCCCGGTCGGCGAAAAAGAAATCCGGGAAGGGCTGGCGACCGTCCGGGTCCGCGGGCGCGTGGAGCCGGTCGAGGTGCCGGGCAACTACACCCTATTAATAGATTACGCGCACAACGCGCTGAGCATGGAAAACATCCTCGGCACGCTGCGCGAGTACCGCCCGCACCGCCTGATCTGCCTGTTCGGCGCGGGCGGCAACCGCGACCGCGAGCGCCGCTTCGAGATGGGGGAGACCAGCGGCCGCCTCGCCGACCTTTCCGTCGTCACGGCGGACAATTCCCGCTATGAGGACGTGATGGACATCATTGCGGACATCAAGGTCGGCCTCGCCCGGACAAACGGCAAATACGTGGTGATTCCGGACAGGAAGCAGGCCATCAAGTATTGCATCGAGAACGCGCAGGACGGCGACATCATCGTGCTGGCCGGCAAGGGCCACGAGGATTATCAGGAAATAAAAGGGGTAAAGTACCATTTAGACGAGCGCGAGGTCGTCGCGGACGTCCTCGCGGGCAGACTGTGAGGCGGACGGCATGCGGATGACGGTAAAAGAAGCGGCGGCGGCCTGCGGCGGGACCCTGCTGGGCGGCGACCCGGACGCCGTGCTCACCTCCGCCTCGACGGACAGCAGAGAGATCGGGCCGGGCGCGCTGTTCGTGCCCATCGCGGGAGAAAGGACCGACGCGCACCGCTTCATCGGCAGGGCGTTCGCCGCCGGGGCCGCCGCCGCGCTGACGCAGGAAGGGCGCGTTTCGCCGGGCGGCGGCGCCTGGATCGCCGTGGACGACACGCGCCGCGCGCTGCAGAAAATCGCCGCGGCGTGGCGGAAAAAATTCGCCGGCCCCGTGGTGGGCGTGACCGGCAGCGTGGGGAAGACCACGACCAAAGAGATGGCCGCGCTGGCGGTTTCCGCGGGGAAAAAGGTCCTCAAAACCGAAGGGAACCAGAACAGCCAGATCGGCGTGCCGCTGACCGTGCTGCGGCTCTCGCCCGAATACGCCGCCGCCGTGGTGGAGATGGGCATGAGCGAGTTCGGCGAGATGAGCCGCATCGCGGCGGTCGCCGCGCCGGATTACGCGATTTTGACGAACATCGGCCTCTCCCACATCGGGCAGCTCAAGACGAAGCAGAACATCCGGAGCGAAAAGCTCCATATCACGGACCGGTTCCACGCGGGTTCCGCGCTGTTTCTGAACGGCGACGACCCCATGCTCGCGGCCCTGCGGGGCAGGCTGCCGTTTGAGACGGTCTTTTACGGCACGCGGCCGTGGTGCGATTTCCGCGCCGATGAAATCCGCACCGCGGGCGCATCGGTGGAATTCCGCTTCTTCGCGCCGGGCGGGGAGACGGGCCGCGCGCGCCTCGCCGTCCCCGGCGTCCATTCGGTCTTGGATGCCCTCGCGGGCCTCGCGGCGGCGCAGCGGCTCGGCGTCCCGCTGCAGAAAGCCGCCGCCGCCCTTGCGGCGTACCGCCCCCTGGCGATGCGCCTGCAGGTCCGCCGCGCGAAAAGCGGCGTGACCGTGCTCGACGATTCCTACAACTCCAGCCCGGACGCGGCGAAAAGCAGCCTGGACGTGCTGGCCGGCTTTTCCGGCGGGAAGCGCGTGGCCGTGCTGGCCGATATGCTGGAGCTGGGGGCATATTCCCGCCGCGCGCATGAAGAGGTCGGGCGGTACGCCGCGAAGGCGGGGGTGGACCTGCTCGTCACGGTCGGGGAGGAGGCGCGCGCCGTCGCCGAAGGCGCCCTCGCGCAGCGGCCCGGCCTGGAGTGCCGCGTCTGCCGGGACAACGCGCAGGCCGCCGCGTTCCTCCGGAAAACCCTCGGCGCGGGGGACGCGGTGCTGGTCAAAGGCTCCCGCGGGATGAAGACCGACGAAATCGTCGCCGAGCTTCTGAAATAGAGAATCATAGCGGAACATCCCGGAGGAAGCCGTCTTGCTGAAACTTGCCGTCTATTTGAAAAACTATAAAAAAGAATGTATCCTCGGCCCGCTTTTTAAATTTCTGGAAGCGATTTTCGAGCTGCTGATGCCAACCATCATGGCGCTGATTGTAAACGAGGGCGTGGCCCGCCGCGACGAGGGCTACGTGCTGCGGATGGGCGGCGCGATGGTCGCAATGGCGCTGCTCGGCTACGGCAGCGCGTTCATCTGCCAGAAATACGCCGCGCGCGCGTCGCAGGGCTTTGGGACCGCCCTGCGCAACGCGGTCTTCCGGAAGGTCCTGTCTTTTTCCTATGCGCAGACGGACCGGTTCGGCGCGCCGACCCTGACCAACCGCATCACCAACGACGTCAGCCAGCTGCAGCTCTGGGTGGCGATGTCCATCCGCCTGCTCACCCGGGCGCCGTTCCTCTGCATCGGCTCCATCGCGATGGCGTTTTTCCTTGACCGCAGGCTGGCCTGCATCCTGCTTGCGGCCACGCCCGTGCTCGCTGCCATCATCTTTTTTATCACGAAGAACGCCGCGCCGCTCTACCGCGCGTACCAGCGCGGGCTGGACCGGATGGCCTCGCTCCTGCGCCAGAACCTGGCGGGGGTCCGCGTGATCCGCGCGTTCGCCAAGACGAAGCGGGAATCTGCACGCTTCCGCCGCGCGAACGGCGAGCTGACGGGCACCGGCCTCGCCATCGGCCGGATCTCCGCGCTGTTCAACCCGCTGACCTCAACGACGGTGAACCTGATGGTCGTGCTGGTCCTCTGGGCGGGCGGAATCGACATCCAGGCCGGGCGCCTGTCGCAGGGGGTCGTCATCGCGTTCATCAACTATGCGAACCAGATTCTGCTGGCGCTGCTGATTGTCTCCAACCTGATTATCCTGCTGACGAAATCCATGGCCTCCGCGGCGCGGGTCAACGAGGTCCTCGACACGCCGGCGGAAATGGCCGCCCCCGAACGGGCGCCGGAGCCGCCCGCCGGCGCGCCCGCCGTGGAGTTCCGGGACGTTTCGTTCGCCTACGCCGGCACGGGGAACCGCGCGCTGGAGCACGTCGGCGTCTCCATCCCGAAAGGGAAGACCGTGGGCATCATCGGAGGGACCGGGTCGGGCAAGACGACCTTCGTGAATCTTATCGGTCGCTTTTACGAGGCGACCTCCGGCTGCGTGCTGGTGGAGGGCGTCCCCGTCGGCCGCTGGCCGCTGCGGACCCTGCGCGGAAAAATCGGCCTGGTGCCGCAGCACGCCGCGCTTTTTACGGGCACGGTGGCGGAAAACATCCGCTGGGGCAGGCCCGATGCGGGGATGGATGAAATCCGCGCCGCTGCTGTGGCGGCCCAGGCGGACGGGTTCATCCGCCGTCTGCCGCGGGGGTACGATTCCCCCGTGGAGCGCGGCGGGGCCAATTTTTCCGGCGGGCAGCGGCAGCGGCTGACCATCGCGCGCGCCCTGGTGGCGGACCCGCCCGTTTTGATTCTGGACGACGCCGCCAGCGCGCTGGATTTTCTGACCGAGGCGCGTCTGCGCGAAGCGCTGCGGAAGACCGGCCGCGGGCGCACCGTGCTGGTCGTCTCCCAGCGGGTGGGGACGGTGCGCGGCGCGGACCGGATTCTGGTCTTCGACGGCGGCAGAATCGTCGGCGACGGCACGCATGAGGCGCTGCTGAGGGAATGTGCCGCCTACCGCGAAATCTGCCTGTCGCAGCTCCCGGCGAAGGAGGCGCGGACATGAAGAAGCGAAATTTGCCGAAGCAGACCCTTCCGCGGCTGATGCGGGCCGTGGGGCGCTCCCGCGCCCTGCTGCTGCTCGCCGCGCTCTGTGCAGCCGCCAACGTGGCGTGCACGCTGGCCGGGCCGGCGGTCGTCGGGCGCGCGGTGGATCTGATGGCCGGGGCCGGCAGGGTGGACTTCCCCGCGCTGGCGCGCGTTCTGCTGCTGCTTGCGGCGGTCTATCTTCTGGGCAACGGCTTCCTGTGGCTGCTGACCCGCCTGACTAACCGCATTTCCTACCGAACGGTGGGCCGCCTGCGCGGCGCGCTGTTCCGCAAGCTCTGCACCCTGCCGGTCGGCTTTTTCGACCACACCCAGCGCGGCGACACGGTCAGCCGCTTCGTCAACGATGCGGACGCCGTTTCCGACGGGCTGCTGCAGGGGCTGACGGCCCTCGTGCAGGGCGTGTTCACCATTTTGGGCGCGGTGGTTTTCATGCTGGCCCTGAACCCGCCCATGGCGCTGGTCGTGATGCTTTCCGCGCCGCTCTCGTACTTCACCGCGCGCGCCATCACGACCCGCTCGCAGAAGCTGTTCCGCGAGCAGGCGGCGCAGCTCGGCCGCCTGAACGGCTACGCGGAGGAGATCATCGGCGGGCAGAAGGTCGTCGCGGCGTTCCGCTACGAGCCGCGCGCCCGCGAAAAATTCGAGAAAATCAACGCACAGCTGTACCGCACGGGCGTGCGGTCGCAGTTCATCTCCTCCCTTTCCAACCCTTCCACGCGCATCGTCAACAACCTGGCCTACGCGGCCGTCGGCGTCTTCGGCAGCATCGGCGCCATCCGGGGGACGCTCACGGTCGGGGGCATCTCCACGTTCCTGATTTACGCGGCGGTGTTCGCCAAGCCGTTCAACGACATCACGAACATCCTCGCGCAGATTCAGGCCGCCGCGGCCTCTGCCCAGCGGATTTTCAAAGTGCTGGACCTGCCACCCGAGCCGCCGGAGCCGCCGGGCGCCCTGCGGCTGGAAAGCTGTGCGGGGCACGTGCAGTTTCAGGACGTCTCCTTCTCCTACACGCCGGACCGCAGGCTGATCGAGCACTTCGACCTCGACGTCGCCCCCGGCAGCAGCATCGCCGTCGTGGGCAGAACGGGGGCGGGGAAAACCACCCTCATCAACCTGCTGATGCGCTTCTACGACGTGGACGGCGGCTGCATCCGCATCGACGGGCACGACATCCGCGCCCTGACCCGCGAGAGCCTGCGCGCCCAGTTCGGCATGGTTTCGCAGGAGACCTGGCTGTTCGACGGCACCATCCGCGACAATATCGCCTACGCCAGGCCGGACGCCTCCGACGGGGAGGTCGCGCGGGCCGCGCGCGACGCGGGCGCGGACGGCTTTATCCGCCGGCTGGAAAAGGGCTACGCCACGCCGATTGCCGCGGACGGCTCCGGCCTTTCGGAGGGCCAGCGGCAGCTGCTGGCCATCGCGCGCGTGATGCTCGCCAACCCGCCCATGCTGATTCTGGACGAGGCCACCAGCAGCATCGACACCGGCACCGAGATGCGCATCCAGCGCGCGTTCGATCGCCTGACGGCCGGGCGCACCAGCTTTGTGATTGCGCACCGGCTCTCCACCGTGCGGAACGCCGACCGCATCCTCGTGATGGACCAGGGGCATATTGTGGAAAGCGGCACCCACGCGCAGCTCCTGAAGAAAAACGGGTACTACGCGGGGCTGTACTACAGCCAGTTTTCCCGGGGCGGCGTTTAGGGCGCGCTTGACAGAAAAGTCCTTTCCCCTTATAGTTTTGTTTGGGACGGAATAAAAAACAGGAAATTCCGGTGGTAAAAACGGCCGCCGGGAATAGAAATAGTAGAAGGAACGTTCTGATGAGTAAAAAAGTGATGGTCGCCATGAGCGGCGGGGTGGACAGCTCCGTCGCGGCCCTGCTGCTGCTGGAGCAGGGGTACGAGGTCACGGGCGCGACGCTGCGGCTTTTCAGCAACGAGGAGGCCGGGCTGAAAGGGAAACGCACCTGCTGCTCGCTGGCGGACGTGGAGGACGCGCGCGGCGTCGCCGCCCGCCTCGGCATCGAGCACTACGTGTTCAATTTCGGCCGGGAGTTCCGGCGCGACGTGGTCGCGCGCTTCGCGCAGGGATACCGCCGCGGCGAGACGCCGAACCCCTGCATCGACTGCAACCGGTACATCAAGTTCGGCAGGCTGCTGGAGCGCGCCAGACTGATGGGGATGGACAAGATCGCGACCGGGCACTACGCGCGGGTGGAGCGCGACCCCGAAAGCGGGCGCTGGCTGCTGAAAAAAGCCCGGGACGCCACCAAGGACCAGACCTATGTGCTGTACGCGATGACGCAGGAGGAGCTGGCGCACACGCTGTTCCCGCTCGGCGGCCTGCGCAAGACCGAGGTGCGCGCGCTCGCCGCCGCGCACGGCTTCGGGAACGCCCGCAAGCCCGACAGCGAGGACATCTGCTTCGTGCCGGACGGCGACTACGCCGGCTTTCTGGAGCGCACGCTCGGCATCCGGGCGGAGCCGGGCAATTTCATCGACCGGACCGGCAGGGTGCTGGGCCGGCACCGCGGGCTGATTCATTACACCGTCGGCCAGCGGAAGGGGCTGCGCCTGAGCTTCCCCAGGCCGAAATACGTCGTCAGAAAGGACGCGCGCGCCAACACCGTGCAGCTCGGCGACAATGAGGAGCTTTACAGCGGCGAGTTCGTCGCGCAGAAGGTGAACCTGATTGCCTGCGAGCGCCTGACCGGGCCGAAAAAAGTCGGGGTCAAAATCCGCTACAGCCAGTCGGAGGCCCCCGCCACGCTGTTCCCGGAGGAAGGCGGCCGGGTCCGGGTGCGGTTCGACCGGCCGCAGCGCGCCGTGACGCCGGGGCAGGCGGCGGTCTTCTACGACGGCGAGGTCGTCTTCGGGGGCGGTACGATTGCGGGCGAATAGGGAAATTTACGCCGACCACGCGGCGACGGCGCCGCTTTCGCCCCGCGCACTGCAGGCGATGATGCCGTACCTGACGGGCGAGTTCGGCAACCCGTCCTCCGCCCACGCGGCCGGCCGCCGGGCGAGGCGCGCCGTGGACAACGCGCGCGCGGCCGTCGCCGCGGCGCTGGGCGCGCAGCCGGCGGAAATCTACTTCACCGCCTGCGGCACGGAATCCGACAACTGGGCCCTGCGCGCGGCCATGCGGATGCAGGCGCCGAAGGGCCGCACGCGCCTGATTACCGACGCCGCGGAGCACCACGCGATTCTGCGCACGGCGCAGGCCCTGCGCCGCGCCGGGTATCGGACGCAGGTTCTGGGCGTGGATCGCTTGGGGCGCGTCTCCGCGGGGTCGGTGCGCGCCGCGCTGGATGAAAGCGCCGCCCTCGTGAGCGTGATGGCGGCGAACAACGAGGTCGGCACCCGGATGCCCGTCCGGGCGATCGCGCAGGCCGCGCACGAGGCGGGCGCGCTGTTCCACACCGACGCGGTGCAGGCGGTCGGGCACGTGCCGATCGACGTCCAAGAGCTGGGCGTCGACATGCTCTCGTTCTCCTCGCACAAATTCGGCGGGCCGAAGGGCATGGGCGGCCTTTACGTGCGAAAAGGGCTTCCGCTGCCGGCGGGCCTGTACGGCGGCGGGCAGGAGCACGGCCTGCGCTCCGGGACGGAGAACGTCGCCGGCATCGTCGGCACGGCCGCCGCGCTGACCGAGGCGTGCGAAGCCATGGAGAAGAACCGGGCGAAGCTCGCGGCCCTGCGCGGCCGGCTGACGGAGGGCATCCTGAAGAAAATCCCGGGTGCGCATCTGACGGGCGACCCCGAGGAGCGCCTGCCGGGCAGCGCCTCGTTCGTGTTTGAGGGGGTCGAGGGCGAGCCGCTGGTCCTTTTGCTGGACCAGCGCGGCGTCTGCGCGTCCTCCGGCTCGGCCTGCTCGGCCGGCGCGCTGGAGCCCTCCCATGTGCTGCTGGCGATGGGTCTGCCGGAGGCGCTGGCGCGCGGCTCGCTGCGCCTGACGCTCGGCGCGGAAAACACGGAGGAAGAAATAGATGAAATCCTCCGGATTCTGCCGGAGGTGGTCGCGCTGCTGCGAAAGGCGAAGCGGTGAGCCCTCCGGCGCGGCGAAAGGAGAAAACGGGGATGGAGTATTTCGACCTGCACTGCGACACGGCCACCGAATGTATGGAGCGCGGCTGCGGCCTGTATGAGAACGACCGGAACGTGAGCCTGAAGCGCGCGGAAAAGTATTCCCGCTGGGCGCAGGTGTTCGCCGTCTGGATTCCGGAGAAGCTGCACGGCGCGGACGCGTACCGGTACTTCCGGAAGGCGGCCGGGTTTTTTGCCGGGGAGATGGAAAAGAACCGCGGGCGCGTCCGGTTCTGCCGCACGCCGGCCGAGCTGCGGGGCGCGGGGCCGCGCGCGGCCCTGCTCTCCATCGAGGGCGGCGCGGCGCTGGACGGGAAAATCGGCCATCTCTACGACGCGCGCCGCCTGGGCGTGCGGATGATGACCCTCACCTGGAACGGCCGGTGCGAGCTGGGCGACGGCTGCATGGTGCCGGACGCCGGCGGCCTGACGCCGTTCGGCTTCGAGGTGGTGCGGGAGATGGAGCGGCTGCACATCACCGTGGACGTGTCGCATCTCTCGGAGAAAGGATTCTGGGACGTGGCCCGCGCCGCGCGGCGGCCGTTCGTTGCTTCCCACTCCGATTCCCGCGCCGTCTGCGGCCACCCCCGCAACCTGACGGACGGCCAGTTCCGCGAGCTGGCCCAGGCCGGGGGGCTGGCGGGCATCAACCTGCACCGCGATTTTCTGCGCGGGGAAAACGCCTCGCTGGACGACGCGCTGGACCATATCGCGCATTTTCTGAATCTGGGCGGGAAAAAGGCCGTCGCAATCGGCTCGGATTTCGACGGCTGCACCCTGCCTAAGGGCGTTAGCGGCGTGCAGGACATGGACCGCCTCTATGCGATGGTGAGCAAATCGTTCGGCGCGGAGACCGCCGACGACATCTTCTGGCGCAACGCCTATCGCTTCTTCTCCTCGGAGGATACAGCTCTCTGAAGGTCCCGGCCGGCGCGGCCGGGACGGTAGACGGTATAAGAAAAGCTCTCGAAGCATTTACTCTTCGGGAGCTTTCTGCGTTTTATGAATCCGGCCCTTTCAGATTTCAAGGTTTTATTCCGGTTCGCGCTGGCCGGGGCTTCCAGATTACCAGAAAGCCTGCTGAAAGCGTACCCGGAGCGAAAGGAAAGCCTGCGGAAAACCGATAACTGCCCGCCGTGGCCGCCGCAGGCGCGTAAGACGCTGCACGTCCGGGCCGGTGGGCCGGTGGCGGCGGCAGCTTGCCGCTCAGACGGAGAAGCGGAAGACCGTACGGGTCTGGAAGGCCGTGCCGGTCTTCAGGTTTTTATACGGGAACTCCGGGTGATGGACGGAATCCGGGAAGAACTGCGTCTCCAGGCAGACGGCGTGGTGGGCCTTGAGCGGGACGCCGCCGCAGCCGCGGGCGTTTTTGCCGAAGCTGTTGGCGGTGTAGACCTGCATGCCGGGCAGGTCGGTGAACACCTGCATCCGTCTGCCGCTCGCGGGGTCGTACAGCTCCGCGGCTTTCCGGAAGCCCGCGCCCGAGAGCACGAAATTGTGGTCGTACCCGCCGCACCGCCGCAGGGACGGCTCCGCCGCGCCGATGTCGCGGCCGACCGCCTTCGGCGTGCGGAAGTCGAACGGCGTGCCGGCGACCGGAAGGAATTTACCGGTCGGAATCAGGAACTCATCCGCTTCGGTGATCTGCTGCGCGTCGATCTGCATCTCCACCGAAAGAATGTCTCTGCGCGCGTCCCCCGTCAGGTTGAAAAACGTGTGGTTCGTGGCGTTGAACGGCGTTTCGGCGTCGGCCCTTGCGGAATATGTAAGCTCCAGCGCGTTGTCGTCCGTCAGGGCATAGGTCACTTTCGCGTCCAGATTGCCGGGGAAGCCGCACTCCCCCGCCGGGCTGCGCCGGCAGAACGCGACCGCGGCTTCGCCCGCGGCCCCGCCCCGCCAGACCCGGTCCTGGAATCCGCCCGGACCGCTGTGCAGCGAGTTTTCGCCTTCGTTTTTCACCAGCGAGAAGCTCTGCGCGCCGATGCGGAACGACGCACCGGCGATGCGGTTCGCAAAACGCCCGATCACGGCGCCCAGCACGTCGTGCCCGGTCGCGTATTCGCCGAGCGTGTCGTGGCCCAGGACCACGTTTTCCGCTTTTCCGTTCCGGTCCGGGACAAACAGCCGCGCCAGGCGGCAGCCGTAGCTCAGGACCTCTGCGGCCATGCCCCGGCCGTTTTTCAGGGTGTAAAGCTCCACCGCCGTCCCGTCCGGAAGGCGGCCGAATTCTCTCTTTTCAACACTCATAACCCAATCCTCCCGTTTTTGATGTTTCTATTCCGATTCGCCCAGAAGCGCCGCGCCGAGAATTCCGGCGTCGTTGCCGAGCTGCGCGCGGCAGATGACGGTCTGCCGGCTGGAATATTTTGAAAAGACTTCTTTTTTGACCGCAGCCCGCAGCGGAACCAGAAGCGCCTCCCCTTCGTTGCTGATGCCCCCGCCGAGGCAGAGGATGTCCGGCTGAAAGATATTGATGCAGTTGGCGATGCCGCACGCGAGGTAAAAGATGTAGCCGTCGACGACCGCTTTCCCGGCGGCGTCGCCCGCGCGCATGGCCTTGAACGCCGTGCGCCCGTCCACGCCTTCGGGGCTGCCGCCCGCGATTTTCCACAGGGCGGAGGCGCGGTCCCGCTCCATCGCCTCCCGCGTGGAGGCAATCAGCCCCGTTGCGGAAGCGTAGGCTTCCCAGCATCCGCGGCGCCCGCAGGTGCACGGGCGGCCGTTCGCCACAATCACGGTGTGCCCCAGCTCGCCGCCCGCAAAATTGCTGCCGGCATAGATTTTTCCGCCGATGATGATTCCGCTGCCCACGCCGGTGCCGAGCGTGATGGCCACCGCGTTCTTCGCGCCCCGGAGAGCGCCCGCCTTGTATTCCCCGAAGGCCGCGGCGTTGGCGTCGTTGTCTGCGATGACTTTTTTACCGGTTTTCGCCTCCAGCGTCCTGCGGAGCGGAAAGTTGCGGAAGTGCAGGTTGTTGGCGAATTCGACGACGCCGGTCTCGCGGTTGACCGTGCCCGGCGAGCCGACGCCGATCCACGGAATGTCGCCGAGCGAAAGGCCCGCCTTTTTCAGCGTCTCCTCCGCGGCTTCAGCAAGCTGCCCGCACATCTCTTCGTCGGGGCAGGGCACCCTGGTCTTTCTCGAGGTTTTCGCGAGAATTCTGTAATTTTCGTCGGCCACGCCGGCGGCGATGTTGGTTCCGCCGAGGTCGATTCCAAGATAATACATAAAACGGTCTCTCTCTTTCCCTTTTTTGCGGCCTGCTTTTCAGTATAGCATTTTGCATGTGCGGATGTAAATACGCCCCGATGCGGATATAAAAAATATCCGTATGCTTAAAACGTGTGATATAATGGTAAAATAAAACTGTATGGCCGCGTTTTCCGCGCCGTGAATCCACCAGCATTGGGGAATGAAAAAATTGGAATACTCAGAACTGCCGGAATCCATGAAAAATGAATTTACCCTGCGGTATTGGAAGATGCTTCGGGCGCACCGGGGCGCGCTTGCGGCGAAGCGCGTGTTCGACGTGGCGGCTTCCGCCGTGATGCTGCTCGTGCTTTCGCCGCTCTTTCTGCTGCTGGCCGCCGCCGTCAAGCTGGACTCGCCCGGGCCGGTGTTCTACCGGCAGACCCGGGTGGGGCGGTACGGCCGCGACTTTAAAATCTACAAGTTCCGGACCATGGTGCAGAACGCCGACCGGGTCGGCCCGGCCCTGACCATGGGGAACGACCCCCGCATCACCCGCGTGGGGCGGATTCTCCGCAAATGCCGGATGGACGAGTTCTCGCAGCTTTTCAACGTGCTGAACGGCAGCATGAGCCTCGTCGGCCCCCGGCCGGAGGTGCGCCGCTATGTGGAGGCCTATAAGCCGGAATACGTGCCCACGCTGCTGCTGCGGCCCGGCGTGACGGCCCCCGCCAGCATCGCGTTCAAGGACGAGGACAAAATCCTGAAATCCGGCGGCGACCCGGACAAAATCTACATCGAACGGATTCTCCCGCCCAAAATGGAACTGAACCTGAGGTACATGCAGCACATCTCCGTCCTGAAAGACATCGAGGTGATGTTCCGCACCGTGGCGGCCGTGCTCTGAGCCGTCCTATTTTTCCGCCGCGCCACATAAGAATGAAGATGGAACTGCGGGGGATGAAATTTGAGCGGCAAGTTTTACAGGCTGAAGGAAGCGGCCGTGCTGATTCTGCTGGCGGCCGTGCTGCTGGCCGTGCCGGCCGTGTCGGCGCAGAAGGCCCTCCCGGCGCAGGCGCAGGCCGGGGAGCAGTCCGGCGCGCCGGAAAAGGATTCGTTCATCAAATGGGTCGATTTCAACGTGACCTACCTGGCCATGAAAAAGGCGCTGACACTCGACATCGAATCGCACCGGAAGGGCGGGAACCTGAGCTGGGTCGACCTTCTCGCGTGCCTGGGGGCCAAATACGGCGGCAAGTTCGACCGGTATAAAAGCGCCGATATGGACGTGTTCGCAAAAAAGCTGGAGACGCAGAGCCTTCAGGAAGCGACAAATGGGCTGAATTCCTTCGCCTATTACCGCGAGGCGTACGGGGCGGCGCTGGGCGGCCTGACGGGCACCTACCTGGAAAACGGACAGGAAAAGTACGGCCTGACCGCTTTTTCGCCGATTGCGAAGGGGTTCCCCTACGAGGAGTACGACGATTTCGGCGCGACCCGGACCTACGGCTTCTCGCGGCCCCACCTGGGGCACGACATGATGGCGGCCACCGGAACGCCGGTGATTGCGGTGGAGTCCGGCATTGTGGAGGCCCTCGGCTGGAACCAGTACGGCGGATGGCGCATCGGCATCCGGAGCTTCGACTCCAAGCGGTATTACTACTATGCCCATCTGCGCCAGAACCGGCCGTATGCGGCCGGGCTGTGCCTGGGCAAAACCGTGGAGGCGGGCGACGTGATCGGCTACGTGGGGCGCACGGGCTACAGCGCGAAGGAAAATGTGAACAACATCCGGGTCAGCCATCTGCATTTCGGCCTTCAGCTGATTTTTGACGAAAGCCAGAAAGAGAGCAACGACGAAATCTGGATTGACTGCTATGCGCTGACCAAGCTTCTGCGGCAGCACCGCTCGGCGGTCGTGCGCGACCCCGTGACCAAGGAGTATTCCCGCGCGGCGGCGTGACGCCTCTTTCACCGGCCCGGCGCGCGGCGCGGCAGAAACCGGCGGCTGACTTTGCCGGGACGGAAAAGCTTCGGAGACATGCTGCGCCCTGCGCGCCCGCGGCGGTCAACGACACTGGTGCCGTGAAAATTCCGCACTGCGCGCTCGCACAGGGAAACAGCGGCCGGGGGCTTTCGGAGGACGGCGGGATTTATTGGACCATGGCCTCGTACTGCGCTTTGAGCCAGTCCAGCATGGCGCTGCGCCCGGCCTCGTCCATCGGGAAATCGGCCTTCCGGACGATTTTGCTTTTCTCATAGCAGAACGGGCCGTACCAGGCTTCCGCGCGGATTTTCCCGTCCGCCGGGCCGACCCGGTACCGGAACTCTTTGCCCCCCCGGTTCCCGACGCTGCCGGTATAGGTGCCGCCGTTCTGAAAATACAGCAGAATCGGAATCAGGCCGCGCTGGTGCCAGTCCACTTCTTTTTTCATCGGAAATCTCCTCCTTCTTCCAATCGACAATTTTCTTCTGAAAAGGCCCGCAGGCATAAAAACCTGCGGGCCTTTTGGAGCTGCTAACGCGATTCGAACGCGTGACCTCGTCCTTACCAAGGACGTGCTCTGCCAACTGAGCCATAGCAGCATTTGGCGACTCGGATCGGGATCGAACCGACGACCTCTAGCGTGACAGGCTAGCGTTCTAACCAGCTGAACTACCGAGCCATGCAGCCGCCTGATACGGCAACGCTGTTTATTATACAAAAAATCGAGTGGATTGTCAAGATTCTTCCCTTTAAAATTTTAGGGACGCTGCGCTTTCCCGAAACTCCGCAGCCGCCCCGCGGATTTCGCGGGCCGGGGCGCATTTGCGGGACGAAAGACCGCCGTAAAATTATTTTCAGCGGCGCAGCCCGTTTTGGCGGGGCGGAAGGGGGGGCTTATTTTCTCCGCCGCGCTTCCCGGCGGGCCAAGGCCGGCTCCGCCGGCGGCGCGGCGCCTTCCTCCGCGGTAAAATTCGGGGGACTGGCAAAACAATTTCTGACAGAAACGGCGGGCGGGCCGGTCTATAATGGGGAAGAATCCGACGGGGAGCGATTTCGGTGAAACAGACGGTTTATGTGGACGTTCTGGTGGCGGTCAATTTCTTCATCACCTATTTTCTGCTGCGGGCGGTCGCCGGGTTCCTGACCCTGCCGGTCCGGCGCGGCCGCATGGCGGCGGCGTCCGCGGCGGGCGGGCTGTGCTCCCTTCTGATTCTGCTGCCGGAGCTTCCGGCGCCCCTCTCCGTTGCCGGCAAGCTGCTGATGTCGGCCGGAATCGTGCTGCTGGCGTTCGGCTACGGCGGCGTCAGGCGGCTGATTCGGGACGCGGCGGCGTTTTTCGGCGTCAGCTTTGCCTTTGCGGGGCTGATGCTCGCCGTCTGGTATTTTTTCGCTCCGCAGGGGCTGGTGATCCGGAACTCGGTCGTCTATTTCAACATTTCGCCGCTCCTGCTGATTCTGCTGACGGCGGCCTGCTATTTTGTCCTTTCCGCCATCGGCCGCGTGACCGGCCGGCGGATGCCGCGGGAACTGCGCTGCAGGCTGGTGGTCGGGTGCGGCGGCCGCTCGTGCGCCTGCACCGCGCAAATCGACACGGGCAACACCCTGCGGGAGCCGTTTTCCAACGACCCGGTGGCGGTGGTCTACGAAGGGGCCATCGGGAAAATCGTCCCGCCGCCCGGCAGCCGGAACCTGCGGCTGGTGCCGTTCGACACCGTCTCCGGCGAAGGGGTGCTGCGGGCCTTCCGGCCCGACCGGCTGACGATTTACTGCGGGGGGCGGGCGGTGAAGCCCCCGCGCGCGTACATAGCGGTCTCAAAAACGAGGCCGGGGGAGTGCGACGCCCTGCTGAACCCGGAGCTTCTTCAGAAAACGTCCGGCTGAATCTCGCCGAGCCGGCCGGTTTACATAGCCGCGGCGGCAGCGGCACAAAGGGAAAGAGGAATGAGAAAAATATTGCGCTGGATGAAAAAACAGCTTGAAAAGCTGCTGGCCCTGCTGGTGCGGCTCCGCGCGGGTTCCGGGGTCTTCTACATCAACGGGCCGGAGACGCTCCCCCCTCCGCTGACCAAGCAGGAGGAACGGGACGTGATGAACAACATCATGAATCACGTCCCGAACGCGAGGGAGCCGCTGATCACCCACAACCTGCGGCTGGTGGTCTACATAGCCCGGAAGTTCGAGTCCTCCGAAACCAATGTGGAAGACCTGATCTCCATCGGGACCATCGGCCTCATCAAGGCGGTCAACACCTTCTGCCCGGAGCGGAACATCAAGCTGGCCACCTACGCCTCCCGCTGCATCGAGAACGAAATCCTGATGTATCTGCGCAAGGCCTCGCAGCTTAAGAACGAGATTTCCATCGACGACCCGCTGAACGTGGACTGGGACGGCAACGAGCTGCTGCTTTCCGATATCCTCGGCAGCGATCAGGACGCCGTGAACCTCGACCTGGAGGAAGAGGTGGAGCGCGACCTGCTGCGCAGCGCGGTCGCGCGTCTGGCCCCGCGGGAGCGGCAGATCATGCGGCTGCGCTTCGGCCTCGGCAACACGCGCGAGCACACGCAGAAGGAGGTGGCCGACACGCTCGGCATCTCGCAGTCGTACATTTCCCGGCTGGAGAAACGCATCATCGAACGCCTGAAAAAGGACCTGGAGCGCGTGAGCTAACGGGTGTAGTCCAGAAGGACCCGGTAGGCTTCGACCAGAGTCTCATAAGTATAGCGGCGGCAGTTCGCGGGGCTGGTTGACGGCAGCGCAATTGCCGCCCTTCCCGTTTTCGGCAGGCAGAGGCGCCGGTAAAGCGACGCGGCCTTTACGCCCGTGGTGAACACCGCCCGGATGGAGGTGCGGGCCAGCAGCCCCGCGATGTCGTTCGCCACGGGGTCCCGGATGCTGCCGTCGTCCGCCCCGCGGATGCGGCAGCTTTTGAGGACGTCCCAGAGGGCGATGCGGTTTTTCAGCAGAAAGGCGGTCTTTTCTTCGCTGGTCGCGGGCGGCGGCCCGCCGTAGAGCTGCGCGAGGACCCGCCAGAACCGGTTCTGCGGGTGGGAATAGTAAAAGCCGTATTCCCGCGACTTGGGCGACGGCATGGTGCCGAGAATCAGCGCGCGGGAGTTCCGGTCGTAAACGGGCCTGAGCGGGTGCACGACGAAGCCGGGGCTCACGCTTTTTCGCTTCCTTTCAGCGCGGCGGCATACCGCAGCAGCTCCGCGCGGGAATTGGGGCATTTTCCGTCCATCACGGCGGCGAGCAGGGCCCGCAGCGTTTTGCCCACGGCGGCGCCCTCCGGCACGCCGGCGCGCAGCAGGTCGTTTCCGTTTACGGCAAGGCTTTTCAGGCTGAAGCAGTCGCCCCGCGCGAGGAGGGCGTCCAGCATGGCCTCGGCCCGGCAGAGCTCTTCCAGCCGGCCGCGGTCGGCCGGGCTCTTGCCCAGGGTGTCCGCGGCCTGCACGCGGAAAAGCCGGTGCAGGTTCCTTTCGCCCAGCTGGCCGAGCCTGCGCCGCAGAAAGCGCTCGTCGGGCGGCAGGGGCACGCCGTGCCAGCGCACCAGCGTGGCCACGTCGGCGACGGTGCGGTTGTCGTACCGCAGCCGGCGCAGAATCTTTTCCGCCAGTTCCGCGCTTTTGCCCGCATGGCCGTAAAAATGCCCCACGCCGTCACGGCCGACGGAAAAGCACAGCGGCTTGCCGATGTCGTGCAGCAGCATGGTCAGGCGCAGCACGGGCTCCTGCGGGGCCGCGTCCACAGTGTGGAGCGTATGCTCCCAGACGTCGTAAACGTGGTGGGGGTTGCGCTGGGCGAAGCCGAAGCAGGGGCGCAGCTCCGGGATGAACTGCGCCGCGGCGTCGCGGAATTTCCGCAGGACGGCGGCGGCCTGCGCGCCGCACAGCAGCTTTGTGAACTCCGCCCGGATCCGCTCCCGCGCGATGCGGTCCAGCAGGGCGCGGCTGCGCAGCAGGCTGCGGGCGGTTTCCCGCTCGATGGAAAAGCCGAGGTCCGCGGAAAACCGCATCGCCCGCAGGATGCGCAGGCCGTCCTCCCGGAAGCGGCGGTCCGCGTCGCCCACGCAGCGGATGCGCTTTTCCGCAAGGTCTTTCATCCCGCCGAAGCAGTCCACGACGCCGGTTTCGGGGGAATAGGCGAGGGCGTTGACGGTGAAGTCGCGCCGCGCGAGGTCTTCCTTCAGGCTGGCCGTAAAAGCGACGCGGTCGGGGTGGCGGCCGTCGGAATACGGCCCGTCGACGCGGTACGAGGTCACCTCCACCGCCGTCTTGCCGGAAAGAGCCGTCACCGTGCCGTGCTTCAGGCCGGTATCGATGACTTTGAACGCCGAAAGGGCGCGCCGGGCCTGCTCCGGCCGGGCGGAGGTCGTGAGGTCCCAGTCATGCGGCGCGAGGCCGAGCAGGCTGTCGCGCACGCACCCGCCGACGGCGTATGCCTCGTATCCGCTCCGGGTCAAAGCCTGCCGGACGGCGTCGACCTCCGGCGGAATCTGAAGTTCCATGCTGTTTTCCCTCTTTCAACTGAAACGTGTCGAAAAGTTCGGACGGAATTTGCTCCGCCCCCTGCATGATACGTCCCAAGCGTGGCAATACTGTTTTTTAGTACCGCGACGGGGGGATGCGAAGTGCAGTACAACAAGGTGGAAATCTGCGGCGTCAATACATCCAAACTGAAGGTGCTGACTGAAAAGGAAAAGATGGAGCTCCTCCGCAAGGTCAAGGCCGGCGACAAAAAGGCGCGCGACGAGCTGATTAAGGGAAATCTGCGCCTGGTCCTCAGCGTCATCCAGCGGTTCACCAACCGGGGCGAAAACCTGGACGACCTGTTCCAGGTCGGGTGCATCGGCCTTATCAAGGCCATCGACCACTTCGACATCAACCAGGGCGTGCGCTTTTCTACTTACGGTGTTCCCATGATTATCGGGGAAATACGCCGTTACCTGCGCGACAACAACAGCATCCGCGTGAGCCGCTCCCTGCGTGACACGGCCTATAAGGCGATGCAGGCCAAGGAGAAGATACAGGCGGAGAAAAACCGGGAGCCCACCGTGGAGGAAATCGCCAAGGAGCTCGGCATCCCGCGCGAAGAGGTCGTGGTGGCGCTGGAATCCATCGTGGAGCCGATTTCGCTCTACGAGCCGGTCTTTTCGGACGGCGGGGACACCATCTATGTGATGGACCAGGTCGGCGACAACAACGACGACAACAACTGGCTCGACGAGATCGCCCTCAAAGAGGCCATCAAGAACCTGAACAGCCGGGAAAAGAACATCCTCTCCATGCGCTACTTTCAGGGCAAGACGCAGATGGAGGTCGCCTCCGAAATCGGCATCAGCCAGGCGCAGGTCTCCCGTCTGGAAAAAGCCGCCCTCGACAAAATCAAAAAGAGCATCTGACGGGCGCGCCGTCCCCCCCTTTTGTCAAATCAATTATATTTATTGTACCATTTCTTTCAAATCGGTTCAAATTTGCCCTCCGGGCAGTTAAAATACAGAGAGTCGGGCGGCCGGGATTTTCCCGGCCGCCCGACTCTCTGTACGTCTGCGGTTCCGCGGCGGAACCGCGCCGCTTTTATTCACGCGCGGGGCCGTCAGTCGGAGCCGACGGGGATTTCCACGCCTTGGACGGAGACGGACTTCATCTCTTCAATGGGGACGATTTCCCGGAAGACCCCGCCTTTTGTGCAGACCGTTTTGCCGCCCGACGAGTCGATGGATCCGCCGTTGTCGGTCAGGTTCAGAACGGAACCGTCCTTCTTGGTCAGCAGGACGGAAAGGCCCAGATAGTGCTCCGACCGTTTTTTTACCGAATCCGGCTCGCTGCCGTCTGAGGACGAGGTTTCTTCTTTGCTGCCGTATGCGCCCTCCGCTTCGTATTCCATGTGCAGGGCCACCGGAGAAACCGAGATTTTGGTGATTTTAAAGGTGCTTCCGTCCCGGGTGAAAGTCTCCCCGGCTTTCAGCGCGACGGACGAATCCTCGTATTTCACACGGAAGCTGAAATTCCAGTCGCCCTTGCAAAACGTCACGGTCCGCTGGCTTTTCGGGTCGAAATACTGCATGTTGTGGAATCTTGCGTTGACTTTTCCGAGCTTCAGCGGCCCGTTGGCGGAGATGCTCTCCACATACTGGGCGGCGTTTTTGTCGGTGCTGCTCGGCAAAAATCCGACGCTGCCGTGTAAGCCGTCGCCGCCATGCAGGTCGCTGCCGCCGAAATCCTCAAAAGAGAGGTTCTGAATCGAAATGCCCGCGGGCAGCCTGAGAGGGGAGCCGTCCTTGCGCTTGACGGTGTAGACGATGCAGGCGCTGTATTTGTCGCCGATGATGGCGTCGGCGGTGACGGTGATGCCGTTGTCGGTCGCGCCCGCGCCGATGGGGCGGCCGATTTTATTGATGACTTCCGTCTGGGAAGTGCCGAAGACCGAATCGAAGGCGTTCCCGACCAGCCCCGCCGCCACGGCTCCGTAGCCGGTCGCGAAAATCACCGCGACCGACGCGGCGGCCAAGACCCAGCGCATCGGGCGGCGGGCGGCGTGAGACCGCTCTTGAGCGGCGGCGCGGACCCGGGCGGCCAGTGCGGCCTTTTGTTCCGGCGTAAAGCAAAGGCCCTTCATTTCGCGGCGGTATTCAGACAGACGGTCCATATACTGTTCCCCCTAACAATTTTTTCAGTTTCGCCCGGCCGCGGGCCAGGCGGGTATGAACGGTGCCGGTCGGCACGCCGAGGATTCTGCCGATTTCACCGGCCTGATAGCCCTCGTAGTAATAGAGGTAGATCACGGCTCGGTAACGCGGCGGCAGGGTATCGACCGCGGCCAGGACCGCGCCGCCCTCCTGCTCCGGCGCCGGCTGCTCCGCGCATGCGCCGAGGCCGCAGGTCCGCTTTCGCCAGGAGCTTTTCAGCAGACCTTGCAGGCGTTGGCCGCGGTGCGCAGAATCCATGCCTTTTCATGCGCGGGGCTTTCAAACTCCCGGGGCGCGGTCAGCAGCTTTACGAACACCGTCTGGCAGATATCCTGGGCGTCGGCCGTGTTTTCAGGTAGGCGTAGCTCAGGCGGAGAATCGGGTCGGCGTACGTTTCCACAAGGTATTCCGCCCGGTCGTTTTGATCCATTCTGCGGTTCACTCCTTTGGGAGCCATGGCCATGCTGCTCTCACCTTTAATACGACGCGGGGAAGCGAAAACTTTCATTTTCATAAATTTTCTTCGGCCGGGACGGATGAAAAATGATTTTTCCGGCTGTATAAAAAATCCCTTTGATTCCGCCGGCCGTGGAGAAGGAATCAAAAGGATAAATTTTTATCGGGCCTGATGTTTCTGCGGCGGAAACGCACCGCCGTTCAGTCCGGCACGCCGGCGATGCTGTCCACTGCGAGCGCGAAAAGCAGTCCTCCGGCTTCGGTCCGGATTCCGGCAGCGCGATTGACGGCTTCCATAATCGGCTGTTTCCGGTTTCTTTCACAGAGAATCGCAACGATCGTTTTCTCTTCCTGAAGAGAAATCTGCAGAAATTTGGCCCTGTTTCCGCTCAGCCCGCGTGCCTCCAGAATCGTGCCGCCCGTGGCTCCGGCGCTTCGGGCCGCGTCCATGACTCTGTCCGTAAAGCCGCGGTTGACCACGGCGACCACCAATTCGTACTTTGCAGGTTGATTCATCTGCCGTTTTTCTCCTTCCGTGTCTGTTTCTCGGTTTCCCAGCGTCATTGAAACAAAGCCGCTTACGCCGGAAAGCGGCATGACAAAGGCGATCCCGCCGCCCGGCGTGCCCATCTGCAGCTCCCGCGCAAGCAGCGCAGGCAGACGTTCCGCGTCCTTCCATGGAATCAGGCTGAAGACAACGTCCTTTTTCGTTTCGCCGAGCCCCAGGTAGTCCAGAAGGTCCGAAGCTGCCGTCCCAAGGCCGAAGCAGAGAAAGTGGAAAGGCAGGTTTCGCTCTTTGCAGATTTGCGCGGCCTGCTCGCCCTTTCCGCGGTCGAGGATCGTCACCATCAGACCGACGGTCGCCGGGCGGCCATTTTTATTCATCGGAAGATTCCTCCTCATAATCAATAACCGTATCGGCGGTCGCCGGCAGCTCGGCGGGTTCTTCACTTGCCGCACGGCCGGCCCTGCGCCGGTAGAGCAGGCCCATGAGCTGGATCGCCACCACAGGCGTCATTGCGACCATCGCCACAACGCCGAACGCGTCGGTCATTACGTTCCCGCCCAGACTGCTGCATGCCCCTATGGTAAACGGGAGCACAAACGTCGCCGTCATGGTGCCGCTCGCCACGCCGCCGCTGTCGAAAGCGATGCCGGTAAAAACGGGGGGAACCCAAAAGGTCAGGGTGAGGGCGGCCGCGTATCCGGGGATAAGGAACCATAAAATCGAAATCCCCGTCAGGAGCCGCACCATGGAAAGGGCAATGGAAACCGACACGCCGGCAGAAAGGCTTCGGAACATAAATTTGCGGGATATGGCGCCGTTGGAAACCTCCTCAATCTGGCGGTTCAGCAGGTAAACCGCCGGCTCGGCGGCCACGATGTAATACCCAATCAGCATGCCGAGGGGCACCAGCAGCCACCGGTGTGCGGATGCCCCAATTTCGGCGCCGAGAAAGTGCCCGGCGGGAACAAATCCGACGTTGACGCCCGACAGAAACAGGACGAGGCCCGCCAGCGTGTAGACAAGCCCCACGCCGATCTTAATCAGTTCATGTTTCTGAAACCGCCTGAAAATCGCCTGGAACAGGACAAAAAGGGAAACGATGGGGGCGAGCGCCAGCAGCACCTGCTTTGCGCTGGCGGGTACGACGAGAAGAAACTGCCTGGCCACGTCGCGCGTGGTGAATACGTCCGGCATGGGAACCGGCGCATATTCCGCCGTGGAAGGCCGGTAACAGGTTCCCAGAATCAAAACCGCCATCACCGGCCCGATGCTGCTTAAGCCCAACCAGCCGAAGCTGTCGTTCTGCGCGTCGCCGCCGCGGATGGAGGCCAGGCCGACGCCGAACGCCATGATGAACGGCACGGTTACGGAGCCGGTCGTGACGCCGCCACTGTCGAACGCCATGGGAATGAAATCGGGCGGCGTAAATACGGTCAGGAAAAAAATCAGCGCGTAGGAAACCAGAAACACCCATGCGAGGTTTTTCCGAAACAGCACCCGCAACATAGCCAGCATCAGAAAGATGCCCACGCCGAGCGCCGTCGTCCAGATCAGCACGCTGTCCGGGATGGAGGGCACCTGATGGGCCAGAACCTGCAGGTCCGGCTCCGCCACCGTAATCAGCACGCCCATCATAAGGCAGGCGCCCGCCGCAAGGAAAGGGTTGCCCGATTTCTCAAGCTGGATGCTGATGCCTTCCCCCATGGGAATCATCGCCATTTCCGCGCCGAGCGTAAAAAGCCCCATGCCGACGATCAGCAGCGCAGAGCCGGCCAGAAACAGCAGAATAGTGCCGATCGGCATGGGCACCACGGTAGCGCTCAGAACCAGGACGATGACCGTAATGGGAAGCACGGATGATAGTGCCTCTCGAATCTTTCCTTTTAAAACTTTTCTCATCGGCTCCCCCGTTTATCAAAAGGATTTCATGGAGCCTTTACGCAGCCGGGCAGGAACTCCGGTCCCTTAAATAGTCTGCGGAAAAACATCCTCTTTTCTTGGTACAGAATACATACTATTATTATAAAAGATGAAAATTCCACTGTCAACGGTTCCCAGCAGGGTGGGGCCGTGGCCGGGCAAGCTGCGTGCGTAAAAGAATTTTGCGGGAATTGTCATCAAATCGACGCCCTCTGCGGCATAAACATAGCGCAGGGGGTGGATATGGGTGAACTGCAGGATAGACGACATGCGCCATAAGGAAGTCATCAACGTGAAGGACGGGATGCGCCTCGGAAACGTCTGCGACCTGGAAATCGACACGGAAACGGCAAAGGTGATGTCCCTCGTCATCTACGGAAGGCTCCGCTTTTTCGGTCTGCTCGGGCGCGAGGACGACATCGTAATCCGCTGGCAGGATATCCAGGTCATCGGCGAAGACACCATTCTGGTCAACTACAACGCCCTGTGCCGCACCAAAGGCCCGCCGCGCGGGCTGGCGGCCATTTTCCACGGTTCCTGACAACAAAAGAGGGTCCTCTTTCCCGCCGGCGGGGAAGAGGACCCTCTTTCAAACGATTTCAGTATTTCAGCGCGGAGACCAGGTCATCGGTCTCTTTTTGCTTCGAGACGGAATCCGTGCAGTTCAGGACCGTATTGTCCATCCGAATCAGCACATAATAAATCTCGCCGTTGGTCACGGTGAATTTGTTGTAGGCGTCGGAATCGACGGCCTGGCCCCCTTTGGAGGGCATCGATTTCCGCAGGGCGGAGTAACTGCCCGCCGCGTGGGCGGCCGTGTCGAAAACGGTGAAGGAAACCTGCGCGTCCGAGTCTTTTTTCGCCGCCGAGAGCGTCTTTTCGGCGCCGACTTCCGTCGGGGTCTGCGCCTGCACCGTATAGCTCAGCCCCTCCGCTTTCTTCTGGAATTCTTCGGGCGAAACGGCGGTCCGCGCCGCGCAGCCCCCGAGCAGGGCGGCGGCCGTTAGAAGAGCGGCTGCAAGGGCGGCGATTTTTTTCAAGGCAATCCCTCCACACTCCGATGCCGGTTTAAAATTCGGCTTTTTAAAGTCACGCCCTATCATATCATTTTTCGCGCAAAATATCAATTTCGCCGGGCGGATTCTTTTTAGCAGGTCCGCGCGGGCCGGGACGTCCTGCGAAAATACAAAAAAGCGGCGGAAAATGCGGGAATAAACATTGACAACCGGCGGCAGACTATGCTAAAATATAGGTCGTCACTGAAATGCGAGTGTAGTTCAGTGGTAGAACTCCAGCCTTCCAAGCTGGTCGTGTGGGTTCGATTCCCATCACTCGCTCCACATCTGCGCCAATAGCTCAGTTGGATAGAGCAACTGCCTTCTAAGCAGTGGGCCAGGGGTTCGAATCCCTTTTGGCGCACCAGTGAGGAAATATGGTGGATGTAGCTTAGCTGGTTAAAGCGCCAGTTTGTGGCACTGGAGACCGTGGGTTCGAATCCCACCTTCCACCCCAATATAAAAATAAGTGCGCGCCGCGGGTTTTGCCCGCCGCGCATTTCAGTGGGCTGTAGCCAAGGGGTAAGGCAACGGACTTTGACTCCGTCATCCGCAGGTTCAAATCCTGCCAGCCCAGCCAGTCGCCTGCTTCTGCAGGGTTTGCCGACAGGGCAGGTTTTGATAGATTGTTAGTGTCCAGTCAGCGGAAACAGTTGTGGATTTCAGAGCTTAAAATTCAATATTTCGTTATGAATCATTAGCTCAGTCGGTAGAGCACCTGACTTTTAATCAGGGTGTCCGGGGTTCGAATCCCCGATGGTTCACCAGAC